>ERZ773113.7-NODE-7-length-97350-cov-4.934745_pt1 | contig 97350 bp, 83 predicted proteins | sample MGYA00580565_ERZ773113 | MGnify/ENA primary metagenome ERZ773113 (study PRJEB29015, sample SAMEA2737827) | human gut metagenome | biome: human gut; feature: human-associated habitat; material: faeces | place: China | collected 2012 ...
AAAAAACCCTAAAGCAAAAGCTTGATGGTTATCGTAAATATTATACTTCTCTTAGTCTTGATGCCGAAGCTTGTAAGAAAGAGGAAACTCGAATTGCTATGATTCGTAAGACTAAAGAGAATCAAGCTAAACGTCTTAAAGATAGTATGTATGAAGCGGTTGCGGCTTATGGAGAAACTGGAAAAAATGGTAACAAAGTTATTAATCTTGTTGATAGTAAACTTTATACTAAAAAGTCTGAAGTTCTACTCATGGATGAAGAACTGTTACTCACGTTCAAAGATATGGTATTTGACCAATTTAGAGAACTGTATAATAATGATATGCTTGATACTGATAATCCTAATGTTGATTCTCTTGACCCGCAAGGATTTATTGATGTTATTAATGCTAAGTTTAAAGCTGAACGTCCTGAACGTGCTGAACGCATGATGGAAGAACATGGTCAATTGTTTACTATTGATGACCTTATGAATCTTAATGTTAAGTTTGAAACTTCAATAGGTGCTTATAGTCTACTTAGTAAGGCTCATTTCTCTCTTATTAATGCGTTCTTTAATGAAGAACATATTTCTAATGTTGTTCCGGATATTAATAAGACCACACTTAAGAATATTCTTAAGACAGGTGGTGTTAGTAATTTTGCTGAACTTGGTTATAGTGAAAGTCTGATTATTAAATAAATTATTATGTGTGAAGATAGACCCAGAGTTAGAATAGGTAGTCAAGAAGTCGAAAAGACTCTTGACGAACTGTTTAAATATCTCATCAATGTCTTAGGATATGATAGAGAACGTGCCAAGAGAGTTATTAAAGAAGAAGTTGAAAATCTTTTAAATAGTAATTAAGCTATGGCATATTATAATGCAAAAGGAGAACCGTGGCGATATAAAGGTGCAGTTGATGTTAGCGATTGTACTACGTCTGCGGAAGTAATCGAGCAAGCTGGTCTCGATTGGTATGTTGATAAGTGCGAACTTTATGCTAAAATGCAAGTTAATATTGAAAATGATTATGACCTTGATAAAGTTATCCAAGAAACAAAAGATAAAGATGCTCATCTTCATGGAAAAGACATTTTCCGGAATTGTCCTAATGCTTTTGCTACCTATCGTACTGATTATAATATTCCTCTTGGAGTTGTTAAGGGAAAATATACCCCTGTTCAGAACAAGGAAGCATTTACCTTTTTTGATGACGCTATAGGTAGCGGTAAAGCTATTTGGCAAACTGCTGGTAGTTTTGGAAGTGGAGAACGTATTTTCGTTAGTGCTAAGTTACCTAATAATATATTGGTCAAAGGAGACCCTGTTGATAATTATCTTGTATTTACTAATACACATGATGGTAGTAGTGGAGTTAAAATCTTATTTACTCCTATTCGAGTAATCTGTCGTAATACTCTTACGGCTGCTATTCGTACTTCTACTAATTATGTGAGTTTCCGGCATACTGCAAGTGTTCATTCTAATATACAACTTGCTCATGAAATACTTGGTATTTGTGATGTTAGACGTAAAGAGATTGAACAAGTATATAATATGCTTGCCGAAATTAAAGTTACTGATGAAGATGTAATGGAGTTTATTGGTAAGAATGTTCTTAGTCCTAATGAAGAAGAAGTTCTATTTGAGACAGGACATAGTTACAAAGAACTTTGTTATCGTAATAATGCTGCTTATGAAGATTCAGGTATTTCTATGCGTAAACTTAATGTTCTATCTGCTACTTGGGATTATTATAATCGTGGCGTTGGGCAGAAAGAAATTATGGGTACAGCGTGGGGTGCTGTTAATGCTATTACTGGTTATTATTCTAATGTTGATAATGCTAAAGACGAAAAGAGATTTGATAGTCTTGTATTTGGAGACAAATCACGTAAAATTCAAACAGCTTTCGCTATGGCGGAAGAATTTAATTAAGAAAGAAGAATAACAATGGGAAATTTAGCTAAAGTTATTGCAAATGCTATTGTAGCATATAAAGGAGGAAGCTATACTGTTGATACATTAGCTGAACTTATAGACAAAGACATTAATAATGTTACAGTCAAAGTATGGCGTGAAGATAAACGTATTCCTTTGCCTGTATATGGTAAAGAAGGAGATGCTTGTTGTGACGTTTATGCAACATCTATTGAGTATGATGAAGCAAAAGACCGTTGGATAGTTCATACCGGACTTCACTTTGCTCTTCCTGACGAATACGAAATGGAACTTCGTCCACGTAGTAGCAATACTAAAACTGAACTTTATGTTCCTAATGCACCTGGAACTCTTGATTGGGGTTATCGTGGAGAACTTCTTATCATCTTTAAAGGACGTACAAATGTTCATTTATTCCGTGCTGTTGAAGAACTTAAAGATTGTGTTCGTGGTATTCCCGGTGTTGGTAAGAATCGTTTCCTTGCCGCTTGTAGTAATGAACTTGATAAAGCTGGATTTATATTCCCATATCGTCCTATTAGTGATGATTATGAGGGAGACCGTATTTGTCAACTTCTTGTTCGTCGTAGAGAAAAGATTCAATGGGAAGAAGTTGAAACTATTGAAGAACTTGGAAGTACTGAACGTGGTGAAAAAGGATTTGGTTCTACTGGTGGTGATGGTGAAGCTAAAATCGAAGAAGCTCCTGAACCTGAATCAGAATCTGAAAAGGTTAAAGAAGTTGATGAAGAACCAGCTAAAGTATCTGGAACTACACAAAATCGTTTTGCAAAATAATGCTTGGAGATAAACCTCTTATTGACCATACTTATATTCATACTCAAACTAAGAATGAATATAAAGTAGTTGAACTTGGTAAAATCAAATGTCCCGAAAGTGGTTATTGGTACGATGCAGTATTTTATATTCGTGCCGATAATTCACCGGGATTTTATGGAAGAACTGTTCAAAGTTTTATGTCTAATTTTGAAGATATTGAAAATATAGTTGAAACATGATTAGAATTATATGTTATACAAAGAAGAATTGCGAGCCATGTAAAATCATGATGCGCATTGTTTCTAATGCTGTTGTTGATGCAAATACTGATATTAGTTATAGTATTAGACATAATGATAATTTTACTGTTGAAGAACTAACTAAACTTAAGGTTAAAATGTATCCTACTACTGTTATTGAAAAAGATGGTAAAGAAATTGCAAGACTTGAAGGAACTTTTCCTCAAGCGTATGTTGCTGATGTAATTAACAAAATTGAAAAGTAATTATCATGGATTTTAAACAATGTAAAGTCCTTGCTGATATTAAGTATTGTGAAGCAACTAATGTTGAGTATGAACAATACTATAAAGATAATTATGATAATGATTTTGAACTTACAGAACCGGATACAGAATATGACGGTTATATTGTTATTCTTTATGATGGACAACCTGAATGGTTTAGTAAAGAACTTTTTAAACAAGAAATTGAACCAAATTTAAGAACAGAATGAAAGCAATTGGAATTAAAATGGTTGAACTTCAACCAATGAGAGCTGCTCTTGCAATAGACTATGGCTATAAAATTGGTAATGCTCATCCTGATGATATGGGTTATGAAGTTACTTATCAGGACGGATATAAGAGTTGGTCACCAAAAGAGATAGTTGATGCAGCTTACTATCCTCTTTATGAAAAGAATGATGGTACTAAGATTCTTGAGATAGACGTAATGAACTTTATTACCAATGTAGAAACTATGAAGGTTGGCGATAAGACTACTGTCGTTAACGCACATACTCGTACTGGTTTTGACATAGTGCGCCATTCTTCTTGTGTTGACCCTAACAACTATGACGAAGAACTTGGCAAAGAATTTGCTATGGAAAAAGTTGTGGATGATTTATGGGGACATCTTGGTTTTGTTCTTCAATGGGCTAAATATAGTCTTAATGAAGCTCATAAACTTAAAGAAAGTAAATATCCGGCTCATATTGAACGTGTCATTAATGAGTATAAAGAACTTGATGACCGTTCTACCAAACTTGCTAAGTTCATTGCTGAAAGTCCTATTTATCAATCTCTTGTAGAAGATGAAAAAGAAGATATGAAGGAACAACTTACAGCTATGTACAAGTATAGCAATATTCTTGCAAGTAGGCTTGATAGAGTTGGAGTTGATGTAACTACTCTCTAAAAAGTTACACAGCGAGAACACACTAATGTTCATAGTTAAGTTATACATATTAAGTCTACTGTTCGTGAGAATGGTAGACTTACTTATTTATTCTGATTCTCCTACGGGCGACAGAGCTGTTCCCCCGTAGAGGATGTGCACATAATATTAATCCTCTAAATGCTAACAATATGAAACCTAATGATACTGATGCTCAAAAAGCTATTAAGAAAACTCCTAATAAAGCTTATCACAAAGATGATGAACCTGAAAGTGATGGTTGTCTTAAACAAGCAATTATAGCTATTATTGTTATTGTCTTTTGTGTACTTGTTTGTCGTGAGTGCCACAAAGGTGCTACTGACCCAAATTATAGTCAATATGAATATTCATTTTTAGATTAAAATATAGATATGGAAATTGCACCAAATTTACAAAGAGACAAAATGTCTAAAGAACAGATAGAGTACTTACAGAAGCAAGAACAGCAATATAAGTATATCGGAAGTCTGAAGAATATACCCGGTCTTACTCTGTTTTCTTTTAATAGAGTTACTAAAGTAGTTAAGGTTGCTGATATTACTAAACAAATGTCGGTTAATCTTAAAGGTAAACCAGTAGAAACAAAGAAACTTGTTCAAGAGAAAGATTATTTCTATGATTTTGCTCTTAATACTAAGAACTTTATTAAACATCTTATTCGTTATGGTCTTATTGAAAAGAAAGAAGACGTTATTGTGGCTAAAAAGACTAATATGTAAAATATATGGTCATGATAGAGTTTTTGTAAATGAATCAAGAACTCGAATTAAAGGTAAGTCTCGACATCGTTATGGAAATCTTGTTATGAGTCTTAATAGAAAAGGTGGTAAAGGTGGAAGTGTAAGAATTGTTGATGGTGGTTATTATATTTGTGCTCGTTGTGGAAAGAAATTGACAAATTGGGAGCGATTTTAAGCTCCGCTGTGAGACTTTATGCCTAAAGTAATATAGTTGTTCAAAACGACAAAGAAAACGGCAAGGCGAGCCGGAAAACCGCCAAAAAGCAATAGTTTAGTAATAGAAAAGCCCGTAGGCTGATAGGATAGTAGTATCTTATCAGTTCTACGGGCTTCTTTTTTTATCCGCACTTAGACCTGTATCTTATTTCCCATTAACAACCCATTCAGCAATAGATTGAGTAGGAATAATACCAAGCATATTTTCAGTCAGTTTATAATACTTATTATTTTGGTCTAATTGCATTATACGATTAATTCCACGATAAATAGGAATTTGTCTCTTAACATAAACGGCAAGTTTATTCTCACCTTTATATAGACCAGTAGTATAATTAGGATTAAATTCATCTCCTTCAATAAAATACTTAGCAATAAAACCAAATGCAGACTGTACATCTTTAAACGATTGACCTAAAGCAACAGGACTTGACCAAAGTTTATCAAATTCAGATACAGCACCAATGTTATACATAATAGTTTCAGAAGATAAACGGTCTGCTTGATAAAGAGCAAGATTAGCTATAATCTTAGCAGCTTCATCATCATCGTCAGCAGCAATTAATGCACAGCTTGCAGCAATACCACCGAGTAGACCATAAGCAATACCAGTAAGTTCTCCTAAAGCTCTACGAACATTAGCTCGTTCAGCATTTGACATTGTAGCATAATTAAACTTGTAGTTTAAGAAAGTATCAATAAATGCTCTACAAACTTGTTGTACACCAGCAATGAAAATATTAGTTCCATCATCGTTAGTTTTAGCTTTAGCTCTATCGCCAATACCTTTAAATTCGGTAGTAGCAAAATCCCAAAGACTAACATAGAAACCACGTTCAATACTTTCACGACTTTCGTTATAATAACCATTATTACGGAAGTGTTTAAGAGCACCAGTATAAATATGTTTATGATACTGCATAAGCAAACTACCAAATACCCAAGAAGATTCTATACGTGCACCACCAAGACGGTCATATACACCATGAATCTTTTTATTGACTGATACAACTTTACCTTTGAAAGCAGCAAGTTTACCTAAATCTACAAGACTATCATCTTTAAGTTTAGCATAACCATCTTTCAATTCAAATTGGTCAATAAGTTTTGGAAGAGTATCAAACTCTTTCTTAGCTTCTTTTGTAAGTTCATTTCTTACTTCTGCATATCTTAGCCCATAAGTCTTATCACTAAGACTACGTAGAAACTCTGTATTGACATCTTTCTTAAACCAAAGATAATCTTTAAGTCTATTCTTATCTTCTTTAACACGATTGATAAATTTAGCATAAAGTTCTTCAAGTTCAGTATTACCTTCAATAACTTTACGAAGCGCAACATCTTCAAGCATACGATTATAATTATGGAAGTCTCCTATAACAATCTCTCCTTTCTGATTCTTATAGACTCTATTACTAATCATCATAGCAATCATAGCAGTGTTTTGCATGAAATGCTCACCAGCACTTTGAGGACTATAAGCAAAGTTACGCATCTTATTAATTATCTCAATAGCATCAACAGTACGTGCTGTTTCACGAATATCATTATAATCAACAACACCCATCAGTTTAATAATAGCATCAGTAAGATTATTACTTGTATCACTTCCCATATTAGTAAGGAAAGCAGGCATAGCTTTAACATAATAACCAAACTTAGCATTTTCCCAATCAGCATGATTGAAGTATTCGCCAGCATAACGTTCCATAAATATATTAGTAGCACCAGTAAGAACGTTACCAATACCACCGGTAATATTGAACATCATATACTTAGCACTTGCTATGTTCTGTCCAACAGCAGCAAATTTATCCCATGTATTTTTACCTTTATACTCATCAAAAAGGAAACGTTTAGACCATGTTTCGATAAGGTCAATAGTCCTTTGAGGAACTTGTGTCTTATAGACTTTTCTATCTTCAGTAGAAGTTCTTCTATCTACTGCAAGATTATTAAAACCTGTAAGACGATAAGCTTGCGCTTGAGTTCTCATATATTCAAGAAGATAATAAAGGTCAAGTTTAGTCTGCGTTTTAGCATTAGCTTGAATAGCACCTTTAATGAACTCCTCAAATACAGATTCATAATCCTTATCCATAAGTTGAACATCTATCTTCTTGTTATGTTCAATAGCTTCTTCGTTACGCTTTTTAATATCTTCTACACGAGCTTTGTAATCTTCATCAGATTCAGTTAGACCTTGTTCTGGTATCTCTTCCAGCTTACGATAAGACTTATCTTTCAGTTGAGCAAGAAGTGGTATATTAGTTTCACGGTCATATTCATAACCAATATTATAACTAATATGTCTATCAGGGTCAAGACTTTGTCCAAATCCAATAGCATTAAATGCAGCTTTAACAGTATTACCAAAGTTAGCTTCTACTCTTCTTCTACGGGGGAAAAGCCCTTTGGAAACAAACGACATAGCAGTATTATTATCTTTAGTTAAATCATAAAGCATATTCTGCATTAAACCACGAATATTACGTTCATATTCATTAGCGGTATCGGCTTTACGATATTTATCACTACCATTATAATTAGCAGTATATCTATTATAATTAGGATTAACTGTATTTGGAAGCGGTTTACTACGAGTATTGTTATAAGACGGAGCATAGTTTCTTGCGTTACCACTTTCATCTTTAACTTGAATCGTAGTCCAAATACGAATTGGTTCCATTTTACCAGTAAGAGGATTAAGTATATGATTAGCATTTTCAAACTCTTTAAGTTTACCAGCTTTTATAGCATCTTCACGAGCTTGCCAATAATAACTTGTAGGAACAAATTCAACATTCTCATTTAAAAACTTAAGAGCTTTAGAACGTTTCTCATCAACATAATCCTTATTAATAACATTACCATTATCATCAAGTTTAGGAGTAACATAACCGAATATATCACTATTAGGTTCATTAGTATATCCTATAAAGATTCCATTCTCATCATAATTTTTAGCATTAGCTATTGTTCTCCATGCAGCAAAGAACTCTTTACCTTTCTGTTTAGCAGCATCTTCATCAATAGCATAAGTAACTTTATTAGTATGGAACTCAACTTCTTCTTTCAAGAACTTCTTAACTTTCTCGTCTTTACGATGTAGACGTTTAGTTTCATCAAGTCTATCATAAAGTCCGCTAAGTTCACGTATTTGGTCTATTGTTAAATCAGATAGTTTAATCTTACCTGTATTAGGATTAAGAGCATCTTTAAGAATATCATTAATCTCTTTTACAATAGCATTACGCGTCTGACTAACTACTGGACTTGGAGTTGTAGCACTACTAAATCCAGCATAGAACTTCTTACTATATATTTCAGTAATAGGAGCTTTATTACGAAGAAGTTTAACTTCTGCCGAAGTACCATCATTGGCACGATTAGCAATTTGAGCTTCTTGTTCTTTCTTGATAGCTTCAACTTGCTTTTCAGTAAATTGACGACCATCAATAACTCCATAATTATCATAAGCTCCATCTGTATGTTGAATTATACTTCTGAATTGAGGATTCTTTTCTTCTTTACCATCATTGAAAACAGCAAAAGCGTCATTAATAGCCGCTTGAAGTTTCTCATCAATTCTATAATAAGTATTTTCATTCAACCATTCAACAGCACTTGCATATTCATCTATTTGAAGAAGAGCAGCTTCATTTTCAATCTGACGACCAGCACTATCAAAATGTTTATACTTATTAATAATGCCAAGATAATGTTTCAAATCTTCTGCAAATCCCTCACGAGTTTCACGTTCAAAGAAAGCTTTTTTAATCTTAGCAACTTCATCAATATAAGCTTTTAAACTAATAGCTCTATTATAATCATTTTGAGGTTTCCATTCACCAGTATTAAAATCAATATGATTCTGCATCTCTCTAATTTCAGAACCAAGACGTTTAATATTAGCATTATCTTCTTCTGTACGATTACCTTTGAATATTCTTAATAAACGATTACGTTCATCATTCAGTCTAAGATACTTGATATAATAATCAATATTATAATCAGTTAGCATCTTAGCTTCATTCTCAACTTTACGTCTATAATATTCAGGTACATAACGTTGTTCAGCATTATCAAGATACCATTGTTCTTTTTCATGTCTTGCTCTTAGATATTCATGGCTATATTCACCATATTTATCTTTAGCTTCTGCAACTTTCTTATTAAGCTCACGTTTATCATTGATAAAATCGTCAGTATAATTGGTAACAAATCTACCAGTTGTAGGGTCAACAATATAACTCCAATCAATAGATTTACCAGCTTTAGCAGCATCAGCTTTAATAGTAGCAAGTTGTTTCTTGTAATTTCTTACATAATCATCTCCTTCAAACATAAGTTTATCAATCTTAGTCTTAGCTTGACGAAGAATGATTTGAACAATAGGATAACTAAGTTCTTGAGCATCTTGGAATAACCAATCGAGAACACTTGCATCTTTAAGTATATAATTAGTTATATCAGAAAGTCCTTTATCAAAGTTAGGATTAGTACTAAGAGGTTTAAATATCTTTTCAGCAACAACTTCAAATCCTTCTTTAAGTATAGGATTATTCTTAATATTATTAATAGTTTCCTGAATACCTTTTATATTACGTCTGGTAGTATCATCTACATTATCAGTCGCAATTTGATTAATAAGAGGAAACGAGTTGCCAAATGTACTTGCTTGCAAAACAAGACTAATATAATCATTACGTAATTGCTCATTAGCTTGTATCATCTCAATAGTATAAGGACTAACAATACTATGACTATTACCCTCATTGTCTTTAATAAAGTCATTAAGACGACGTTCAATTTCATGAGCTTTAGTAATATAATATTCAGAAGCACGCTTAATAGTATCTTGTTTACGTTCTTCTATACTTACTATCTTAGATTCATCTACTCCATATTTAAGAATATCTTCATATGCAATAGAAGCATTTTCATCCGAACTAACACGAGCACGAGTTTTAATATCAAGTAAGAATTGTTGAGCAAGATTGCCAAGCTTAGATATATTAGTAGATTCAATATCCATATCAATAGAACTTGCGTGTTCTACATCTTCTGCATTCTTTTCTACTTCAATCGTTTCAGCTTCTTTATACGGAGTAATAAGATAAATACTATCAGTAGATTTAACTCCATTACGCTTAGCAAGTTCTAATCCTTCAAGTTGAGCATCATCTGATATTTTCTTGTTCAGTTTAACTGAACGACGACTTATCAGATAATCTCTTTCAACACCATTATTATCTACAATAGTTTGTCTTGATTGAATATTCAGTGTACCAAATGCTTGTTTAAGTGTTTGACTACCATTCCAAGCCCAGTAAACTTTAGTATTAGGATTAGCAAATTTATCATTAATTCTACGAATAAGATTACGTACAGCAGCATCTTCTGATGATATAGTAGCAATGAAATTCTTATCAGTAGGAACTATTACTTCTTTATCAACAGTATGTTTCTTATATTTATAAGGTTCTATACCTTCTTTAGTAAATAGTTCATTCTTTTCTTCTGCAAGACGAGAGAACGGCATAAGCTTATCACGACTCTGTTGAATAATAGCTTCATAATATCTTGCAGCAGGATACTTATTATTAAGAGGATTAGAACTAAATTCACCATGTTCATTAGCTTCAAGTTGATTCAATGGAATAAGGTATATCTCTCTGTTATTACCCTCTCCATAAATAGCAACTTTATATAAAGTAGAAACTTTATTTCTAACTATATTAATATAATTAGTAGCTAATACAGTTTTAGTCTTTCCAAGTTTATCAGTAATATCTCTAACAATTCTAATCTCTTTAGCAAGTTCTGTATCTTTCGCAGTACCAAGATTGAAATAATACATCTTTTGACTGTTAGGGAGATACGTAAGATTAGACTTACCTTTATTGAATCTTACTCTATAAGTAGGAATCTGTGGTATATTAGAATGACTACGAATATAATCTTCGTAGATATTGTTAGCAGCAAGTTCTTTATCAGATATAGCACTAACGCCAAATCTAATACTATCAATAATTCCAGTACCACCGTCTTCGCGAGAAGTATAAAGAGCACTATTTTTAATGACTTTACTAACATTGCCACGACGGAATTGATAACCCTCAACAACAAAAGCATATTTAATAATATCAATAGCAGTTAATCTAATAATAGGATTAGTATTATTAAAAGCTGCATCAAACATCTTATATACACTTTCCATGTCTTGTTGTTGGTCGTCAAAACGAATCACTTGACTACTAATACCACGAGTTCTAAACTCATAACCGTTAAATAGATTAACATTAAGACTATTAAAAATAGTACGTTGACTTCCACTTAAATGACGTTGTACAAAATGTACTTTTTGAGCAGGAGTAAGTTTAGAGAAAGCATTAACTTCTTCTTGTGTAGGATTAGCAACATTAGCTATGTTAATATCATAGTTAATATCGTAACCAAATCCATAGATTCTTCTCTCTTCATCCTCTACGGGGGAACGTCCCTCTGATTCTACTTTACTTGCTGTTAATATATCTACTGCAATATTACCATTTCTTTCAAGTTCAATAGGCTGTGATATAATAGCAGAATTATTCTTATACATATGTTCAAGAACATACTTCTTAAAATCATTATAAAGTTTCTCATTAACAGTTCCACCAAGATAATTCTGAATACTCTTAATAGCATTAGTGAAAGCATAAGATTCAGTTTCAAATAAACCTTGATTAATAAGAATACTTGGAACTGTACTATATCTTAAGAATCCATCAAGTATTGGATAAGCACTATCTTCATTATTAGACGACAAGTAAATACTTGGCATGAAAGCTCCTTCTTCGGTAGCAGCAGTAATACCCGGATAAATAGCTTCAAGCAAAGGCTTATCTTTTGCTTTAAGACGAGCAGCATCATCACTACTAAGTATTGCACTTATATCATCAATAACTTTACGTGTACTAAATATAGTTTGTTTAGCTCCAAATTTATCAGGATTAAGTACTTTAACATGATTAGCTATAATACGACTATAATCATTAATATAATTAAAGTTAAGTATAGCAGCTAAATCTATTAGTAAAGTAGATTCATCGTAAAGACCAGCATTTTGTGCTGCAAATCGTTCTTCAATAGTTGGAACGTCTATTGTAAATACATCAGCATTATCTCTGTTATCAAAACTAATAGTACTATTAGGATACATCTTAGCAAACTCTTCTCCATATTGTTGTTGAAGAGCTGTCATAACTTCTGTGATATTGTTACTATCAGTAACTACTTCGTTACGTACTTTAACTCCTAAATCATGAGCAACACGTTTGATTGCTGTATGAATAGGATTATAATTACCGCGAACAAATACAGATTGAGATTCATAATAAGCCTCAACTATTCTACTAACACCCGGCTGACGAAGCCAAGCCATAGCTGTATAAGCATCACAACCAATATCGAATAGAGTTTTAAATGCAGCAAACGTATATTCATTTTCATTTTTAATAGCTCCTTCTTTAATAGCATCAAGGATATGAGCAGTAGTATGAGAACTTGCAACTGTAATATAGTCACCTACTACGTTCTTATTGTTTTTACTATTTCCTATTCGGTTATGATAGACTATGCCATCTTTGACAGGAAATGCCTGAGCAGCAATATCAAGATTAACTCTATTACCATATCTTACTCTAATAGGAACACTAAGTTCGGCTTTAGCAACATTGAATACAGAGTTACCTGTATCGCGAGCAACACTAAATGCTTTCAATGTAGCACCACCCATAGCATTTCTATGGAATTGAATTTGGTCAAAAAGATTATAAACGTTTCTTTGTTTAGCACCAACAGCATCAAGTTTATCAAGAGCTTTATTTGCAGCAGTAATATCATCAAAGTTACTACGAGCAAGATTCTCTTCGAGACTTGATTTATCATTCATGATAGCAATCATACTATCAACGATACGATTGTTTCGAGCGCGACGGTTATTTTGGTCTTCAATAGGAAGCTGTTTAAATTCCTCATAAGTAGGTAATCCAAAAGCAACAGCACGTTCATTAATAATATCTCTGAATTTATCTCTTGATAATTCTTTAATATCATCTATTGTAAGACTATTAGCATTATCATTAATACGTCTGAACATATCTCTTTGTTCAGCAATAACGTCAGCTATTCTACTATACTTATCGTAGAACTGTGTAAACGCTTGATTATCTCCATATAGTCTACTATAAGTAGGCATAATAGAAAGAAGTCCATTAACTCTATCAGCAAACTTCAATTCTTTATTACGGAGAAAACTATCAACAATAGGTTTAAATTCATCAGGTAATTCATGATAAGTATCACCCTCATCAAGAAGTTCTTTTACTCTCTTTTCAAGATAATCTTCTAAATCTTTATTACTCTTACGAATAACTTCAAAGTATTTATCTTTAATAAATTGTTTAGTATCTCTATCTACTTGAAGCATATCTCGTGTTATACGCTCTTTATCAGAATTTCTAAGAACATGAGATACATATCTTCCATAAGTAGCAGCTTCAGCAGTACTATCACTAAATTCTACTTTATGAATACGACCATCTTTACCAAGATAAGTTTCATAAGCAATACCATAAATAGAGTCAACGTCAAAGTCAGAACCAGTTTGTGTTACCCATTCATCTGGAACTACAATAGTACTTCCCATCCATTCAGGTAGAAAACCTACAACTTTCATAACAGCCATAGACTGTTTACCCTCTGTTGGAATACGATAACCAATACATTTAAGAACTTCTTCATCAATATCTTCAATTCGAATCTCTTTAACAAGATTACCATTTTTATCATATTGATTGAACATAGCTTTTGCCCATTTAGGAAGAAGTATTTCTACTTCTGAACCATCTTTATGATAGCCAAGTTCAACACGTTCACCAGTATCAGTTTCAATAGTTTCACCAGCTTTAAGCTTTCTACTCTTTTTAATAAGTCCATCAAGACCAACACTTGTCACCTGAGCAGCATGCCATCCAGGAAGTTTTTGTCTTGTAATAAACTTATTAAATTGACTTTGAGCAATACTCTCAATTTTACTTGAAACAATATTCATATAATTAGGCATGACCGGACCAGCATCACCATTCTTAACAGAAAGATAATCAATAGTATTACTATCAAGTCCAAGACGAGCAGCTTCTACCATTGCTAATTTATAAATACGAGTATAGTCAACTTTACCGTTATTGTCTCCTATAATACGATAGTTCCTATCAAACTTAATACCATATTTATCCATAAGAGCATTAAAGTCTTCACGGATATTAGCAACATAAGCTTTAATAAAATTATTCTTATGACTACTAACAGCAGCTTGGCTATTATCAAGTATCTTTTTCATTACTTGAATACCAGCTTTATTCTGTGCATCAGTAATATGTTGAGGAACATCTTGTTGTTTATAAAGATACATATAACTAAATGGTTGTTTAACCTTTATAGCTTTCTCTTTAAATACAGCAAGATTTTCAGGAGTTACAACTCCTTCGTTATCCCAATAAGTAAGCACGTCATAATTAGCAGCTTTACTTGTTTCTTGAGTATTAACTTGGTCAATATCATTTTCTATCATGAAATTGGTAAGTTCTCCTAAACTTGTTCCCTCAAGGAACTTAGGTACAAGAACAAACTCTGCGTTTTTAATCTGACGAGGAAGATGTCTACCAAAACGATTATTATAATAATGGTCATAATAGAAGTTCTTCATTACCTGTATGAATGCTTGTAAGTCATTAGGATTAATCTGATTAACATCAGTAGTAGTATCAGTAAGTTGCTTAATAAGTTTAGCATACTTAGGATATTCTCCTAATATCTTAAGACGACGAGCAGCTTCATATATAGTAATATAAGATTGAGCATCATTAACAGTTGTAGTCGTAGCGCTTGTCTCGCCCTCATTTTCAGCAGGAACATAACCAAAACCTTCAGCAATTTCTCTTGCTTTAGCTTTATCAGTTCCAGATTCAATAAGTTTATTATAAAGCATATTACGATTAGTACTTGGGCGAATACTATTCTTAATAGTAACAGCATTCCAACCAGTTCTAAGAGTTACAGCTTTACCGTTAGGGAATTTAAGAGCTTCATCTCCAACAAGAAGATAACTACCAGCTATCTCATTAACCGATTGAGTAAACGGACTATCATTTTCTTGTGCAACCTTATAATTAGCTATTGAATAACTTGTACCACCAGCTTGACTTTCCTTAGCACGTTTAAGGAATGTTTGAGGGTCTTTATAATACTTACTATTTCCTTCAAACAAATCATCAAAGTTAGCAAAATGAAGATAAGCATTAAGACCATATTCTGTAATCTCATAATCAGCAATACCCTCAAGGAAAGAACCAAACTTATTATGAGTCTCTCTAACAAAGTATTGTTGATAAGCATCAATCCATTTAGTAACAATATTATCAAGTTGAGCTTCAACATTAGCATCAAAAGTTATAGATGCAGACGCATTTGCAGATTCAGAATATCCTGTTAATTGTATGCCCCCCGTAGAGGATGTGGAGGCAACAAGTTCATCCATAGCTTGTTCAACATTATAACCAACAGTACTATCAAGTTTAGTAAACTTAAAAGCATTACCAGTAAGCTTACCTTTATCTCTAATACCCTTTTTAGGATTATAATGAAACCATTCAACAAGATGTTCTTTATCATTATGCTCAACATCATAAAGAGCTTTATAATAATCAAACAGTTCTCCTTTTAGAATATTAAGGAAACCATTATAAAGAGGATGACTTTTATTAATATTACGAGCTTCAGGATGATTAGCTTTAAATTCTTCTTCTACTAATTGACTAATAGCAGAACGATATTCACTTAATTCATCACTGAAAATAGCTTGTCCTTGATAAGTAGGACTTTCTATATAATAACTACCTTTACCATCATCACTAAGAATACCACTAAAATAATGATATTGATAACCCTCATTAGGTTTACTGATAACATAAGCAATAGTTTGACGTTCTCCAACTTTAGGTTTAAGGTTAAGAACTTTAGCAGGACTTGTTTTAATACGTTCAGGAGTATTCATAACAAGATTAACTACTTCGTCAACAGAAGTATTCATTGCATTGAACTTAGTAAGTTGTTCATCTGCAACATTTAAATCAGCTACTTTAATAAGTTCATTAATTCTAAACTTAGTATAAGCAGTCATAGCCGCTTTATCATAATTCCAAAGACCGTCAGTAGAATATTTAGGCATACTTACTGCAAAGTTCTTAGGAGCATCTGAAGGGATTCTCATTAAGAAAGGAGCAGTTTCAATTTGACGACCATTAGCAGTAGCGGTATTATATTTCTTATAAGTTTGAAGCTTTTTATGATATGCATAAAGACCTACAAGATAATAGTCACCGTCAGACATCTTAGTATAGTCAGCATTAGTACCAGCTTGTTGGTTACTTACTCCGTTAAGTAGATAAGGACTAATAAGTTTTTCTGCATAAGGACTAAGTTCATATTCGCCATTAGGTTTAATTCTAAATAAACCAATTATGCCTTGCTCCGGTCTATCTATAAGAATGTTACTATAAGCATATTCTGTAGATTTAAGTTTCTCTTTAACCCAAGCATTAAGAACATCTCTATCTCCACATATTTTAGCAATATTAGTAATAAAGTTATTATAAATAACATCACTATTAAGATTGCCTTCAACATTACGAGAGTTAAGTTCAGCTTTAGAATATACATAAGGTTCAATAGCTTGAGCTATATTACCAAGTACTTCATCAGCTCCACGAAGATATTCTCCATCAAATTTAGGAAGTTCTTTCTCTACATATTTGGCATCTATAACGCCAGCCATTTGAGCTTGCTGATAATCAGCAAATCTTCTTCTGTTTTCTCTTTGTACTTCTCTATATTTAAAATCTCTATCTTCCTTTTCAGCAAGACTTTGTTTAGCAGCGCTATTAACTGTACGAAGATAACTAATAAGTTTATCAACATTATCATTACGATGAGTAGCTACTGTCTGATTATTACGTTCAATGTAATTATCAATAGCCAATTCATTCATACTTGGGAAGTATGTCTTATACAGTTCTTTAAGCTGACGAACTACATCATCAAACTTAGTAGCATTAGCTTGTGCAACAGAAGATTGAAGATTACCACGACGAGCACTCTTAACTCCAGATACTTTACCTGAAGATTTAAAGCTCTTAAATGCTTCATCAAGTTCGTCAATTTGTCCTTCAATATCAATATTATCAGTCTGAATAGAACTACCTTTTAAATCATTACGAAGATTAAAGTATAGTTTACGAACAGGATTATTAGAAGTATTACTTTGAATAGATTTGATAGAACCAAAACCATCAATAGTAACTTCAAGTTTATCAATAGTAAACTTATTTAAATCAGTATATATCTTGTTAGCTAAATCAGGATTAGCACGCATATCGTTAGCCACTTTAACAAAAGCAGCAAACTCTTTCTTATTATTAGCAATAACTTCAATAGCGTCAATGAAATCAGTAATAGATTTAAAACCACCAAGATTACTAATAATATTAGAAAGTTCAATAGTACATTCTTGATAAGTATGACAAGTAGGAACGCCAAGAGGATTACTACGGTCTATATCATAACGTCCATCACTATAACGTTGAGTACTATTAAGATGCTGTAAACTATCAAAGTATTGTCTAACTACTTCACTAATATGTTCAGTATAATTAGAAATATTAGAACCAAAATCCCATTGTTTAGTACTAAGGTCTACTTCATCTCCTTGTTCTACATCAGCAATAACATCTTCAGTATTATCGCTCATAAGAGACAATTTGAAAGCTTCATCTTGGAAATCAATATTACGTCCAAGAGCAGCAACTTTACTATTATAGAACACTTCGTTCCAAAAGTCTGGGTCACCAAGAGCACTTTGAACTAAATCTTTAAAGTTACGTTCTTGGTCAGTTCCATTCTCTTCAATAGCATAATAGGCAGCTCCAATGTTATTAACATCAAAACTACCATACTGATTAGCTTTAGTTATAAGTTGTTTTTTAAGAGCATTCTTTGCAGTAGCAATAAGACTTGTAACGTAATTCTCTTTACGTTTATCTGCATCAGAAGTTCTATAATTGACTGTACTAATAAGGTCTGCACAGTATTGAGTAGCAGTATCAAATGCAGCTTGACTACGAAAAGCATACATACCACTATTAGCATTTACCTTAGAAGTATTATTAACATTAAAGAAATTTCTATTACGATATTCTTTAATAAGACGACGGAGAACATTCTTGTTAATACTTTCAAGATTATCCGTCTTAGCAACTGCATCTTCTCTACAATATTGAAGAAATCCATCAGTTTTGAGAAGTGCTCCAAGTTTATAACAATCAGCAGGATTGTTATTTTCGAGTTCCTTAATTACATCATTAACTTTAGGAACATTATGAAATTCAATAGAACATCCGTCCATAGGTTTATCTTTATAAGAACGTCCGGCAGACGAGCGATTTTAAGGCTCTCTGCCGAACTTTCTCGATTAAGTCTTTACTTCTTTATAGGCAATAAATTTTAGTCTCACCAGCAGCCAAAGAACGGTCAAATTCGGTACGTTCGGCGGTTGTAAGTCCGGTACGAATTGCAGCCATATTTGGCACAGTCAGATTATCACCTGTAATATCAATAGAACTAAACATATCACTAATATCAACATCAAGTCCCATAGTATCATCCGCTTGTTGAGACAGTTCAGCAGCAGTACTTTCTTGTTCATTAATGACGGTTGTAATAGGGGGAGTAGGTTCTTCTACTTTATTATTAACATCATCTTGAATAAGTTTCTCTTCAACACTCTTTATATCTTTGAACTTCTTACCAAATGCTCTAAGTTCTTGAGCTAAAAGAGTATTATCTTTAATCTTATTAAATCCAAATAGTTGTCTAATAAGCTCTATAATCTTCTGCCATAGATTAGGTCGTTTAACATCAGCAGTAACTTTCTTAGTACTACTAATATTATTAAGAGCTTCATTAAGAACATTATTAGTAAGACCTTCAACAATAAATTCTTCAAGCATATACGTATAATCCTTATTAGGAAAACTTGCAGGGTCAACTACTTTACGAAGTTGAGCAATATAATTATCTCTATCATAGAGATTATCTTGTATATGCTTAGTAAAATCTGGATAAGCATCAGGATTATTAAGAGCATTAATAAACGCATCACGAATAGCGCTAATCTCGTCTATGAAAATTTGAGATTGCATAATACCATTATCATAGATACGTTTATGAAGTTGTTCATGAGCAAGAACTCTAACAGCTTTATATTGACTACCACGAGCTAAATTAAAGAATGGTTTAAATAATGTAATACTACCATCAGCAGTATGATAAACTGCATAATCGGTATTATCATTAAAAGTATCAATAGAAACATTAGCAGGAAGTATTTCATCTAATATAGCTTTATCAGCAGTAGTTAGAAATTCAGGAGCAGTAGCTTTGATAATATCATTAGTAGATACATTTTCTTGGTCACCACGTTGTTCGAGAGCATTAATAGCAGCTTGTCTTGCTGTCTCTGCATCCTCTACGGGGCGCAGCACTTCATACTCAATCCGAACTTTTTGTTTAGCTGAATCATCTTTAGGATTAGGTCTAAAGTTACTTTCATAACCACCAATATTAGTCTTACCTAATCTAATCTTACCAGTACCGTTCTTAATAATATAATTAAGATAATTACCATAATTGTAAGATTTATCTCCAAATGTAACAGTTAATGAACCATTATCCTCATGTTTGACATAACGATTATTATCTGTACCTCTGGCAATACCATGACTCATACTATAAACAGAACTATCAAGAAGTTTATTCACAATATCTGTCAATTCTGTTTCAAGAGTACCACCCCAACCAGTTCTACCAACACCAGCGCCACTAACTTGAGTAGGATTCAATGTAATACCTGTACCTAAGTCTGTACTATCATTCTTAAACTTATAGATTGTAATCATTGGTATATCACTTCCAGCAGTAGTTATAATTATACGATTATTATATTCAATACAATTAACTCCATCTATAAAGTTCTTAACGCCAAAGATTGACATAAGTCTATCTTTAAGTTCTTCAAATGTAATATTTCCTTGTTGACGCTCTCTAATAGAATTAAGTACTTCATTACGAATAGCAGCACCTAATCCATTATTATAATTAACGGCTTGAGGAATAACTTTAGCATAGAAAGGTTCATTGGTTCCATTAGGAACAATAACTACCATATTACGATTCTTAAATCCAGCTTTAAATCTAACAGTTCCATTAGTGACGTCATGTATTTCTCCGTCAGCAGCAATAGCTCCAAGATGAATATCATCATAATTAAAACCTACAATAGCTTTATCAATAGCAGCAGGAGTAACATCATCTCCAAAGATTGCTTCTCCTCGACTAACATACTTAACAGTAATCTTTATATTATCTTGATTATCAATAATATTATCAACCATTTTATAATTGTTATATTGTTTAGCAATCCAATCTACATAAGATTGATAGTTTGCATCAAGATTATCACTTACATTATAAAGATAGATGTTACCTATACTTCTAAGTAATCTAACAGCATTATCATTATTAGTATTCTTATTCTTAACTTGATTAAGAAGTTCTTTAGTAAGACTATTGTTCCAGAACTTATCAATATCTTCTTGAGTAAGTTTTCCGGCTTTATTCTTATAAAGAGCATCTATAAATTCTTTAGCTTCTTCGCTAAGAACTCCGTTTTGAGGATTAAGTTGGTCAAACAGGTCATCCAACGTACTACTATAACCATCTTCATTATATCTGATTTCATAAGTTAAATAACCATTATCAAATATATATCCATCATTGTCAGCAGTTCGTTTAGCTCTTGAATTAAATCCTATCTTAGCATCTATTGGACCAGCAGGACTATTAACCGTAGTCCAAAACTCAACTCCTTGCGATTTAACAACAGGAATAAGAGGTTGTCCAACAGCTAAAGAAGCGAGAGCTTGTTTACCAAAATCATTATCTGTTCTAACTCCGATATTATTATCAAGTTCAGGATTCTCACGCTCTTGGTCTTGTACCAACTCCATCAACTTTTCACGACTAAGAGCAACATCTCTTGGGGATATATTGATAAGATTCTCATCAACTCCCGATACAAGATAAGCACTCAAATCGTTATAGAGTTTGTTCACCGTTTCAAATGTAGCATTACTTTCGTTAATTGCAAATCTCATTAGACTAATTATATTAAAATAATCCTTTCCACCTATTGATAGAATATTATTATCAGCCTTATAAATATCTATGAGATTTCTAAAATATTCTGCACGATTAACTTCATCCGCAGTCATAAGTTTAGCAATAACAAAATCTATACTACTTGCGTGTTCTCCATTATTCATTTCTTGAACACTATTATAAATATATCGAATACTTCTAAGTTCTTGAGGAAGTATTTCATCAATTATATCAGTAGGATAACCTTGTCCAACAAGTTCATTTTTGATAGCAGAATACTGTGCATCATAATCAAGTGTAACAAGACTTTCATCAGTGTTACTAAGAAACTTATCAAGAAGATAAGCATTAATTTCAGAAGAAGCATTAAATTGTCTTTCTTGAGCAGCTTCTTGTTGAGCAAGTATAGAATGTAGTTCAGCATCAGCAATATCTTCAGTTACAGGAGCAACAATTTCTGGGGGAGTTTCTTCTCTGCCCCCCGTAGGAGATGTGGAAGTATTAGGTTTAACTTCTTCGGGCTGTTCAGGTTCAGTAGGAGCTTCTTCTGTATTCTGAGCAACAACTGGAGGAGTTTGTACTGGTTGACTATTAACAGTAGCAGCAGGTTGTTGTCCTTTCTGTCTTGCTTTAAGTCTTGCGTGACGACTAATAACATCTACAATAGGTTCAGATGATTCATCAAACAGATTAAGGTCACGGTTTATTCTATCAAGTTCGTCCTTAACATTATCACTAAGATTTACACCTGTATTGCCAGATAAATAATCAAGAACATCATCAATATCATTAGAGTCAAAAGCATTATCAAGTCTTTGAAGAGTATCTTTGAAAGCTTCATCTTCTGTAACTTTAAATATATTCTCAATATACTTAGCTCTATCTCTAATTTCTTTATTTGTTTCAGCAATATCACTACTAACCAAAGTTTTTCTTCGGTCTGCCATACTACGTCCAATTACAGCAGTAGCAATATTTTTATCTATATCATTAAGTTCTCTATAAGCATTAATATCACGAGATTCATTGTACATAGCATTAAATGCTGTTTCATCAGCAGCATTAGCAGACTTAAGAAATGCTTGTTTTTTCTTATTTATACGACGAGCAATATGGTCATGTTCGAGTTTATTAATCTTCTTATCTCTAAGATTCTTATCATTAAGAGTAAGTTGTTGATTAAGATAATTAAGTTCTTGATTAATACCCTCAAGATTAATAGCTCTATTAAGTTCTCCAACACGAAGTTTAGCATTCTCGTCTGTTATGTCATTAAGTGCTCGGTTATAATCGGAAGTATAACCGTCTATTATACGTTGTTCAGCTTTAGCAGCTAACTTATTATACGTATTCTCCTTAGCAATTCTACCAGCAATATTAGCATCTTTAGCATCATTATTAATAGCTTTATTAAGTTCAGTTTCATACATTTCTGAAACTTCAGCCATCTTAGCAACTGTATTTGCCATAAATTGTTTAGATTCTCCTTGTTCAATAGCACCGCTCTTATCCATATATTGAGCAGTATCTTCTGACATTAGAAAATCTTTAAGCAAATCATAGTTACCTTTGTCAATAGCATTAATAGTTAAATCTGTTATTAACTTTTCAGTTTCAGTTTGTTTAAGAGCTTCACGTTCAGTATCACTTATTTCTTCATAAGCGTTAGTACCATCAGCATTTTGAATAACATTCCCACTATCGTCAAGTATAGGACTATTAGGATTAAGATTATTATTCAAGATAGCCATATTATTTACATATCTATCAAGAAGAGCAGCACGACTATCAATTTCAGCTTTACGACTTTCTGTTAGAACATCTTTGTTCTTAGTAACATATTTAGCCCATTGTCTTGTAGCAGCACTACCTATTCCTTGAAAGGCAACTCCACCAAGCCATCCCCAAAATGCTTGTTCCCACATTTGTGGGTCTTGAAGATAATCAGTATAAATACGAGATTGATAAGCATCGTTAAGCATAGCACGACCTTTATCAACTCCGGCTTGTTGTTGTACATATTGCCAACCCTCTTCAAATCCTTCACTACCTTCACGAACAACATTAAGAAGAGTTTCTTTATCAGGAACTTGTAGAAACTTTTTAATACCAGTAAGTGATTGAACTTCTCTACCAACTAATCGAGAAGCAGCTTGTTCATTTGCTTCTCTCAAAGTTCTATTAGTAGCCATGTTCTTAGCACCTTTCCAAATATTCTTTAGTCCTTTTAGCTGCCAAGCATCTAATAGCATAAGCCACATATCATTCGTGAAAGTATCATCAGCAGATTCGCCAGATACATATTTAGCAATTTCGTCATCACTAAGTCCACGAAGTTTAGGATTATTCTCATATAGAGTTTCTCTGTCTTTATCAGACATAGTAGCTAATCGTTCCTTAGCTTCATCATAAACTTGTGTATAAGTATCACGAGCTTCTATATAGTTTTCAGCAACTCTACTTGCAGCAGCAGTACCTAAAATCTCACTTCCAGTTTCTGCCATCTTACCCCAAGTATTAGGTCTACCAAATGGTGTACCAGCAACTTTACCGATACCACGAGCAAGACGTCCCATACCTAATACTTTACCAAGTTTAGAAACAGCAGTACCGGGAATAAGAAGACTCAAAGTAGAAGCTATACTAACAGCATTACCAAGCCACCAACCTGTATCTCCAAAATCAAAATTTTCATCAGGATTAGTACGATAGATTTCAAATCTTTCACGAATAGCATCTTGCCATTCAGCAAGTTGAGAACTAACAGGATTTGTATAATCGTCATCAGAAACTCCTATAAGTTGGCCAGCAGCATCAACCAAATCACTAAATCCACGAAGAGTACCAAGAACAACTTCAGAACCAACAGCTTGCCCAACAAATCTACCGGTTTGCTCAAGTACTCCTTGATTTTCTGCACGTTCTTTATTTAATTCTTCTTCAGTATTATAAGGATTAACATAAACATTATAAGGAGTATATTTATCTACATCATATTGATTAAGATTATAAATACCTTTAGCAAGTGTACGTCCTAAAACAGAACGACCCTCGTCACTAATAGAAGTGCCGGGGTTATAATCTGTAATAGTAGGGGGCTGAAGTGCCCCCTTTTTAGTCTTAGGATTATAGTCAGGATTATCTCTAACGTTTCCTTCTTGTGCAAACTTTAGTATATCCATTTATTTACCTGTTATATTATTAATTAATTGTTGGTAGTAATAAGCAACAACAGATTCGTTATTACCACTTCCAGTAATTTCAGCTAAAGTATGAGCAGTCTGTTCAGCAATAGCACTAATACTTTTAGGTTGAACTTGAACTCCAGCTTGAACAGCATTGAATATATCATTCCATTTATAATAAGCATCTCTTAAATCAACAGCCGTTTCATTAGAAACAGTACCTAAAGATTTATTATCAGTCTTATTAACAACTTCAAATCCATTACCAACAGGAACCATAATTACTTTATCAATATTAGCAAAAGCGGAAGCGTTAGTTAAGTTAATATTACGACCAGCAGCGCCATAAACATTTACATCATTCTTAGCTTTAAATGTTGTATCACGATTCCAACTTTCAACAGCAGCACTATTAAAACCACCAGGAGCATATAAAGTAACAGGAGCGTGCTTTTCTTTATCTCCTTCATATTCTCCACGAATAGTAATTTGAGGACTCCATTGACCAGTCTGTGGATCTTGTACAGCCATAACACTAATATCTTGTGGTTTAGCACTACGCAAACGAGCTGTTAGAATCTTACGGTCTTCACTTGAAACATTCTCAAACATATTATTGTCACCAACAACTAAAGCTCCGGTTTGAGTTAAATCAATACCTTGAATAGCAGCCATAGCTTCATCAGTTTCAAGTTTATAAGCAGTAGAAAGTTTACCAGCAGCTTCTGGATTAGCTTTCATCATAAAAGCAAGTTCAGCAGCATTAGCACTTGGTTGTGTAATAACACTTTGTCCGAGCTGTAACATTCCACCTTTCAACATTTCATCGTTCTTCTTCTTCATACTATCTACTTTTCTTATAAGTCCCTCAAAGACATTATCTCCTTGAGTACTTCTACTTGTAGATATGAATAAAGACGTTCCCCAATTAGTACCTTGATAAGATTGTGATTCTGTAACAGGTTCTTCTTCACCATTAGCACTAACACGAACTACATTGTCGCCCCATTTACTATTAACAAGACCTTTACCAAGTTGCCATATTTCACCAACAAGACTTCTCTTATTAATAGCATCAGTAGAGGCTTTAGCAAAACTATAAAGACTTCTATTATTATCACGAGGAAGTTCAACATATTTCTTACCGTCTTTACTACCAAATTTAATACCTAATGCTTCGGCTTTCTTTTCACCACCAACATTAGCAATAAATTCATCATATATATCATCGTCTGCAAAGTATTGACGAATAGCTTGACCGTTACTACCATATAAATTATTAACACGAGTAGCATAATCTTTAGCATATTTATTGTTCTCAACAGACGGTAAATCGCTCATACTAACAATAGCATTATATGTATCAAATGCATTTGCTATATCAGGGTCTTGACCAGCTTTAAGAGTATTCAGATATTCTTGATTATCTTGGATAGTTTCAAGATTCTGTAAAGCTCTAAGCTTTTCCATTGGGTCAGTAATATTATCAGTAATAAGTTTCTTAATAGCATCATTAGTCTGACCATCAAGATTAAATTCAAGATTAGGATTAGCTCCTTTAAGTAAGTTAGCAAGACTCTGTTTACTTGATGTTATATCGGCTTGAGCTTTAGATGGAACAAAATTCTCAATACGAACAGGGTTTGTGGTAGTACTAAGAATATCAGCTCCGCGAGGATTACCTTTAGCAGCTTGTTTGTTAGCAAGAGCTAATTGTGCTTTCCAAGCTTCACCATATTTAGTATCAGAAGTTTGATTATAATAAGTAGCAGCTTTATAAAACGGGTCAACTCTCTTAGTCAGATATTGTTCCGGAGTAAGAAGAATACCATCTTTATCTGTTATATCAGGATTATTACCACCACTCTTATCATATTTCCATTTAGCAATCTTATAATCTTGTTCAAGACTTGCTTTAGCTCCAGGAGTATTTTCAATTACAGCAGAAACAGCAGCAGCAAGTTTATCTTTACTAAGACGTTCCCAACGATTACTACTTGATGAATAAATTTCACCGGTAACTGATTTAGTAATATCATTAGTAACTTTACCTTGAGCATCAAGCCATCTTGTTTGACTACCTCCACCAGATTCTTTGGCTGCCCATTTAAGAGCTTGGTCAAGAATTTGATTCATTGGAACAGTACTAACTTCTTGGTCAGTAGGTTGCCATTTACTTCCACCAATAATATTTCCTTTATCATCAGTAACATCCTTATAATTATACTTATTTATTTCTTTGTAATAAGCTTTATAATCTTCAGGAATATCAGTACGTTTTTCAAGTCTATCAATATATTGTTTATAATCCTGTTGAGCACGAAGTCTACCAATCATACCCGGATTAGACATTATAGCACCATTTTTACGAATAATATCATCTAATGCACCGTAAGCATTACCATAAGTGCTGTTATCTGTAACAGCACTCCTTATTTTATTAACTTGTTGTTGTCTCCATTCATCTTCTGCCTCATTCAAATCAAGTTTAGCAAGTTCAGCTTGAACGGCAGATGCTGTATCAATAGCTTTAAGATGACCTTGTTCAAGAGTATCATAAGCTTTACCAGCAACATCCAGATTAACTGGATTAACAACAGGTCTAAATACCTGATTAAATTCCTCTATTGGCATAATTATCAATATTAAAATGTAACACCTTTACTTGTAAACAATCTACGGTCAACATTAGGATGTGTAGCATCATAGATACCAAGAGTATTATTATAATTTCTACGATTTTCAATACGACTAAGCATATCTTGAAGTCCAACATTAATACCACTAAATACATTATTAAGAGAACTTGCTTTCTGTTCACGAATACTATTACGGAAAGCAGCACTACGATTCTGCCAATCATTCATAGCAGCAACGTTAGTAGCTCTAACACCTTGTTTATTTAATCTATCTTGATTAATAAGTTGTGTTTCAATGTTCTCTTTTTGTCCACGAAGACTATTTTTATAATTTTGTGCTTGATTACGAGTTCTTTGAAGTCTTTGTAGACGAGTTCTACTACTTGAAGTATTAGTATTAATATCAGTAACCATACGACGAGCATTCTCTTCAATCTCTCCAAGTTGCGGACTAATATTAAAATCAGTTTTAAGATTAGACGCTATAACAGGATTAGGTTGAGGAGGAGCTTCCATTTTATTAAGTGCTTTACGAGTATTAATACCGCTTGCAATAGTACCAGCAAGATTAGCACCAAGACCTATAATATCATTAGTGTCAAGTTTATCAAATAAAGCAAGTCTCTTACGAGGAGAACTAATAGTATCAGGAACACCAGCATTAGTACTTGCACCATCAACAGTACGAGTAGGTATCGTAGTTGGAGTATTTCTTGATAGAGTAGGAAGTCCTTGCATCATACTATCAAGACTTGCAAATTTAGGAGCAGCAGTAGGTGTAGCAGTAGCAGAAGTTTTAGTAGTTTTGCTACTTCCACGTCTCCTACGGGGGGCAGAACTTGTAGCAGGTTTAGATGTCTTAGTTGCAGCTGTAGTAGCAGGAGCTTCTTCAATAGGAGTAACTCTTGTCTGTGGAGCACTATTTGTACTTCTTGTTCCAGTATTTCTGTTACCACCACTATAAGTTCCAGGAGTAAATTCAGGAACTTCTAACATATTTCTAAAGTCAGTTCTTGCACCTTTAGCGTCTCTACTTGCAGCATCAGTAACTTGTTTACGTTGTGCAGCAGCATCTCTTGCATAACTTGAAGCATCAGGATAACGAGTATCATAACTACCACGTCTAACAGTAAATCCTCTATTAGAACCAGAATTATTTTTACTACGACTTCCAGCACTATTTCCAGTTGCTCTATATTGAACAGGATTAAAAGGTTCTATAAAATTATTACCTTTTGGAATAGAACTATTAGCAACAGAAGCTTTAGCATCACGTTTAGCAGCAGCTCGTACTTGTCTATCAGATTTACGAGCAGCAGCACCACGACCATCAAGTAATCTACTATTAGGAGTACGTTCATCTACAGGCAGATAAGCAGTTTCACCAAATTCATCATTAGTAACTTGATAAAGTTGTCCGTTCATAACAACATAATCTTTATCTCTCTTATCAGTACCAAGTGCGGCTTTTTTCCTACCCCCCGTAGGAGGAGGAAAAGAAACGTCTCCTACCAACTTATCAATAACATTGCCATTAACAGTAACAAAACCACCAGCAGCTTTTCTATTTTTATTAGGAACTAAACCAAGTTCTTCATCTATCTCAGTATTAGTTCTTCTACGAATCTTAACTTTACCACCCATACGTTTTTTACTTCCATCGTCATTAATTCCATTTACATCTTTAAATGTTTCTTGTGCTTGAAACACTTTATCAGGATTAGCACCACCCATTACAAGTTTAGCAGGACTATTACCATTAATAATAGGTTGAGCACTAAATACTCTTAGACTATCTGGTCGTGTTTCGACAATCTCTCCATCTTCGACTTCTAAACCAGTCTTAGGATTCTTGCCAATATCAATACCACCTTGAGAGTGTTTACGACCATTCATATAGTAAAGATTACCACCAATGTTAGTTGCTTTACCACCTCTAACTACATTTGGTTTAATTTTAGTCATCTTATAATATTATTATATAATTATAGCATTTCAGCCGTTTTAAGGCTCGCTGTGAGACTTTCTGCCAAAGTAATACTATTAATCACTTCGCATACTAAAGTCCAACAGGCAAGCGGAAAAGCGGCTCTATGGCTGTGTTCAGCTCTTTTTCTTACCACCGCACGCCATAACAGATATAGGCTTACGACCACCATAACGTTTAACTGGTTGAAGTCTTGTAGGAAGAGTTTGTCTATAATCATTAGTATTAATACCAATAGGACCAGCAAGAGGAGCTGCAAGAGTTTCTTGCTTCTTTTGTTCATTCTTCTGTATCATACGATTGGTATATCCACCTTTAATAGCACCGCCAACAGCATTACCAATAGAAGCACCAATACCGCTTATTCCTTGAACACCAGTAGCTCCTTCGACTAAACTACCAATTCCAGATACAGTACCGGAGATAACATCTCCCCAACCGCCCCAAGCTTTTCTATTCTTATATTTAGTAATACCACCATATTTTTGAAGTCTTGCTTCAAATTCTTCACCAGCGCCACCATCATCATAAGAGGCAAGAGCTTCATTAATAGCATTAGCTTCTTGAACTTTTTTATCATATTCTTTGTTGCGCTTTTCAATTGCAGCTTGACGTTTAGCTTCTCTCTTTTTCTTAGCACCGCCAATAAGTCCACCAGCAATACTAAGACCAGCTCCAATAATAGCTCCTATAAAAGCTTTACGTCTTTTATATTTCTTTTCCATATTAATAACATTGTATATCGTCAATATTTATAGTTTTATTTTCATCTCTAAAGATAAATCTAATAGCAAAATACTTACCAACGATAAGTTTATTATCAAGTTTACTAAGTTGTTTATTGACTTCGTTATACTTACCTGTATGTCTATCAATAGGCGGTACAGTCTTTATCTCTTTGATTACATTTCTGAACCAGTTCATAAACCATATGCCATATCTGTAATACGGGTGCTTGTAATCTTTCATACTTTCCTTTGGCTTACTAATGTCAACATAATCAGAGAAACAACAATTAGTATATATCACAAGTTCATCTCCACAATAATTATCATTACGTTCTTTATTAATAATATAACTAATATAATTAAGAACAGTATCCATATTCTGATTATTAAATATCACATCAATAAACGAATAAGGAACTATATGAGTATTAATAATACCATCTTCTTCATCAAGTTCTTCAATAGTTTTAAACTCACCATTAAAGTAATTAGATGTATTATCAATAAGATTAATATAGTTATTGAATTTAGCAAAATTGAATTTGTCTATTGTGGATTCATTAGCAAAATAAACATTATCTTTAGTATTAAACAAATAGTCATACCAATAAGTATGAGTACTTATCCAAGCCTTATGAAGAAAACTATAAGATATAGCAAACATTTGTTCTGTGTCACCGGACTTAACTTTACCAAGACAAAGAAGTCTAACGTTCTTTTCATCAATAGCAAAGTTTATATCAGTAACTTCTTTTGTAAGAAGATTCTTAAATCCAGCTGTTATATCTTCAAGATTATTCTCGTCATAACGATATAGTTTTCGAGCATCATTATCATAAAAGATATAACCATAATTACTACAAATAAATTGACCATGTTTCTGAATACCAGCATAACCTTTATTACTTGTAAACACTTCAACATAATCAATACCAAAAGCATCAGGTATAACAAGTTGTACATCTTTATTCTCTGTCTTCATTGAACTATCTCTGTTAAATATAAACATTGAATGTTCACAATGAGCAATAAGATAACTACCAATACCAACAACATTAACAATATTACCTTTGTTTTCAGCAATAACTTTATATTCTTCAGCTCTAAATGTTCTCCAATTATTTTCTACATTTTCATCACTAATTACATCACTACGACGAATCGTTTTCTTATAATTAGTAACATAATTAGAATAAACATCTTTATTAAATGAAGTTAGAACTTTATCAGTATAATCATAATAAGCACTATTAAGCTCAAATAAATTATCAACTTTATCCGGTACAATATTCTTATTAGTATGATTATGACTCCAATTAGTATTTCCACTACCATCTGTGTGATAATAAGTAAATGCTCTTGTTACAGGTTCTGTCTTAAGAGTTCGACAATGATACATATAACGAGAAACAAAAGGAAAACCAATTTTAATAATATGAAAACTATACATATGAAAGAAGTTATTAGCAGGCCAATTTTCTGTAGGAAGATTAGGATAATAATATTGACCATTATCTCCACGTAGAGGATAAGGACTGCCATCAGTTAGTATAAGACCACATACTGGTATAGTAACTAATTCATATTTAAAGTTTCTTCTTGTAGTACCATTTGAATCTTGAATCTCATATTTATCAGTATAAACATAATAATCATAATCATATTTAATACTCGAAGACGAACCATAAGTATAACCTCCGGGTTTATTCTCTATATATTCATCATAAGCAATATAACCAAGACTTATAAGTTTCTTATTAGTATTAGTATATATTTCATTAGTATAATTATATAGAAGTCCCATACGTTTATAAGTGTATGTTGTAATACGATTATTAATATCAATACCTTTTACAGGAGTAAAGTTTGTATCTCTATTAAGAGTAAAGTTAATACGGGCAGGCGAACCATTATATACTTCTCCGGGATTCTGAATATTTTTATTTACAACAGCATAAAGTCCATCATATTGAGCATCATAACTATCATCCCATGGACTATTACTAAGATAATAACCTCCATAATAATTAGTACCATATAATCCAACTTCTTTATTATATCCAACAGTATAAGTAAATGGAGCACCAAGTTTTATAAAATTAAAAGCATTTGCCCCAACAGTTACAAAGTCTTGGAAATAAACAGAACCACTTCTTGATATAACACTAATATTTTGGTCAATAGAACCAACAATAGCACGAGCACAAAGAATAGGCTCTGTTTCTTCATAGCTTATAAAGTATCCTATAAAGTCTTTATACATTGGTATATTAGAGAATCTAAAATATCCATAAGCTATATCTGTTCCATTATTTACACTTGAAATTGGTCTAAAGAATGTTTCTCCTCTATTATTACGATATGGAGTTGTATTATTAGAACTATATGAATCAGGAAATACATTAATAAAATATATATCTTGAATATCATCAGTAAATATTTTAGTAACAGCATGAGCATTAGTAGTATCTGTAACTCCATTATTCTTAGAATAGGTTTTGCAATCTTCAATAGTAGTGTCATTATTAATTGTATAATATACATAACTACCATCTGCTTTCTTACCAAGATTAATATTATAATTAACTTTTACATTATTATTTATTCTAATACCATCTGTATAAGAACCATTAGGATAAACATAATGAATAAAGAAATTATATACATTTTCAGTAATAGCCCATTTTCTATCAGGAGAAGCAACATAACTATTAATTAGAATACGGTCATTATAAGCAATATTATAAACATTAATATATTGACCAGCAGTATAACCATTATCAAGTTTAACACTCGATGTACGATACTGCCATATATTTACACGTTGAGTATATACAGTAGGGTCAACATCATTAAAATCAAAAATTATCTCTGTATTCTTTCTATTATTAAAATCTGGAATATTAATAATAACTCCACGATAAGCATATATAGCTTCTGAATAATTACTTTCAGCATATCTCCCAACATCAGCTTTACGAAAAGCTATATAAATATTATCAATATTTCCATAAAACAATTGTGTATCCTCATCATTATAAGGAGTAAAACGAAGAAACGCAGTATCATCTTTAAGGATACCACGCGCTCTATAATATTCTTTAATAGGAATAAGAATACAATAATCTAAATCAACACCAATAGTATTAGCATCAATTTGAGTTCTATTATAAATTCCAACTTCATATACTTGACAATCTGTCATATATACTTTAGTAGAATTACTAAGAGCTTGGATATAACATTTATATTCTTTATCTAATTCAAAATCTGAATTAACAGGTTTTCTATCAGGGTTATTCCAAACATATTCAATAGCATTAGCTCTTCCAATTATACCATTGATAGGAAGATTAGCAGTATCTATCTTTGCAGAAAATGGTTCAGTTAGTTCTTCAAATTCAGCATCTTCAACTTTATTTTCTTCTCCGCCACTACGACTACGACCAAAGAAATCTACAAAATCATCAATACTTGCTTGTTTAACAAAACTAACTTCTATACCACTTGTATCAATTTGGTCTACTACACTATTAGCATTTTCTTCTATATAATCAGCTACATAAAGTCTATTCTGATAATTACATAGAGTATTGACATTATAAAGATTGAAGAAAGTAGACGTCATTTCGTCTATACTAATAGTATATTTATCATCTTGTTTATTAGTAAGATTATAGATATTATTACCTATATCAGTTTTACCTTCAACAATAGCAATAGTTTCATGTTTAACAGTAGTAAGTACATATCCAATCTGATAATACTTATAAGTATTGGTCTTATCAAATATATCAATAACAAGTTGAATAGTCTTAGAGTTCTTTTCAGAAGTAGAGGAATATTCATCTTTAAGAATAACATTAGCCATATAATTAGTATTATCACTATTTTTATATGCTACATACCAAGAGTTTTCAAGCTCTTTAACAGCAACTTCATTATAGACTATAATGGGAGCACCTAATTTAAACCAATGAGTATAATCATATTCATTATTAAAGAATCTAATAAATAGAGCATAAGTTCCATTATATATAAGTCCGGAACCATTAACAAGATTATAAGCTCTAAGATTATAATTAGGAATAGGAGGATTCAAAGTATATTTACTTTCATCTCCAAAATTATCATAATTTGGTTCATCAAGATTAATACTTTTAAGAGGAACTCTTCCAATAGGATTATGTTCACTAATAGCAACAATAAGTTCATTATTGACATTGTAAGTATAGTCTCCAAATACTCGACCACCACCCCAAGTCCAATTGGTTACAACTTCTTTTTGAGTTCCCTCTTTTTCATTATATCTAATAATCCTATTCTTATTTGTAAAAAGAATAAATTCATTAGAACAAGCAATATGACCAACAATTAATTCTCCATCTGGAAGAGCAACAAATTCTTCAATGGCATTTTCATTCTGAATACCACCATTATCAGTATTAACAACGATATTACTCGCATGAGCAAGAGTTCCACTTTCAAGAAACTCTATATCATTGTCTGTGTCAAGTCTTTTATTAATTTCCATATAGATTGACTTATTTTAAAGCCCGCACAGCCATTATCTCGATTAGACTTGATTAGTTCATTGATATAAAAAATATCTCTGAATAGAGGTCAAAAGAATTAGGTCTACGGACGTCATTTACGGGTACGCACCGGATAGTGAAAACATACAGCCCGTTTACTACTTTGATAAGTTCTACATTATCATTCATAGTATCTCAACGTTTAGGAAAAGTATAATTATAGAAATAACTTCTCCAAGCATTACTATCATCATTACCTGTTTGTTTCTGCATATCAACAATCACTCCGGCTCTTGCTTTATCTTTAAGTTGCATCCACTGATAATAAGGATTAGTACCATACTGACTTGCATTAAGATTAAATACCGGATGCTTCATACCACGACATAACATCTTATACATACAGTAAAAACCAATAGCTTCAATAAGAATACCATTATTAGGTATAACAGGTACATCACATTTATAATAATCACTATATTCAGTTTCAACTTCAAGAGATTCAATCTCTATACAATCAGCATCATAATTAAGTTCAATAGTATCTCCACAAATAAGGACATAGTTTCTATCTTCACTTCCCTTACGGGGGGTAGAATAAATCTCCTCATGTACAATATGTTGATAAGCAGGTACATCACTATTAGTATGAATTGCAACAGAACCATAAGTTTCTTTACCAGTATAACCGGTATCCACAACTGATACTCTATCAGACGCTCCACAATCACAAGGAGGATAAACAACACAATCAGGATTATCTCTATCAGTAGGTTTATTATAATACCCTTGACCAGATGGGCGACCCCCCGTAGAGGGTGTGCAGGAACAACCCTTACTCCCACCGGTAAGCCGTTTAATCTCACAACCATTACTATCATATACTTTAAGTTCTCTGTCACTAAGCGGACAATAACTACGAGCTATACGATTAGTAACAGCAAGTTTACGTCTCTTAGGAATATACCTAAGAACATCAAGCTGACTCATTGCATCAATAGTCCAAGCAATAACACGAGGAATCCAGTCACTACCATCAGGATTAAAATCGTTGTCTATTTTGGCTATTATGCGCTCCACGCTTGTATTTACATTGTTCAACATTTCTAATATATTTTAAATAAGCAGTTTTATCAACAATGTTATATATCACAAGTTTAGCACGAATATCTAATCTAAGATTAAGAACTGAATCACGAGTTGGACATTGACTGGCAATCTCTTCATAACTCTTACCACGAAGTTCTTTATGAATATATTCAGTATGTTCAAATTGAATATTCTGACGAGCTACATATCTATTATTAACAACACAAATATCATAAAATGTAGGAGTTTTCTTATAAACAATATAAGGAACACCATCATATTTAATACCTCTAAGTTTATATACCTCAGCCATCTTCTTACTATATGGAGTTTTACCTTCGGCAATCAACTTAGCTTTAGCTTCATTAGTAGCTTTATAATCAATAAAGTTTTTCTTAATCTTATCTTCGTCGCTATACTTCCAACGGTTTATCATTAAATCTCCAAGACCATAACCATATTGATAAGCATATCCCTCTAAGCAACATTTCTGTACACCATACTGATAAAACTTAGCAATATAATCACGATATTTAGAGAACTTAAGTTTAGAACGTTTCTCTGCAAGTTTAATAGCTGTATTAATAGCTCTACATTTCTTAAGAAGATTACAATACTTAATGATTTGTAGAAGTACTATTCGTTCTTGTCCTTCTTGATAAACTTCAAGTTTAGAATAAACTTTATTAAAAAGAGTTTCATCAGGATTATATTGACCTATTACCCATTCTGTCTTATAATCTGACATTGAAATGCCAATATTCTTAGATATAAAACCAAGACGTTCAGTAATAAATTCTCTGATATTACCTTTGACTTTAACAGCTGTATCATATTCTTCTTGAAACTTCTTAATATCACTATTAGCATCTTCGAGATACTTTTTATAATAATGCTTTATTTCAATATCTGGAACCATAAGAGATTATCTATTTAGTAAATTATCAGTAGGAACTTCATTAGTCTCTCTTGGTACTTGAAGAAGATTACGTTTAAAGATAATATCCTTAATAGCACCAACCATATCTTCCGGCAATAAGAACTCATCATCGTCAAACATATCGTCTGTATCAATATTATAACCGGAAGTATCTTTTTTATTCTCATGAGTTTCTATTTCAATAAGATGTGGAGTTTCAAATACAGATTCCACAACAATAGCATTAACAGTCTTAAACCAAACAGCAGTATTATCTTTAGTAAAGAAATAAATATACTCATTGATATAATCCCAACAAGGAAGATTACACATACCAACTAAATGAGTATAAAACTTAGCACTCGCTTCTTTAGCAAAAGGAAGTTCATGATTATCATAACCAGCAGTACGAACACTTTGAAATGGCAGATTATTCGTAAGTCTAACAGGACGTGGAACTTTTTGAGCCGTTCGTTTAATTGGCTTAATCATATATTCAGCACTATTATGAAAATCCCCATCGGGAACATCAATAAGACTTAACTTAATTCTTTGTTGAAGTCCTTTATCAAGATATCTATTATTCTCAAAACTACGTCTGATAAGTTCATTACGAGTATGAAGAATAGCATATTTAATATTCCTACGTAGAGGAACATTATTAGGTTGCCCAACAGCATGAGCAATCTCTGAAATTAATTGATTGATAGATGACATAATCAGCAGTATTACTTGTAAGAAGATTCGCAACTCCATCTACACTTACAAATATACCTTTTTAAAATTAACATCCAAATGTTTACCAAAATTTTATAGTTGGTTAAAACAAAGAAAGCGGCAGCACGTTATCTCAACGTACTACCGCTTCACCTTTAGTATGAACACCTCTTTAAATTTCTTTGAAATAATTCCATACTTTACCAGTACCAGCATCTTCATCTTTAAACCAAAAGTTAATTGCTGAATAAATTACTTTTTCATCAAGTTGTTCTTCTGTAAGATTAGGAAACCAATCTTGGTATAAACGAACATAGTCATGGTATTGTGCATTAACTGCAACATAGACATCCCAATAAGTAATCTCTCGATTAATATTACGAACGTGTTTATCATAAATAGCTTTAGCGTCTTCAACAGTAAATACTTCTCCACGACAAACAATACCATTAGCTTTAGTATGATACATACTACAAACTTGGTAAGTAGCATAGACTTCATCAAAATGAGGACCACGAAGTCTTTCATGAAACTCACGCATAGCATCCCAAAATGCAGCTTTATTATGGTCTTCTACATAATCAAAAGCTTCATGAAAACCCTTGATAGCTTCAAGTAGTTCTCCTTGTGGAATAGTTGCTATATTGTAACCTTTAATAATCTCTTTATAATGATGCATATTACTTAGATGTTAGAGTTTCTTTAAAAGCAGTAAGGTCATTGGTATCAAGTTCTATTACTTTATCAATAAGTGGAATCTTAACACGAATCGTGCCATTACCGATTTCAACACCACCAAGAACTTCTGGATACTTCTTGACTTGAGCAACGAGAAGATTATCTGCCGTTTCATTTATAATTCCCTCAATATCAACCATACCATTATCATCCTGCGCAAGTTTCAGAAGAGAATCAAACTTAGCAATATTGTTATTAATAACTCTTGCTATATATGGACGAGCAATGAGAACAACAGGATTAGTACTTGACAATTCAGATAGTTTAGCATTTGCAAAGCCAACTATTTTATCTATTATAACTTTTCTTTCAACCATAGTTTATTTACCGTTTACATTTTTAATAAATTCAGCATAAGTAAGATTAGGATTAGCTTGAGTCGCTATTTGAAACTTCTTGAAAAGTTCAGCTTCTTTGTTAGCTTCTTCTACAATCTTAGCTTTCTTATCTTTTATGTTTTTAAGCTGCATATCCAGCAACTCTTTACCACGAGCACTATTAGCAACTTTACCTTTAACAGAATTGATAAGTTCTTGCTGTATTAAAAATTGAAGTTCTTGTTCAATACCAGCATAAGTTTGGTCTTGTGCAAGAATCTGTTTTTGGTCATTAGTAAGAGAAGCAATTTCTTTATCTATTTCTTCCCATACATTAACTTGTGGTTGAGTAGCAACAGTAGGTGGAATAAGTTGAGTACGAATCTTATTAAGACGTTCTATCTCTTGATTAACAGCTGTAAAGTAATCTTCGTTTGGATTAACTCTTCCACTAAGTAGTGGGTCAGTCTGACCTAAATTGAATTGATATTGTGGAGTCATAACGAAAGGTATTTAATTTAGTTCTTAAACAAAAAGAGTAGGAGCAAGAACTCCTACTCTAAAATTTGCGTTTATATCAGCTTATGCAGCCGGCGTTGGAGTCGTACTTGCAGGATGACACGGATTATAACTTGGATAACCAGTTACAGTAGGTTCATTAGGAAGAACCAATTCTCCGGTAATCATACGACAAGTTCTACGCCACAAATTGAAGTCTGCGTGTTCAGCAACTCTCTGAATATCACACTGGATAAGTTTGTCTTGATAAGGACGAGTAGCTTTCAGAATAGCAACCTCTGTACGAAGAGCACCAATTTCTCCGGCAAGTTCATCTTTGCTATCGCGTGAATATTTGTACAGGTCAAACGCATCTTGATTATGCTTAGCATTGATTACATCAAAACCATTACGCATTGCAGAATAAATGCCAAACATTTCTTGATTAATAACCTGGCGGTCATTGAAACGTTGTCCTTGTTCATTGTACACGTGTTGCCACATAGCATTAGTCAACGCAACCATATCTTCACATTCTTTACGTTCAAGATATTGTTCGTTTGAACTAATAGCTACTTCGGCAGCAGATGCTCCACAACCACGACCGAACAAACCACAATTTCCAAGACCACCATTGAGCAGCCATAAAGCAGTACCAGCAATACCAAGTCCAAGAGCAGTTCCCGCAACACCTTTGGAAGCATACTCTTTTTCATCTTTCTTACTCCCATCGTTCACTTGTACGAAGCTCTTTCCGTCCGTTTCTTCTACGAATCTCATAATCATTAAGTTTTAAATTTGTTAGTAAATCTGTTATTTGTAATCGACTACGGCACGAAGTTCGGAAACGAACAAAAAGAAAGGACACAATCACAGAATTAACTGTAACTATGTCCTTTTCAATTAGTTATCTTACGTAGATAACACCAATATGACTATAAACCTTTCTTACTGCTATACTTACGTACCTTATTAAGTGTAGCTTCATCAAAGTCTTTTTCACTCCAACTAAGTTCTTTGAAACCAACTTCTTTATGACCGGGAGGAATAATACCTAACTTAACATAAGTATCAAAAGTACTTGGACTACAATGAAGAATCTTTTCACAAGCATAAGTTTTACTTATTCTTTTAATACCTCTATTAAGCTTAGTAAGGTCATCTATGATTTCATTAAGTTCTTCCTCAGTATGATTACTATTTCCAGCATCTATATTATTTATAGCTTCTTCAAGTAATCCTCTAAGGATTCTTATCTTTACGTTTATCATTTTGAATATCTTTAACATGACTCCTCGCTGCAATAATTATAAATATACCGGCTATAACGTAATAACTACAAAGTAGTTCCATATCTGTAATAGGTATAATAAATACTTTGTCAATAGTCGCAATTATAACATTTACAAGATTTGCCATTATTATATGTCTGTGCCATTTACAAAATCCAAATGTATAACTACAAACATAAAGTATAGTTATATTTGCTATTGAATTATCAAGAAGAAAATCACCAATATAATCAAATTCAAGATTAACATCATACTTATATAAAGTGTTATTAACAAGCATGCCCACCAGTTGTATGGTGGGCATATATTTAATCAGTAATACAAATAGTTTCTTCATCATTTGCTATTACCCGGTTTCTTAGGACCAGTAGTCCCTGTACCTTTGTTTGGTCTTCCTTTTGCCATAGCTTTAGGAATTTTAATTGGTTAAACATTTGTTATTTCATACAGTCGTCCACTTGTTTGTATCCTATACCAAATTTCATAAAGATAGGACGTAGAATCCAACTCCAAAATATAGGAGTAAGAATAGCAGAATTAAGTAGTACAATTTTATTATCATAATCAAGAGCAAGATAAACAGCAGTAACTACTACGATAGACACAAGAAGAATTGTGCGTTTTAACCATGTAGGAACTTTAGCATCACCATTAAAATAATCTACTACTTTAATCAGTATGTAGGTAAGGACGTTCACTATGAACACATAAGCGAAATCAAAGTTATTAATAATTTGCTTAATTACAATATCTATATAATCCATATCTAAAATTATTTTTAAATTAAACATTTGAAGTAATAGTCCAACCTTTAGCTTCAGCACGAGCAATAGCAGCTAAGCCAGCTTCGGTTGCTTGAAGTTTTCTAAGATTATACGTATTACCAACTCCTTGACTTTTAGGAGAAGCAGTTGTATCAATAAGACCATCAAGAATAGCAATCAAAGTTTCAACAGAATGTTCTTGTCCATAAGCTTGAATTTGAAATTGAGAAATGTTACTAACATTCTTAACAAAAGTAATATAACTAAAATCAAATTTACCAGTAAAATTACTAAAATCTCCTCCTTTAAGAAATTCACAAGAACTACCTCTCCAACTATATCCTGTAACAGTATTTGTAATAGGAACAGAATCAGTAGCATCAAGAGCAACTAAATCTGGAGTATCATAATATTTAAAACACATAGTAGTATTTTTACAAGCAACAAATCTAAATAAATTCATATTTCCATTATTACTGGTCTTAGTACCATCCAAGTCTACCATAGGAAATTCATAAAAGCAATGATAATTATCATCATTAATATCATAATCATTATGAAAAAGAACTATAACATATTTATAGTTATATCCTTCAGAATCAATATAATTTAAATCATTAAAAGCACTAAGCGGTAAATCAAATACAGTATCGCCGCTTTCATAAGTATATAAAGTACTACCTATAAGCCAAGCTTTATTACCAATATTATTAGACCAACGATATAAACTTTTAATCCAAGAATATTCTCTAAAAGCAAATATATTACCAGCTTTATAATCAGTATATTGAGCAAGGGCATTATTAAGCAAAGTTTTCATTCTCGTAAGAATGTCTTCATAACTTTCAAGTTCAGGAGTTCCACCGCCACCACTAATAGCTTGAATCTTACTTGGATAATCAGCAAATTTAGCATCACCAACTGTAACACCTTTAGCTTCAATGGCTGTTTTTATAGCAGCTTTAGTTTGAAGTAATTTATTAAGTTTATCAGTAGTCGTTCCCATTATATAACTTCACCATTAATATTATCTAATATAGTATTAATATCTCCAACAACAGCATTAATCATTTCAGTAACTCTCGCTTCTGTTACTCCACCAGTGCCACCGCCCGTAGGGAATGTATAAATTACATCTGATAAGTTAGCTGTTTGTTTATCTTCACTAACAGCAGTAACTTGTCTAACAGAACCGGTAACATCAATAACACAGTCATTAAGAGCAAATCCACTAATAGCAGGTAATATTTTACTTAAACCAATTTCAGGTCTATATGTAGCAGAATAATCTTCAAGTGTAAATACACATCTACCTCTATCAGTTCCACCGCCACCACCAGTGCCATCAGCACCTCTTGGTATAGTAAAATTAATTAAGTATTTAGGATTACCACCTTCATCTACACCGTTGAGTACAACCGTAACAATAGCAGCAGTACCAGCAGCACCTGTGACAACTTCTCCCGTTTCAAATACTGGAGTTTTACCAGTAAGACCATCTTCACCTTTTGCTTTAACTCCTGTGTCAACAGCGCCAATCATCCAGTTACCATTTTCTCCAATAGTAGGAGTTAATCCATTATCGCCATCAGTACCATTAATACCTTTAGGTATTTTAAAAGCAAAATTGAATACTTTAGAAGTATTTGTTCCTGTGGCTGTAACTACAACGCTCGGAGCAACATCTGATGCAACAGCTTCAGCAGAAGCAGTAGGTTCTCCAAATCCAGCAGAAACACCATCATCTCCATCAATTCCATTAGAACCTCTTGGTATTCCAAAATCTACTTTGTAAATAGGATTCCCACTTGGGTCTGCCCCGTCTGCACGAACATCGGCAGTAGCATTTCCACCAGCGGCAACAGTAGTAACATTACCTATCTGCATAACAGGAGTTTTGCCGTCAGCTCCACCTCCCTCTCCTCCGGAATCAGGATAAGTAATCCAAGTAGTACCATTCCACCAAACAGGTTTGCCAATTACAGTATTAAAATAACTAACACCCATTTGTTTATTATAATCATTAAGTATAGCAATATCGTATGTTACGGTATTATTTTTAATACTACAAGCAGTATCTTTAGTAATAATAACAGCTCTTCCTTTACAAGTATCTAATTCATATAGATTATCTAAAGAAGTATTAATTAGCTGAACAATTTTAAGAATATTATCAACATCAATAGTATGTTTAATAGTATAAAGATATTGACTATTTTCAAAGTAATTATTAACAAAAGATATATCAACAATTTTCTCTCTATCAGCATAATCCTGACCATCAATAAGTATCAAAGAAGTAGCTTCACCTTTATTATAGAATTTATTATTACTACAATCTATTTCTAAACAACCGTAAAATCTAAGTTTATGTTTGATATTAAAAATACAATTATGTATTTTGACTTTACTAAAATATATAAATAAATTAACATCAGTATCAACATAATTAGAATTTTCATCAAAAACACAATCTTCAAAATTTACAGTAACATTATCAAAGTTAGTATTAGAAGAACGTAATAACATTCTTTGAGCATTTTCTGTATTACTAATATAACATTGTTTAAAAGAAGTAGTTGTGGTTATATCACCATAAATACCTATCGTCGCAATGACAGAAGTAGTATCAGTATTAAATATATTACATTGAGTAAAATCAGTATTAGTTATTTGCTGTAAATAAACACGTCCTATATTACATTGCTGAACTCTTACAGGATTATCATAATAAGTATCACCATATACTTTAAAATTCTTATATATAGTAGAACGATAAACATTCAGATTCTTAGCATTATAAATACTTATCTTTTCAAAAGTACATCCAGTCAATTGAATATCTTCTCCTTCATGATTAGCAACAGAAGAAGAAAACATAAAGTCAAAATTCTCACTATATTCAGCAACACAATTTACTAAAGTAATCTTTTGAGGAACATTATTATTAGCCCACGGTTCTACATCAAAACCACAAGCATTTTCTTTTAAGTATTTACCTGTATATCGAGCCAAACAATTATTAAGAATAATATTGTTACCAGCTTCTACAGAATAACCTTGTCGTCTATTATAATCACAAACACAATCTTTAACAAGAATATCTTTAATATAAATACCAGTATTATTAGTAGATACTATTTCAATACCATCTCCTATATTATAATTACAAGTACAATTTTCTATGGTTATATTACTACAATTATCATATATCTCTATACCTTTACATAGTTTATTACCTGTAAATGTAGTACCATCTTCATAGTGTTCAAGAACGTCTCCTTGTTCTCTCATGTTCTTGATAACTATATTACTACAATTACCTAATTTAAGAACAGCATAAGAAACAGAAGCACTACTACTATAATCAGATTTATTCACTTTAATAAAACTTCCTTCATAATCTAATATTTTATCAGAAGCTCCATTAAGTTCAATATGAGGATTTATAACATTAAAATTACTATCTATTCTAATATAATCAGCATTTATATTAACAATACTTTTAAGAAGTTCAGTTTGTCCAGCATCATCAGATTCTGAATATTGCCACCAAGACGAATATACATATCCGTTAATAGTACCGACAATAGTTATAGATTCAAAACATTTATTATTAGATAAAATAGTAGTATGGTTTCCTACAATAGTACCATTATAAAAACTACCACCCTCAAACAAAAGAATACTATCACTTGGAATAACAATAGTTTTGCCATCCAAATCATAATTATATTGAATATGATAGATAGTACTGGAACTATTAAACATATCATAAGTAAGAACATTCTTACTACCTATAATATTCTTACGAAGATATGTTCTACCAAGTCCGCTAAATTCACTAAGATTATATTTTTTATCTTTAAATTTGAGTTTATCATCAATAACAGTTATATCTTCTTCATCAGGATTATTAATATATTCGTTAGTGATATTATTAGTAATATGAAATTCACTAATAGGAACAAGTAAACTCCAAGTACTACCTTTATCATAACTTACTTCAATACCTTGTTCGGTTAAACGAAGAGTTGGGCTAATGCCATCATCACCATCATCACCATCTTCTCCGGGTTTACCTTGAGGTATTCGTAAGTCCATACGATAGACAGGATTACCCTCATGATTATTTCCTTCATAAACTAATTTGAAAGTAGGTTCAGAACCATAAGGAAGAGATGTAATTTCTCCGGCTTTTAAAACCGGAGTCTTACCATCTTTGCCAGTTCCACCTCCACCTCCTTCTTCAATTAGTTTATAAAGCTCTCTGTTAATTTCATCTTGAAACTTTCTTTGACATCTGTCAAAGACTTGTTCAGCGAAAACAGCTTTACCATTTTTATTATTCCATATAGTTTGAGCAATAATAAAATGAGCTTTATCTTTAAGACATCTATCCATAATTTATAATATTTCTTTTAGACCATCTTCGGCATAAGTTTCACAATCATATCTCATATTAATAGTAGGAACTTCTTCTTCTGTATAAGCCGAGAATTTAATATGCTTAACTTTCATAAGACCAACTTCCCAATTAGCATGAACACCAGACCAAGTTCCCCATTCACCAAGAATAGCAGCTTTATCATAAACATTAGCACTTGGAAACCAACAACCAATAAGCATGGTCATAGGATTAAAAGGAACAAACGCTTTACATATAGCAACAACATCATCATCAATAAGTAGTCGAGTATAGTCTTTAGTCCAATCAATAGACCATTTATGATACTCACCATCATCATAATAATGTTCTACATATTTAAGCGTTTCATCAAGTCCACCATAAACAAGTTCTCCTAACGGAGTTCTATTATTAACAGTAAGTTCACTCTTTCCAAGTTGAGAACCACTTGGGTCACCATAAATACCACAACCATCATTCCATTGTTCAGCCATCCAATTATTAAAACGACAAGACCGAGTATTAGCTCCATAATTGACTTCATCAATAGTATCGCTAATTTTAACCCAAACAAGATTATCACTTCTAACATAAGATTCTGGTTGTTTAGGGTCAGTACTTGTAACAGCTTCAATAGTAGCTTTAGATGCTTCCCAATCAATTATCCAAGTACCATAATTTTCTCCTGTTTGAGTACAACCAATAGCTTGACGCATACTAAGTCCAGGAACAAACCAATAAATACTTTGGTCATTATTAGGATTAACAGAAGTACGATAAGGAGTATTCTCCGAACCAAGTTCCATATCAATTTCGTTATTAATAACTACCCATGTAGCACCATAACCGGTCTTAACACAATCTTTATAATTATAGCCATTAACTCCAGTTTCTGTCCAAAACTTAAACGTAGCATCATAATCATAAATTTCTTGATAATGAAAATACCAAAGACAAATAGCAAGACCTGTCATTCCTTTTGGTACTTGAAACCAACAATCAAACATACCATAAGGATGATAATCAACTGATTGAACAAGACCACCAACACGAGTACAACGTTGTTGTAGAGGATACTCAAAAGAACTTGGACATTCTATAATATCAACAGGTAAACCATAACCCTCTACACCAGCAGGAGCAACAGCAGGCACACGATAATTATATTTATCTCCATGTTGTTCAAGTATAAGACATTTCTCTTTACTATTAAAATAAATCAGAGAACCATGAGTACCACCACCCATGTTACCACCCCAACGTTTTTGCTTAGCATAATAACGTTTCTTAAACTCTACAATAGCATTATCAAAATCGTTTTCAAAATCTATATCATAATCAGCTTCAGCTTTAGTAAGTTTTATAGATTTAATAGTACGATGTGTAGTACTAAGAACATCAGTATCGGAGACAACATTTATATCCACTTCTCCTACGGGGAGTCCAGATAGTAAGAATCGAACATTGTCGTCTTTCATTTCCGTCATATTAGTAGTAGGAATAGTAATATCATCATTTACTTTAAGAACCGGCATTTTCTTATATCCTGTAGCAAGCATTTCAACTACATCATAATCAATATATTGATATGGGTCTTTCCAGCTATCATTACCTTCAATTGTTCTTGTAGAAAGACCAAAATCATTAATAATGAAAGTATTATTCCAATCATAACTACCAAAGCTCATAGAAGCACTATCACCTATATTGTCAGGAAGAAGCATATTCTGAACAAGTATGCCCCCCATAGGAGAATCTGGAACAACTGAACTTGTCTTAGCCCACGCAAAAGAAGGATTTTGAACTTGAATCCATCTATAACAATCAGTATCAATAATAGGAGGTTTACTAAGATAATCTTGCATTATACTTACAGTACCACATACAAAGTTGTTAATAGTGACAGTACCACTACCAGTACTAACTCCATTGACAAATGCAACACCATAAGATAATTTAATTCCATATCCATCAGTATTAGGAACTGTAACTGTAAATTTACCATTAGTTACATTATTCTTAATAGTACGATAACTACTTTTACCTGTACGAATAATAGAATTATCTTCACTTGCTGAATCCCATTTGTAAATAGCCCATTCAATATATAGACCTATATTAGTTTCATCGGCAACATTTTCAGTACTATAAGTCAATTCAACTTGTACATCTTGTTTATAAGCAGGATTAAGTAAATCCATACTATTAATATCACCAACTTTAACACCATGTCCAGGAACTATATCAATAGTTTTATAATTATCTTTATCAAATATATTAGCATAAAGAATAGTATCAGATTTACAAACCATAACCATACCATACCAATGATTGGAAAATAGTTGAGTACCATCAGGAAAGTCATAATCTGTACCAAAAACATGAAATTTAGGACCATCATTAGTATATTTAATACCTATAAAACGATTAGCACCTAATTGTGTAAAGCCAAGTAGGTTTACCATATATGGTTGAATAATAGTATTAACCTTTGTTTCTTGAATCATAAATCTAAAGAAGATAGCTCTTCTAACTTTAGGGTCAAAAGTATCTCCAAATAAGTCTTTATATCTTATATTATGAGACTCTCCATTATCTTCAAGTTTATCATTAGTATAATTCCACGGCAAAGTAATTCGATTATCATTACTAATTTTACAACCAACATAAGTTACATCTTGATTATAAGAATCAGTAGCAATAGTAAAATGATAATCTTCTTTAGAGTCACTTGTTAATAGAGAAGATAATATATTAGCAAAAGACTTTGTAGAATAATCCATAGGAAACATCCAATCCACCACATCTTTGCTTGGATACATTCGAGATTTGACACTTGGAGCATCAAGAAGCATTATACGTCCATTCCATTCTATCTTTCCTATAATTGGATTGCTACCAATCGTAGGAACGATATTTGTTCTGAATTGGAACAACTTCTCTGTTTCTGTTTCTCTATGGTATATCTTAATAACATAATCTTTATCATCAGGTAATTCGCCAAGTTCAATACCATCTAAAACACCACTGCTCGGAACTGTAATATCAGTACCGAGCGGAATAAAATCAGTAGCATCAGCTGCTCTATATGCTATGTCTATATGTTGAGCAATATTAGGATTATTAGTAAATTCTACACCTGTAAAGACATATTTACAGGGTATTCGTTCCATATCATTAACGTTAAGAATTTGAGCAAGTATTTTATATTTAGTACTTTGACCAACTTCTGTATCTTGAAATAATATACCCATTCGTCTATCATAATCAAGAAAATCAAAGTTACCACTATAAATTGTTTGCTCTTCTGCAATAATAGATTCTCCATCACGAATAGCATTACGTTTAATAATAAGCGTAGTATTCTTTTGAGGAGTAACTTTACAAACAAGAGCAGTCATAAAATAATCATAATTGGGATTAGGGGCTTCAACTGAAACCCCACTACCATCAATTATATTAGTCTTAGCTTCTATTATACGAAGTTCTTCACTAAGTATAACTTCAGCAGAAGACGACGTAGTTTTATAACTAATCTTATATGTATATTCAGAAAAAGTTGGAACAGCCATATTAATTAGTTTAATATATTAAGGAGTAATAAAATAACGAAGACCAGATTCAGGGAATGATTCACCAAGTGTCATAGGCTCTTCTGTAATATGTGATGTTTTACCATTAAGAACTATACTTTCACCAGCATTATATTTAAGATATTCAACTGACTGAACTTCCATTTGACAAATCTGCCAATTAGCTTGAGTTCCAGCCCAAGTACCAATAGAAGTATTTGCAGTATCATCAAGTATTGTTATAACAGAACCGGGAGTAACATGAATACCATCACGGTCAGTAACACCAATAGCTGTTTTAACTTGATCACCATTTTCATCTTCTGTAACTCTATATGCGACTGGCATAGTAGGAAACCAACCAGCAATAGTAAGTTTCATTTGATTAAATGGAACAAAACCTCTATTCTCACTAATGAATATATCGTCAACATAAAGAAGAGTTCTATCAGAAAGCCAAACAATACTCCACTTATGGAATTTATCATCAGCATAACCAGCAAGACTATTACTAAGTTTAAGTAGTTGAGAACAGTATTCTTCTTTTAGAATATTAGTTCCTTCTTTACCTTTATAAACTTCTTCAGCAGTATATTTAATACTACCTCCCTCATAAACAGGAGCAGCCCAACCTTGTCCAGACTCACGTTCACCAATCCAATTATTGAATTTACAATTAGCAAAACTTGGTTCATAACGAGGAACAATAACAGGACCAACTTTAACCCAACTATCTCTTTGTTTTGGTTTTGTAATATCAGTTAATCTGAAAAGACCAGTATCTTCTTCACTTCCATTTTTAACACCGATAACTAAATCTTCGGTAATAATGTTCATGTCAAAATAACAATCTGGAAGAACAGACCAATTATCAATAGTACCATTAGTAAGTTGAGATGGAAGCTCAATATCAATTTCATTATTAACTACTCTGTAATATCCATCGTCTGCACTACCTTGTGCATTTCTTTGATTATATGGATATTGACTATAACGATAATCAGATTCAGAAATTTCAATATAATGAAATAGCCAAATAGCAGGACAAACTCCCCAACAACCAACAGGAAGTTTCAGCATGACATCGACTTTACCATAACCAAAATAACGGTTAGAAACCAATGCAGCACCTACACGAAGAAAGTTCTTATTAGTTCTACTATCCCAGCTATTTCCACTATAATCAACATCTGCTCCATAACCAGTAAATGGTTTAACGTCGGCTTCTTTACAAACGCCTCTAATAGTACCTGTATATTTATCTCCATGATTTTCTATAACAAGATTACCTTGACCATTGAAATAAATATTATGTCCATTAGTACCACCATTATATCCACCCCAAGTACCATGTTTAGTAAAGAAATATTCTGCAAGAGCTTTAACAGGTTCGTCTTGTTCAGCAAATACAATCTTAAAAGAATCTTGAACATATTCTTCGGGATTCATAAGAGCATCATAATGAGTTGTACCATTAATACCAACATTATCAAATCCGGAGAATATCTTATTAGCAACAGAAACTCCTAAGTAATTAAGAATATCAAGTCTTACAGTTCTAATAGTATTACCAGCAGGAATAATAACTTGTTGGAAAATATCAGGGTCAACAAGAAAACTAATCTTTTCATTACTAATAGAAGAAGTAAATTTAGTTTCTTGAAGAAGAGTTTGAGTATTACCTCCACTAAAAGTTATTGTGTATCTAAGCTGATAAGAAGCAAATTTATCATCACAAATCTTACTATAAAATCTTCTATAACGATTAGTAGTTTCAGAATCACCACCACTATTAAAAGCTACAGGTCCAGAACCACCATTAGGTCCACCAGCAATTTTACAAATAAGAACTTGGTCAGTATCTTCACCACCAAACAACAAAGGAGTCATTTGATTACTCAAATACTCTTCTTGATAAGGAATTGTAATATCAGATATAGATACAGCAACTCCATCAGTTGTACGTTTGAATTGTGGAGAAGCAACCTTAATAGCAGTACCAAGTCTTATCTTTGCACTTAATTCTTCACCACCAGTTGGGATAAATTCAGGGTCTGCATTTGGAGTTTCATCTTCTTTAGCTTTACGATATACAGCAGTAGGTAAACCACCATAGTCAATAAAATACCATACATTCTTCTCTACAATAAAACCACTTTCGTCTTCAGCACGATAAGGTCCTTCAAGAACAAGATGAGCATCTTCATTAACCCCAACCATAGTACCTTTAGAATACTCAACAAAGAACTTACCAGCAGCAGTAACACCAAACTTATATTGTTTTACACCATTATAGACAAATTCATTATAGTATTTATCTCCATCAATCCAAACAAGAGTACGTTCATCATTTTCATCACCATCATATTCTTTAATCAAGAACATAAAGCCTGTAAACTTAGTACCAAATTCACGACCTGTAACCCCACCACCGCCAGAATCATCTCCACCAATTTGTTTTGGGTCAAATGTCCAATAAGCATGCCAAGCTACATAACTACCATTTTGAAATCTAAGATTAGGAGTAGAAAGGTATTTCTTAACAAGAGCATTCTTATTATTAAAAGCAAAACCCATAGCACTAACACCATACTTATCAGTTACTTGTTCAGTATCAAGATAAGTAGCCATAGGATTAATGACATCTCCAGCTTGTTGTTCATAACTAATAAGACTACCCCAATTATCTACATCCATACTTACTCCTTTTTTACCATTAGCACGATAGTACCATTCGGCTTCAACTTTGTTAGGAGCATCACTACCGTCCATATTAGGTATGAACCAGTCATATATCTGACCGGGCATTAGTAGTTTATTATAGTAAGGACTATCACCAAGAGCAACATTACGACCTGTTTTAAATTTAAAGTCAAAATTCTTATTTCTATTATCGACAAGTCGAAGAACATAAGTTCTATTTTCAACAAGATTACTTAGTACAAGTTTATCACTTTCAGATGTTGTTCCATCAGGTTGAACAAGATACTGTTCTCTAAGAACTGTCCATCCAGTATCATTATTCCAATCATCTGTATATATCTTGTACATAACTTTAAAATATTGGGAAGTCCCAAGCCGGACTGTAAAATCCAACTTGGGAATCCAATATTTGATAGGTATAATATCTTTAACTGCCATTGTACCTATATTATTTCATTGACAACATTCTAACTTCTCTAATTTCTGTAACAACAGGAGCAGAATCAGTAAGAATTGTACCATTAAGTTTAACCCATTTATTAGCTTGATAACATATATAAACTCCACCAAGCGTAGCATCAACAATAACATCCTTAACTTGTGCTGTAGGAAACAAAGCTTGAAGATTAGTATTAGTATCTTCTGTTACATTGTTGGTAACAAAAAGATTATGTCCACCACCACTACCACCTTGATTCTTAGGAACAAGATGAGCATTAGTAATACCATTTTTAAACCAATATTCTTCTATTCCTGTATCTGTCATTATACCAACAGTAAGACCTTTAGCTCTTTTAGAAGCCATAATGGTAGTAACAGCAGCATTTAAATTAGGATAAGGTCCATAGATAGCATCTATATTAGGTAATGCATCATAATTCTTATCAACAGCATTATTTACAATCGGCTGCGAAATATTAATTCCTTTCATAGTTTAATTCATTATTTTAATTTCAATAACGTTTAGTCCAATTCTTTTAGATTTCTCTACACTAATAAGTAAAGTAATAACATTGTCAGTAACTGTTACATCAAACCATTGCGTCCACTCATTTTTTTGCACATAAGGAGTACTTGGTAATTGTGATTTAATACTTGTTCCATTAAGAAGAATATCTCCATTTTGATAACTATCGGTTGTTTCAATAGTAGAACTAATAAAACGAACTTGATAATTACCATTAGGAACATTAAATCTAAAAGCACTTGCACCAGCAACATTATATTTATTTACATAACTATATAATGGAGGTATTGTAAACATTGAACTTAAATCTCCACTTTGACCGGATGGCGAACTAATTTTAATATATTCATATCCAAGTCCTTCAACATAATTTTGAACATCTGCTTGTTTTCTTGTAAACCCACTAAGTAGTAAACCAGATTTTGCTTTAAGCGTATCAGTGTCTGGAACATATTGTGTAGCTTCTCCTTGAAGAACATTACAAAAACCACCATAAGTAGCATCTTCATATTTAGTTAAAGAACCAACATCTGCAAACGATACAGTAGTCATACAAATAAGTTTATCATCATCTGCACCAGCAGCTTCAGTAACAGTAATATCTTTAGTCCATTCTCCTCCACTTAAAGTTTCAGTAACAACAATAGTTTTAGCGCCAGCAGAATCAAACGTTATATCGTATTCGAGAATATTGTTTGTTTTAACTATATTAATTACTGTACCACCAACAGTATTATCTCCTAATGTACTCATACGAGTATTATTAGCAGGACTTGCAGTTACAGTTACATGAAGAAATTTATTAACTTCTACTGTATTTGCACAATCAATAGCACAATTACTAATCTCAACAGGACTTGCAACAGTTAATGTAACAAGAACAGTAATATTAGTTACAGATGGAACAGTACTACTAACAACAAGATTACCATTATAAGTTCCAGCTAATGTTTCCTTACCAACAAGAGTATAAGTAATCTTATTACCGACAACTTTTTCAGTCAAGGTAACTCTATCTGGCAAATCCCCCGTAAGGGATGCAGAGATAGTATTCATCTGACTATTATTAGAAGGGTAAACAGTAACTTCAACTGTATCCGGATTCATCTCTGTTAAATCAAGATGAGTCTTATTTGGAGACATATTTGTTATAGCAATATCATTAATAACTACTTCAACAGGAATACTATCAGAAGAAACTCCATTTTCAACATAAACTCTAAGTGTACCACTTGCTGTACCTGGATTAGTACTCTTATTAGTACAAGTTAAAGTAAATATGTTATCGGCAATAGAACTAACTGTTTCAATATTAAGTCCACTACTAAACTCATATTTAAGTTTACTCATTTCATTATTGTCAAGAGGGAAACAAGTAAATTTAATTTGAGCAGAACTATCATCAGTAAGATAAAGAGTTTCAGTTTGAGCTGTAATAGTAGTTATTTTAACAGCAGCGCTAATAGCATTAATACGAGCTTGAAAAGCAGCACGACGAGCACTGTCGAGCTTAGGCATATCGAGTTCTGCATCATCTTTCCAAATAGTATCTTCAGTTTCTTCATACTTACTAACAAAGTATTCGATGTTGCTAACGAGTGTATCTTCGCAACCAATCTGACAATATAGAACATTATCTCTAACTCCTACTTGTTGAATCGGACAAATATATGATTCGTCATTAACATCATAAGCTTCAATAGTCATTCCACTTGTACTGGTAACATTAACTCCTGTAAGTTTGAATGTCAAATCTTTATAATTAAAGTTCTCTTTAAAAGACATTTCAACATCAAATTGAAGAGTAGTACCACCGGTTTGAATATTACTAATCTTAGCATATTGTTTCATGTACTTATACTCATATATCTCACCAACAGTAGCAAACCACATCTTATTAGATATAGCTCCATACGTTTGACTTATATATTTAAGGAACTCACCCCAAGTACTACCAACAGCAGTATGACAACAGAAATGAAACCATGTTTTATTTGCAGTATTAGTTTCTCCAAATAAAGCAGTAAGTTTCGATTTAAGATTGCCATCAATATCATCACTAAAAATACGAGACCAAACTTTATGCCACCAATCATCATCCACGTAAGGCTTACAGTCAACAGCAGGACTATTTTCAGCAACAGAAACATCAATACGAGGCATATCTTCCATAGCAGTCATAAAGACGTTATTACCATCAGGACGAGCAATAACTTTCATAAGACGATTAGCCATAGCTTTAGTTCTATACATATCACCAGTAAGACCTTGAATGACATTGTAAATATCTTTATCAGTACCAAACTTTTCAGTTCCAATATTATGATAATAGAAATCTACACCATATTTAGCAATAAGATTCACATCTTCCCATACAAGATAAGGAACCATAAATCTATATTGATTAGTCGCAGTCTTATCAACAGCAATAGTTCTATCCATAAAAGCACCATCTTTATTACCTGCATAGGGCCAAATAGCAACACCTTGTTTAAGACGTTCTTTGCCAAACATAGTCGTATAAGTAAGATAATCATCAAATGTCTTATAAACTACATCAGGTAAATCACCTGCAAGATATTGATTAGCATGATACATCCAACTGCCAGCACCACCATCAACAGTATGAATACTAATAGGTCGTTTATTTATAGCAGCCCATACAACTGATAGTGTAGTAGTATTACAATCATCAGTTGTAAAACTAACAACATTTTCAGTATCATATTTAAGAGGTGGAATAGCCACAGCATAAGTACCAGATGGAACTCCTGTTATCTTAACACGAATTTTACGCATTTGACCTTTAGTATAAGGAGAACTATTTCCCATTTCCATATCAGCAATAGTCTCTTTAACTTCTTGTATATCATTTGCGTTCTTAGTAATTTTATTATTAGTAGAAGTAAATTTATCATCTACTTGTTTTTTAGTATAATAATTACTAAGGTCAGGAGCTTCACCTTTAACAGTTAAATAATGGTCACCAATTCCGTTCTTAAACCAGTATTCAACAATACCAGTAGAAGTTTTAATACCAACAGTAAGACCAATGGCTCTCGCATCTGGTGCAAGAGCCATAAGAGCTTCTGTGGTACTACTATAAGGACCATATTTAGCATCAATATTTGGAAGAAGATTATATTCGCTATCTGCCGCATTATTAACGATAGGTTGACTTATATTAATACCATCCATATATTAATCGTTTTTACAAGTTATACGAATATCTTCTGAAAAACCACCACTTGGATTATACAAGAAAAACATTGTATAATGAATACCATCATATTCTCCTGCATCGAATGGTTCTTTATATGCACCTTTCTTAGTACCATTATCCCACAGAACAGATACAAGAGCGTCACCATATTCAGCATGAACAAGAGTCATGCCATCAGGTATAAGAAGCCAATGTACATTCTCTGTTTGATTAATAGTAAATGTCTGAGCAGAATTACCTACAATTTTCTTAGATTGTCTACCCGGAAGAGACATAAGTTCAGTAGCTGTTTTAGACTTAAATGCAACAGCACCAGCTGAACCATTAACAGTAGCAGGTCCCCAATACATAGTAAGTTCTTTAGGAGGAGCAACACAATTAACAGTATAAATATTAGAATAATAACTTGTACCGTCATTACCTTCAATCTTAGCACGCCATTTATATTGTTTACCCTCAGCCATAGCTATTGACAAAGTAGCAAAAGTTACAGGACTATCAATAGAAAGATTTTCTTGAAGAGCAATATCACCACCTGCTTCAACTTGATAGATTGTAAGACTGTTTGGTTTTGCTTTACTCTTATTGCCAATAGCAAATGTAGCTTTATCATAGGTAACAGTTTGAGCACCTGTAACAGTAGTAGGTATGTTAAGAGTAAAACTACTAATACTTGGTTTATCATCTTCGGCAACAGCAACAGTATATTCATTTGACTTATATACGTTACCGTCAGAATCTTCAATAGTAGCATACCAAGTATAAGTTTTACCAACTTCAACATCAAGCATTTGAGATTCATCAAAATCTAAAGGACTTGTCAAAGGTCTATTAGTTTGAATAAGAGTATTAGTATTCTTATAATAAATAGATAAACTATCAGGTTTAGCAGAATCTATATTATCAATACTGAAAGTTGCTTGACTAACTTCAATACGTTGATTACCTTTAAGGTTTGTAACATTAACTTTAAAATTGCTAATAGCAGGAGATTGTTTATCCGTACAAGCAAAGTTAAGAGAAGCATTAACGTAATTAATAAGTAAATCAGCTTTCTTATACTCACCAGCCTCATAAGCACAACAAGCAGCTTGGAACATATTCCAACAATTAAGAACTTGTCTATTAAGACCACGGCAAGTAGAAGCACAATCTTTCAATAAGTCAACACCCAAATCACTCATCTTAACAAGCAACTTAGTATAGACACATTCATATTTAGCAGGAACTACAAGATAAATGTAAGTTCCATCCACATTTTTAATCATGCTTATACAATTAAACGATTATACATTTCACTAACATTTTCAGCTTGTTCATCAGTCAAATCATCACAATATACATTTCTCATGTGATATAAGATAAGAAGAACATGATAATCACAAAGCATTCCATCAGTTAGTACAAACCCATTATCTTCCAATGTAGCAATATTAACTCCATCTTCAATAACAGTTTGTTTTACTTTCTCAAAATCAAGATTAACCATATTCGATTATTTAATAATAACATTGGTCATATGAGTAACATAAGATTGGAACTTGAGATTAATCTTATTAGTAAACGTAAGTATCTTATCTTCTTTACTAAGACTACTATTATAAATAATATCAAACATATCTTTCTCAATTATTTCCATCCAATCTTTATTAAGAGAGTCAGAGGCTTTAACACCATTGATTTTATATAAAGACAATGTAGCATAAACCGAGTAAAACTCTGTATTAACTATATTATGGATATTAGCAATAACATTCTCTTTATTAGCTTCTATATGATTATTAATAATAGTCGTAGACACAAAATTAATAAGTCTCATACCGGAAGAGAACATTGTATCCTCAATAGCAGCTTTACATTTATCTTTATCTTTCTCAATAATGTTTTTTGTAATATCAGTAAGAAAAGAACTTATAGCATTAATAGACTTAGTAAGTTCAGTACTAAGTTTAATTTGAATATTTTCTTTTCTATTATCTATAATCTTAGTTATAATAAGATATATAGCTACAACGATAGCAGGCGTAATACCTTGCGCAAGAGCTTCTTCGATTAATTCCATTTGGGACAAACTAAAAAGAGAAGTCACCAATATTAATATTAGCATTAACATCAGTAACTTCTCTTTTACGATTAGTATTAAAACTTTCTTATGTAAGCCCTATTATGCTCCCGGACTTGCAGGTACTTCACCGCCAGCAAGAATATCAAGGATTGTATCCATAGTAGCAATTGCGGCAGAACCAGTAGGATAAGCGATTTGAATAATCTGATGAACAACCTCATCACGAGTCTTCATTTCGCGCGGTTCAGCAAAGCGGAGAGTATAGATTGTAAATCCTGTATCAGCCTCGTCAGCTTGGGCAAGCGGATTAAGAGAATAAGCAGGATACAGTCCCTCGAAGTCATTATAGGTATATTCAAATCCAGCATCAGCAGCAGCTTTCTTTGCCAAATCAGCAACATAAGCAGCATCGCCATAAGCCGGAGTACCTTGTGTAGTAACAGTTACCGTTGTTCCCATAAGACCGTCAGCAGGAACGATTTCGTAATCTTTTCCAGCTTCAAGTGCAGTAATGGTAATCTTGGCAGCAGCAACTACAGCTTTGACTCCGTTTCCCTGTGAGTTCGCATTAATATGGTTAGCAAGTTTAGAAGCAACATCGTTTGCAGTAGGATTAGCTCCGGTATGTACCGTAGACGTCCATTTGTTCCGTTCATTGAACTTCAAACCTTTCTTTGCAACAATGATACTATAATCCTGATATGCTTCCGGAGTGCCAACTGTAAGTTCAGCAACGAAAGTAGTAGCAGCAGTATAAGTACCTTTGGTAAAAGTAAAGTTCTTTTTGAAAATAGGATAAACAATTTGTCCTAATTTCGTGTTCGGATTCTTCCAAAGAATGTTAGCACGTCCCTTGATTTTAGCAGCAGTAGCAGCATCTTTCACAAGAGTTTCAACACCATTTTCCAAATACGTAATACCAACCTGCCCAGCAGCTGTCAAAGGAACAGCAGAAGGATAAGCAGCATTGGCGGCTAAAATAAATTGTCTCATAAAGCCTTAATGTTTTTGATTAATAAGTAGTTATTGACCTCCGTCAGAACTTGGTTTACTACCTAAACTTTGAAGATAATAATTAACAGCATCAGTAACTATGTCCTTATGAAGATATTCAGGTAGGTCACAATTAACACTGTTATCAGGATTTTCTTCATCAAGAATAACCACAGCGGGCTTCCTAATATAAGTATAGATAATAGCAGCAGGTTTAGCCGGATTGTCAGTTGTTCCGGTATAGACATCAACAACGAGATTTGCTTTATTACCATTAACGGCAACAACCGGATACCGTTTAGTAGGTCTATTGCAAAAGTCATCAAGCGTATCATAAAGAGATTCACGTTCTATAAGTCTACAATGTACTACATCATTGTCAGAGTAAGCACAATCAAAGCCAGTATAAAGATAAACATCATCGCTATCAAGAATAACGTTATAAGGTTCATATTTAGTTCCAGCTCCTTTTATAGCATCACCGCTAACTTTATCATGAGTATAAAGAGTATATAGACCGTTAATCGGACTAACCTTTGCATTATCCCTTGCGACCTTATCGGAAAAGCTCATTCCAACATTCTCACGAAGTATGGAACGAGCTTTAGCGTCAATGGCAAAGTTAATGCAAATATCAATATTTTCAGAGAAGATAGCACGAGTAGTTTGAATACCCATTTGCTGTCCAAGTTCTCTGAACGTTACGTGCATCTCCTCTATGGTCATATTAGATATACTTTAATTTGTTCTTAAAAGCAGCAATAACATTAGCGTTATCGGGGTCTTTAGCCCAAGCTATTGCTTCTTTCATGTTAGCACCGATAAATTCACCGTCCTGCGTAGTAATGTTCTGATTAAACTTAGAACGGACAAACTCACCACGAGAAATAAGCAGTTCAATGAACGACTTAATCTCAATGTCTTTATCCTTAACAATATTGTTAAACTTAACAGGTTCAGCAGTACTAAACTTATCAAGTTGAACTTCTTTTTCAAGTTTATCGTTAAGCATTGAGTTAACAATCGGTAAACCAGCAATAACACAATACTGAATGTAAACTGCATCAAACATATCGTCATTACCGATAACTTCAACATAGTTACGTTTAGCATTGTTAATCTCTTGACGAAGTTTTTGCTGACGTTCTCTATCTTTCGTATCATCACGGAAGTAGAATCTTACATAAGGGTCGCTATTAATAATAGCAGTATCTTTCGCAATATCTCTGTAAAGTAAACAGTGACGATAAAGCAGATATTCAGCTATATTAACCGGACTACCGTAAGCATGAAGTTGACTCTCAAGATTGTTAATCGCCATAATCTTAGCATCAAGAGCTTTACGAAGTTCTTGAATATTCTGACGATTAGCTTTCTTATATTGAAGTTCAATAGCTTCTTCTTGCGCCTTAAATTTAAGATAATCCCGCTTATGGTTAAATTGGAAAGAACAATCAAAAGTAACTCCGAGTTCATCAACACGAACTTGAATGTTATTCAAATACTGTTTAAGACGAGAAATAAAATTTTCATTGTTAGGAGAAAGACCAAGAAGTTGAGGAAAATAAGCTTCAACCTCTGCACGATTCGATGCAAGTACTTGTGAACTACGCACGGAAGAACCAATGAAATCTCTCCGCTTAGGAAGTACTTTATCGTTTGCTTTACGATACAGAGAATAATTCTGAATCAGAGCAATACTTACAGTACGATTATAAGTGAAAGGTGCATCAAGTTCTTCATCCGATTCTTGTTGTGCAGTCTTAATCGGTTCTTTCTTGTTCTCATCTCCTACGGGGGAACTCCCTGTTTCTCCGCCAGCTTTTAAAGCATTAGTAGCTTCTTCAGTTTTGCCAGCACCAGCTGTATTAAAATCCATATTAATTATTGTTTAGAGATTAATTAAAGTACACATTCCAACATGAACATCTTCGTAGAGTTGTCCACTTGCAGACCACGAGAGCCTTTGACTTCAAAACGGCTCATATCAATTTCCGTAGAAATAAAGTTGCTATCAGATACACCCCAAGATGCAGGAACATCCGTCATACCTTTCAGAACTTTAGCCTTATAAATCTGACCTTTCTGTCTTACTTGGCGAACATTCTGATGTCCCTTATAAGAAGAGAAGTCAATAAAGCAAGCCTGATGCGAAGTCATAGGATAGCCAGTTCTTGGATGAATATATCCATTCTGTTTTGCAGCTTCGGCAACAGTACCTTTGTCAAAGAAAGAACAGTGTTTACAAGTAATTGTATGACCGTCAACAGTCTTATATTTACGGAAGTAAGCACCATATTCAAGATTGCTACCGCTACCTTGAATTTCTTTGTCACCCAACGGAGTCAAGAAGCCGTTCTCTTTAGCGTCCATCTTCATTGCTTCGTCGAAGTCTTCCAAGAATCCCTTACCTGCCATGAGCACGATGTTCATTGTACCCTCGTCAGTATCACGGTCAAGAACGTCACCAACAGTTCTCTTGAGTTTGTTCAAAGTAAGATACTCACCATAAGTATCATAGTTACTTTCACGACAAATCTCAAGCATACCGGCAGTATGAGGAATAGGTTTACCATTATCGCGGTCTTTCAGAGTAATAGTACCATCTACCATACGGTTATACTGTGCAAGCCACAGACGTTCTTCTCCAAGAACACGCATATGAAGATTAAACTGACGCATCTCTTCATTAATCCACAAACGGCTCTTACCACCACCAGCTCCTTCAAATTCATATTCAGTAATAACATTGGCAAGGTTACCGGCAATCTCTTTACTATGACGATAGAACTCAAGTTGACTTGTCATCTTACCCGGTCCCATAGTATTAGAACGGTTACCCTTAGAATATGATTCAGAAACCGTAGGAGCAGTCAGTGACCAATACTTACCCTTAGCAAGAAGAGTAGGGTCAACAAAAGCTTCAGGATTAACTGTATCAAGTTTCAGAATGTAACCATAACCATAAGCCGATTCACCCAAGTCTTTCTGAATACGAACAGAAGTCTTACCATCAGGTCCAATAAGACCATGTTGTTCAATAAACCAATGAGTCGAGAAGTGAACTTCAAATTCAACTCCACCAAGACCCGGTTTAGTAACAGCAGTATTAAAGTAAGTAACAAAGTCCGTAAACTTGTAACGTCCCATTGTCTTCCAAGTCCACTGAACAGTATCAATATCAACGACACCGCCAGCACCTTGTCCCTCTGTCATAAAACTAAGAGGGAAACGGTCATCATCAAGACCATAATTATAAGTTAGAAAACTGTTGATTTCAACAGGTTTTTGCAACTGTAAATATGCGATAGATTCTTCATTAGAATAACCTCTATCTTCATAATTACCAGTGCTGATAACACGCATTTTATACATACACGCAGTAAAATTTAGTTATTGATTATAACCAAAATCTGTTTTACTTCCTTTTGGTTTACCGGAAGCCGGAGGAATTATGCGAGCTGTACGTTTGTTATTTTCTTTAGCTGTAAGTCGAAGCTTTTTAACTTCTTGGTCTTTAATAGCTAAATTAACTAAGTCAGCATAAGTTCCACCAGTGAATCGGAGATACGCACGAAGCAGTGAATCATCTCGTCTTTGTTCAGGAGTCATAGCAGCAAGGTCGTTAATATAACGACTATTTCCTTGTTCGTCTACTTGATAAACGTAGTTAAAGAAATCAGTAGGAGTAGCAGCAATTTTCTTTCCGTCTCTATTAATAATAATAGTTTCGGGAATCTCATAACCGGCTATCTTACGACTCTTAATAACTTCTTGGACACCGTTCCAATACTTATCGGATTTTTCTTGCTCTTTAGCAGCAGCTTCACGAGCTAATTGTGCTCTTTCTTCTTTAGCCGCATTGTCAGCATCAATAAGTCCTTGAAGTTCTTCTTGAGCAGTAGTAAACAGAGTACCCTTATCTTTAAGATATTGAATATACTCATTTACATTGCCACGTTTATTGAACTCTTTAAAACTTTCACGAATGATAGCTTCTTGTTGTGCTATATTCTGTTCGTCAATCGTAATATTACTTCTGTCTTTAACTTCACCAAATCCATCAAGAGAATTGCCATTAGCAACATAGTAATTAATCACATCGGAAACGATAGGATAACGTTCAAGAAGTTGATTAACACCAGCTTGAGCAAACTCTTCTTGGCGTTGTTCGATAACAGATTCAACATAAGCAGCAACTCCGGCAGGAGTATTGTCAAATTCAACAGGCTTTCCATCTTCATCAACAATGTCTACACCAAGAGTGTCCTTAATTGCATCAATAGAAATTTCATTAGCTCCGTTATCTACTTCAAAACTTGCAATGAAATCTTTAACATCCTTAGCTTCTTTAAAGATATTACCGTCTTTATCAACTAAGTTACCATCTTTGTCAACGGTATAGCTATCTTCGCCAACTTCAATAGTAGTTCCCTCAACAAGCTCGACATCACCATTGCCGTCTCCATTACCATCACCACCATTACCATTGTCTACAGCGCCATTTCCACCGTTTCCATCACCTGTACCATTTGCTCCACCTTTGTTATTATTACCATCTCCATTATTATCTGGAGCAACAGTAGTAATATCATCAGCAGAACCTGTACCACCTGCACCGGCATTATCTAATCTGCCAGTATCCAAATCAGTTCCTTGTCCGCCAGCACCGCCATTATCAGCAGCTCCACCGCCAGCATTTCCATATCCAAAATCAGGCATACGTCTATATGTTTATTAGTTATTACATGACAAATATAATTTTTATTTATACCTTATATAATAGCACGTTTCCGATAAGGACTACGAGCTGGATAAATTTGTTATCTATTTAATTACTGCCGGACTACCTGTACTCCAACTCACTATTAGCAAGACACGCACGTAGACCTACATAGGCTGCCCACCATACGACAAAAATAGTTACTGTGAACAATCTATCGAATATAAGGCAAAAGCCCATACAGCTCGATTCTGCGCCCCGTAGAGGATGCAAAGACTTGTCAATATAAACGAAAAAGGCTACCACCACTTTCACAAGCAGCAATAGCCCATCCACCAACAGAAACGTAATTTACTTATTTACTTTTAGATTTAGTAGCTTTCGGTCTATCAAATCTATTCTTATTTTCTTTCGCAACTTTAAGTTTAACATTGCTATCATATATCTTAGCAGCAACTTCTTTATCTTTAGCATTAGCTTCAAGGTACATCTTTTCACGTTCCATACCTATCTTCTGTTGTTCAAGATTATTAGATGCTTCTTGCATACGTTGTTCAGCAGCAGCTTTAGTTTGCTCACTAAGACCATTATCAAAGCTCATAATATTAGCATTAGCCTTAATCATTTCTATTTCACTATCAAGATACTTTTCGAGTTCAAGAGTCTGTCTATCTTGTTCACCTTTAGCAGCAATCTTATCAAGTTCATATTGTTGAAGCATCTCTGCATTTTGAGCATCCATTTGCTTCATTTGTTCTTCATGTTGTTGATTAAGTTCAGCAAGCTCATCAAGCATACGTTTAATTTCCGCAGAATTATCTCCTTCAATAGCAGCAGCGGCAATTCTTGTATCTCCATTTTGAGCAGCACTAAATGCAAGTTCACGATATTGGTCAAGTTTATCTTTTTCACGAGCAGAAAGTTTACACTTAATAACATAGTCTGCAAGAATATGACTATTGACATCAAGAGACATATAACGAATCTGATTATTATTATCTCGATAAGACGTATTAAGACCGTCAATCCAAGCTAATTTAGAATAGTCAATATCTCTATTATAATCATGCTCTCGCATAATATCAAACATAAACTCTATAATTACACTACCCATAGAACCACGAATGATAGCTTCTTCGGTAGTACCTTTACCAGCAGATGTAGCAATCTCTCCATAACGTTGAGGAGTCATATCTACTTGGTACATAGCTTTCTGTTCGTTAGCATTAATAAGATTCGTAAGTTGAGTGATATAATCTCTTGTATCTGCATTCAACATACGAGTCTGTGCCGCTTTAACCATACCAGTATCATCAGTATCATTAATATAAAGTATACCATCAGCCGCCATCTTATAGATAGTATCTTCTGGAACTTTACCAAGAAGAGAACGAGCAACAAGAAGAACATTAAGTTTGTTCTTAGCAATAGCCATCTCTCTATGATAAGCAACTATATTACCAAATACTTGATAAGGCAACATAATGTCTACAATACTGAATCTACCATAACCCGGAATAAGTTCCATAAGACCATTATAAGGAAGCTTACCATTACGGTTATAAGCAATAGGTCTGTACTTATAAGGATAAACAGCTGTGTTACGAGTACCGATACGAACTGATTCATAAACCTGTGGTTCCCATACCCATTCAATACTAATATCACCAGCTTGAGGATTAAGAACATAATTCTCATCAACTATTGTTTCAGTAATAAATCCATTAATTTGAGTTTGAAGAATACCACGTTTTACTTCACCTCTCCAAACAACATGCCATACATCATAAAGACCACTATTAAGGTCACGAGCCATAGGTCTATCGTCTTGGAATCTCTTACGTTCTTCAGGACTAAACTTAGAACAAATATCTTTATTATAAGAATAATACTTATCAAAGTTAAGAAGAGCACGTTCACTTCCGCCGTTAACAGTATCACGAGCATAATAAGTATCTAAGAAAGCAATCTGGTCATCGTCAAGATAATCAGCAAATTCATCCATGATTTGTTGATAACTAAGTTTACGACGTTCAGCAAACATATCATAATCTTCAACGAGAACGCTATCATTAGGTACAGGATAAGCATCGCGAACACTGACTACACGTTTGATAAGTTTAGTTCCAGCAATTTCAGTATATGTAAAACAGCGACCAAAGGAAACAAATTCAAAATAAGCTCTAATATAAAGAGCCAAATCGTCAGTAAGGTCACGAATTACATTAAGTATTCTTTGTCCTTGAATGGTAATATCATCAATATAGTTCTCATTAAATTCCTTAATGAAAGCTTCAACATCTATTTCAGATGCAGGATTAAATTGAGCTGGGTCGTTACCACCATTTACAAATTCTTGATAAGCTCTTTGAATTTCAGCAGCAATAGCTTGTTCAGCAAGTCCCATTAGTTCTTGCGTAAGTTTCGCATCTTTGGTAAGAACCACTTCAGGATTATTAGCACCAACAATAAAGTCATGAGGATTCTTAAGATATTCACTAACATAACGTCTAATAACACCACCCATTAAATCATAATTACGCATCGTAGCAGGAAAACGTTTATATTTATCTTGAGTAGCATTATAAGGATTAAGAGCTTTACGGTAATATTCTTCTGGTATATTACCATGAAGAATATCAAACTTTTCATCTACGTCAGCGTCCTCTTCTGAATCCCTAATAGATTGCGCAAGAGCAATCACACCATCACAACAGTTAGCATACCATTCAGGTTTTTGTCGTTCTTCATAGCTAACTCTTTGAGATGGAAATAAGTTTCTTGGAAACGGAAAATCCATATTAATATTTGTATTAAATTAAAACCATTCTCTTTCCATAATATCATTAGGGTTATCTGCATCTTCAAGTTTTTTACGACTTGATAGTTCAATCTTACCCTTAACATCTATACTTTTCCAGTATATTCCTATCAATAACATTTCTGATAGTCGGTCAAAGTTACCCATAGGATTCCACTTTTTAATCTCCAATACGGCTTGGTAATCATATATACGTTCAAACATATATACTGTTTCACCATTAGCATCTTTACCAATAGGAGTCCAAAGAAACTCTTTAAATAGTCGTAGAGCGTCAAGTTTTCTTGTTCCTTCGGATATAATATAACCGTAAGTACTACTAACCTTTTCTTTTATATTAGCATCCCAAACATAAAGAGGTTCATGAGCAAGATAACGAAGCATTCTCCACTTCTTAAAGTTAGATACAGTTTCTCCACGATTGACTTCCGGAATACCAGTGCCAATAGCATTATACCATATACATAACATTAGAAATATATAATCAGCTTCTTCAAGTTTATCAGGACGACCATAATAAGCAGCACAGACTTTAAGTTTAAATCCATTACGTTCATTAGGCATTTCCCAAACATGAATACTATTATGAGAATGTTTATCAGTAATTTCATTTTTATCTTTATCAATACCAACAGGGTCATAAGTCACAACATAAGTCCCTTGTTTAATCTCACGAATACGTTTATCATTAACATAGTATTCATCATATTCAGGAGCAAACCAAACTCTTACACAACCATGTGGGTCTTCATTACCTTTACGAGGAACACCTTGAATCCAATCATAAACTTTAGCAGTAGGGTCTTCAGCTTTTATACGAGCATTACTTTTAAAAGTTACATGACCAGCTTCATTTCTAAATAGTTGTCCATCTACATAGAATTTGTAACTACTATCAACACGAAGTCTTTCTTCCCATTGATTAAATCTTTCACCAACAAAGATATTTTCACTTGCACTACTAAATGATTCAGCAGGAAACAAAGCTCTTTGTCCAACATAACCAAGATAATCAGAGAAAGACTTAGCATCTTTTTTCTTCTTAGCGCGTCCACGAGCAGCAAGTTTAAGACCTACTTCAATATCACTATTACCACACTTATCAACACCATATTGTCCATCTATGACTCCCTCTATACCCCAAGCAAATGATTTAAAGAATCCGCAAATCTCACCACGAGCATCTTTATCCCAAACATTTTCAAAAGGCATAAAATTGTAAGCAAGAGGATTATAAAAATTTTGTTCAAATATTTGCATATTAGTAGCAGTAGCAGTTCCCCAAGCAACTAACATACCAGTAGTAATATCACCAACAGTCATAGCAGGTTCAGTAACTTTCATAAAATCATCAAAGTTCTGCATGGTAGATAGCTCTTCTACATTGACACCAATAGCGTCTTTACCGATAGCACAGTCAGGGTCATTATTTGCAGATACACTAATAAGAGAGCTTTGCCAACTATCTTCAGCCTCAACTCCATTAGGAAGCCTATATCCAAGACGAAAGTCTTCAACAGTAGGACTAAATATTCCTCTTTTAAAAGGAGTCTTTTCTTCATAGAATTTAAGATTAGCAACAGCAAAATCAGTAAGCCCACCTTTTTTAATAAGATACTTTTTATCAGCAGCAACATTAATAAAGACTTTATGTTTTCTAAGGTTAACAGCATTACTTGCACGGGCAGCCATCATATAAGAAAAACCACCACGACGAGTCTTAACAATAATAAGATGAAAACCATTATTCTTAGCAAACTCAAGAACATTATGTGTCCAGAATTGAGCATCTATAAAACGAGGAAAAGCATATTTCTTTTCAGCAGTAGTAACGTTCTTACCAATAACAAGAGTACTATCATCGGTAAGTTCCATACGTGTATAATTAAGATAGTTATAATAGTCACCGCTTATATGAATATTCTCAATCTGACCATGTTCATTAAGCCAACAAGGAGCGTCAAATCCGTTCTTACGTCTATCGCATTCACGACGACGAAGTTGTCTATGTGGAATACTATCAGGTTTATAATGAGTATATTTATTATCACGAACATAAGTATCAGCCATAAATGTAAACTTATCTGTATGGACAAATCTACCCGGTCTAATATTCATAAGAAAACCACCACTATCACCTATAAGAAAATAATTATGCGGGTCATAATAACCAGCTTCAGTAGCAGTTTTATAGCGACTCTTATCTTCTTCTATAAATTGTTTAAAAGGATATTCTTCTTTAGCCATAACATCTACTTTAGCAATAGTGTCAATACAACAATGGCGACACTACCAATAGTAGCACCGCCTAATATCTTGTTTCTACGTTTGGTAGAATTAACCTGTTTTTGAAGTACTTGAACGTTATTGTAACATTTTACAAGTTCAGCATTATAAATACTATCAAGAGTATGATACTTAAGTCTCTCAAGTCTAATGATAGTATCTTTAGCACTAATAATGTCAGGACAATGTTTATGTTCAATCAACTTAACATTAGCTTTGCGAATTAAGTCGATACTGACAATTACTTTTGTTGTGTCCCCCCGTAGGGGATGTGTAGCATCATTCTGACACCAACCGCTCGAACAACTCAACAGAAGAGCTATCACTAAGAGCATTAGCTTCATTAATTTCATCTTTAATAGTATTTTTAATATGAACAATAGTACTATCTTTTTGAGTAATAACTAACTCAATAGAATCAATCCGAACTCTATTAATAACACTGTCTACATCTGTTAATTTAAGTTCGCTTCTACTACTTATCTTGTTAATTATCACCACTTGTAGGCATAAGTTGATTATCGCCATAAACAACAACGCTATTAATAACTTCTTCATGATTCTATTGATTAGTTAATTAATGATTATCAGAAACCCGTATTTTAGCATATCATCTTAGACTACTAAGAATGGTTTCAAGTCTGGAAGACCATTTACCATCAACTTCAACATTAACGACTCTTTGAGCCATTTTAATAGCAGCACTTTTACCTGTGTTCACACAAGAATCAAATAATTGTTCTGCAATAGCTTGACTTTTAAAATCATCAAGATTAAAGCAGTCCCAATAGTTCTTTTTATATAAGTCTTGAACAGCCTTTTCAAGCTGTGGAGTTTTCTTAGCAATAGAAGCAAAAGTCTTAGGATGATGTTTCTTTAAATCATCTAATATAATCCAACCAATCCAATTAGGATTAGCTCTACGAGAAACACCTTTATAGGTTTCTCCACCTGCATCATCAGGGTCATTTACATAACCTCCTTCTGCAACTTCAAGTTTCTTATATGCTTTAGTAAATTCAGCCATAATTTATTAATCTCCCCAAATAAAATAATAACCTTTTCTTTGAAATTGAGGTTTCTTTAGACCCTCATTACGATTACAAGTAACTCGTATTTCAGTACTTGTAGTGACAATAGATTCAGCAGCCCAATATGCGCTACCATATTCTTGTCGTTCACCAGTAGCTATATTAATACGAATAACTTTTCTTGGTCGACGATAGTTTTCATCGAATACTATCACTCGTTCAGTACTCTGTTTATCCATCCTCTTAAATATTTTATATTATTACCTTTAGCTGCTATATCATTATAATAACGAATACGCTCAAGTTTATATTTAGCAACAAAGAGTTCTCCACTCATTGTACTATCAGTACGAATAATCTTAAGACTATCTTGACATCTGCGAAGTTCTTCTTTAAGAGAAACAACTTCTTGAATAGTCATTGTGTCAGGAGTAGGAACATATATAATTTGTTTAGCAGGATTACTTTCATAATGACACTGCATCATTCCTGGAATACAAAGTAATACTAATAGTAATACTCCAACCAGCCCTCCAATCATTTTATTTAAGCTCATTGTAAATCAAGTTTAAATTGTGTATTAACAGCACCAGCTTCAAGCTGCATACGTCTATCATTAAGTATTAGTTCAATTTCTTGTTTACGATACTGCATAACATGGAATGTTGTTTTCTCTTTAGGATTCTCTTTAATATGATAGAGACCATCAGGAAAACGTTTAGGTTGTCCATATTCATTAAGTTCAAAGTCAGAATCAATATGACAAAGCCACATCCCAATACAAGGAATACCAAGAATAAGTTCTACCATAAAAGCATACATACTAAGTTGTAGATTGTAAACACTTCCATTACAATTAGGAAGATTATTAACAGGAGGTAGAAGAAAGTCTTGTTTAGGAACCCATATATCTGTAGTTTGAGCCGGCTTTTGACTTTTATCTTTCTTGAAGTAACCAGCTTCAAATTTAAGTCCACCACGATTTGTTTTCCAATCGCCAATTACAAACTTATCTTCTCGAAGAAGAAGAACATCAATAGTACCACTAACAAGAAAATCAATAAGAAACGTTCCAATCTCCGCATATATCTGATAACCATTATCAGTATAACGTTGGAACACTTCATATATCTGTGGATACTTATTTTCAGTAAGTTCAATAAATTCAGATAAATCTAAGAGACGATAATTACCGAGAATTGTAGGTATATCGGCAACTGTAATCATTTCACCGCTTTGACGAGTTTCAAGATATTGAATAGCTTTCTTAAACTGACTTCCTCCTTTAATACCATCTTCAAGACCATTGTGAGTATTAGAACCACGTTCACAAGCTTCGTCTTTAATAGTATCCCATTGTTGTTCCAACTTCTTCTCTGATATGCCCAACTCTTTGGACTTCTTTCTCAACCAATAGCTCTTATCAAACTTAGGTTGATAGTTATGAAGAATTGTAGTAGTGGATATATATCCATTACCTAAAGTATCTGTGTATTTATGTTGAGGCTCATCAAATACAAGACGTATATCATTATATCGTTTATCTCTTAGTTCTAACATAACTTATTCTTCTATCATTGAACTCATGACAGCATTACCACCACGAGCTATAGTTTGTTCTTCTTCATAAAGTAAGTTCTCTTTAGCAGCATTAAGTGCTTTCATAAGTGCTGGAATTTCAGCAGTCTTTTTATTAAGATTATCCATAATACCAATAACAGTATTAGCTTCTTCAATACTCATTTCGTTATTGAGTTTATCAGTAAGTATTTCATTCATCTTATTAGCAGCCAATGCAACGTTATGGATACTTCTAAGAAGAGTTTCAACAGCAGTTCCAGCGACAGTTATTTCCGCATTATAATAACGTTTGGCAAGTTTCCAAACAAGTAAATCCGGTTGATAAGTCTTAGGTAAATCAAAGTTTTCAATAGCTTTTTTAATAGCTTCATTATCACTAAGTCCCTCTTGTTTACAAGGTCCTTTAGGGTCTGCAAGATAATAGATAACACCAACTTCTTTAATATATTGACTTTTATCTTTAGTCTTATCTCTAAGCCAAAGTAACTGAACGTCTTTATCAAGAAGTTGTTTAATGTCCGGTGCTTGCGGCATACCAGTCTCGTCTATTGTCAGCAGTTTATCTACTCGTAGTTTATTAGCCATGATAATTATTAGATTCTTGATAAGCGATTTCTACATCCCAATCAAATTCAACAACAGTCCAATTTCTATAACAAAGAAGATATAAATTAGCATAAGCGTCACCAAACTGTTTTCTCTTATCCATCCATAGTTTAAGATACTTCTTCTTGAACACGTTCATCTTTCGCTTATGTATCTCCATGTTCTGTATCTTCATCTTCTCTTTCTTCATCACACCCTTACAGTAGGCTACATATTCTTCTCGTGAAAGTTCAGAACGTTTCTCTTTAAATTCCTTATAATGACTTATCATAGCCATTTTAATAGGACTACGACGAATATTTCCAATATAAGGTAATTGAACACATTGTCCTGCAAGGAGTTGAGTAGCAGCTTCTTTCTCTAATGAATCAACAATACTTCTACATAGAACTCTATCGTCTTCTGTAACAAAATCAATATCATCAAGAATATTATCAATATCTTTATATATCAGTAGATAGTCATCATCAAGTTCATGGTCTATAACTCTGTTTCTAACAATTTTTTTCTTAAAGTCCATATCAATAGTTTTAAGTGTGGAAGCAACAGCAGATTATGCAACTTTCACAAGCTGATTTATTCCACCGCCCGTAGAGGATGTGAAGAATAACAACATAACCAACCGTTGCTTCATAATATAAACTAATAGCAGATACGTCTTAATTCAAAAGTGGAGATTCTTCTCTTTCGGCAGTAGCAGGTTCTTTAGGAACTTTGAAAGGACATTCAGGAGTAACATCCTTTTTATAACCACCGATAATATCATTGACAGGAATCATACGAAAATCAATGAAGTAACAATCCGGAGCAAGTTCTCTTGCTGTTATATCAGATGTACTACCATCATTAAAGTAGCTTCCAGTAACAATAGCTCTTACAAGAGCATCATCAGAATTACAATAACGACCAACAACAGTAGGGTCGAGAGTATTCTGTGGGATTACAATAAGGTTAGCTCTTTCAAGAGAACTTGTAGGAATAATCAGTTTATCCATAAGTTCACAACCATTAGCGTTAGTTTCTCCATCATGAAGTTTAGCAAGAACAGGAACACATTTAACCATAGTAGTCTTGTTATTCTTAACATTACTTACTACGCTATAAAGACGTTCTTTATAGATAAGAGCTACAACAGCATAATACTGTGGAACTACAACACCAGCAAGAAGAGCGTCTATGTCTTCTTTGGTAATTTCTTCAATGTCTGTTGGCACGAGGATGTCATAGGACATCTTGTCAGATTCAATTCTAATCATCTTTTAGTTATTTATTTGGTTTAACAATAGCTTCAAGTCCAAGAGTTCCAATCTTGAGTTTACTTGGCTTAACTTCTCTTTTCTTATCTCCACGACAACCAGCTTTATAAACGGCAGGTTCAGGAGTAGGTTTGTCAGTATCATTTCTCATAACAAAATCATTTTGAGCAACAGTATTAAAACTTTTTTATATATCCAAATGTTATGTGGTAATTAACATTAATTTAACATATCCCCATATATATAATAAGGTACATATACGCACACGCGAATAATAGGTAATATACGTGCGTATATAATAATGTACGTGCGCATATTAATAGAGGTATTATATTAGATATTAATATAAATAATAATATTAATAATTATATTATTTATAATATAATTATAATATAGATATATAGGCATGGTTGTCGTGGAGATATACATGGGGATATAAGAGCAGGTTGTGGTGGTGATATACCTACACATCCTCTACGGGGGAAAAGCCCAACTGAATGGGCAAATATTGCAGCACTTGGTATTGGGAATTATAAACCCACTTGTCGTGGTGATTATAGACCAGATTGTCCTATTGATGATAATGTGGATTATACTGGCAATATAAGACCGGTTGTGGCTGGGAATTAATCTGCCGATTATCCTGCTGATGCTCATATTGGAGATGATGCTGATTTTTATCTTATTGAGAGTATAGGAGACGGTGGAGATTGTTAACGTGTAAATCTGCTTAGGAGTCATGAGGATTTTGATGGAGATGAACTTGATGATTTTTGTTTGATTGGATAATTAGGAGTTTATGGAGATTTTTATATTATTGGTAAGATGAGAGATTATGGGAAAGTTTGCTTGACTGAAAGAATAGGAGTTTGTGTGGAAGATGATGTGGATAGATGTAAGGGTATATGGTATTTATAGTATAAATGTAGATGGGGGAGCCTACTATATAGAACCCCCCGGTCTTCTTTCTCGAATCGAATCCCCCCGTCATGCTTTTCCAAAAACGAATCGTTGAGCGAATGTCAAAACTCATTCACAAACAAAACAAATTCTGGCACATCACGTTGATGTTGCTGGTCATGTTGTACTACGCAAACATGGTCATTACTAATCAAGTCGTAGCAGTCATAGGAGGACTGTATTATGAAGACAACAATTAAGTCAATCAGAATGGAGAAGTTTGAAGGACAGTTTACCGGCAAGGTTATCATCACTATCGCTGATGATATTCTTGGCTTTGTTCGTAATGTTGATGCTGATGGTGTTATTACCTTTGAGCAACAGAACGTCAAACAGATGCGGATGCAGCTCACAGCATTGTCTGCACAAGTTCGTCAAGCTGTTGGTGACAAGTTTACTACTGCCTTTGGTTATCGTCTTGATTCTGCCAAAGCTGGTGGTGTTGAAGAACTTGTCAATGTTCTCAATGTCATACTGACTGATGCTACTATTGAAGTTGAGGCTGCTGTTCAGAAAGCTGATGAAGCTGATGCTGACAGTCATGATGCCATATTCTACAAGATTAGCGAGGTCAAGTTGGACGAGATGATGTCATATTTAGTGGCTCAACACTTCGTTGAGAACTTCATGAAAGTGACTGACATGACACGTCAACAGGTGTTCATCACAAAGTTGTTTGGTGTCAAATTGTAGTATTAATTGGGAGTGGTGGTGACACTGCTCCCACAAATCATTATCATTATGAAATTACATTTATTAAAATTAGTGTTGAAGATGTTATTCTTCTTGGTGATGTTTATCATGTTTGTCTTTGTTTGCTTGTTTATGATACAACGAGAGAACTATGAAGCGTCATTCTTATCCATGTTGTTGTTCGTATTGTCGGCTATGATGTTCAGTCATTACAAAGAACAATGGATTAATATTAGACTTGTTGAAGACGAACAAGAAGATACTGTTGTTGAATAGCATTGTAGTGGAGACTGGGAAACTGGTCTTCACTTCAAACGTTATCAAAACTCATTCACGTACAAAATAAAACCCGAAGTAGTTCTGATAATCGTTCTGATAAGACTACTGATAAACCTACTAATGCCAATCCATATGCCAATGTGATACATTGTGACAGGTTAGACTCATTATGCTAATCCTTATCCTAACACTCATTCACTTACAAAATAAGTCTCGGAGTGGTTCTGATAAGACTATTCTTAATCGTGATAATACTAATATTAATAATAAAACTAAAGTTGAAAGTTATGGAAAAGAAACTATTTGCTATTGAATGTGAGAATGTTGCTCTTGTTGTACGTCCTAACGGTGACACTGTTATAGTGACAGAAGCTACTGAACTTGTTCTTGATAATGCTGTTATGGAGCAACTTGTCAGAAATAGTGGTGCTTATAAATCATTTGTTACTACTAAAAATGAGATTCTTTCTGCTCTTGAATATGAAAATACTAATCTTCAGAATGAGATTGTAGGTCTCAAAGAAGAGCTTGAAAAGGTCAAAAGTGCTGACGGTGATGATGATATTCATAGGCTTAAACGTGAGAGAATTAAACTTAGGAATAACATTATGAGACTTGAGAAAGAACTTAAAGAAGCTAAAGCTGATAAAGATAGTCTACAACAAAAGCTTGTTAATGCTACTATTAGAGCACAACCTATTACTAAAGGATATGCTGTTAATATAGGTAATCTTTCTCAAGGAACTTTGGGTTATATTTTCGATATTGATGGTAATTTTATTGCAGATTGTGGGACAGATAAACGTGCTAAAAGAGTACAATATCTGTTACAAGAGGGCAAAGTAAGTCTGGATGTAGTCATTGAGATATTTGGTAATACTGGTGGTAAGAAGAGTAGAATTGCTAATAAAGCAGAACTTGATGACTTTAATTGGGATGATGTTCCTGTTGATGGTGGTGAAAAGTGATGAGGATGTGGATGGTTATGGATATGGTGATATAGAGATTCGCCGAGTAGTTATGCTCGCTAACCTACCCATCTCTAACCTCTTCCTCCTTATTATTTTATTCTTACTGCTTATCATTCTCCTAATGCCTAATCTTATCATGTTCATAATGCTTTTTATAATGCTTATGATAATCATCTTGGTGATAATACTCTTCATCATGCCCATGATAATGCTGATAAGCATGGACTTCATCATGCCCAAGCTGTGACTGCATTATCTCCATTATAACCAAAAGTTATAACTCCAACGGTTCATTATAACCAAAAGTTATTATAACTATAAGTTATAGCCCATAACCAAAAGTTATAATGGCTTCTCTGATAACATCTGTATAATCATTAATACTTATAACTGTATGCCAAATCCTAATAGAAACAAGTTATCGGAGATTATTCTGATAACTGGTGGTATCTGTATGATAATCTTCATAATAACCTTGTGTTGGATTATGTTCTTTAAGTGATATAATGTCAGATTATTATATCATTTGCTGGATATTATAGTGAGAGATAATCTTAATCTTTCACTTTATCCACAACTCATTCACTAACAAAATAAATCTCGGCGAGTTAATGGTGATAACTATATAAATGTTATTGCTGTTGGCGGACCAATTCTATTACTAACTAAATAAATTAATATTGCTATGGCAGAATTGAAAGATGGTAAAGCAGCCGAAAATGCTAAGGAAAATCCTGTTGTTGAAGAAGTAATTGGTGGTGGTGAACCTACTAATGAAGACAAAGGTGTCGTTGTGTCTAAGATTAAGACTAATAAGCAGGTAGTTGCAGAGCTTCTTGCTAAAGGTTGTAATAAGATTGCTGGAATCCGTGTTCGCAGTAGTATTGTTACACCTAAAGACAACTATGTTATGGTTAGTCTAAGTCTCGAACGTGGTATTCCTGGATATGTGTCTGATGGCGAAGGTGTATTTACTAAAGGTGAAACTGCTACTGTGTTTGCTTCATCTTATAGTATTGCATCCGTTCTCAAGGATAATGATGAAACAGCTTGGGCTGCTAATCAGCTTATTCAGAATCCTAAAGGTCTTGAGGTGATACTTGCCGGTGCTAAAGTTGACCTTGTTCAAGAGGAAGTTGCTGCGGATGAAATCTATAAGAATCCGTTCAGTAGTTCTGATGTTGACGGTCAGTCTCTTGGTCATGATACTATTATCAATCATGTTGTTAAGATTGAGATATGTCAAAAGGCTAAGCAAATGCTGAATATGCTGGCGATGAACATGATGGGAATCGGTGGGTTCTAATGAACAAATATTATGAGAGTTGGTAGACGTGGTTCTACTGACTCTTGTGATATGAAACATCACACAGTTCTACCTCGTAGTGCTGATAAGTGTACAGTCACATATATAATATAATTACTGCTACTAATAAAAGTGCTATTCGACTTGGTGGTTTATCTGAATTTAACACTATACCACTAAATAAAAGTACTGTATAATTTGGTAGTTAGAAATAGTATTATTATGTTTGTCATATAAGAGTTGGTAATGCTGCTGCTAATCCAACTAATATTGTTAATATTAAAATAGTTCGAACTATGGTAAAATTGAAAGAGGATGGTACTGCTCCTGTAAGTAAGTACGCTGCTAAGAAAGCTGCTCGCGCGACTAAGAAAGAAGATGCTCAACCTAAAGTAGAGGAAACTAAGGTTGAAGAATCTAAAGTTGAAACGAAAGTAGAAGATACTAAGCAAGAAGTTGCTCAACAAGCTGCTCCTGCTGTTGCTACTACTGCTCCTGCTCCTAAGGCTAATGCTGAAAAGGCTAAGTCTAAAACTGTTGTTGGTAAAGAGAAACGTGAGATTAATGTTGATGTTCCTGAACATATCCTTGAGATAGCGTATATCCCTAAAGATAATGCTGCTATTCGTAGATATACCAGCCTCAACATTCTTAATCATCTTTCACAAACCGGTGTTATCCGTAAAGATGGTAAGGGTAACTTTGTGAAGTTTCTTTGGAATAAATTCAGAGTTAGTTCTGACGGTATTATCAAAGAATACTCTTATCGTGAACAGTTCTTTCTAACTGCTCTTATTAGTGCATTTAGTCAATTTGCTTCTAATGCGCAAGAAACTATTGCTACTTTCATGGAGAAAGAAGGGATTGAGGAGATTAAATAAGTAGTGGTGCGCCCCGTAGAGGATGTGTAGGAATATAATCCTATTCATCCTCTGCCTAATAAGCCAAACATTATGTCTAAAGTTACATATATTAGAACTAAAGACAAACATGAAGATACATCTATCGAACAAGGTGTAGACGTTCATGCTGAACTACTTAATAATGATATTGATGAACTTGCTAAAGCCGAAGAGCAAGACATTGATGATAATTATGACTTCGGCGAAGACGATTTTGGTTATTTAAAATAATAAGGAGATAAAGATATGAAATCTAAAATAGTAGATATTGAAGGAATTGGTAAAGGTCTTATGATTAAGCTTGAACGTGATGGTGGTAAAGATTTGATTGAACAACTTAAAGCTGCTGTTGGCGCTGCTATGGAAGCTGAAGCTAAATCAGAGGAAGAACGTGACCGTGAACGTGCTCATGACCATATAATTGATCTTATCGAAACAGCTACTAAAGCTGCTAAAGATAGCAATGTGTCAGTTGCAGAATTTCTTGCTCGTCAGAAAGATGATGCTCTTAGGGATGATGATATTGAATGTTTCTGTCCTACTTGTATGGTAAAGTCTATTGAGACTATTACTCCGGACGATATTGCTAAGTATGGTAAAGAAACTGTTGTTCTTGTTTGTGAAACTGTCAATGCAGTTATGAAGAGCCAACTTGCTGCACTTGATAAAAGATATGCTGACAAAATGCGTTCTATTGAAGATAACAAAGAACGCGCATGTAAATCTTATGAAGATATGTCGCGTGAGGAACTTATTGCGGAGTTGACGAAGCATAAGAAATAAGAGCTTTTTTATCCTGTAATAATTAAACATGATGTAGTAGTGTTGCTTGTGAAAGTAGCACTACTAATTTTAACTCACATACTGATGATGGACGAAATGAAGTTCGAAACTATAATATTATAGTCTATGTGTGAAACAAAACTTTTCAAACTCAACTTTAGAATATGCCTTATATTGCTTGTGAAAGTAGTATAAGGCTTTATTGTTTAGAACTTATTGTTAAACTTAAATATAAATGTGATATGGATAATATTGCTGATATTGAAGCATATCTTGCTGAAGAAAGATTTATAGAAGATAATGCTTTATTTAAACGTGGTCAACGAGTACACACATGGTTGAATGATAAACTTGTTGTTGGTGTTATTGTTGATATAGATACTGATGGTGAAGAACATATAGTTTATGATATAAATGTTGGTGCAAAAGTGTTGCACTTCATTCCAGAGTATATGCTGATAACGGACGGTATCACAGCCGTAGATGCGGTTCTTTTGCCCGCTATGCCATTTTGATATGTCAGATGATTAATTGTATTAGTCAAACAGAAAATGTCAAATTGAGCTTTAAAATGCCTGTTTAATTATATAATATTATATTTTATGGATAATGTAGAATCTTATTTTCTTAGTGCTATTGATAGAATACTTGGTAAAGGTATTATTCGTAAGAATAGCGGTGCTGCGGATGTAGTTAATATGCTACATATTCGTTATGGTGTTTGTGTAGAGATAATGTGGTATCCTAATATTGGCAAATGGTGTCCTAATGTTAGAACTATTGCATTTGAACCTCGTAATGTTGATAAGAGAGAACTTACTAACAATATAAGTCTTCTTGCTGAACTTTATAAGAGTTTTAGAGATGATAATTATTATAAAGCTCTTAATGCTGGTATTCGTATTGCAGAGTTATATGTGATTAAACAACTTATTTATCGTAAAGATGAACAAATGAATAGTTTAATCCATGACCAAGTTAAATACGAACGCATTACTGAACTTCTTGATAAATGTGATAATAGTTATATTCGTTTAGGACTTGAAGATAGAATTGATGACCAAGTTACTCAAGAATATCTTGATGGTTCTATATACGAACATTTAACCAAATTCATTAATACTTATGGGTACACGACGACCATCAATGAAATATAGAGATAACATCAATGATGTTCATGTCTATGATGTTGTAAGAATTGGGCGAGGTTATTTTAAAGATAAACTTGCTATTTGTACTTGGGTAGATTTCGTAAAGCGAGAACTAAAACTTAAAGTTATTGATAATGGTATTGATATTACTCTTCATAAGAATAGTGTTGATTTCTGTTATCATAATACTAAGACTGCTGCTAAACAATGGTTTGATGTTATAGAACATAATTGTGCCAAAAATGCAAAGAATTGGTCAGATATTAAATATATCAGAGAACATTGGCATGATTTGCTTGCTATGAATAATTATTCTGCAAGAGCTATTGCTAAAATTGCTGAAGTTCATAGAAGAGATGATGATGCTTATTTAGAATGGCTTGAATACTACCGTAGACCTCTTGATGTTATATTTGCTTATCCTGATGTCGAGTTTTGTGATATTCTTATTAAAGATTTAGCAAGACATGAATGTAAGGACTTTAGAGAAGATATTGTTAGAAAAATACATAATGCTGCATGGAAAACTTAATTTGGATTATAGTTCTTGTTATAGCATTGTTGATTGTTGATATTATTATGCTAAGACAACGTGTATATAAATTACAAGAACAACTTAACGAAGCTCTAAAGAGTCAAGCTAATCTTAAACAACAAGTTCTTAATCTTGCTAATAATGTTCTTAAAAGTGCTGAACATATAAAGACTTTAAGTGATAATGTTAAGAGAATTGTTGATGTAGTTCATGAACATATTATTGGTAATAATGGTAAGTGAGCTGGTATAGGTTGTATTCATTCTCATCCTCTACGGGCGGTGGAGGCACGTAGTGCCGACCATATTAATACAAATCATTATGGACGAAATTATCTTATTGATTATATGTATTCTTCTTATTCTTGCTATTCATGTTATAGAAGAATTTAAGTTCATTAAGTATATTACTCTTAATAGGGCTATTATTGCTGATTGTATAATTTGTGCTATTTATTTATTACTTAATATATTTATATAAATAATAATATGGAAAATAAAGCTAAAGCTGGTATTATTGAAATATTAGATAATAACTCTAAGATTATAGGATATATTGCTGTTGATGCTCGAACTGCAGCTGATGTAGTTGGTATTATAGGTGAATCTATTACTAAATTAACTAATGGTAATATTACTATTGACCTTAATACTGCTGATTTAGACGATGACAAAATGTCTGTCGCTCGTCGTTTGCTTAATAAATGTAGTCGTCTTTATAATGATATGATAGACGAAAATAAAGTTTAAATTACAAATCATTAAACGTGTAAAGTATGGGAAAATATGATGAAGCGGTTGTAGTTAAAGAACTGGGTAGAAACCCTGCTATAACCTTCAACGGTAAAACGATTAGTGTTGTGAAAAACACAAGTCTTATTGGTAATAGTTTTTGGGGAAGAATTGATTTCCTTACCAAATACTGTGGTTATACGCTTGTTCAAGTGGACTTGGATGAACAACGAGCTGCTAAAATTGCTGAACAAGAAGCAAAGAAAGCTGCTAAAGCTGCTGCTAAGGCTGAACGAAGAAAAGGTAAAGTAGACCTTATTGGTGCTGTTCGGTCGAATCTTACTAAAGGTAAATTTAACAGAAAGTAGTATGTTATGCCTACCTTTAAAGTGTCTTTTGGACTTAGTGCTAAATCTAAGAGACAGAAAGTAAGTAGCAAATATATTGTTGTAGAGACTAAATGTGATGGTATATTATGTATAGATAAAGAGGGAGTTTATAGAGTTAAATACAAGGATAAAATGTATCCTCTTACTACTGAATCTTACGAGACGCGAAATAAACGAGTTATATATGCTCGATGGCTTGATACTTATGGTCATAGAATTAAGATTATTCGTGACAGAGATAGTAGAAAAGCTACTGATATTAAACATTATTGCGCTATTGCTCCCGGTCTGTTAGCTCGTGGTAAACTTGTTAAAACAGCATTTAGTCCTATTATGTTCCATGTCGTAACGTGTTATAACGTTGCTGATGTTGAGGGTATGTCTCTTGCTTTTAATGAGTGGAGAGATTATGAGGAAAGAATTAAAAATGGTGAACTTGATATTGAAAATGAATTGTAATGAATGTATATGGTGAAAATAACAAGAGTAATGTTACTTTTACCAATGACCAAGCTGATGCAGTTGATGACTTGATTAGTTTCATAGCTGCTCCGTGGTCTGATACTGATTATGTTCATGCACTTTGTGGAGCTGGTGGTACTGGTAAAACTTTTGTTACTAAATATGTGATTCAGAATTGCAAATTTAGTTCAAGTGTTATTGCTTGTGCTGCACCAACTCACAAGGCGTGTAGAGTATTCAGTAATGCTATTGGTGGTAAGTCTGTCGATACTATTCAATCTATGTTTGGTTTTAGACTTGATGTAGATATAGAAGATTTCGACCCTGAAAAACCAGCTTTTAATCCTATTGGTAATATTAAGATTCTTGATAAAGAAATAAGAGTTCTTATCATAGATGAATCTTCTATGCTTAATGGAAAGTTGGTTAACTATATTAATAAACTTTGTAAGAAACATCATATTAAGATTATTTATATTGGAGATGCAAGTCAGCTACCTCCGGTTAATGAAAAGGTTAGTCGTGCGTTTACTATCGCAACTCGTGTTAACTATCTTAATGAGACTGTTCGACAAGGTGATAATAATCCTATTAGTAATCTTCTTGATATTCTTCGTAATGATATTAGTCGTGGTCGATATGATATGCTTAATTATATAGCTAATCCTAAGAATAAAAGTCAATATAATGAGCGTGGTTGTGGATATACTGTTTGTAGTCCTCAAGAGTTTGATTATCATATTGAACAAGCATTTACTAATGAAGAATATACTAAGAATGTTGATATGTATAAGATTATTGCTTATACTAATGCTCGTGTTACACAGTGGAATAATTATGTTAGAAAGTCTATTATAAAAGGTGCTGATAAGAACATTATTACAAAGAATGACCTTATAATGTCTTATGCTACTATTGTTGATGATTTTAGTGATATTATTATAAATAATAGTGAAGAGTATATTATACATGATATAACTGATTTTCAAGACCCGACTCATGATTTCAAATGTTTCATGGTTAAATTTCAAGCTATTCATGGTGGTAAGATAACTCAACCTCTTTGTATTATTGACCACGAAGATAAATTCACTATTAATCTTTATTTTAATAAGCTGAATAATCTTATTAATGATGCTAAGATTGCTACTGGTTCTACTCGTGCTTCTAAATGGAAAGAATATTATAGATTTAAACGGAAATATCTACTTGCTAATAATATACTTAATACTTATGGTAAAGTATTGTTTTCTCGTGATATTGATTATGGATTTGCTATAACTTCTCATAAAAGTCAAGGCTCAACTTATAATACAGTATTTGTTGATGTTAATGATATGGTTTATGATAAGTATGGACATCCATATACAAATCAAGATGAATTACTCCGTAGATTGTATGTTGCTTGTAGTAGACCGTCAACCGAATTATTTTTGTGTTATGGGAGATAAAATTGATGAAGCTCGTAAATTTGCTATTAAACATAAAGGCAAACCTTGCGAATTTAACAAAGCAACTAACGGTAAAGAACAAGGACGTGTTGTAGGATATAATACGAGAAATGATCTTATTATTGTTAGAGTTCATAAGGATTTTGGATGGCGTGGAATGGATGAGCCGGAAGATATTCTTGTTTATACAAGATTTAGAATAGATAGATATTCATTCTATTATGTACATCCTGAAAATCTTATTATAAATGAACGTAGCTTGTCAAAATTGTCCAGCAAGACTTCTAAACGAAGATAAAGTTATATTTAACGATATAGGAAATAGTATTGCAAATGCTATGTTTGTGATTCCACAACATAATGAGGATGCAGTCAACGATATTATTAGAATTTATAATCGTGCATCTAATAAAGTATTTGAAGAACATTGTCTACTTTCCTGTGCTGTTAAATGTAAACTTGGTAACGATTATAAAGTGTTTGATAGTTCGGTTATTCAATGTAAACGTATCTTCTTTGAAGTTTGGCGTTTTGGTTATTATCGACATACATTTGTATTTGGAGATGCATATAGATTATTTTATGATGTTAAACCTAATACTAATGATGTCGATTTTGTATTGGATAATCTTGATTATCATTTACACTTTTATCCTTCTCTTGGAATTAAACACTATAATGTGGATAAATATAATAGTTTACTTAGGCGTTTGTCTAATGATATTGTAACTTATAATGTTTAAAATAACAATGAAATAGTGATTGATTGTAGAGCTGCGGATGTTGAGATACTTCCTAATTTCTTTAGTGTTACGTTTATTAGTCTTAATGATTATCTGAAAGTATTTGCAGATTGTGTTAATGATAAAGGTAAGCCTATACCGTTGGTTCAAAAACTAACTGTTGCTGAAATTAAACGTAGACTTAATACTGTCAAATGTGATGCATTTTATATTACTGATAAAGATGATAGTCAACTATTGTCTCTTGTTGGTTATATTAATGGTATGAGACATAAAGGTGTTAATGTATATACTTATAATGGACTTAGCTATGATAATCTCATGGTGGCTGGGTTTCTTATGAATGTTGCTCACTTTGATAATACTAAAGATTTAATTAGGTATCTATATACTCTTAGTAAGAAGATTATATCTCTTCAAGATGATAAGGAAAAATTATATAACGATTATCAGATTAATACTGTTAGACGTTTTAAACTTCCTTATGTTGATGTTGATGTTATGCGAATATTCGCTCTTAATAAAGCTGGAGTTAGAATTGATAAAGATACCGGTGAACGAAAAGCTACACCAAAAGGTCTTAAACAAACTTCTATAAATCTTCAATGGTTTGAATTACTGGAATATGAACTTCCTCCTATTTGTGAAAAAGATGCAGAACTTTATTATGATAATCTATTGTATAAAGGACTGCCTCCCGATAAGCTTAATAAACTTATTGATAAGTGGGATAGATATATATTAGATGAATACATTCCACCTATGATGCATTATAATAAAAATGATGTGTTTATTGTATGTGAAATTGTTCGTCTTAATCCAGAAGAAGTTAAATCACGATATTCTGTTAGTAGTGTTTATAAAGTAAACGTACTTAATAGTAGTCGTAGTAATATGGCTGATATATTATTTGAAAAGTTCTATTCTGAACGTAGTGGTTTACCACCTGAAAAATGGAAAGGTAAACGTACTGAACGTACAGGTATGAATCTTGGTAAAATAATATTCCCATGTGTAGAATTTAAGACTCCCGAACTTCAGAAACTTCTTGCTGAAATTAAAAAGACTACTATTTATAGAGTAAGCAAAGAAGAATTTAATAAAGAAGTTAAGATTGGTAATATAGTTTATAGTCTTGGTACAGGTGGTTTGCATAGTAGAGATATTCCTATGGAAATATGGAGTACTACTCCTTATGATGGTGGGACTGTTGTCTCTGCAACCCCTACGGGGGAACAGAAAAATGCTAATCCTTTTACTATATTTCATTTTGATGTTGCCAGTTATTATCCAAGTATTATGGCAGAGTATGAAGTTGCTCCTGCTCATATGCTTAAGAAGATTTTTGCTGGTCTTATTCGTTGGATGAAAGATACGAGAGTTAAAGTTAAACATAGTCTTGATGATATTGTTGATGGTATTCCTCGTGATGTACTTGCTCTTGTATTGAAGATTGTGATAAATTCTATCTATGGTAAATTTGGTTTTGAAAAAGGAGATTTGTATGACAGACGAGCTGTACTTGAAGTGACAATTAATGGTCAGCTTATGTTGCTTATGCTTTGTGAACGACTTGAACTTAATGGTATTCATATTATTAGTGCTAATACTGATGGTATCATGGTTAAGGTTTATGATAAAGATATAAGTAAATATGAGTATATAACTCAATGGTGGCAAGAAAAGACGAAGATGAGTGCAGATACAGATGTAGTTCATTGTCTTATTGCTCGTGATGTTAATAACTATATTTGTCAGTTCCGTACAAAGAAAGGTCTTAAACTTGAATATAAAGGTGCTCTTAATCCTCTTATGTATGCTGTTGATTTACAGAAAGGATATGATATGCCTATTGTTGCTCAAGCAGTTAGTGATTACTTTCTTAAGAATGTTCCTGTTATGGATACACTTCGTAAAGCTACTAATATTCTTGACTTTTGTAAGACACAGAACGTTGGACGTCAATTTCATGTCGAACAAACATTTGTTAATAATCAGCAAGTTCAACAAGTTGTATGTCAAAGATATGTTAGGTTTTATATCTCCAATACTGGCTGCATAATTGAGAAAGTTCATAATGATACTGCTTCTCGTTCTCGTATGGCTGCTGGTTCGTCTGTTACTGTTATAAATACTCTTGATGATGTTGATATTTCTCTTCGTAATATTGATTATAAGTATTATTATGAAGAAGCTATGAAGATTATTAATCCTATCAAACTTGGTATTAGTCCTAAAGGAAAAGGTAGAACTCGTATTAAGAAAGCTTATGGACAATTTAATAGTCTTTTTGACGATGCTGCTTTTGAAGAGGAATATGCTGATGCTTATGTTGATGAAAATATAGATTATTATGAAGACGATTGAGTCAATGTATGAGACGTTAGCTGATAAGTGGGGACGAGAGAACAAAGGTCATGGTACAATTCATTGTGTTAGACCTATGGAATACGCCAAACTAATCGTAGTGATATTAAAGAAGATGATGGCTAAGAATCCTGACCTAAAAGTTTTTATATGTGTTGATACATATGAAACTCGAAGGACTATTATAGAAGCTCTCACAAGTAATGAAATAAATCAAGAACATATTACTGTACTAAGTGAAACTTATGTTAATGCTCGGTATAGATATGTGTATAATCTGGCAATTTTTGTTGGTCTTGAACGTTATAGTAATTATGTTAATTGTGTAGGAACTACTTCTGATTTTCATCTATTTATTATTACTAAAGATGTTATCGACTCTAATAACCTAATGGATATATATAAGCACTATCCTGCTGTTAATGTAGAACTAAGTGCGAATGATATTAATGCTGTTAATTTGAGTTCCCCCGTAAAGGAACGAAGAGTAGGTTGTCTACTTCCTGTTGCTGATAAAGAAGAATATGATAAATATACTGATTTTATAACTCAATGCTTTAATATATTTGGGGATTTTGATGCTATTACAAAAGCAAGAGTTGGTGATAATAAAACTGGTGTTAGTGCTGCTGAATTTCGTAATCAGCTTGCGCTAAATAATGGTTGGTCTGCCGAACTTGATATGACTATTGGATTTAATCGTCAGATTGATGAATGTTATAATCCTAATATTCTATTAGATAAGGCTACGCTTTGTTATGAAATTATTCGTAAACGAAGTAATCTTGTTACAGATAATGATGTTAAACTTAATGCTATTCTTGATATTGTCAAGGAAAATACTGACAAACAAATAATGATTATATCTAAGCGTGGAGAGTTTGCTGCTCGTGTTACTGCTTATCTTGAAGAAAATGGTATTGATTGTGGTGATTATCATGATAATATTGAACCAAGAGTTCTTGTAGATGAAAATGGGATTCCCGTTTTATACAAGTCCGGTGCTAACAAGGGCAAACCGAGAATCGTTAAATCTAAGGCGATTTCCAGCGCGAATGAGCGACTTTTCCAACAAGGACAGTTAAAAGTATTATCCGTGAAAAATAGTTCGTCAGACGAGCTGCAAATAGCCGTAGACGTTTGGATTTTAACAAGTCCTTTGTGTGATGAAGTTGCGGCTCTTAAATACCGTTTTAATAAAGTTCTTTTTAATAGTGCACCACATATTATATATAAGGTGTTCTTACAAGGAACAATCGAGGAAACGAAGCTATTACAGAGCAAGCCAAACCGATTCACGACTATTACTACTAAAACGGTAGATAGTGATATTTTTAATGAAAATAATTGTGGAATTATTTGTCAGTAATGGAATAAGATTTATATTTGTGATGTGAAAACGAAAGGTCTTTGACATAATGGACGAGAAAACAGAAGAACAAAGAACAAATGTTGTTGCAAGTGAACATTCCGTTGCAACAACAAGAAAAGATGTGAGTAAACAACCTGTTGTACATAACGTTCATACTCTTAATCGGGTTAATCTTTTAGACCCGAATCAACTTGAAGCTGCGAAAGTATTTATGCTACAAGTTGCAAGAAGTAAGAAAGGTGGTATTGCGAGTGTAGAAGATGGACTTGCTGTTCTAATGAGAGCACAAGACTTTAATCTACCTTTTAGTACTTGTCTTGAACACGTGCACGTTATTAATGGTAAAACTGGTGTTGATATTCACATTATTAAATCGTTATTATCAAAGGCAGGACTAACATGGGAATGTACAAAAGATTATAGTCCTCTGTATGAATATACAGATGGTTTTAACGTTTATGTTGAGGATAAACTTCCTGATTATTGTATTAAATGCAGTAATCGTAAAGAAGCTGAAAAGAAACAATTAGAGAGTAAAGACACAGATATTATGTATGTTTATCCAACTCTTTATTTTAAAGATTTTAATAATAACATATATAAAAGTTATCAGTGGAATAATAAACTCTCTATTGCTATGAATCCTGCTCATGCTCAAGAACTTGCTAAACAAGGACTTGTTCCTGTTTATAGAATACCTAATCAGCCCATAGATTATGTGACTGAATATGATATTTGTCGTATAGTTCGTGATAAGGAAGTTCATTCTATTGGAAGATTTAGTTTTAGTGAAGCTCAAGCTGCCGAAATGTTCGAGAAAGATACTTATAAAAAGTATGCTCGAATACTTATTGGTCATAGAGCTTTTACTTATGCTGCTCGTGATATTGCAAGTGACATTTTATTTGGAGTTTATGAAACAAGTGAACTTAAAATTGTTGCTGGCGCAGAGCTTAACGATGCAGATATTATTGATATTGAAGCTCAAGAAGTGAAATAACAAAGAGGTGTTAGACCTCATATTTATAAACATTTTAAAACAAATTTAGTATGAAAACTTTTGGAAAATTGGCTTTCGGTTTTAGCGCAGTTAATGCAGGTCAGAGAAATGTAAGTTATGAACCAGAATTGGTTGCAGGTGCAAATGCAGGTAGTTTCCGTATTACTCCTCCGGTTTCTAAGGCGTTGCTGTTGCAGCACGGAGACAACATCATGTTCGTGACCAATGCGGATAACATTGATGCTGCAATTCGTGACAAAGCACCGGAAGTTGTTGAGTTCTGTACTGCAAACGGACTTGACATTGATTCTATGGAAGCTGCTATCGCTATCCACAAAGAATTTGATATGTGGGGTATTGCGAAAGGTATCCAAGAATTTGATTCAAAGGGTAACCCGAAAACAACTCGTGAACGTATGACGAAAGCTGATAAGGCTAAATACGTTGACAATCACTTTGAAGAATGTCTTGAATCTGCCCGTGCTTCTGAAAATGAAGAGTTGGTTGCTGCTCTGAATCGTGAAGGTGCTACCGAAGAGGAACTGAAAGCCGTTCTTATCGAAGCTATTCAAGGAGACGAAGTTGCGAAATACAAAGGAAGTAAATGTGCGAATCCGGCATCTACTACCGGTACAGGTGTTTCACTGACTTTTACCGACTCTAACGTATGGAATCAGCTCAAAGCCGATATGGGTGACACAGCAGAAAAGTTGAACCGTGTATTCGCTATTGACGTTGAGAACCTTGTAGATGCAGAAATCTTTAACGGTCATGAAAATGTTGCCGTAAAAGTTGCTGTGCTTGGTGAATCCAAAGAAGAAAAACCTATCCGTGTAGGTAAAAAGGCAGACGGTTCTGATGACGAAACTGCTGCTGAATAACTCGTCCGTTAGTTAGACAATCCTTTTCGTTGATAGTGTAGAGCCGCGCATGGAGATAATCTAAGTGCGGCTCTCTTTTTATCTATATATTTTATTAATCTTTTAAATTTAGTTGAAATGAGTACTCAAACTAAAAAAGAACAAGAAGAAGTTAAGGCAGGTGAAGCTGCTGGTGATGAACAACAACAAGGTGCAGCTGCTCCAGTTGATGAAACCAAAAAGAAACGTCGCAGAGGTATTAGCAATGAAACACGTGCCGCGTCTCGTCTTAAATTTGATGAACGCCGTGATGCTAATCGTGCAAATGGTTTGTTTGTAGGACATCTTGACAATGTAGAAGTAACTTGGGTTACTCTTGGTGCTGAAGTACAAGGTCTGCAATCGTTTGCTGGATGTGCTATTCCTATTCTTACTCTTACGTTCGCAAGTAACGAAGAAAATGAATCTATTCGTCGTTATGTTACTCATCGTATGATGCCGGCTGAAAGTAATGCTCTTACTATCGTTGGTGGTGCAGAATCTTGGAAAGTTGATTCTGTTCTTGGTTGGATGAAACATATCATGGATGTATTTGTTCTCAAAGGTCGTGCTATGACTGAAGCCGAAGAAGATGCTCTTTGTCTGCCTTTTGAAGATACTGATGAAGACGGTAATTATATTCCCGTTGATGCAGAAGTTGTTCTGAACGGTTGGAAGAGTCTATTCGAGAACTTCGTGAAGCTGATGAACAATGACGGCAAACCGGTCTATAAGACTGCAAGTGGTGCTCTTATTCCTATTTGGATGAAGCTTCTCCGCTTTACTAAAGTTAAGAATGCTTGGCAGCCTGTTGTTCGTGGTAAATCTACGGCTGGCGATTTGGGCTTTACTAACTTTGTTGGTGAAGGTTGTATCGAGCTTTACAAACAGAATGTTGCTCCGCTTCTTAAAGTAGATGCTGCAAAAGAATCTATTGTTTATAAAGAAACTGCTAAACCTGCTGCTCCTGCTATTCCGGGTGCTCCTATGATGGGTGGTGCTGCTCCGGGTATTGCTATGGGCGGTGCTCCTATGGGTGGTACAGATAGTGGTTTTGGCGGTGCTTCTGCTTTCGCTGGAACTGGCAATCCTGCCGACGACCTGCCGTTCTAAGAGTTAGTTAAATAGTTGGATATAAAGGGATAAGATGCTATATTTGGTGTCTTATCCCTTTTTTTATTATCCACGTTAAAGATGTTGAAGTTGATATGAGAAGAACTATAAATAATGGTAGTCTTACAAAAGATACTATTCTTTCTAAAGTTAATCAAGTAAGTATTTTTAGTGCTTACACAGGTATTGATACAGATGTTATTGAACATTGTATTGCTACTGGCGAATTTATTTCAAGTCCTTTTCGTGTTGATGAACATCCGAGTTTTGGTTTTAGATACGACAATCGTGGTAAGCTTAAAGGTAAAGACTTTGCTGGTTATTTTCATGGTGATTGTTTTGATGCTGCTGCTCTTGTTATTGGTGAGATTATCCATAAAAATGTAGATATATCTAATAAGGGTTGGTTTATCTTTGTTCTTAAACATATTGCTTATACTTTTAGAAATATTATATATGGTAAGGATAAAGATGAAACTATTAATGAAGTTATTGCTGATGGCATAAAAGCTGCTCGTAATAGAAAACCTATTATTGAATTTGTTCCTCGTCAATGGAATAATTATGATAAAAACTATTGGGGTAAATTTCATGTTCCTCTTAGTTATCTTAATACTAATTTTATATATCCTGTTCAACAATATTATGTTAATAGAAAGGTTAATCCTGAACCTAAATATTATTATGATGATGATAGAAAAGATGTTTGTTATGCTTATATTCTTGGACAAGATAAAAAAGGTATCTATAATATTAAACTTTATTTTCCTAATAGAAAACATGGTACTGTAAGGTTTATTACTAATAGTAATTGTCTTGAGGGATTACTTAATCTTGAACTTGATAAATATGATGCTATTATAATAACTAAGAGTACTAAAGATAGAATAAGTCTTAGAGCTTATCTTGACAGTATATCTCTTGACTTCTCCTACGGGGGGTCGCCCATAGAGAATATTGGTCTTGTTAATATTCCTCACGAATCGTATAAACTTAAACAGAATGAATATGATTGGCTACGAAGTCGTTGTCCTCATGGTTATATTGTTTCTCTTATGGATAATGATAATGCTGGTTATCGAGAAGCTATTTGGCTTAGAGATAATTATGGTATAATTCCTTTTTGTATTCCAAGAGAATATGATGTTAAAGACTTTGCCGAATTACGTAGTCAATATTCAGTTGAATTTATTAAAGAACTTATAGATAAATCATATAAATATATAGTAGATAATTATGAAGAAACAGAACTTTCTTGGGATACGAACCAAGACAATCCTCTGCCGTACTAAAGGTATAGTAGGAGATAGATTTACCGTTATGCGGGCTATTACCGAGAAGCAAGAGAAAGAACTTGATACTCGTGAACAAACTACTCTCGATAATGGTTTTACTGTAAGTAGAAAATCTATTTATATCTATGGCGAAGTTGACCTTACATCTGAAGAAGATATAGCTGCTATAAAGAAGCTCCATCTTATTAATGATAGTGATAAAGGTAATCCTATTCCCAGTGGATTTAGTTATCTTACAGGAGAGGTGGAATTTGAAGACAATATTAAATACCGTCCTACTTGGGATGAATTTGAATGGTTTAAATACAATTATTGTCTTATTGGTAAACCACAACGTATTGTGATTCATGAATGTGATAAAAGCTCGTTATAATGGTAGAACTTGATGCGCAAGATATACGATTTATCGAGTCCCATATTAAAGAACGTGGTGGAATAGATAAAGCTATACAAGTTGTGCTAAAAGAACTTGATGCTACTTTAGTTCTTCCTGATGGTGGTCGTCCTCGTCAAACTAATAGTTATGTTTGGCAAAGAAGTGATGCAGAATTTGCTTATCTTCTAAACAAAGCTATGGATAATGGAATGACTAATGAAGAATATGCTAAAGTTATGGAACAATATGGAGAAGTTTTAAAGAAGAATGAACTATTTGAACTTGAAAATCCTCCTATTGTTTATAGTAAGAAAGTTCGTAGTAGTACTCGTAAAGTGCGAGTTGATAAGGTTCAATCCATGTTTGATGGCGATACTCTCAAAGTAGGAGAAAAAGCTGTTAAAGCTAAACCTAAAAAAGAAACTGTTGCTGAACGTAAAGCTAAGATTCTTAGTAGTAAAGCTGTTACGTTTGCATTTGGTGGTCTTAAACCTAAAAGTTAATGGGACAATGGTTATATAGAAAGAATAATAATGAAGTACCTACTTGTTGGAGTGCTGAATTAGTTGAAAATGCTTCTAAGATTATAGTCAGATATGGGATTGTTGGTAAAACTATTAGAACGGATGTTTATAGAGTTACACAAAAAGACCCTGCTGCTGAACTTAAAAGTAGATATAATGATAAACGTAAGACTGGTTATGTAACTATGGAAGATGTCAAGGATGATGGTTCTATTATTCTTCCCCCCGTAGAGGATGTGGAAGGAGAACAATCGAGATTCCTTATAGACTATCTTAATACTTATCTTCCAAGTTATCGTACAAACGAAAATAATGGTGGGCTTCTTCCTATGCTTGCCAAATCTTATACAGGCAAAGTATGGGATAAAGTTCCTGTTATGCTTGGACAATATAAGATTAACGGTCTTAGATGTTTTATTAGTGCTGAATATAACAATGGAGATATGTTTAAACCTGTAAGACTTAGATTCCAATCTCGTGAGGGTATTTATTGGAATACTCTTAACAATCTTGAAGAGTATCTTCTTTATTGGCTTGATAAGAGACTTATTCAATATATGCTTGATGAGAATTGGGTATTAGATGGTGAGGTTTATCTTCCTGGTTATAGTGTAAATCAGATTAATCATTTTGTTAAAGACGCTAATTGTGTTGAGAATAAAGCTCTTCAATTTTGGTGTTATGATGTTGCTGTTCAGGATATGAGACAAGAACTTAGGTATCATCTTCTTGAAGGACTTTTGCCTACTAAGATAACAAGATTTCCTACTCTTGATGCTCATCTTAATAATAAGGAACGTATTATAGTTCTTCCTATTCATAGTATTACCAATGACGTCGAAGCTAAGAAAGCAAGAGATTTCTATATTGGTCTTGGATTTGAAGGACTTATTCTCCGTAATCCTGATGCTGACTATCAATATGGTCGTCGCCGTGTAGGTTATATGGAGAAGTTTAAATCTGCTACTGATGGTAAGTTTGTTATAGTCGATATTTATAAAGAACCTAAGAGAGACTTACCTATTATTCTTTGTCAGAATGATGTAAATACTGCTAAATTTGAAACAAGACTTAGCGCTACACATGAATATCAACAAATGATACTTAGAGATAAGCATCTTTATATTGGCAAATATCTCTTTGTTGAATTTGGAGAACGTAGTGGAGTTGAAAAAGTTCCTTTTCATATTAAACAAACTAAGATATTGTTAGATGAATAGTAATGTTAGACTTTTCTATAATGTTATTAATACTACAATAGATAAAGAACGTGCTTGGTATTCTGTTAAAGATAATCTTATTTATATAAGAGATAAAGAACTTCTTAAAAGTAAATATTATCTTGAAGCTGATACTTGTACTTCTGATGCTGGTCGTCAGTTGTATATTATATTTAGCGAAGAAAAGATTGATAAAGCGTGTCGTCCTTGTCGTGTAGATAATTTTGGTAGATTGAAGATTCGTCCTGTTTCTCATAGAGAATATTTTCGTACTCTTTATGAGAATGATAGTAATATTCAATTTAATATTGTTGAATACAATGAACAGTATATTGCTTGTAGAATTTGATATATAGTTGTTGTTAGTGTTTGAGGTGCGGGAGTTGCTGCGGATGTTATTCGTGGTAGCTCCCGCTTTTGTTTGTCGGCTGATGTAAAACTGTGCTGTGATGTGCCCGTAGATGCCACTCTTTTGCCCGTCATGGCATTTTCCCCTATCGGCTGATGTCTTGTTAAGATTCAGATTTGCAGGCTGTGGTGAGCCTTAAACGGGCTTGACCTTAACAAAGGTTAAATATAATAATTTTATAAAATGGTCTGTATTATTTGTATATATTTGAAGTGATAAAAATATGAATAAAGATATGGTTGGAAATATTAGACCTATTATTGGTGTTAATGGTGAAGCTCAATCTGGTAAAGATACAGTTGCGAATATGATTTCATATATTATTCGTAATAACCGATTTAGAGCTGATTATAGAACTTGGAGTATCAAGTGGGATAAGCCTGATATGAATAAAGTTGATTCTTCTATTACTCATTTTGGAGATTTTCCCAAAGATATTTGTTCTAAAGTATTCAATATTCCAAGAGATTTCTTTGACGATATTGAGTATAAAGAACGTAAGTATTACCTTATGGATTTAGGAGTCTTCGTTGATATAAATCGTATAGGAGAAGATTATATTATTGCTAATCATAGTATTCTTGCTACATCTCCTCTTGCTGCTTTACTTATGACTTATGATAATAAAGTTGCTATTACTCTTAGAACTATGATGCAATATGTTGGAACAGAAATTGGTAGAAATCGTATCAGCGAGAATTGCTGGGTTACAGCTACTATTAATACTGCTATTGACGCTCGTAGTAAACATGGATATTGTGTTATTCCTGATGTTCGTTTTGCTAATGAAAGTGATGTTATCCGTAGACAAAATAATGGATATGTTATTAAAGTTGTAAGAGATGCTGCTAAAGATAATAAGTCTCGTAATCCTAATCATGTAAGTGAAGTATTTACTAATGTTGAATATGATTTTCTTATTGAGAATAACGGGAATAAGTTCCAGTTGTTTCATAAGGTATTGAACTTGGTGAATGATAAGATATTTTCAACTTCCCTACGGGGGAACAACAAAGATTAATTATGAAAATTGTTAGACCTAAAGTCGAGCTTTGGATTCCTGAAAATAATATTAGCCATGTTGCTCGATGTGCAAGAGTTTGTTATGCTGCTAAGACTGGTAGAGATGATAAATTACTTTGTGATGATTTGATAAAGTCTAATCATATTAGTATGTTAAGACATGATTCTTATTATTATATTATGAGTAAATTTACATCTGCTTGTAAATATATTGTTGAGAATTTTACAGAATGTCCTTATATAGAATTTGAATCTTATAAAGATAAATTTTATGTTGCTACTAATGGTCAATTTATTTTAGACCACCCAAATACTGCTAATATTTTACAGGAATATGAAGTTAATAGAAAACATTTTGTTGAAACTGAAATAGGACATAAACTTATGAGATATACTTTTAATGTTATTACACAAGTTAGTACGTCTCGTGAGTTGAATCGTGTTAGTCCTAATAATATTGCTGAACAGTCTACTCGTTATTGCAATTATTCTCGTGGTAGATTTGAAGGAGAATGTGCTATTTGTCAACCACATTGGTTTGACTTTATGCAAGAAGAAGTTGCTTATTATAAATTTGAAAATGGTAAATGTCATTATATTAAAGTTGATGACGGTGAATGGCATCCTTATGATAATACTGCTGTTGTACTTCGTAAGTATAAACAACTTATGCTTCAACGTTATCTTCTTGATAATGATTCTTCTTGTAGAGCTTATATTGCTCAAATTGCAGATGGAATGGAACCTCAAGACGCAAGAGGAGAATTACCTCTTGATTTAGCTACTGAAGTTGTTTATACTTATAGTATTAAAGAATGGCGTCATATTCTTGATTTAAGATATTATGGTAAGACTGGCAAACCTCATCCTAATGCTAAGATTATTGCCGGTATGATTAAAGATGAACTTGATGAACTTGGTTACGATTTTAAATAAGATATGAAAGTAAGTCAAAATACTCGTTGTGCGTTTGGACTTCATAAATGTGAAGTTATCAAACAAGAAGATATTAAAGATGTCTATGGACATGTAATTGGTATAGCGATTATTAGTCGCTGTACTAATTGCGGTAAGATTAAGACAGCTTATGTATATACAGTTAATGGTAGACCTTAAAGATATGATAGGATTTAATAACCCAAAAGTAAAAGCGGAAGAAGCTCTAAAAGCTGAACCTGCTAAAGTAGAAGAAGCTCCAAGAAAGCAAAGTCTATTTGCTATTAGTGCTGAACTTGAAGATATTTTCTTTGAGATTGAAGAAGCTGGTGGTGAAGTTACAGAAGAGATTCTTGCTAAACTTGCTATTACAGAAGAAAACCTAAAGCAAAAGCTT
>ERZ773113.8-NODE-8-length-96996-cov-20.131678_pt1 | contig 96996 bp, 114 predicted proteins | sample MGYA00580565_ERZ773113 | MGnify/ENA primary metagenome ERZ773113 (study PRJEB29015, sample SAMEA2737827) | human gut metagenome | biome: human gut; feature: human-associated habitat; material: faeces | place: China | collected 2012 ...
GGCTGAAAAGAAGATTATCGCAAAACGAGAAGAGAAAAGAGCGACAGAACAGAAGCGTGCAGACGAGCGCAAAGCTCGCGCACAGGAAATTGATGAACTGCAAAAGACTTATGTAGAGGCACGAAAGGCGTATACAGAAGCTCTTGAGAAATTCTGTAATGATTACGGAACTTTTCATACTTCCATTTCTTCTGATAATCTTTTCGATTTTCTTTGGAGTTGGATGTAATAGAACGGCGCCCTTGATTGGGCGCTTTTCTTTTATCAAAATAGAAACAGAAAGGAGAGAACAAATGACACTTTATTTTGACAATGGGTATGAGCCGAGGCGGTCTATTGGTCATCCTAGCACTAAGGAAAGTGCGTACCAACTGGTTTATAAGTTTTTAGAGGAGCACAACTATAAGGCCCCCTATACAAGAGAATGGACAAATGACATCAATGAGACTTGGATTGATGTTGGAAGCCACACAGAATTCTTTATTTGGTGCTAATTTATCAAGATTATTTGGCGCGCGACTACTTAGGGATAGAAAGAAAAATATATCCCAGAAAAGGAGAATAGAATGAAGAAAAATGAAGATATCGGACTACTACCGCTAGTCCAAATTCCAGAAAGCGCGAATTATTCACTTCCCGATGATAATCTCCTGTCGTTCTACAATGATTTGGAAGAACGATTACTTTGGGTAACAGATGGAATTGATAGTTGTTCCTTGAATATTATTCATTATATTTTGAAGTGGAACCGTGAAGACAAGGAAATTGAGGTTTCTGCGCGAAAGCCTATTCGTCTTCTCATTTTTAGCCCCGGTGGAGAGCTTGATGTTTTTACTGCCATTGGCAATATTATTCGTCTTTCAAAAACTCCTGTTATTGGTATCAATATTTCATGCGCTTATAGTGCCGCGGCGATGATACTTCTAATGTGTCATAAGAGATATGCTTTGAGCAGTGATGTTTCTGTTCTTTTCCATCAAGGAAGTTGTTCCGGCATTCAGGGAACTTATGATCAGATTGCTAATTTTATGAAAGAATATGATGAACAAGTTTCTCGTCTTTCTCAGGTTATTCTCGATAGAACTTCATTTACAAAAGAAGAAGTAGATGAAAAGATGAAGAGCGATTGGTATGTATCCGCGCGCGAAGGCGTTGAACGCGGCGTATATGATGGTATTATTTCTTCTATTGATGAACTAATCTGAGGAGGTCTAAATGGACTATACAGGAATTAGAGAAGTCTCACTTACCCAAGAAGAATTAGCTCAATTTTATCAAGGAGATTTTCCAATTCTTGACTTATTGGAGAATCAATATGTTTTTCTTCGTGATGAGACCGGTAAGATTGTGGATAAGTTCTTCTGGCGCGAGGGGCATTTAGAGAGAGTTCCTTTTATTATTTTTTCTTCTGATTTCGTTGGTAAGATAAAACCACGTAATCCAGAGCAAGAATGCGCTTTTCATCTTTTGCATGACCAAGATATTAGGGTGAAGTTGATTACAGGTCGATTTGGTTCTGGTAAGTCTATGAGCATGATAGCGCAAGCCGTTGAAGCACTAGATAAAGGCATTGTTGATAAGGTTGTTTACGTTCGTAATAATATTGCCGTGCGTGACACGGCAGAACTAGGTTTTTTGCCAGGAGGAGAGGTTGACAAGCTCCTTCCATATTTGATGCAATTTGCTGACCATGTTGGCGGGAAAGAAGCTCTTATCAGAATGATTTCCGAAGAAAAACTTGAGCCAATTCATCTAGGCTATTTGCGCGGGCGTGATATTCGTAATTCAATTATCTATGTCACAGAGGCGCAAAATCTTACGGCAGACCATATCAAGTTACTTTTGGGACGCGTTGGTGAGGGTTCCTATCTTTATCTTGATGGAGATTTTCATGCTCAGATTGACCGTTCAGTTTTTGAACGTTCTCCTGGCTTGAAACGAATGATTGAAGTCTTGGCCGGTAATAAGTTGTTTGGTTATGTAAATTTGGTAAAGTCAGAACGCTCTGAAGTTTCCGCTTTGGCTGACTTATTAGATGAAAATTGAAAATTGAAAAACCAGCACCGGACTTCCTGCGGCGCTGTTTTCATATATCGTAGGGAGAGGGCGTGAGTCCTCTCCTTATTTTATGGAGTGAGATAAATGGCATATCAATCTGTCTATTGGAAAAAATATGATAGGTCAAAGATGTTTTCTCAAATGGATGTTTTTTATAATTATCTTGGAGAAGACCCCGCGCGGCCTTCACTGGCAGTTTTGAAAGGAATGGCAGAAGACAGTTTCAATCGCCGCTTGAATCAGATAAGAGAAATCTCAAAAAATGTTGAACCTTATAGACGTATTGCTGAGGCGGAAAAGGAAAAGGAATTAGCTCTTTTGCGCGAGGTCTTTGGGCAAGACCTTCATATAAATCTTCAAGACCAAAATGATGTAAAGTCGTTGATTGAAGCATTGAACAGTGTTTTGAATATAAAAGATGTATATAATAGGAATGTCCGAACTTTGGAGCTTTCTAGGGGTGGTATGAAAAGCGTCGTATCTTTCTTCCCAACTTATTTTCTCCAAGTTTGGAATGAACAGTGGGAAGATATCTATTTAGCGACTTGTGACATGTTCGCGCAAGGAAAAATTACATTGGAAGAGGCCTTGAAAAAAGAGGTCAATAAAAGAATTGATAATATGACAATTGAAGCAATAGAGAGAATGTTGTCCGCGCAAGCTGAGATGAAGGTTATGCGCGAAGACGATAAATATAATAAAGCTTACCAAGAATTGCTTGACGCAATTAGGACTCTTCCAAGGTATAGAAATGAAATCATCGAAAGAATTCGTTCAATTTATCAGCTAGACAAGCTAAGCGACAGTATTACAGAGCAAATCAAAGGGGAAGGGCACATAACAAAGAAACAAATAGAAAAGAAACTAAAAAATTCTGCTAAAAAACCAGTTGAAATTCAATCAGCTTCGCGCGGAGGACTTACTTTAGAGGCTGTTGAGAAAATGGTTTTCAATATGGTTGGAGACAAAATAGAAGCCAGTGGCGGGATGGCTAGAACCATTCATACTGGTAAGATTGGTAATATGAAAGCAGATAATATTATGACAATTGGCCTTGCTCCTTCCATCATTGATGAATGGCTTGATGATATTATGGAGATTTCTGGTTCATCGCGCGCAGATAATATAGAAAGAATTCGACGTCTTGGAGAATTGACACAAAATGCAGATAAAGGCTTTATAATTTATTCTAGTGATAAAAATTATACTTTGAATCAAAGGTTTCGTGAACAATTTGGCTTTTCTGCCGGATCGGCATTGTCTGCTCAATCATTCTATGATGTGACGCGCAATGTAAATAAGAACGCGCGCACTTTTACCGGTCTATTGGTCAATACAATTGGCGGAGCTATAATGGACAACAAAGGTACACGTGATCGTTTAGCAGAGATTGTTGCAGAGGATATTGCCGTAATGCTTTTTGATGATTATCAGACAATTGGTGATTTTAGAGGGAAAACAGGAGCTCGCGCCATTCATATAATGAATTTAGGTAATATAATGATACCTCTTTCTGTTTTTTTGACGATGTTCGCCAACGCAGTTGAGCAAGCGGAAAGTGAACCTTCTGATTTTGTGAAGGTTGCTATTATGACACCTGAAATTGAATTCAAAACATATTCAGAACAACTGGAATGGCAAGCTAGAGAAAGGGCAACTTCTAGCGAAGCATGGAGCTTTCAGCGTGAGCAAGCTCTCCAGAAGACTCGGATTTCGGTCCGTTTCTTCCGAGAATTCCGCTCTTTCATCACCACGCTCGGCCAATAATTTGAAAATCAAAAAAAATTATGATATACTATTTATAGAAAGTAGAAAGGAAAGAGAATATCATGAAGCCTTCTTTTGAATTGGTTGCCTCTATTATTGATGAGCTTATTGAAGACACTGATTATGGTAACATTTATGATTATGTTTTCGACGGTGCTAGTGATATTAGTTGTTGGTTTTACGAGGTAGAGAGCTATACTCATTTTGAGATGGCACACGGCTATACAAAAATCGTCATTGAAAGCGATAAATTAGGTGATTGGGTTTTGAAAATTCCCATCATCAGGAAAAGAAAAGATTTTTGCGCAATCGAGGTTGCTAATTATAAAGCTGCCTGTGAGGCTGGACTTGAGAGATTTTTTGCTCCTACTTTTTTCTTTGCTGAAATTTCAAATATTCCAGTTTATATTCAGAAAAAAGTTTATTGCTGCGAAAGTGATGTTAGTGATAACTTCTATGATTGGACTGCTCGGCAGATGGAAGAAAGTCGCTATGAGTATGATACCGATGATGAATTTGATAACGCCGTTTATGAAGAGGCTTCTAATCTAACCACCCAGAGTTCTTTGCGCGCGATGTTTGAAGAAACAAATGACCTTGAAGATATTGATAAGCTTTATCGTTTTTGTAACAAATTTCATATCAACGACCTTCATTCTGGAAATTACGGCTTTGATAACGGCTGTGCGGTTATCATAGATTTCTCTGGTTTCTAATTTTTAGAGAGCACTAAAGAAAAATCCACTTTAGATTAAGGCTCTATTGATTTCGTCGAAAAGGAGGAAAAATGAAAGTAAGAAAAGTGATTATTGCTTTGATACTTTCTTTTCTTCTCTTCTCTAACACAAGCGCGCACTACCTCAAAGAGATTGAGACAACGGCACGCGCGCAAATAGCAATTACACAATGTGAACTACTAAAAATTTCAAATAAAGTTATTTTGGATGCATTCCAAATTCCAAGCGTTCCTGCTAATGGCGAAATGCCAAAAAGTGGGGAAGAAATAGAGAAAGAAGAAAATGAAATTGAAATTCTAGCAAAATTATTGTTTTGTGAAGCGGGCGCGACTTCCTGGGATTGTCAAGTTTACGTTTGTTCTGCCATTCTAAATCTATCAGAATATACTGGACGTTCAATCTGGGATATCGCGCATGATATCAATACTATGGCGGTTGCACCATATGTTGATTATGCTAATCCGCTCCCTACGCAGTATAATATAATTGAATATGTGATGGGAGAAGGAAAGATTGAAGGAGTAATGTTCTTTAGAACAAGTTATTATCATCCTTTTGGAACACCAATTTGTTCTATTGATAACGTTTATTTTTCTTCTCCATAAGGAGGGATAATGAATCAAATTATTTTACCTCATGGTAATGGCGCGCCAGGTATTTCAAATTTGCCAGAGTATGGTCTTGGCGTAGATACAAAAAATTTTTTGCTCTATTATAGGAAAAATAATCAAATAGTGCCAATCAACGCGCCTGCGCAAATTTTTATCTCAGGAAGTGAACCAACTGGCGATAAAGATATGATTTGGTTTGATGATAGTGCGCAAGAAGAAATTTACTTTATGAAAATAAAGAGAAAGGGAGCTTCAGAATGGTTTACCCCGCTGACTGATTTGGCTAGTGGGACTTCTGGAATTTTGAGAATAAACAAAGGTGGGACTGGTAGGAGTTCTTGGACTCAAGGCCAGATAGTTTATTCTCCTAATGGAAGTTCTCTTGGACAAATTCCAAATGAAGCTGGCGCGTTATATTATGATGGTTCAGGTTCACCTAAGTTTGGAACTTTGCCTATTATAAGAGGAGGCACTGGTGCAACTTCTAAAAGTGGTGCGCAGAAAAATCTAGGAATTCAATATGGTACAGCTAGTATTACAACTAAAATATCTGGTTCTAATTCTACTGCCAGTGTAACTTTTTCAACTGCATTTTCATCTGTACCGAAAGTTATTGTCAGCCAAGTATTCAATGATAAAAATATCGTGATACTAAAAGATAATATTAGTGCTACGGGTTTTACTGCTATTCTTGAAAGTGGTTTTTCTAGTGTAGTAACTAGGAAATTTGATTGGTTAGCAATCTCAACATAAGTTCAAAAGGAGGCGAGAAAAATTTCTACTTCAACTACACCCTCTAATTTGGTAATAAATAAATTTCCAAATAGAGAAGTTTATGAAAAGATAAAAGCGAAGGGTAGTCTCGGCAAGGATGATGTAAATGTCTTGGAGGACTATGGTTATACGTTGACTGAGACTGATAAGACGGAGATCGCTGGTAAAGTTATAGCCGATGGGACGGAGTTCACGCTTTCAGAGTTTCCGACGGCACTGAAAAACCCACATGCTCTGACGTTTACAGGCGCGGCGACGGGGACTTACGATGGCTCTGCGGCTCTGACGGTAAACATTCCGGCGGGCGGGGCCTCCGGCTCCGGCGGAGCACTCAAGGCGATGAGCGCCGTGGGCAGGTACATCGGCATCCCCGCGGCGGAGCTGCCGGAAAACGGCATGGTGTGGATGTGCTTCGGTTCCGGCGACAGCACGGAGCTGTATACCGGCACGGTGACGATCCAGGATGCTTGGATCGCAGTTAACGATATGCTTGTGATCACAAACGGGACAGTAAACCCGCTCAATCAGGTATCGTGGGTCAGCGATGGACTCGCGGTATACGGACTCTCGACGAGTGACTACCGTGGCGTGTACATGGTCACAGGCGGATAGGAGGGCATATGGGCATCACAAAACTCAAGGATATTGATGCGAGCGGGCTGAGCGAGCTGGTGGGACTCTACGTTGAGGTGGTAAGCGATGGCGACTAAGGTACTGGTAAAGGATGGAAAGCTTGCGACGTATGGGGGGAAGGTAGTGGAGGTGGAGGCGAGTGCAGCGGACTTGATCCAGCACGCAGCAATCCCGGACTATGTCAAGACCGCCGCACTTGCAATTGTTCAAAAAGTCTCTGCGGTACGAACATCCGAAAGCATTGTCTTTGTGGCGGCATCTGATGCGCATCAGCTGGATACGAACGACAACATTGTAACCGGGAACCTCCATGCCGGGATGGCGATGAAAGCCATTGCTTACATGATCCCCAATATCGACTTTATGTGCTACCTTGGGGATTATACGGCGGGGAGCTCAACGACGACCATCGCGGAGGGACGGCAGCATATCAAAGATATCAACGCAGATATCGACGAGGCGTTCAAGGGCATCCCGCAGTTCCGCACGCTCGGGAACCATGACAGCCTGCAGTACAGTAAAGCTCAAAACGGAGTGGTGCTGACTGCGTCGGAGCTTTATGGCTTCGTCGGAGCCTACAACACTGGAGCGGCGATGGGGAGCACGACAGAGGGCTACTGTTACCGGGATTTTGAGAGGAGGAAACTGCGCGTGATTTGTCTGAACACGGCAGAGTCCGCGGAGAAGGAATTCGTAAGCGACGCGCAGAAACTGTGGTTTGCCAATACGTTGAAAGCTGTCGGGGCCAAGATAGGTTGGAACGTGCTGATTTTATCCCATCATCCTCTGGACTGGGGAGCGGTTTGCATTCTGAGCAATATTGTCAAGGCGTATGTGGACGGCGGAAGCATCGCCGTCAGCAGCGGGAATACCGTCAGTTTTGCAGGGAGCAACGCCGCGAAGGTCCTTGCTGCAGTGCACGGGCATGTGCATGGATTTAAGGCGGCAAAGCTCAACAGCATTTCTAGCGGTGCGGGGACGGAGTATAACGTCTGGCGTGTCGCGACACCGAATATGTGCTTTGCCCGTAACAATGAGTACGGGGAGAACGGAAACACAGAATATTACGGCATCGAATTCGGCGAGATGACAACATACAACAAAACGGCAAACTCGGCTAAAGATACGGCTTTTGTGGTAAATGTCATAAATCCGAGCGAGGAAAAGATATACAGCTTTTGTTATGGGGCGGGATACGACCGGGAAATTTTTACCGGGGTACAGACCGTGCCAGTAACGGGGGTATCGCTGAATGCATCGCAAGGGGAGCTGACAGTGGGCGGGAAAGTGACACTGACAGCGACAGTGTCCCCCGGTGATGCGACGAACCCGGCAGTAATGTGGAGCAGTTCCGCGCCGACGGTGGCCAGCGTTGCAAATGGTGTTGTGACGGCGCTTGCGGCAGGAAATGCAGTGATTACTGTCACAACGGTAGACGGAGGGTTCACGGCAAGCTACAATCTGACTGTCAAGGCAGCTGCCGTTGACCTGATTGCGACTTACGGTGCGATCGACGATACGCGCCTGAGCACGAGTTCAGGAACCGAAAAAGCAGCTGCAGGATATGTAACAGTCGGACACAATGCGCCGATCGACGTGTCCAAGCAGACATACCCTAACGGGGCGATTATCCGCGTGACAGGTGCGGTAAACTGCAAGGGAAATGATTGGAGCACGACGCCGAACGGAGGCGATAGCGCGTGGAGCATGTATACCAATGCAGATGGGACGGCGTATAGCCACTCGGACTACATTGCCGACAAGACCGGGACTGTAGGGCAAATTACGCTGGACTCGGACAAAACTGGATTTACGATCGATCTAGCGTTGCTTGATAAACGGTGGATAAAATTCTGCGTCAGGGGAACGGCGGCAAATCTCACGGCTACGTTGACGCCGAAGTGATAGGAGGGCAGAGCATGGTCTATGCGCATAACACATAATGGGAACTTGACGGAGGAGGAGCGATCATGATCTATTTTCAAAAATTTGAAAAATTCTCAAAATTATGCTATATTATCTATAGAAAATAAAAGAAGAAAGGAGTGTGAAAAAAAACTTGGCAAAAGCTAGTGACATTATAAAACTCGCAAAAACTTACGTCGGAACAAAAGAGTCTCCTGCGAATTCTAACAACGTAGTGTTCAATACTCACTACTATGGCCGCGAAGTATATGACGGTCTGTGGGGCTGCTCATTCCCTTGGTGCGCTACATTTGTTTGGGACATCTTCCGAATGGCTGGAGCTTCTAGTCTTTTCTATTATGGAAAGAAAACTGCCAGTTGCTTCGCTATCCAATCATGGGGCCAACAACAAAAGCTCCTAGTCGGTCGAGATGGTGGCCAATGCGGCGACATCGTTCTTTTTGACTGGAATGCTAATGCCCAACCTGACCACGTTGGGCTTATTATTTCTCATAACGACGATGGCTCTTATCAAACCATTGAAGGTAATACTTCGGTTACTAGTAATTCAAACGGTGGCGAAGTCCAAATTAGAACTCGCCCGAAGTCTTGTATTATGATGATTATTCGTCCGAAGTATGAAGCAGAGACTTCTAATCCAACCCCGACACCAGTAAAGGAGGAGAAAGTAAACGTGGAACTACCAGTCCTAAAGAAAGGCAGCAGCAATAAGTCTGTCCACGCTGCGATGGTTCTAATGAAGGAAAAGGGATATTATCCATATACAATTCCTGCTTGGGACAATCTTTTTGGCGCGAAGATGGAAGAGGGTGTAAAGAGGATGCAGAAGGAGCATCGTCTTGGCGTTGATGGCATTATCGGCGCGAACTCCTGGAACTTCCTTCTAAAGTAAATATAGAAAAGCCCCGAAGACTTAATTGTCTTCGGGGTTTATTTTATTCCATAGCTCATCCATTTTTTTTGCACAACAATAATCAACCCAAAACCAATGGAAGATTAGTTCGATTACATGCTCTGTGTCAGGAAAATTTTCAGCGACCCGGCGTACCATTTGGTCTGCGAATTCTTCTATTGGAGTATCATAGAGATTTAGATGGGTTTCGTTTGCTACGCACTCTATCCAAAGATAGAAAGAATAAATGTCTTGGATAATGGAGAAAAATTGGTCTTTTTTCATTTGTTTTCCTCGGTAGAAGAAGTTTGAGTTGCCATTATGTTGCATCGGCCTCCGTCCAAGTTTTTATTGTAATTGTCGCGCCGCCTCCACTAGAGGAACCGGGCGCGGTATAGAGTAGACCATTTGCATCTACTCCAACAGATTGTGTCATTGTGTCAGTTTTTTCAACTGGTTTTACTCCTCCTAGAACAGATGCAGATGCTGTTGGGAGAGTATAGTCCGCTGGAACTTTTGTTATTTGGTCAAGGATAGATTTATTAGAGTGAGAGTGGCGCGCCTTTGTATTTGCATTGACGTCGGTTGTTGTGGGTACAGTGATTGTTTTTTCTTCACTGCCGTCATAGGTTGTAGTAGCCGCGCCTTGGATTACTTTCATAGAGTAGGGATTTTTTAGAGAAGTCGGTATTTGAGTGTTCTCTAGTCCGATAATTGCGTCTTGAATCTCGTTGAGATTTTGCGCGGTTATTGCTGTCTCACGTGAGACGTATGTCCGTTTTGTAAGTGCCATTTTAGATAAAATCACCTCACAGATAGTTTCTCTCTTTTGGAAGTAGAAAATTATCTGTGAGGCTTGACATTTTAGGCTTCGGTGATTCCAGTTGCGGTTAGAGCGCCAGTATCATCAACTGTTATTTTGAATTTTTTAGTGGAATTAGGCGTTGAGGAGGAGATTAGGATTCCATCATAGACGTGTGCAGCAGTAATATAGTTACTATCATTTTCAAGCTTAGATATTTTTGAGGGTGTATGGTTATCAACATATTTCTTAGTAGCAGGATGGTAGTCTGCCGTCGGGGTGAAAGCTGCCGTGTTGGTAGTTGTGAGAACATCGACTGTTTTCCAAGATGTTGGTTTACCATTAGAATCAACCCCAGAAATTTCAGCAATTTGCCCAACTTGGGAGTTTCTGAGACCAAGAGGATTGGTTAGATCAGAGATATAGTGTTGATTCCATGGACCATTAAATGAACCAGCTACATCATTGCAATATATCTCAGTTGCTACGAACCCATTAGAAGCAGTTTGTGCATTAGATGATCCTGCAAAAAGCATCCAATATTTTTTGTCATTAGCAGGACTACTAACATTATAATGTACCAATACTTGACCATTATTAGTAAGCACTCGTCTACCAGAAGCGGCTGCATTGCAAATTGTCTCTGCGTTAAAGTTAGCATACAGTTGACCTCTATCGTTGCTGAGAGTAATAACTAATGGCTCATCATTTAACCTAATTTCCTTATCCATCACGACAGTATCTGCTGCTCCGTTTTGGCCTTGAGTGATTTTAAGGCGCTTGTAGATGCCGTTAGAGACAGTTGAGAAATAGAAAGATATAATATTGGATGAGTCCTTTTCACCAGTTTCAAAGTGGTATGTTTCGCCGTTATAGTACAGAGGGCAAATGAATTGAGCTCTGGTTGGGTTATTTGACACAAATAATTCGGCAAATAATTCAACAGTGTTTGTCGGGTCACATACAAGCGTTTCATTGTTAGATTTGGTAACCATCACGGATCTAATGATAGGAAGGCCGATTTCTCCACTGTCTGCAAGCTCAAGCTTAATGACAGATGAGTTGGCATGGTAAGACATAGTTACATATGTAGCAACTGGCACAGCACCACCGAATCCTTCAGGGACCATGTTTTTATCAAAGATAATAGGATGCACGGAAGCCATGTCCATACAAACATCTGTAATTTCTCCGCGACTATTTTTAAGTACATTTAAAGTATTCGGAAGCACAAGGCCTTCATTAAAAGACATAGCATAATCATTCGGGTTCTCGCTCTTTGCAAGAGCTTCCTTGACTTCATCCCAGGTTCGATCTGTAGACCAGGTTTTGGTATCTGAGTTATAAGTGGCGGTGATGATAAAGAGAGAATTGCCTCCACCGCCTTCAAAAGTCCAGGTGATTGGAGTCATTTCTTTTGTTGACCGATTACAAGTAAAGGTTCCATGTTTTCCTGTTTGAGTAATAATACTAAGAGTATAAGTTGGACGTTCACTGTTATATACTGTATCTTTATGATACATCAGTATTGGGAAGTCTACATCCTGAACACCAAGAAGATTTTTTATTTCATCAGAGGCGCCACGGAAATTTGCTATAAAATCTCCTTCGTCTGCATAAAAACAGGAATTTAGAATGATATCTGGAGTTAGCTTATAGTACGAACGTACTTGTTTTTTTGTAGTTAATCTGCCGTTTTGTTCTCCAGAACTAAGTACCTGATAGCATTGTTGATAATCATCATAAGGATAGTTTTCATCAGTTTCATCATAGCAGTAGGGTTTTAATGCCCCAAAAGCATTTTGGTTTGCTTGTGGCATTATAGCGTTAGCAAATGGCACAGAGCTCTTTTTTGTAATATAAAAATCAGAGGGTGTCAAAATTGACTTTTTTTCAATACTATATGTCACTGACCAAGTTATCTTTTTATCATAGTAGTTATCGTTGATGACTCCTATAGTAATACCATTTAGGGTTTCATAAACAGCATAGTATCCACGGGTGGCGTTATAGGAAATTGGAATTTCTTTTCCAAAAAAATGTAAAATAAGAGTTTCATCATATTTATCAAAACTTTCGTCATCATCTTCTCCAATAAAAGTTATATAAAACTCTGCAGAAGTAGCAGAAATAGCATCTAGAGTTATATCTTCTGATATTCCCAACACGGGAGCATGAATAAAATATCCTCCTGGCCGATTTTTGATATAATCCTTAGCCTTTGGGTCGTTCTGATCCCAATCTGCTTGAACTTGACTCTCTTCAACCGCTGTATCTACTAGCCCTTCTAATACTGCTCTATTAGTATTATGTGGTGTTTCCATCACATAGTCTATAACATCTTGCTTTGACATCTATTTCACCTTCCAAAAAAATAATATCTCTACTATAGTAGGTAGGATTCCTATCTAGTAACTTGACTAATTTGAAAAACAACCAAAAATCTGATATAATATTTATAGAAAATGAAGGAGGAAAACGATGAGTATCTTCAAGAAAATTTCTCAGAAGCTGGAGTATGCGAAGATGAAGAATGCAACAATTACCCCGAAGGGAATTTGCTTCCGTGAGTATTGTCAAAAAATCCGTGACCATAAATGGACACCTGCCGATACTATTGAAGCTTATGAAGAGGAGATTAGTATCGTGCGCGACCTCCTTGAACAGGGAAAATATGTAATTCATCGAGAAGATGTAGCAGATTATCTGTTCCAGCTGCTTTGGGAAGTAAAGGAGCAATAAGATAAGATGAGATACAAGAATTATGAACTAAGAAAAACTGAAGATCATAAGTGGGAAATCGTTCAATGGTTTCCTAATAATCTAGTTGAGAGCTGCACTGTTGTAATGATTCTTAGATGGGATACACGAAGTGGTTCTTTGAAGATTGACCCAATAACCTCTCGCATTATTCCAACGTACAGTGTAAGAAATTTTGATAAATGGCTTGATATCTGTCTAAAGTTTATTGAGCTTTCTGAGGAGGATGAGAAATGAAGTTGAAGATGCTAATTTTTGGAATTCTTGGGTATCTTGGCGCAATTTTTGGTTGGAATGCATGGGCTTCTATCAATAATTATCCGCATTGGCTTATTTATATTGTTGAGTTCACGATGCTTGGCGTTTATATGTTTGCCTGCTGGAAAGGAGATAAGAGCGATGACGACTAAGGAAATTTGTGCGAACCTTGATAAAATTATCGATAGCGTTCCGGACACTGATATTCAGAGAATCGCGCGTGAAGCTCTTACTAGACTGCGCCATCAAGAAGAAGAGTTGCATACAATGCGAGAAGTGTCGATCGCGCACAAAGAACTGATTGGCGCGCTCTATCATCAAATTGATACAATTGAAAGGGGAATTTGATATGAAGCCTAATACTTTCGTTCTTGATCGTAGCAAGTTCAAGACTAAGGAAGAATTCAATACCGCCATTGGCAATGCTATTCGTATGTTCACGGATGCAGACTATCAAGTAAGGGCATACTGGGATGATATCGGCGTCGGTATTTTTGTGATTGAGTATGACCATGCAAAGCCTGAATTTGGCATCACTCTTGAATGGCATGATGAAATGGAAGACATGGATATGAATGATAGAGATGAGGATTGCGACTAATTTGAATTTCTAGTAAAATTATGGTATAATTTTAGTAGAAAATGAGATAAGAAAGGATTGATACTATGGCTGGTTATCGTAGAACGTCGAAGTATTCAGTGGAGGACACACAGAAATGGACAATTGAAGCAATGCTTACTCTTTCCGAAGAAAAACGCGCAATGACATGCGAAGAATTGCGCACGACTAATATCCAGCTAGTATCAGTCACTCCGCAGAAGCTTGCACGATGCCTTAGTTCTCTTTGCGATTTGGGAACGATTCGTAAGGAGAAGGGCAAGGATGGCCGTATGCGTTATTGGTTCGTGGAGGCAATGTAATGGAGACAAAAGAGGTAGTCAAAAAGATTCTTGAGGAAAGTAGTTGCCAATCTTCTAAGTCGATTAGCGCAATGGCAATGCGCAAATTCAGAATTGAGGTAACGCCTGCGCAAGTTTCTGGTGTACTGCGCGCAATGATGGCACGTGGAGAAGCTGCTTGTTCTAGTAATGGTAGTGGCCAGAGAGTATATTGGCTCGTGAAACATGAATGGGAGGAGAAATAAAATGGTTCGTTTCAAAGTTGTTCTTGGATGGTGGGAAGATCCACTCGATGGCGGCAAGTCTACTTATAAGGAAAAGACTTTCAAGGGAGTAGCTTCTGGTCCTTCTTCTGCGGAAGCTCTCGCTCAGATTGAAGAGTATTATGGCGCCGACGAAATTCAAAACGTCACACTCGAATACACTGACGATATGGATACTCCCATTTATGATGTAACAAATGAAGAAGAAGAGGCTTGGCTAACAAAGGAGGACTAATATGAGCATTGATTATACTTTTTATATGAAGACAGCTAACAAAGAGTTTTATCCGATTGCTTCTTTTGGTAGTAGTTCTATGGTTGGTGAGGCTTTGAATATCCAGTTCGGAAGTAGTAACTTTTGCAATAGACGAGCGCTTCATGAAGAGGAGCTGCGCCAGATGGCTGCTGAAAGAAACAATCGTGCGCGTGAGCATAAAGCAATGATTCGTAAGTATCAGAAACGACAGGAAGAAATTGGCAGTTGGACGAATTCTACGGATGAAAAATATAGTTTGATTACTGAACTCGATGACATGATTGATGAGGAAAAGTGTGATATGGACTACTGCACGCGCAGTGCAGATTTCTTTGAATTCCTTTTGGATTTTATTGATATGGCGAAATACGCTAGTCCGGATGATCCTAAGATTGATCCTGAAGACTATATCTATTGGGAGATGACCTGATGGGGAAGCCCATTACACATCTAACTTGGGCGCTTTTTACTAGTTGGCGTCCGTCAGTTTTCTTTGAAGACCTCTATATTTGGTTTAGAAGGCTTATTTTTCTTCTTCGACATGGATATTGCCCGCAGGCTAGATTCGAAATGTTTGAGTGGCATCGTCAGGTAATGAGCGAACTTCTTATCCATTTTCGCAATAATCATTCTGGCGTTCCTTATCTTATCGATGAAGAAGACAATCAAAAAAATGAAGAGACATGGAATAATATTATTGACCAAATGTCATTAGCACTTGGAGAAATGGGTGACGATGTTGACTATCGCGCGCGCGAACACGCCAAAAAGAGATTTTTCCGTCTTTTCTCTGAATATTACTTCTACCTGTGGGACTAAGTTCTCACAGGTCTTTTTACGTTACAAATTTGAATTTTGGCCATAAAAATGGTATAATATCTATACAAGATAAAGAAAGGAAAGGGAAAAATGGTAGTTTCATTCAAGACGAATTCGGATATTACGCTAGAGAGTCATGACTTCTCCAAGAGACAGTGGCGCAAAATTTGTAAGGCACTTGGTGCGCAAGATGATGATAACGTTCTGTGGATTGAAATTCCAGCAAATACTGTGGAATTGGTTTGTAAGCCTACCAAAAGCGAATTGGAAGAATGGAACAGACGATAATTGCACTTAGAAAAAACTAAAGAGCGAACTAAGCGAACCGCAGTATAGATTGATATTTTGAAAGGAAAAGAAAATGAGAATGAATAAAATAGAACTTACAAATATGGTAGAAATAACTTATTGCAAGGATACAGATAGGAATAATTCTTGTAATACTTTGCTAACTGCTATGGTTCATGTGCCTGAAGAGTCTCTACCTCCTATGAGTGAAGAAGAAAAGAAACATAGCCGTCTTCTTGATGTGTACTTTAAGAAGGCTTCCGAGATTCTGGAAAATGAAATTGGGCCAATCCATATTTATCCAATTCATAGTTTCCGTTTTATGGGACACATGACTGTGGTATATTAAAAAGCTTCAACTATTCAGGAGGTATAACAATGGATGCTGTAAAATTTATAAAAGAAGAAATAAGAATGTGTGCTGAAAGTAGAGACTGTTGTGATTGTCCTCTATTTGACACCATTTATTGTTCTGCATCTCCTAAAAAACGCTCACAAGAAGAAGCGGTAGAAATTGTGAGGCGAGTGGAGGTTTGGTCTACTGCGCATCCACACAAGACACGTCAGGATGCGGTTTTAGAGCAATGGCCGAATGCAGAGATTCGTAATGACAACGTTTTGAGTGCCTGCCCTAAGGTTTTTGACCGTAATTTTGTTTGTCATTTTGAAGATGAAATTTATAACACTTGCTCTGATTGTCGTCGTAAGTTTTGGATGCAGGAGGTAAAATAATGGATGCTTTTGAATTTGTTCGTGAGAGAAATCGTATGTGCGATTCTTTCGGCCATATTAGTTGCGGAAATTGTCCTGCTGAGAAACATGGCGAATGCGTAGCCATCCTATGGGACGAGGAGATAGTTCCGATTGTAGAAAAGTGGTCAAAAGAGCATCCCCGTAAAACACGGCAAGATGCGTTTTTAGAGCAATACCCTGATGCTCATCTCAGCAACGGAATAATTAATATTAAACCGTGTCAAGTAGTAAAAAATCATACTTACGGGGATTGTAGTATAACTGACTGTCCATTGTGCCGAAAAGAATTCTGGATGCAGGAGGTAGAATAATGGATGAGAGATTATATATCGAAGATTTTGACGGCTTCGTAATGAGGAAAAGTAGAGTGGTATTCTTACGCGACCATGGTATAGAACCAATTAACGTCTTTCCTTGTAGTGATAACCGTTGGCGTATTGTGTATGTAAGTTGTCTAAATACTGTTAGGATGTGAGTAGATATCGTCGATATATAGCTGCGTTTTGGAATAGGAGGACTGATAATGGAAAGAAGATATATATTGATGCCGACGCTCTACAAGTACGGCTTGAGCGTAAAAAAGCTGGTATTGCCAATCAGCGTTATACTGAGGGGTGGAACGATTGCATGATGCGTGTTAAGAGTATGGTAAGTAAGTCGTCCACAATTAATGTGGCACCAGTGGTGCACGGGCATTGGATTCGACCACATTGGAAGAACAGTAATTATTGCTGTGACTGTTCAGAATGTGGCGGAGAGGCGATGCACAAAGATTATCGATGGGATAAAAATGGTGTCTATCCTATTTGTCCCAACTGCGGCGCGAAGATGGACGGAGAAACGGAGGACAAATGATGATGATTACACTTAGAGAGGTTGAGGAACGAATTGAGCGCGGTGATACACCGGAGGATATCCGAGAATTCCTTGAGGAGGCCGCGCGCAGCGGTAAAATGTTTGATAATGAGTTGGTTTGTTTTATTTTCAATAGTTTTGATAGTGAGGATTATGTTGATTATATTGACTATTTTTATCAAAACTTTGATGACAGTTCGCGCTGGTCGATTACTCGCACAGAAATTGTCCGTTTCAACTCAGACCAATACTATTCTTTTTGGTATGAAGTCGGTTTGACTGAGCATCAAGAAAATGAATGGTATGATCAGAAACCGCAGATTGCTCGACAGAAGAAAATTGAGAAGCTGATTTGGGTAGAGGAGAAAATTGAGAATGAAACTAATTCCTGAAGAAGCAAGGTACGCGCAAAAGTGTTATTTTTGCGGTAGAAGTCATGATAATGAAAATCCCGTAGCATTTGAACTTGATATCGATGAAACAAGAATTCCGAAGGAAGAAGCAAAGTTTTTGGGGAGGTCGATTTATTGCTGTAAGGAGTGCTTACAGAAGGAGTGGATGGCGACGTAATGGAGATTTTGAATACGTTTGAGTATGTAGAAAAAATTCCAGGATGGCAAATCGCAATTCTTGTTATTTTTGGAATTACACTTATTTTCTTTGAAGTATTTTTTGCTTGTCAAGAGCGGTGGGGTAGAAGTTGGGCTTGTGCGTTTCTAGCATTTATTATCATTGGGTTAGCGCTCTTTTTGTGTTCAGTAAAGAAGGAAAAAACTCGATATGAATGCGCGATTGATGATACGGCTTCTTTTATAGAAATTATGGAAAATTACGATGTTGTTGGTCGGCGCGGAGACTTGTGGATTTTGGAGGACAAAGCAGATGACTAATATTCATTTTGATATTTATATTCAAATGTCTGAAAATAGAAGATTGTCGATTAAAGAAGGTGTATCACTAGAAGAAGTTGCTCTTTTGATGTCGAAATTTTTTTTCAAAGAAGAAAATTGGCATAAAATGAAGGAATGCTGGCTTGAAAATGGGAAGTCTAAGGATTTTCGGTGCTTAATGAAGGAAGCTCTACTTGGAGCTTATGACACTTTCTGTATAGATGATTTGGTTTGAAATGAAAACTACTATGAGAAAAATTACTATTGACGTCGATGAGTGGATCAAGGATGCAGAGGAAGGAAAGTATAAAATCAATACATCTGCTTATGCAAAGGGTTGTAATGATGTTTTAGACTATTATATTCAAAAACTCGAAGAGGAAGCAAATAAGTGGGAACTTATTTAGAGAAAATACTTAATGGTCTCTATTTTTGAAAGGACAAATTAAATTTGTGTGGTGAGGAAAATTTGAAGATGAATATCTATAAGATTTGGGCTGATGGGTGTCTTGGCTATAATACCTATGATAGCGCTATTGTTGTAGCTAAGGACGAAGAAACTGCACGGCATATTCATCCTGGTTCTACTCCTGGGAATCCAGTAGTTGGGTATAATGCTGAAACTTATCGTTATGATAAAGCGTGGTATGAAAGTGATGACCTCTTTCCTTATTTAGTCTGGACAAAACCAGAGTATGTAAAAGCGGAATTTATTGGCACAACGGACCTATATTCAGAGGGGACAGTTCTGTGCGCAAGTTATAACGCGGGGTAACTGAAATGATTTGGATGTATTGCCCGAAGTGTGGCGCGCCAATGAGAAGCGTAACGACTGGTTGGATTTGCACGAAACTCGGTTGTGGATGTAAACTTGATATGTATGGAAATCAGTATAATGTTGATTATTGGTATGAAGTAGATGAAAGTGACCAAGGTCAAAAGGATATTGTTTTAGAATAAAAGAAAAAATAATAGAAAGGATTTTTGAAAATGAAAAAGTTTATTTGTGTTCTTGTTTGTTTGCTGATGATTATGAGCTGCGCTTACGGGTGCGCGCGGCCATCGATTGAGACCGCGCCGGAGACAACTGTTTCTGAGCCAGAGACGTCCGCGCCCACTGAAATCGATACGACAGTCTCACGCGAAGATGAAGTAGTTGAACTGGAAGAAACTTTCGTCGACAGTTTTGGTGAAGATAATGTTTCTTTCTGGTGGTCTGATGAAGGCGATGCGTATTTCATCACTATTTGGTGCGATTTTACTTTTGATGAATTCTATGAGTTTGATGTGAACAGTGGAACTCGTGATAATCTTGATTTTCTTTGCTTGATGGGCAACTCTGTTACAAACGTTGACACTTTCCTTACACTTTATAGTAAAACAGATGGCGTCATTTATGCCTCTTATAATGGCGCAGATTTTACAAGAGAAGCTCTTATTTCTCAGGGAGCAAACAACTAATGAACTGGTGGCAAGCTATTCTTTGCGGAGTTGGCGTTCTCGCAGTGGGAACGCTAATTCTCTATTTGACTTGGGCCATTTATGGTTGGGTCACAAAGGGAGGTAAGTAAATGGCAATTCGTTATATTAGTGATCTTCATTTCGGTCATTCTAACGTTATTCGCTTTGATGGGCGTCCTTTTGAGTCAACAGAAGAAATGGACAAAGCGCTAGTAAAAAGATGGAACGAGGTTGTTGATAAAGATGACCAAGTTTATGTGCTAGGTGATATGTTTTGGAAGAAAGCAGACGAAGCTATTCCTATTCTCAAAGAACTAAAAGGCAATAAGTTTCTGGTGCGCGGGAACCATGATAGAATTGGAGACCGAAATTTCGACAAGTGCTTCGCGCGCATCACAGATTATACAGAAGTAAATGATGAAGGGCGCCATGTAATTCTTTGCCATTACCCAATTTTTGCCTTCAAGAACCATTATTATGATGGTTGGTATCATCTTTATGGGCATGTTCATAATACATGGGAGGAAAAAATTTGTGATGATGTTCGCGCGCGAATGAATGAGTGGGGAACTCGTTGTGAGATGAGAAATGCTGGCTGTATGATGCCATGGATGGACTATGCGCCGAGAACACTTGATGAAATTTTTGGAGCTGAGGAAACGTAAAGTGACCTCAGCTCCACTTCTATTTTATATGACAGATTTGAAAAATAACCGGAAATCTGGTATAATATATATACAAGATGAGAAAAGAAAGGAAGAAATAATATGACTAGAAAGCGTTACATCAAAAAAGCTCGTTATCTTCTTTGGCGTTTGCTTCAGCTTCCGTGCAATCAGAAGAATTCAAAGAAGGATTTTTATTGGAGCCAGTGGCAAAAAGACGTACCGACGCCTTCTGAAATGAGATGCTCTTATGATGAAGCGTGGGCGAAAGTTTTGGAAAGTATTAGAACCATCGAAGGAATGGAGGACTTCGAATGAGACTTTGGATTGATGATATCCGTCCCGCGCCGACCGGTTTTGTTCGGGTCAAGACAGCCAACGCGGCCAAAGCAGCGATTAGATGTTATGAGAGGGCGTTTTCTGGTGAGGATACAATTGTGATTAGTATTGGTGATGACGTTGAAATTTTGACCTGGCTTGAAGAGACGAAGTTTGTTGACACCGGTTATTTCTTCCATTTTCATTCGAAGAATACCATTGGGGCAAAGATTATTGAGAAGAATGGTTGGCGAGAAATTCATAGCTTGGAGGTAATTTAGAATGGCGCGATATCTTGTGATGAAGAGAGATAATGACATCGCGGTAGTAAAGGAAGAACAAAACCAGATTGTTTCGTTATCTTTTGGTGACTTTATTGAAGAGCTGGCATCTCCTCATTATGAGCGATATGGTGTTAGGTCTATTGACTACTGGGATATTGATGAGGAGAGTAGTGATATCGAGAGTTTTGATCGTCTTTGGAACTTTTGCGGTTATTCAATTGATGATTTCGTGGGACTTTTTAGTTCGTATGATTCGTATGATGGAGTTGATTTTGATTGAAAAAGGAGAAAAAGAAAAATGAAGATTTATATGATTGGTGCGTACCAGTTTGATGGAAGTGAACCAACTTATCGTTGTTTCTATGAAGAGTCTGACGCTAAGAGTTGTGCACGCGAATTGATTGAGGAGAGTGAAGATGATGAGGAAGCTATGGATGTAACGTGGAACGATTTTCTTGATCGATGGGATTGTTGGGTTTGCTTTATGGAAGTATTGGAGGTAGAGTAAAATGAAAAATTATCTTGTGCTGAATGGACAGAAAATTGAGCTGACACCGGAACAGTATCAAGAGGTTTGTAATGCTGTTTCATTGAAAGAGAAGTCCCCTTTTGAAAAGAGGGGAGAGGATGAAACTTATTACTATATTGGCGATGATAGTGTTATATATCCTAGTAAAGACCGAGGATGGGTTGCTGATATCTTACACTACGGAAATGCTAATTATTGCTCGGACAGGAAGTTGATGAAGAAGCGCTCGAATTATGAAGCTTTGGAACGAATTCTTTGGCGTTTTTCGGAAGATAACGGCGGCGCAGGCAGTTATACCATTTATATTAATACTGATAAAAATAGGTGGGATGTTTTGGATATCAGGATTTCTGCTGTTCTGTTTGGCCCAACTTTTTGTTCTCACCAAGTTGCAAATGAGGCAATTGAAGTGGCTAAGGAATGGCTTTCTAGTAATGGCTTGGCGCCGAAGGATGTGTTTTTTTGAGATCGGCTGGCAAAACCTTCTGCTAGAAGAAAAACAGCAAAACCCAGCAAAATCTAGCAGTAAAAATGCAAAACCCATATAAAGTTTTGCTAGAAAGGAGTGATATAAAATAGATAAGATTGAAGGACTTGAAAATAAAGTTTGGATGGACGCCGCGAAACGATTATCTCCGTCTGCTTTTGAAATTTATCTTTATCTTGTGTCTAATAATGGGAATATACAAAAATTATCGCCGAAAGATATTGAGAATAGCTTAGGAATAAAGAGGGCAACTTATTATGAAGCGCTTGGCAAGTTAGAAGAAGTAGGTTATTTATATAGAGAAAATGGCGCTTTGAAGTTTCGTACCTTGCTTCTTGAAAAAGAAAAAGTAATTTCTATAACAGAAGAAGAAGCTAAGATTTTTGGAAAACTGAGTTTATGGGGCATTAGGGTTTGGGCTTTTTCTCATTTCAATCATGGTGTTGTCTCGCCGCAAGAAGTTCTTGATTGGTATGGAATTACTACTGATTGCCGCAGGAATGTTCGCGCAGGCATTCAAGATTTAGAAAATAATGGACTGATTGAGAGGTAGAATTTCTACCTCTCTTTTATTATAAAACTGTAAAAACCATTCTCCCTGACTTTTAAAAATCAGTTTCCCTGATTTTTATGATGCAATTACAAAAGTCAGTCAGACTGATTTTTAAAAGTCAGTCTGCATGGTTTTTAAAAGTCAGTCAGACTGACGAGAAAAATAAAAGAAATAAATAAAATAAATAAAAGGAGAACGAAAAAAGAAAAAAAATAAAGGAGCGCAAAGCGCTCCCTCAAGAAGGATAGGGAATAAAATCATAATGAACTTTTGAGCTTTCGCGCAACTTGAGATAGCCAGTAGCAACCAGTAGATTGAAAGCGGTTTGATAAGCGGTTCTCTTTACTCCCAAAGTGGCAGAAAGTTCTTCTGGACTCAATCCTATCGTATATCCATCTTCATTTTTGAAAAAATATTCCCAAAGGAGTCCGCATAACGGGTTTCCTGTGCGCTTGACTACAAGACAAACGTCGGCCCAATAAGCTATAATCATAGAGCCTCCCGCGCCGTCAATTCGTCCATTTTTCATTTTCTTATGATTAGTGACCCGGCGCTGGTTTGGGTAAAAATTCTGATTCTGATTCTGATTTGGCATTTGAATTACCTCATTTTTTCTTTTGAGAGTATTCGCGCATTGTTTCTCTCAATTCAAAAGTATCTTCAAATATCCAGTTAGAAAACGTTGGACGAGAAATGTCTTGGATAACTTTGAGTATTTTGAAGTCGCGCGCGGTCAAATACTCAGCAAGACGTTTACTATAGATGCGTATGGTTTTCATTCTAACCTCCGATATTTATTTTCTATTTTTATTATACTTCTTTTTAGTTGGAAATTCAAGTTTCGCAAAATTCTTTTTGCTCAATCATCATTGCCAACCAATCTCGAAACTGGGCGTAGTTCATAGAGCGCGCGACCTCGTTTTCTATTACAACTAATCCTAGCTGATGGTCGCGCGCGAACTCCTCTTTCAATACGTAGTTTTTTTTTGTGTGTTCTTTTGCGTTCTCGTAATGGATATCAATTAGGAGAAGTAGTTGATAGGGGACATAGCTCGTGTCTAAAATCCCAAAGGAATAACCAGTCGGCGCCCCGTGAGCCGAGCGCAACTCTTTGAAGGTATAGAACATTACATAGTGAAAGCCCCATTCATCTAGGGCTTTTGCTACTAGGTTTTCGGTATATGTTTTGTGGTAACGAAGCATTGCGCGCCTCCTTTAGCAAGTTTTCTTCTGTTAGAAAGAGGAAGAAAATTTGAGGACTCAAAATTTTTGAGAGGAATATAAGAAAAACCTCTTATAACTGGAAATAAAAAAATCTGTTAGAGAAAACGGATAAGAATATTTTTGTAAGAAATAGGGCTTACGAAATAATTCGTAGAAAAAATGGTTTAGAAGTAAGGGGAGCATAGAAAAAGGAAAATAGAAATAAAAAGAAAAAGTGGGAAAGGGAAAAAGGAAGAAAGAGAAAGGGAAAAGTAGAGGATATAGAAGAAGGAAACATAATAAAGGAAAATAAGAGAGGGGAGAAAAGAAAAAATTAGAAGAAGAATTATAAAGAAAGGCGTAAATAATAGAATTAGAGAAAGGATATGTATAAGAGGGAGTAATAAAAGGGGAAAATAAAAGAAGGAAAGATATAAGAAAAAGAAAAAAGAAAAAAATTAGAAGAAGAGTATAAATAGAAGGGCGTAAAAGAAGGAAGATAAAAGAAGGGGATAAAGAAAAAAAGAGAAATGAAGGAAATAGAGAAGAAAGAAAAGAAAGGGCGTAATCAATAGAACTAATAAGAGGGGGGAAAGTAAAATTGGAGAAAAGAAAAAGGGAGAATAGAGGGAAGGAAGAGAAAAAAATCGTAGAAAAAGTGTAAACGAAAAAAATTCCAAAAAAAGGGGAGAACAGAAAAAATTTTAGAAAAAGGGCGTAGATAAGAGGAAATAGAGGAAAGGAAGAGAAAAGAGGAAGTAATAAAAGGGGGGCAAAAAGGAGAAAAAAAATAAGTAGTAGAAGCTTAGAAGCAATGGCTTAGAAGCAACGGCTTATATATAGAAGGGATGGCACAGTTCCCCACGTGGGAGGGGTAGAGTGTGTCCGGACGATGGCGATCAATGGTTGTGGCCATTGGCGGATTGAGATATGTTGAGATAGGTAGAGGTGTGTGGAAATAGATTTCTCGCGCAAATTTATTTCTTGTCAAAAATTCAAATTATTTCAAAAATTCAAATTATTTCAAAAATTCAAATTATTTCAAATTTTTGTTATTGCTTATATGATATCGCGCAGCAAAATTTGACATCGCGTTACATGACATCATAGAATAAGGAATAAGCCCCAGCTAATAAGCCAGGGCTTAGGGGTAGAAAGCTTAGGAAAGCTTATAACCCTTCTGAGTTCCCTTCTTCTCCGGAATCTTCATGTCAACCTTCTCAAGCGTTCCTGCCTCGACGAAGGGCTTCAGAAGAGAGGGAATAGACTGTGGCTTGACCGTGTCAACAAGACCAGCTGCTTCGATAAGCATAGTGGCGGTCTGCGGCTCATTCGTCATAACATCCATAATGGCGTTACGAATAGGCTCCTTCTCTGCGTCCTTTGTGGCACGCTTTTCAGCCGCCTTGGCGCGGTTCTTCTCATTTGCGGCATTCATTACTTCCAGCTCGTGTGCGGCGAATTCAACCAGTTCAGCGGGCATGTCTTCAGCGGTAGCGATAGTGTTCAGAAATTCTCTCTTAGTCATACTAGTATCCTTCTTTCAATTTTCTAATAGATGGGTTTATATCCCCGATTTTAGAAATAGAAGAAGATAATCGAACGTAAGTCGCAGCTTATGCGCGGTTCCACTATGTGGAGGTTTCGTTTCTTCTTCCCTCAGTTTCTATATATATTATACTATATTTTCGTTGATTTTTCAAAATTGCGCCGGTCACGTTACATGACATTTCTGCGCACGCTGTCATTTTACATGACATCTTTCTTTGTCAAATTTTCCAGCTTAACAGTCGCAAAAAATGCGTTTTATTTTTTAAGAGGGAATTTTCATTGATACCTCTACAAATTTCAATATTCCAGTTTATGGTTCAAAATTTGAAGACCCAGCTTATATGAAATTTGACATAAACGCAGCTTATTAGCAGGGGTGGTTGCGCAGACGCAGCTTATTTCAAAATTTGATTTTTCATTCAAATTCGATATTAGTTATTATGTGAAGCGATAGAGTCCGCGCGGTGTCATATAATATAGAAAAGCTCATGTAACGTGACAAATGTAATATTACGCGGCAAATGTAATATAACGTGGAATTTGATATTATGTAGATTGAAAATTTGACAAAAATTTGAATTAGACGTCATACGTCTAAAAAAATGCGTAAAAGAAAAGGACACATGATGTGTCCTTTTCCTCTTTATGTGTCAACGCACCACGAATTTATTCTTTGTCTTGTAATACGTCGCGCGCATTCCTTCGACAATAATTTTTTCACCCGGCAAGTCAATGGTGAACTCGCGTGTCACTTTACGTTCAATAGAACGCTTTGCCTGATAGTCTCCGTTTAAATCGGCGCCACGGTCGAGACAAGCAAACAAAATTTCGGCTTCGATTTCGCTATCGGAAAGCGCGGTATGGTCTTCAGTAAATGACGCATCAGAACGGATGTAACGCGTCAATACTTCGGCAGTTGTGGAATAATGTCCGCTTTCAGTGAAAGCATTATTTTCTTCACACCACGCGCGGAAAGTATTATCAATCATAAAATGATGAACAAAACCGCGGATATCAGAAATAGGAACGGTTTCAAAAGGATTTATGACTTTGAACCAATCGCAGTTGAAATTGAAAACTTTTTCATCGAAAGCGGAATTGTAAGCAAACGCGCGTTCAACTTCATAGTTGCGGAAATCACGGAGCATTTGCTGTGTCACATAACCGAACTTTTCCATCCGGATGGTTCGCGCTCTCAAAGCACCGACATAAATAGAACGCTTGTTTGCATAGTATGCAGTATTGAAAAGCGGGAGATTATGCCAGATTTGTTCAATGACAAATTCACGCTTTACAAGACAAGCGCGGGATTCTGTATCAAGAATCAAGTAACCGACATTATAACAATATGGTTTTTCAAGGCTTGTTGTTTCGGTGTCGAATACACAAATTTTCATTTTTCTAAAGTCCTTTCATATTTCATTGATGGGTCTTTCGTCCTCTATCAACGTAACCATATTATAGCATAGAAAAGGGATTTTGTCAAGAACTTTTTTTGTCGTGTAAGACGACGCGTGGTAGTCGGTTTTTAGACGATGGACGTCTAAAAAAAAGAAATAAGAAAGAGGACGCATTACGCGTCCCTTTCGAGTTCAATGTAATGTTCAAGATTAGAAATTTCAATATCAAGAATTTCGTCGCAATCCGTTACTTTATTGAGTTTTTGATAAACTTCATTATACATATTTTTCCACAATTTTTCATCGTAACAGTCATGAAGGGTGGTAGGCGCGAATTCGTCATCAATTTCAATTTCTTTTTCTACGCGTCCGATATAACTCACTTTTACTTTCATTTCAAATCCTTCTTTCATTTGGTTATTTTCTTCAACCTTGTAACTAGATTATAACATAAGAATTTCAATTTGTCAAGAACTTTTTTTAGACGTTCTTCGTCTAAAGACGAAAGGAAAAGAGGGTGACGCTTTACGCGCCACTTTCCTCCTTTTCCTTTTCGCGTTCCTCGCGCTTGCGCTTTGCCTCGGCGCGGTTCTTTTCGTCCCGTGCGATTTTTTCGGCTTTCTTCTTTGCGGTTTCGGCTTTTTTTGCGCGTTTCGCTTCGGTTTCCTGCGCGTAGTTCTGCGCTTCCTCGTAACCGTCATAAGGAATATAACATTTATTCTCTTTGTCACGCTCGCCCTTCGGGATACTAAAAGCGATATTCAAATATCCCTCATCTTCACCACGCACCCACGGAATAGAGATTGTTCCGCTTTTGACCTGTAACACATCTTCGCCCTTACTTTCGAACAGTTCGCGCACGGCAGACATAAATTCCTCGCGGATTTCAGTTTCAATTTTACTTGCCATAGTTTTTGACTTCCTTTCTTTTATTTGGTAACTAGATTATACCATAATTTTTTCAAAAAGTCAAGTATTTGAAGAAAAAAATTTTTGGCGCGTTAGATTGCATTCTCGAAGGACTTTAGACGTATAACGTCTAAAAATTTCTAAAGGGAAAGGCGAACCTAACCCTATTTTTCTTTTTCATCAATAAAAATTTCTTCATCGAGAAATTCCAAGCGATAAATTTTTTCCTGGACAAGATAAGTTTTACAATGCGGACATTTGATAAAACACGAGTAATAATAATTATCATCTACTACTTCTTCAGTGGACTTGTAACAATTCTGAAATTCATCAAAGCGATTCTGACAATTTGGACAATACATTTTAAAAGCTCCCTTCACTTGATATCTTTATTATAGCAGAAACTTATGAAAAAGTCAAGAAAAATTTTTTAGACGTTCTTCGTCTAAATTAGTTCATAAAAAAGGACGTCACTTTATGTGACGTCCCGTTACGTTTATTCTGCGTCGCTCGGCTCGGTGTCGCTCGACTCTGTGTTCGCGAGGGAATAACCCTTTGCCTTTCCCTTGCCCCTTACCTTGATTTCAACAGAAGTCACTTCACCGGACTTCTCAAGAATCCGGAGCAGAGAAGAACACTTCTGGACGTTCTTCAGTTCCGGCTTTGCGTCAAAGAGGTCAGACGCGGTGATGTGATGGTCAGCAGCGGCGAGGACTTCGCGCACGATGGGCAGAAGTGCTTCGTTTTCCTTCTGTGCCTTTGTCGGCTTAGAGGAGCGTTCGGCGTTCTTCTTGTCCATTGCGGACAGGAGCGCGACAGCCTTTTCAGAGATTTCAGCGGAAACGTTTTCCATGGACAGGATAGCATTGTAAAATTCACGAGTAGTCATAATAGGCTCCTTTCATTTTAGCGACGGTCGCCACCCTATTTTTTTATATTCAAGAGGTTTCCTCTCTTGATTACGCCTTTATTATACCATAGATTTTTGAATTTGTCAAGAGGGTTTTGGTCTTTTTTTTCATCGAAGCCGGCATTTGACTAAACTTGGGACTATATATACCATTAGGCTCGCCCACAGCGTCTCGCCCTCTTGACATTATGAATTATATCATAGTCCGCGCGAAAAGTCAAGAAGAAATTTTAGAAATTTTGTCACATAACGTGACTTCGCGCGAGAAAGATTTAGACGAGGAACGTCTAATTCAAGAGAGAAAGAAAAGAGGCGCTTTATGCGCCTCAAAAAGATATATTACATTTTATTTTACTTTTCTTCGTTGAGAATGTCAAAACATTTGTTTTCATCGACTCCAATGAAAGTTACTTTACAAGAAGTAGAATAGAATTTCCCACTTCTAAAGCTTGCTTCCCATTTTGCTACATATTTGAGACCATTGTTATCGTTTCGCCATTCTCCCATTACCGTGCTTGTGATATATTTTCTTGCTACTTTGTCTTCGACGTAGTTTTTCGCCATTACCATAGCTTGCTGAAGGTTGGTAAAATAATTTCCTCTTACGCGATAAATCATAGCCATTAGAAATTCTCCTTTTGTGGTAAGTCACAACCTATTTTTATTTTGTTGAGTTCCTGTCTCAACTTTGTAATTAGATTATAACATAAAAGTTTTGATTTGTCAATAATTTTTCGAAAAATTTTTTAGACGGTCTACGTCTAATAGGAAAGGGAATACGCTTATCGCGTATTCCCGCAAATAATTCTTTTCATTATCTGTTCAATAATACTGTGGCTGTTCGGGATACAAAAAGGCAGTTTTATATTCAGTCTTTGTGCCTCATTGAGAAGGTCTGCGCGAATGTCATCATATCCCGCAATGCTACTCAAAAGACACGTTCTTGCAATTTCTGCGTCGTGGTCTGCTTTTTTCCTGTCTGGTGTATTTTCTGGATAGAGAATGACAGAGAAGATTGTTGCATAGGTGTCAAAAACTCGCATTTCAAGTGTAAAAGTGCTTTCATGTAAACGTTCAATTCGATTGTTGATCACGGGATTGGTAGTCGGCTGAATTTTCTTTTTCTTTTTGAACATTTTAGAAACTTCCTTTCTTTTGTTTGGTAATTGTATTATATCATAAGAATTTCAATTCGTCAATAGTTTTCTTTAGACGGTTCACGTCTAAGACAAAAAACAGAAAAAGGTGACGCTTTACGCATCACCTAATCGAATGAAGGAAGTCAAAAATCTCTGTCGCGTCATATGCCGTCATTCCTGCGTGCGTCCATTCTTCACGATTTGGCTTTTCATCATCAAAAAGAAAACCGCCGCGCAATGTGCCGACTTCGCTTTTTGGTGTGCCGTAATGAACAATACAAATTTCATCGAATCGAACGCTTTTCAAATGGCGCGAAAGCCATTCCATTTTTGCGCGGCGAACTTCTTCAAGAAAATTTTCGTCACGGTCTTTACTTCCCCATGATACAATGCGGATTTTCCATCCCCTGCGCTGAATCGCGTTCAAACGTCGCGCGAGTCTTGAAAGATTGAGAAGTGCGCGTGCGTCTCTGTATGGGCTTGCATCATGCGCGCGAATTTTCGGAAGCCAATTTTTAACGCCGTAAAAGTCAACGATTGTTCCATCCATATCTAAACTAATAATTTTTTCCATTTCAAAAACTCCTTTCTTTTGTATCTAAATTATATCATAGTTTTCTTTTTTTGTCAAGAAGAATTTTTAGAGATTTTGTCACATAAGATGGCATCCATGCGAAATATTTAGACGATGGACGTCTAATTTAGGGTAAAAGAAAAGCCCCTAGAAGGGGCAATTCTTTTATTCAGAAATTTCTGCGCAAGATGGGCAGAAAGTATAATCGTTTTCATCGACATAAGAGTTGAATAATATCATTGTACTATCACAACAGGAACATTTAACAATCATAGGCAAGTTTCTTTCTAAGAACCATTTATAGGGGATATTTCCGCGCGGGAGTTCATGCTCTCCGCTTACATTTTTATACCATTCAGTAAAAGTTTTCATTTTGTTTTCTCCTTTCATTTGGTAATTATATTATAGCATAAAATTCGGAAAAGTCAAGAAAATCTTTTAGACGTTCTTCGTCTAAATGGAGTACAGAAAAAGAGGGACGCTTTACGCGTCCTCTCCTACGATTTTCCGAATATCATTGAGAGACAATTCACAAATTCTTGCCATAATGTCAACCGCAGTCAAACACCCTTCGACGTCATCCCAAGTCTTTTCTTTGTTGGCAAGCGGCGCGCCCATTGCTTCAATTAGTCCGCGTTCGTGCCCATAACTTCCATAATGACAGATGCAATCTGCTACCCGTTCGCCCGTGCAAGCATTCATAAAGATAATTTGTGGGCGCCCGCAAAGTTCTACAATAGAATAAGTATATTTTGTTGGTGGACAAATTTTCAATAAGTTAATAAGTTTGTCCATTTCAGTCTTTTCAGGAATGCCGCCGTACATTTTTTCAAATTCTTTGTAATCCATTTTAGAATCTCCTATTCTTTTATTTGGTAACTAAATTATAACACAAAAATAAAAAAAGTCAAGAACTTTTTATTAGACGAACCACGTCTAATTTTCCACTAGAAGAAACGCGCGGTGATGGTTACCCACGCGTTTCAATGTAAACAAAACAAAAACACAAAAGAAAGGAGGCATTATTTTCTCCAACCATCAGAAGGAAACAGTATCAACAAAGAAGATTTTTCCTAACCCACCCACAACCATCTTCTCTTGATTACGTAATTATTATAGCACGTTTTATGTGGTTTGTCAAGAGGAATTTCAAAATTTCTGGAAATTATTTTTGTAAAATTTTCTGAAATTCTTTCCTCTAACTATCTATATTATACTATATTTTCTGAAAAAGTCAAGAAGAATTTTTTAGACGAAAAACGTCTAAATCGATTTAGAAAAAAAGAGTTGACGCATTACGCGTCAACTCCGTATTCCTTCATTTCTTTTTTCAATTCTTCAATTTTATCTGCGGGAAGATACCAACGATAATGTTCTTCATCATAAAGATAAAGCCCCGTCGTTTTTCGATTGTTGCCGCCGTCGATGCTCCACGGAGAGATAATTTCACAGAATTTGAAAACTTCCTCGATAAAAGGAATTGTGCTTTCATCTTCAATATAAATTCCCCAAATTTCATCATAAAAACTAGCAATTACAGTATCAAAAGAAAGAACTTGCTTGTTTCCATTGAAAAGGATGACGCCGTTTAAATGGTTACCGATTTTTTCTAAAATTTCATGTTCCTGACATTCAATTTCATTGTCAAAAACCTGCCCGCAGAGGTCGCAAACATATTTTGTGATAGTAGTCATTTTTATTCCCCTTTCATTTTGGTATTTGTATTATATCATAGATTTTTTCTTTTGTCAAGAATTTTTATTTAGACGATATACGTCTAAAATTTTCTGGAAGAGAAATGACGCGTTATGCATCATCTCTCAAGATTTCTTCGTTCAAAATATAACAATTACCATCGTCTTGAATTTCGATATTTCCCAAAATATTTTCCAATTCATCAACGGCTCTTTGTAATTCGTTGTTCTGTGTAAATTGCAACGCATTTCTCAACCAGCACCGCGCGTTATTGATATCAGCAAATTCTTTGTCTGAAAAAGAAATCTGCCGTCTTTTGATAGTAATATTTTCAATCTTCATTTCAAAAACACTCCTTCAAAAATTTTGAAAATATTCCAATTTGCGAGAAAAGGCCGCGCGAAAATCACGTTGAAATAAGAAAAAATAAGCCAAAGAATCACAAGGATTCCAATTACACCAAAGAAATTTCCAAAAAACTTTTTAGTCTTCATAGACTTGCGCATAACAAATCCACTCTCCAATACAAAGGTCCGCGCGGTGCATTGCGTCCACAAAAGTTAGCCCAAAAATCATTGAGCATTCAAAGGTTTCTAAGTTTTGAATAAAGTAAGTATACATTGTTTTCTCCTTTCTTTGATTATATTATATCAGAATTTTTTGAAAAAGTCAAGAAATTTTTTTTTAGACGAATTACGTCTAAGAAATTAGAGCTGGCTCAAGTCCAGCTCTCTCCTTCTCGATTTGGCAAAATTGTCAGCTTATAAACGCAGCTTCCAGCTTGTATGTAGCTTTGGATGAGAGAAGGCAGCTCATCCAAAGTAGCAATATTGTCTTCGCTGATACCATGCTGGCCCATGATGCCATTGTCATGTTCTACTAAAACTGTCATGATATATTACTCCTTCCATGTTATACGACATTCTAATAAACTTCGGGCAATATTCATTTTCCGCCGTTCTTGCCTATATTATATCACATAATAGCAAAAAATCAAGTCCTCTAACATGACAGAATGGCGTCTAATAGTTAGACGAACTCCGTCTAAAAATGAATAAAAGTCACATAAGATGACTTAGACGAGCCACGTCTAAAAGTCATACTACATTGCTTTTAGACGTGACCGGGTGATGTCATGTAAAGTGACATCAATTGATAAAAGAAAAGACGCTTTACGCGTCTTTTCCTACATAAACGATGATTTCATGGTCTCTTGTCAACTCAAGTCCTTTGACGTACCATCTTTCAATCTCATCGGGAAAGAGGACTTCACCTGTTGCAGAGTTGATATAGCGGCCGCAGCCGTCGTTTTCATAATTAGAATTGTCATACGTCCATTCAGCCCCCGTTTCATCGTCATAGATGAATTCAGGGTAAGCATACGCGACATAGTCGCAGAAGTCAGCTAAGGTAATAGTTTTTTTCATTTTATATTCCTTTCTGCCCGTCATGCCGATAGCTCAGCGTCATGTCATTTTAGGTTACGCACTCCATCTTAGGTTGCGCCACTCGCCAATGTCAGGCCCATTTTCATCTATGGTTACGATGTCGCCTGATGCGACTTTTTCTTGTACGACAAAGCCGAGACGCGCGCCGTTCTCCATAGCTTTGTCAAGATAAGTGACTACTGTATCTGCGTCGCCTAACGTTGCGAAATACTGGTCTGTCACTTCTTCTGTCATGTCATAGCGCACAATCAGTCTAAAATTCATTTCCATGTTACATAGCTCCTTCCATTTTACGGGACTGGGCGCTTAGAGCGCCCATCCATTGTCCAGCCATTCGGAAAACGGCATTGCCTGCGCGCAGGCAACAGCGCGTTCAAGCATTTCAAGTAACTTGAAATACTTCTTGCCGTGCGGAGCGTTCAGTTTACCATTCCAAAATGTTTGGATGGTTATTTTACGCTCCCCATTGCTACTAGTCTTTTCGCGGAGAAGTCCAGCCTCTGACAGGACTTCAATGAAGGTGTCGCGTGTCAGGACATAGGCCCTCTGCTCTGTTAACTCTTTGTCGGGATTGATGACCGGACAATAGATCACATAACGTGACCCCTTGACCAGCTTGTCACCTAACCGGCCAAGCTCACCAGCCCCCGATTTGATTTCATAACACTGCGCAGCGCGGCGCATATCCGTGCGACCGGGCGCCGCCACTTTAGATTTCATATGCAGCGTCTCTTTACAAAGACGTTCAAACGCCTTGCCGTTCCGCCCGCAGTCTGTATCTGAATAATTGTACTTTTCAATATTCATCTTTTGTTCTCACTTTCCCGCCGTCTTTCCGGCGTGTCGTTGTTTTGTTTTTGTTTACGCTCTTATTATAGCAATAGCGTCTAAGAATGTCAACAACTTTTTTCACTAGTTTGTCGCATAACATTCCGTCAATTTCAACAAACTCAAGTCATGTTATATAGTAGGCTCTTGTGCAGAATGACGAACCGAAGAATGACGTATAACGGGGTGGGTTTTGTCGTTTGACATGACAAAATATAGACCGGGGTACATTTAGTAATTTTACTTTTTCTATGACGTGTTACATTTCGGGGCCTCGCAACTTTTCTCACTGAAATTTAAAACTGAAATTTAAAACTGAAATTAGAAACTTGCTTCGCAAAACCGAGATGGCCTTGGCCATCGAGGAAATTTGACTTCGTCCCAAAATTTCGTTATAATCTAAATTAGAAACTGAAGCAAATTATGAACGGAGGGCTTATATGAAATGCCTAAACGAAATCGCTTACAGCTAGACTTCTCGCTTTCTTCGGCAGAAGAACGTCAAGTCTTTCTCACGAAATATCTTGAAACCTTGGCGTTTACGCCAACTTCATCCGAACTAGAGCTAATGGCCGACTATGTTCTATGGAGAGATAAGAATTCTGACGAAACCATTGAACTAGAAACCTTCTGGAAAAAGAAAGAAAAAAAAGTCGAGTCTCTTGACGAATTACAAGAAAACCCCACTTTCCTCGAAGCGCGTCTTGCTTCTCCTTACGTCGCTCCAAAAACTCAAAAAACACGTCGAGTCTTTTCTCGTGAAGAAGCTCGTTCTCTCGCTTCTCCCTATGTGCTCGCGCACCTTGAAGACCTTTGGCGCGAAATTGATACACTTGATCTAGAAACTCGCTTCTATGAAAACTTTATTGGCCGTCAAACCAAGCCTCCCCGTAGTCAGCTCCTCGAACGTTTTACTTCGGCGGAAGCCGAAGAAATCCGCGCGCACGCCCAATCTCTAACTGAATATGCCTACTTGAAGAAGCGAAAGCTTCTAGTTGAAAAACGCTCTGAACAATACCCATGGCGTGATACCTACACGACTCCTCTAGTTCAACGCCATACCCCTACTATTGCCCAAGACCCCGTACCTCCTCCGCTCCTAAACGCAGATATTCCCATTCTTCCACTCGGAAGCCTTCCAATTCAACTAGTCCCAAAAATTTTCCCTTCCTCCGGTGAGTTTCCAACCCCCGGCACTCTAACCCCAGACGAAGAAAAGCTTCTCTCCAAGACTATCTGGCGCGAACCCTCAAATGCGCCGAACTCATTTGATTTCCGAGATCCCGCGCACCTCGCTTCTTTTATCTCTCTTTACTCCGAACTTTTGCCCGACCAAAATTCTGATGAAGGCCTCCAAGCCCTCTTTTCCACTTTTACATATTATCAAAAACTCGCACGACTTTCGCCTCTCTACCTTGATATATTGCGCGCGAAGGTCGCACACGAAACCAACACTAAAATTGTAGAGAAGATAGCATCAAAATACGGCAAATCCTATGGCGAAAATTATATTTCAACTCTTTATCGCCAAAAGATATTGCCAAAAATAGCCGCAGCGGCGTCCGCGCATTACCAAGTTACTTCGGAGTTATTTTTCCCCGAAAACTTCAAAACGTGTAAGGATTGCGCGCGCACGCTACTTAGGACTCCAGATTATTTTATGCGCAAAGCAAAATCTTCAGATGGCTTTTCACCCCGTTGCAAAGCTTGCGAAAAAGCGCTGCGCGAAAGGAGGAAAAATTGAAACTAGATTTAGTAAACGAGTTTGTCGCGCGCGCGGCGTCGCTGGAAGTAGAGGAGTTTTTGGGGCTTACCAATCTTCTCAATGTTCCACTAACTACAGACGCGCGCGATCACCGTCCTTTTGAGGATGTTTTTATTGATACAGTTGTCGCTTTCGGTAAAATGGGGCGAAAGCAAAAACGAGAACTCATAAAAGTGCTGCGCCGCGTAGAAAAGGACAATAAGGAAATGCGCGCGGCTCTTGAAGAGGAGGCGGCCTCTAAATGCCAGTAATTCCTCAAATTCCTCGCCCCAAACGTTCATTTCTCTCTAAACGGTGCGCGCGATGTCAAGTAGAACAACCGGAAGAGGATTTCGCTTTAACCCACAGTAAGTTCTATCCAGACCACCACCTTCCACTTTGTAATTCATGCGTTACTTCGATGTTGCGCGAACACGACTTTGATTGGGGCTTTATTGATAAGTTGTGCCAATGGGCTGATATTCCATTTATTGTAAAAGAATGGGAGAGATTGCGCGAACTCAATTCTCCTGATAGTGTATGGGCAGCTTACTCTAAAGTTTTTGCTTCGCAAGATTATGAGGGCCTTGGGTGGGATACCTATTTCAAGCAATATCAAGAACTAAAAGCAGTTGGTCTAGTGGAAGAAGAGATTCCGCTTTTGAAGGAGAAGCACTTCGATGAGCTGCGCGCGCGATGGGGCGCGAACTATGATGAAGAAGCTCTCGATTATCTTGAAAACCTTTACCAAGGACTTTTGATGTCTCAAAATGTAGTCGGCGCGCTTCAAATTGACCAAGCTCAAAAACTTTGTAAAGTTTCGTATGAGATTGATAGTCGCATCCGCGCCGGAGATAAAGACGTCGATAAATTCATGGCAACCTATGACAAGCTAGTCAAAACCGCTGAGTTCACACCTAAAAATATAAAGAACGCGCGTGACTTTGATAGCTTTGGTGAATTGGCACTTTGGCTTGAAAAGCGCGGAAATCAAAATAAATTCTACGATGGCGCGACACGTGATGTTATCGATGAGACTATCAAAAATATTCAAGCTTGGAACCAGCGTCTCTATGTAAATGAAAGTAGTCTAAGTGAAGAAATTACCGCGCGCCTCCAAGCTCTCAAAAATGTCCAAGAAAGCGAAAACTTCTATGAGACAGAGCAAAAAGATTTCGACGCAGACCTCTACGAAGCAGAAGTTTTCAAGGATGAGGATAATGAAGACTTTGAAACAGAAGGAGAGATGGGCATATGAGTAATGTGATTCAATTGCGCCCGCCCACTTCTCCTTTTCTCCAAGATAATCGTATCTATCGAGATGGCATTTTACTTGAAAAAGGTGTTGAAGTTACTGAAGACTTTTTATTGCGGAATGAAAAGTTTTTTGCGGATTTGACGCAGCTTTATACTGTATACCCTGACGTCTACTTAGACACAATCCGACCAGAAAATAGCCAGTTTGATCTATTTCCGTATCAGCGATGCTTCTTGAGGTCTCTAATGCGTTATAATCAAGTTTATATAACAGCAACGCGCGCGGCCTCTAAATCTTTTCTTTCTGTTCTAGGGATGTTTTTACAATGCGTTTTTATCCCCGGTCACAAATGTTCACTCATTGCGCCGGTTAAAACGCAAGGCGTAAAAATTTTCAAAGAAAAGATAGCTGAGATACTAAAGATTTGGCCGCTTCTTGAAAAAGAACTCGAAGTTTTTATGGGTAAGCCTCATATCAACTTATCAAAAGATGTTGGTGAAGCCTATTTCAAAAATGGTTCGCTATTTACCGTCGAAGGGGCAACAGATTCCTCACGCGGTTTGCGACGCCACTCAATTTTCCTCGACGAGACCCGCGATGCTGACGAAGACGCAGTTAGTGAAATTATTATTCCTCAATTGAATGTTTCCCGTCGCAACGCACTTGGTCTTGTAAATCCATACGAAGCTGTAAATCAGCAAATGATTAGTGGCACTTCTGCGGGCACTAAATCATCCTATGCTTACGCGTTACTTTGTGAGACAATGATACAGGCTATAATTGATCCCGCGCACGCTTTTGTGATGGGACTTGATTATAGATTGCCCGCGATGCATGGCCTGGTAGACAAAGCCTTCGTCGAACGTCAAAAATTCTCATCCTCTTACAATGAAGCTACTTTCGCAGCAGAGTTTTTAGGAATTTGGGAAGGCGGAAGTAGTGAAGCTTGGTATGATTTTGAGAAACTTTCTAAATACAGAAAGAAAAAAAATCCAGAGTGGCATCAAAAATATAAAGACGATCCAAATGTTTTCTACTTACTGTCGATAGATATTGGTAGAATTCACGATAGTACAGTAGCAACAGTATTTCGAGTCAATAAAGTAAATGGCAAATACTATTCAACAGTAGTAAATATCTATGTTCTAGGGCGTCAAGCGGAAACTAAAACTTTCTCTCAACAGGCAATTGATATAAAACTCCTAATTGAGAGATATAATCCGCGCGAAGTCCTTATTGACACTAATGGCTTAGTAGAACTTAGGTCATTCAAAATCCCTCTAACTGCTGGGAAACCTCTTTTGAGGCAATCAGCAACGAAGTCGCGTTCGCGCGAAACGCTCAACGACCAATCGCAAGATGTAGGGGCAGCGCCCTGAAATGGGGGATACTTTTTTGTAAAGTAAAGATATGGTCTTCTCTACATAGAGATATGTAGCAGTTCATAAGAGAACGCATACGCTTGCGAAACGTATGGAAAATAAGATAGGTTTAGGTATTGCTGACGAAATGATAAAAACTCATATTGATGGCCGAGGGCGCGAACTTCCTGCTTACGGCTTTTTCAATAATGACGATTATAAAAAAATTCAACCAAAAAATTGTATTCCAATTCTATATTCAATGAAAGCAAATGGCCCATTGAAATCAAAAATCAATGGTAACGCTTATGCTCGCCTAAATAGTGGTCTTGTTCGTTTTTTGATTTCTGAACAAGAGGCGCGCGCTTCACTTCTTGCCACAAAAAAAGGTCAGAAGATGTCTATGAAAGAACGTGCGGAACGGCTTATCCCGCACGAAAATACGACAAAACTTTTCAATGAAATGGGGAACCTTCGTGCAAAGCAAACGGGCAATGATATTGTCCTTGAACCAATCAATACTCGGTTCCCAGATGATAAATACTATTCATTTGCTTATGGCCTTTGGCGCATCAAAGAAATAGAGGAAGAAGAACAAAAACGACAAAGGAAACGAGGCCTCAATAAACGAAAACTCGTATTCTTTACAGGAGGAACCTAATTGGAAAATCAACAAAACAAAGTGAAAACCGCGCGCGATATTTCCTCCTTTTCCCGCGCGCGAGAACAAATGGTAGCCAAAAGCCGAGAGGTCTATGGAGACTATGATTATCTATCTGGCGCGCGAGCTTCTCGAAGATTGCGCAAATATTCCTTGAAGGAGATAGATGAAATTATTAGTTCTGGTTCTTTAGCAGAACAACGAATTTTATCTCGAAATTATTTTTCGCTGGATGGGCTTTATAAGAGAATTCTTTTGTATTATGCTACCTTGATGAAAGGGGCCGGATTGCTGGCGCCAGTCCCGGCGTATGGCAAACAACTCTCCGCCGACCACATTCAAAAACGTTATTATAATGCTTTGAATTATATAGACAAGCTTCATCTGGAGGAATTCGAGACAAAAGTGGCATTGCGCGCACTTATTGACGGATGCTATTATGGCGTCATTCAAAGGCTTGATAAGAATGATTTGGTTCTTCTTGATTTGCCCGCGCAGTTCGCTCGTTCATGCTATAAGGATATATATGGCAGAGATATAATTGAATTTGATGTTACTTATTTCTCTCAAATTATTGATAAAGAAGAGAGAGAAGAAGAATTATCTCTTTTCCCATCAGTAATTAGTAAGTATTATCGTCGATATGCAAAAGGTAGGGAAACTTGCTCGTGGGTAAAGGTGCCTTCCGAGTTAGGAGTTTGTTTCTCTTTTGTCGAAGATGGTGCTCCGCTCTTTCTTTCTACAATTCCCGCAACAATTCAATATGACGAAGCAGTAGATACCGAGAGAGAAAGAGATTTGGACGAAATTAGAAAAATTCTAATTCAAAAAATCCCTCACCTTCAAGATGGTTCACTTCTATTTGAACCGGAAGAAGCGGTTGAAATGCACGCTGGTACGGTCGAGATGATGGCTGGAAATAAGAATGTCTCAGTATTGACCACATATGCTGATGTTGATTCAATTGTTTCTAAAACGTCTTCAGATGCAGTTTCTAATAATTTGGAAAAGATGCTTCAAAATGTATATGCTGAAGCTAGTGTCAGCGCACAATTATTCTCGCCAACAGGAGCACAGGCTCTTGACAATTCTATTCGTAATGATATGTCCTTTATGATGATACTTATGAATAAAATTGCCCGCTTTGTTACTGATTTAGTGAATGGACTTTTTGGAAATACGAATATCTCTTTCAAATATACCATTCTGCCAATTACTTATTACAATCAATCTGAATTTATTACTGATTCCATGAAGCTCGCGCAAGCTGGATATAGCTATCTATTGCCATCTATCGCGATTGGCGTTGGACAAAGAGAACTTCTTGGAATAAAGGAATTAGAAAATGAAGCGCTAGGTCTTCGTGATAAACTAATTCCTCTTGCTTCTTCTTATACTGAGTCAGCTGGAAATGACCCTGGACGTCCCACAAAGACAACAGAACAAAAAGCTCCTTCAACAATTCAGAAAGAAGAATCAATCAATAAGCAAGGAGGCGTGAAGACCGATGAATAATTTCGAGTTTCCTGTCTCCGTTTATGGGAAATTAGAAAAATATAATGACGTGCTTTCAAAAGGACGGTGTCGTATTTTTTATAAATACGGCAACCGCAATGGCACTTATATAACGGATGAGTTTTCTGAGAAACTTCTGTCAACAATAGCTTACGCGCCAGTCAAAGGTATTTATGAATATGATGATTTTACCGATCATGGCGCGCGGCGTTCTGAAGGACGAATTTATGGTATTGTGCCAGAAAATCCACATCTTCAATGGGAAGAACATGAAGATGAGGATGGGGTTGCGCGCACATATGCTTGTGTTGATGTCCTGATTTTTACTGCACTTTATAAAGAAGCCAGCGATATTATTGGTAAAGCACAATCAATGGAACTTTATGAACCTTCCTTACAATACCACAGAGAAATTATTCATGGTCAACAATATATTGTTTTTGACGAAGGATGTTTCTTAGGACTTCAAGTCCTAGGGAAGGATGTTGAGCCATGTTTTGAAGGCGCGGCTTTTTTCCAATTACAGGAAAATATTGAAGAAGTTGTAAAGAAAATTCAAGAGATTGAAATGACATATTCCAAAGGAGGACAAAAAGAAATGCCTCAGATGAATTTTAAGTTGTCTGATAGCCAGAAATTCGATGCTCTTTGGTCTTTGCTCAATCCAAATTATACAGAGGAAGGCAATTGGACAATTGATTATGCTATTTGCGATGTATATGACGAGTATGCTCTAGCTTATAGTTATGAAAATGCGCAATATGAACGTGTTTATTATACTAAAAATGATGAGACCGATAGTGTAGCTCTTGGTGAAAAAGTTCGCGTTTATGTTGTCGATGTTACTGAAAAGGAAAAGACCACTCTTGACACACTGCGCGACCTCAATGGCGGAACGTATGAGCTTGTAAATGAAAATCTTGAGCACGCGCAAGAAAATGCTGAAAAAATTTCTGGTTTTGAACTCAAAGTTACCGAGTTAGAAAATAATATCGCAACTTTGAATACAGAGAAGTCTGCGGTTCAGTCAAGTTATGAACTTGAGCACCAAAAAGTTGAAAGTCTAACTGCTGAAAATGAAGGACTAAAACAGTATAAGCTATCCATCGAAGCAGAACAGAAGAATGCGGTTTTCACAGAGTATAAGGATAAGCTTTCTGAAGAAATTCTTGATACTTATCGTGAGAAGGCAGCAGAATATTCTGTCGCTGACCTAGATAAAGAATTAGCTTATGAACTGAAGAAAACAAATTTCTCTTTCTATGAGAAAAAGGATAATGGTTATTTACGCAAAGATGTCCAGAAGAATGGCATCGACGAGATTCTTGCTCGTTATGTAAAGTAATAAATTTTTGGAGGACTAAAAATGGCTACTAAGAGATTAGTAATCGACGGTTATGGCCAGGTTGAGCTAAACAACGTTGCCTTCCGTCGTGATGGACGTATCGTGGCTCAGTGCGCGCCCGATGCTACTGATTTTGCTTCTGTCCCAGTCGAGAATGGTATGATTCTTGCTGTTGACGAGGCTAACCGCACTGTAAAGTTTGCTACTGACAATTCTCTTCCTCTCGCTCTGGTTTATTCTACTGAGCATATGTATGACGAGAGAATGCCTGGTCTAAAGAATTTCAAGCTAAATGGCTCTGATGACTTCCTACCTCGTCTAGGTTATCCAGCCGTTGGCGATAAGTGGCATACTAACACTATTTGCTATTCTGACGCAGAATATACTAATGAAACAGCGCTCATTACTGCACTAAAGGCATATAAGACTGCTGCTGTTTATGGTAAAGTTGATGCTACTGGTGCTGTTTGTTTGACCGCCACTGCTCCTACCGTTGGTCTAAAGCTAAAGGTTGTTGAGTATGGCACTATGCCCGACGGTCAGAAGGGCGTAAAGCTACAAGTTTTAGATGTGTAATAGGAGGGTAATAAAATGACTATTGCTGAACTACAAGAAATTGCCCTTCACGCCGTAAAGGGCACTGTACCTGCCACTTATGCCAATAAGGAAGTTGATATGCAGGCCGCTTTTGCTGATGGTCTTAGCGAGCTAATGGGCTCCTACAATCAGTTTATGAAGAATCGTTATGACATTTATGAAATTGTCATGAAGGCCTATAACGAAATTCTTCCTGCAAAGGTTATTGATGCCATTGGCGCTTTTGCTGATGTCCAAACCACGAAGAATGGCGAGAAGGTTGTGTTCAAGGTCCGTAAGGGCAAGCTGCGCGCCAAGAAGTTCCTAACTCAGGCTGCTATCAATGGTGTCTATGAGACTTTCCGTCTTGATTCTGATACCTTTACGCTCAATATGCACAATGTCGGTGGCGGTGTTTCTGTTGACCTACAACGTGTTGCTGATGGCGCTGAGTCTCTAGCCGAGTGCATGGCTATTCTAAATGAGGGTCTAACTGACGCTGTTTATTATGAGGTTTATAAAGCCCTCCACGCAGCTATCAATGCCTCCGCTCGTCCTACCGCTAATAAGGTTGACGTTTCTTCTTGGGATGCTGAGAAGATGGTCAAGCTAGTCAATGTTGTTCGTGCTTATGGCAATGGTGTTGCTATTTTTGCTCCTCCTGAGTTCATTGGCGCGATGGGTGCTGACGCCATTGTTTCTGGTATTGCCAATACTACCAATGGCATTTATCATCCTCAAGATATTGATGCTATTCATAATACTGGTTACATCAATATCTTCCGCGGTTGCCCAGTCGTTCCAATTCGTCAGTCCTTTACTGACGAGAGCAATGAGAAGACTTGGATTGACCCACAGATTGCTTATGTTCTTCCCGCTGGCGGCGAGAAGGTTGTCAAGGTTGGACTTGAAGGTGGCTCTCTAATTCGTGACTACCAGAACCGTGATGGTTCTACCGAGATTTATGCTGAGCAGAAGATGGGCTGTGCTATTCTTGCTCATCATAACTGGGGTATTTATAGAAATACCGGTATCGAGCAAACTTACGAGAACCCCTACGTCAATCTTTGATAAATTCCTACGATATATAATGGATGGGGGAGGTAGCTCCTCCTCCATCTTTTTCTAAATTTTGGAGTAAAAGGAGTATTCATAATGTCTAAGGTAAAAATTATTAGTAAGTATTCTGGTTCAATTTTGGTAAAAATTCCAGACTTGAATTTCCGTCGTGAACTAATTGCGCGCGGCTCATCTTTTACAGTAGATAGCGAGCTTCTGCAGGAAATGATGTATGATTATGGCTTCCGTTATATGATAGAAAGCGGAATGCTTTATATCGATGATCTTCAAGTCAAGAAAGACCTGGGGCTTGAACCAGAAGATGCTACAGAGCCAGTCAATCTAATTCCGCTAGAAGAGCCTCAAATGAAGCGCGCGATGACGGTTATGCCAATCAATGAGTTCAAAGCATTTATCAAAAAGCTCACATATGAACAAATGCTTGCGCTATCTGATTATGCTATTTATAACGAGCTAGGAGATTTTCAAAAAGCACAAATCATAAAAGAAGCTTGTGAAAAGGATATTCTAAAAGCGATTGAACTAAATAGGCAGGCTAAGGAGGGCTAATAAATGGCGACTCCTTTACAAACGGTATATAAAGCTTTTTTGTCAAAGATTTTAGAGGATGAGTGGCAAGGATGGTCGCAGGAAGAATTAGAGGCTGATTTAGAAACACTTCTAACTGGCGCTGTCACTCGTTTCAAGTTCCCCCGCAAATCTCTTGAATGGAATAACGAAGGTTTCATTGAAGATTTAGATAATGAAGAAATTCAAATTTTAGCTTGTTATATGAAAGTAGAATGGCTCAATAGGACCATTCTCTGCTGGGAAAATGTAAAACCTCTTTATGAGGAAAGAGACTTTTCTCAAGCAAATCTTCTTGATAAGTTTGATCAAATGCTAAAAACCGAACAAAAGGCTGCCGCGCAGTTAGAAGCAATTTATTATCGTTCTATAAAGCGGAAGCCCTTTGCTTATCGTAAGTTGGCCGAGCAGTCATGAAAAAAGAATTTGCTGAAGGATATATCAACAAGCTAAAGAGCAAACTTTTTGGTCTATTGTGTGAATTTGAAAAGAATGGCGAGTGGGAAAAATTTCTTGATTCGATCATTACTGAGCTTCTTGGTTTTCCAGAGGATTTACGCACGATAAACTATTATATTTTGTTGGCTAAAATTTCTTCGCTTCGTTATCTTCGTTATGAATATTTTCGCAATACAATTTTTAGTTGTATGACTTTATTGGGGAAGACTGATGAACTATTATGATATTTATAATAAGCGACTGAATCGCTATGGCAATGATTATCAGTCACGACTTCAAGGGAAGCGCGAACATCAATTTGAGTTATACCTCTCTCGTTCTGTTTATTATACAGTTTTCAAATACAATAACACCGATGTTGAAGGTAGTTTTGAACGCTATAAACAAGATGAGACAAAAGCTCTTCATTATCTTTTGACAAAAATTGAAGTAAAAATTCCAAACGGAACGGTTCTTATGATACCGAATAAAGATGGAATTGAAGAACCTTGGATGGTATATTATCTTGAACGAATAAAAGCAAGTGGATATAACCGTTATATTATGCTTCATATGACTCACTATTTGACCTGGATCGCGCGAGATGGTTCAACCCAAAATACTTGGGCTTATATGTATGGTCAAGAAAACAATATGTTGATAGATGAACTTCGTTCAAGAAGTCGAATGGATACTCTTTATACAGAGAATTTGAAGACTAGTTTCTTCATTATGCCAAGAAATCAATACATAAAAAAAGACGATTATTTTATTGTCGGTGAAAAACCTTTTCAGGAATATTATCGAGTAACAGGATACGATTTTCAGTCAAGCAAAGGAGTTGAATATGTAACAATTGACCCAGTTTATGAATTTGATTTGACACCCGCGCCTATGAAGCAAGAGAATGATACAGATGAGGATTTCTTTTGGCTGAATGGAGGGGAAATAAATGATTAGAAATCTAAGAGAAATTGGGCCTTATCTTCAAAAAATTGTTACTAGACTCCAATCAAATCAAAATCTTCTCAAATATCTTTATTATACAGATAAAGATCCTTTAGCAAATCAGAACTTATCAAAGAAACAGATACAGGAAGAAATTTTCAATGAATTGATAAAAATCGTTCCTCGTGTGGGGCCGAAAGAAACTGCAAAAAGTTTGATTTCTATCCGAGTGGTGAATGGACATCAAAATGATGCTAATAATCAAATTGAAGATTTATCTGTTGCTATTGAAGTTTTTGTTCCTATGACTCAATGGATTATCAAAGATGAGAACCTTCGACCATTTTGTATAATGGGAGAAATTCAGAATTCTTTGAACGGGAAGAATATTGATGGCCTTGGTCGAGTTCATGGTGGAGATTTTGCTGCTAATTTCTTTACAGATGAAATTTCCTGTTACGAAATGACATATTCTTTTTCACTATATGATTGATGAAAGAGTTTTTCTTGGCTTCCCTAAAAATTTTGATAATCTCTGTAAAATATATCCGCCCAAGATAAAAGATGTAATTGGGAATGATAAATTCCCTTTATATAAAAGAATTCTTACCTTGTCTCAAGAGGAGATAGAGGACGAATTCACTGAGAAAGGGTTAGATTTAGCCAATATGTTGTCACCTTTTGAAACATTATTTACCAATGCTTATAACAATGAAGAAATGCGACAACTGACCAATGACGCTTTTTTCTTTTTTATTCATGAACCAATAATGCTTCTTTATGAGCAGAAAAAAATTATTATTGGGGACATTGAAAAAGTTTTGAAAAAAATTGAAAAAATTGATGATTTGAAGATTATTGATGATTCTAATTTTTTCAATTTTCAGAATGAAGTGCGCGCGATGCTTGGTGAAAAGAAAATTGACCCTCCCAATCCGAATGAGGATCCGCGCCTAAAAAGGATGAAGGCCAAAGCTCGTTATCGTGATAGAGTGAAAGCAAAATCAGGAAAAGGTCTCCAATTAGGTTCATCACTGGCTTCACTTTGTTGTATGGGTTTTGGACTAAATCCACTTTCTCTTGGAGAGTTGAGTTATGCTTCAGTTCCAATTTTGATACGTTACTATCAAGAAAAAGAAAAATATCAACTTGATGTTGATAGCTTACTTGCTGGCGCTGATGCTAAAAAAGTAAAACCCAAATATTGGGTTAGAAACATTGATATGGATGAATAAATTTTTTATAGGAGGCTATAAAATGGCTGATATTCTAAGTCGTTATGGTAGATAAAATGCCACCATAAGAAGTAATTCTTATTGGAAAAATCTTGTGAATTGCTGGAAGATTCTAAAGCTAACTGACTACAACGTAAGAAGTAATTCTAAGCGTGAGAGTGAAAAAATAGTTAGATAGTGAACTCGAAGGAGGTCTAAAATGGACAATCAGCAGCTAAGCATCAATTCAGAAATATATTATAGAAAGCCTACTAGTGGGAATGGTTTTATTTATAAATACACAAGTCCATCTGGAAAGAGTTATATTGGAAAAGCAATAGGAACTTTGAAAAAGAGAGCTATAAATTTAGTCTCTGGGATAGGGTATAAGAAATGTCCTCTTTTTTGGCGAGCAATAAATAAATATGGATTTTTGAATTTTCAGGTAGAAATAATTGAAGAAGTCCCTTTATCAATTTTAGGCGAAAAAGAAATTTTTTATATTGAAAAATATAATACAAGAAACCCCCATGGATATAATATTGCTCAAGGTGGAGAAGGGGGGCAAAAGAAAGAGGTTTATGTATATTCGGCGCAGAATGGAGAATATGTTGGGCATTATTCAAGCTTGACGGAGGCTTCAGTGGAAACAGGAGTTCCTATTGAAACAATCAGTATAATAATGAAGCAGCAAAGACGAAAACAGGCTCACAATTTGATTTTTTTGGATAGCTATATTGAAAGATATGATATAAATAATTTAGCTCGAAAAAATTATACAAAAGTTTTTGTATATGATAAAAACGGGAGCTACGTAGGCAGTTATAGCAGTATTTCTAATGCTTCGAAAGAATTGGACATATCAGAAAGTGCAATAACACGAGCACTTGCCGGCACTATTTTACATGCTTCATTTTTTCAGTTTAGAAAAGAAAAAGAAGAGTATTTACCTCCAATTCCCAAAAATTCAAAAAGCCCGATTCCTGTATGCCAAATTGACCCAAAGACAGGAGAAATTCTAAACAGATTTAGTTCTCTTCAAGAAGCTGGTCGAGCGGTCGGATTGACAAGTGGTAGTGGAATAAAAAAAGTAATTACAAGAGGTAAAGGAACTAGTGGTGGATATTTCTGGATAATTGATGAAAGTTCAACGACTAAGTAGAGCAAAATCCTAGCTCTCTGTGCAAGACCTCCAATTTTATTGGAGGAAGATATAGTCTAATCTTAGGCGAAAGTCTAAGCAGCATTTATCTAGTCACAATAAATGCGGACAGATTGGGAACCTGTTGAATGTTATGATTAAGGAAGTTTGTGACTTCACTCTATATGATATCAATGACGATGGTTCTATTGGCGCCCCTGCGCTATATCTGGATTGAAAGAGTAGTCCAGAATAAATCGCGTGAATTGCTGGAAACCCCTAAAAACCTAAGGAGGTATTGAACTTGAAACAAAGTGAGAATGGGCAATCAGCAGCCAAGCTTGAATGGCGGATAATTGCTGAAGATACAAATTATATGATTTCAAATACAGGTTTAGTAAAAAGAATTCAAACTAATCACATTTTGTCTTTTGGTAATAAGAAAAGATATTATACAGTGGCTCTACATAGTAATGGCGTTCGTAAAGATAGATACGTTCATAGACTTGTAGCTTTGGCTTTTCTTCCGAATCCAAATAATTTACCTTATGTAAATCATCTTGACCATAATATTCATAATAATAAAGTAGAAAATTTAGAATGGTGTACAAGTTCTGAAAATGCTCGACATTCATATGAGAGTGAGAGACGAGTAATTGAATATCAAACGGTGAGAAAAGACGTACAAAGAAAGATGACTGATAAAGTAAAAAAGCCTGTTGTTCAATATGATTTAGACATGAATTATATTGCTTCTTTTGAAAGTGCAGCAGAAGCTGCTCGACAAACAAATGTGAATAACAGAGGTATTTCTTTTGTTTGTAAAGGGAAAAGAAAAACAGCTGGAGGGTTTATTTGGAGATTTCAAGAAGGTTCAACGACTAAGCGCTCAGAAAATCCAACTGAGACAGCGCGCGACTCTGAAACAAGAGATGATATAGTCTAATCTCAAACGAAAGTTTGAGCTTCGCAATGAAGGTTTATAAGAATTGGCTTATAAATAAATATCGATGACTCTAAAAATTTCAACCGTCGAGCAAACAGCTGATAGCACTTCTGCTCGTGGCGGCAAGGGTAACAGTGAATTGGTTATGTGGGACTTCGGTCGTGAAATTACCCTAAACCTTCAGGATGCTCTTTTCTCTGCTAAATCTATGGCAATCATGTTTGGTGATGCTGATGGCGCTTCTGCTCCTGCTGGTGGTTCTGTGCTTCGTACTTGGAACCTAACTAAGCTTGGTACTCTTAGCGCTGCTCCTACTCAGCTAGATCTAGGTCTTGGTAAGAAGCATACTGTTTCTACTAGCGCTGTTTATTATACGGCTACTGGCTCTTCTAGCTCTGAATGGAGTGCTAATGCTGTGTATATCACCGACAAGGTTACCACTAAGGATCATACTGAAATTGTTATCAATGCTGAGACATTCCCCGGAACTTATGCTTGTATTGGCGACACCTACTGCCGCAGTGAAGATACTGGTAACGATAGTTTCTTCCAAATTCAAATTCCAAAGGCAAAGATGCTTTCTGACGTTACTCTAACGATGGAAGCTGAGGGCGACCCCACTGTCTTTGATATGCAGATGAAGGTTCTCCGTCCAAAGAACGGTGAAATGATGAAGCTAGTCAAGTATGATATCTAAAATCTAAATAGAGAAAATAGGGCGGTGGAGGTTGGCCTCCATCGCTCTTTTTTGGAGGATAAAATGGTAGATTTATTTTCTTTCAAGGAATTAGAGCCATGTTATTTGAAAGCTACTTATCCTATAGAGATTGGGAATAGAAAAATTGAAAAAGGAGAAGTCCTTGCTACTTTTGATAAAATTCAAATTGGAGCTTTGAAAGAAGTAAAAAATTTTGTAGCTGCGCGAGGTGGCTTTGATAATCGCGCACATGTCTATTGGGAAACAACAAAAGAACTTCCTCTTTCATTTTCTCAAGGAGTCTTTTCAAAAACTCAGCTGGCTCTTCTGATGAATTCAAAATTGGTGGACTTTCAGAAAGATGACCCTATTCCAGTCTTGTTTAGCGAGAAAATAGAAAGTGATGAGAATGGAGAGTTCAACCTAAAAGAAATTCCAATAAGACTCTTCTTATACGAAGAAAAAACTGGAGAAAAAATTTCTTTTGGGTTGGATGGAAAAAGAGTAAAAATTGAAAATCCATATACAGAAGTGGTAGCGCAATATACCTATAATTATATGGATGGTGCTTCTCAAATTCAATTGGGCAAGCGTTTATTGACTGGCTTCGTGGAACTTGAAGCTAGAACTAGAGTAAAGGACGATACAACCGGACAAGTTGTAACTGGACTTTTCAAAATTCCAAAGTTGAAACTAATGTCTGATTTATCTATTCGGCTGGGCGCGCAAGCTACACCGGTGGTTGCTAATTTCTCGGCGGTAGGCGTTCCAGTGGGTTCAAAAGGGAGTTCTTATGTAGGAGAATTCTATATTTTGAGTAATGATATAGATAGTGATTTCTAAGTGATATCAGCATTAGTTTTCCGCTAATGCTGATTTTTTATGTGGGAGGGAGAAATGGCAGAAAAAAGAGTAATACAAATTGCCTTTGATGGCAATATAGAAAAAGTATCTTCTAAAATTCAGACCATTCAAAATGAACTTAGTAAGCTAAGTCTAGGTAAAGGCTTAAATCGTGAATTTGAAGATACTTTTTCTTCTTTGATGAGCGAACTAAAAAAGCTTCAAGGTTTGACAGATGGTAATAAAGTAGATTTTGTTGATGTAAAAAAAGTTGAGAAAAGCACCGATGCTATTGATAGACTTTATGATAGGCTGTCTCGTCTTGCAAGTTCTTCTGGAGTGAATAGTTCGCTTCTCAAAAATGATAAGAAGGCAATTGATGCACTGACTAGCGCGCGAACGAAATACAATTCGGTTACAGTAGCGGGACTAAAGGAGCAGCAACGTCTTCAAAAAGATTTAGCTAACGCTCAAGAAAAAACAAATTCTAAAGCTGAAAGAGCGCAATTTATTGATAATTTACGCGAACAAACTACTAATGCGTTACTAAACGCGCAGAAGGAACTGGCTTCATTAGAAGCTCAATTGCGTGCAAAAGGCGGAAATAATCCAACTAAATACCTAAAAACAGATGGAGACGGCAACGTAGTTGGCGCAGATAAGAGAACCTCTCTTGGAAAGCAATACAATGCGCTAAAGGAGCAGTTGCCGCAGTTAGAAGCAGCGGCAAAAAGTGCTGAAAAAGCTGTTAAACCAAGTTTCGCACAAATTGAAGAAGAAGCAAAAAAGATTGCTGATGGAATTGATAAAGCAAAGAAAGCTCTTAGTGATTTCAATAACACGCAGCCACAGAAACAAGCAAAAGCTTTTGGAGAGGTACGTCAAGAACTTGAAAAGATTAGCGGTATTGATTGGAAATCTCTTGGTATTGACCTCAGCAGCATCAATAATATTGATGAACTAAATGATAAACTTTCAACTCTTTCTAGCGATGCTGGGGTTCGCGCGCAGCAAGTTCTTGAAAATATTCGGAATGCAAGTTCTGAAGGAGCCGAACCACTTAGGGCTCTAGGAAGAAATGCTCAAGCCGCAGGACAAGATTTACAAGAACTAACTGACCGAGATAAAGATATTCAACGTCTAACCGATCAGCTAAAGAATTTCTTTTCAATTTCTAACTCTGTTCAATTGTTCAAACGAGCAGTTCGTTCTGCTTTTGAAACAGTAAAAGAACTTGACAGTGCAATGACTGAGATTGCGGTAGTCTCTGATTTCTCTGTTGGTGATATGTGGGAGAGACTTCCAGAATTTACCACGCAAGCAAATGAGCTAGGCGTAGCAATCAAAGACACTTATAATGCTACCGCTCTCTATATACAACAAGGTTTAGATTTACAGCACTCGATGGAACTTTCTAATGAGACTTTGAAGATGGCTCGTATTGCTGGTATGGGTGCAGCGGATGCGACAGACGCGAAAATTCATTGCGTCGCTTAATAGTAATATTAAGGCAATAATTTTTTGAATTGCTGGAATATCCTTAGAGACTTATCTACTAAGCAACTTCGTGAGAAGTTGGTTTTAAGAGAACAGTAAAAATGATAAGTATTGGACAATCAGCAGCCAAGTTTCTTAGAAATAAGAAAAAGGTTCAACGACCAACCGAAAGGTGTAGATCCAAGTGGGTTGAAGCGAAAAATATCCTTAATAGGGATAAAGATATGGTCTGAACTTTATAGAAATATAAAGGAGTAATAAATATGACAAAAACTGAAGAAAGGGTTCTTCAAAATATTGACAATTTTCAAGAGGTTAAATTTATTGAATTTATTTATTTTCCAAAAGCCAGTAAGGTTAGAGTTCGTTGTTTAAATTGTGATACAATATTTGAAAGATGGTGCTATCATTTTAATGATAACCCCCACCATTGTCCAAAATGCCGACCAAAAAGAGTTGCAAATAAGCTAACCTTACAACAAGCACAAGAAAGAACTGATAAAGTCTTTTATGGAGAATTAGAACTTCTTGAATACAAAGGAAACAATACTTTGATAAGTGTAAAGTGTAAAAAATGTGGAATTGTTTTTTCTGCTGTTCCTACCTCTCTTTGGAGAAATCGTACTAAGGGGTGTCCCGAATGTAGTAAGATCATCTCTTTAGGAGAAAAAAAAGTAAAAAACTTTTTAGAAAGAAAAAAAATACAATATATAAGAGAGTATCGTTTTCAAGATTGTCGAGATATTTTAACATTACCTTTTGATTTTTATCTTCCACTTTTAAATACTGTGATTGAATATCAGGGCGAACAGCATTATAAAGAAAGGAGTTTTTATTATTCTGAAAAAATGGTTGAGCATGATAAAATAAAAAAACAGTATTGTGAAGAGAAAGGAATAAATCTTATTTGCATTCCTTATACTGAGGATGTTGAGTCATATTTAGAGCCGAGGATAAAATAACAGCTATCCTTGAACATAATGAATGACAAGCGCCCTTCGTGGTTTTAATATGGAGTTGAATGAGACTTCAGCAAAAAGGGTAAATGACGTCTACTCAGAACTGGCAGCAATTACAGCGTCTGATGTCCAAGAGCTTTCTACTGCTATGTCTAAGACAGCTTCAATTGCTCATAATGTTAATATGGAGTTTGAAACTACAGCGGCGTTTTTAGCACAGGGCATTAACTAAATGGTGCCCCATAATAGAAATATTATGTAAAAACCTTGAATATGCGGGAACCTCCTTAGAGCTTTGATTACCAAGTATAACATTATGTTATATGGCAAGGGTAATGACCAAGGTATGGTAAAAACATCAAAGATTGGAAAATCCGCAGGGATAGAAAATCTAGTAAAATTCATAACTTTCTGTAACTTATTGAAAATAATGTCACTTTATTATATGAGGTGATATTATTGAGTTACATATTATATACTTACGATAGAGATTTTTTCTTTGATATAAACACTGAAGAAAAAGCTTATTGGCTTGGATTTATTGCTGCTGATGGAAATATTTCAAAAACAATGAAAAATATGAGAATAAATTTAAATATAAAAGACAAAAATCATTTAGAAAAATTTAGGCAATCTATTCGAGGGAATCAGCCAATAAAAGAAATTATAAGAGAAAAAAATCATTCTGTTTATATTGACATGAATAGCAAAAAGATTTGTAAAGATTTACATAAGTATGGAATTACTCCAAATAAATCTTTAACTTTAGACGTCGCTTTTAATTTGATCCCAAAAACTTTAATTCATCATTTTATTCGTGGATATTTTGATGGAGATGGAAGTATCAATCTTTATACTCGTCCACCGTATTTTTATGAAGAATGGGAGCTTTCTTTCATATCAACTGAGAAAGTATTGCTTTTCTTTCAAAAAGAAATTGAAATTCCTCATAAATTATATGCGTGTGGTAATAATTATCGTTTTGGGTATCGAAGTAAAAAAGACATCGAAAAAGCTATTCATTATATGTATAAGGACGCTACGATTTATTTAGATAGAAAGTATGAAAAAATTACAAGATTTTTGACGCCCCCAGAGACTACCAAAAGGCATCCTGAATAAGGATGAAGGTATAGTCCAGACTACAACAACAAAGTTTGGCTTAGGAAACTAAGTGTAGTAAAGCGAAACTACTCGTGAAAGCGCAGAGACTATTGGTACTGCCCTAAAAACAGTTATTGGTCGTTTCTCTGAGGTTAAGTCACTTTATACAAAAGGGCAGTTGACTGGAACTGATGAAAATGGCGAAGAAATTAATGTAAATAAGGTTCAAAAGGCATTGCGCGCGGCTGGTGTAGATATGACTAAGTTCTTCACAGGCGAAGAAGGGTTAGACCAAGTTTTTTTAGATTTGTCTAAAAAATGGGACAGTTTAGACATAACAGCGCAAAGATTCATAAGCACCATGGCGGCCGGTAGTAGACGAATTAAACGACGCTGTCCACTGCTTTCTGCGGCCTAATAATACAGATAACTAAAAATCCTCTTAACTGCGGGAATATCTATTAACTTCTTAATAACCAAGTATAGGTAGAAATATACTATATGGCGAGGGTAATGACTAAGGTATGGTAAAATCATTAAGAGGGGACAATCCGCAACGAAGCCTCTGAATAGAAAGAGGAACGCTCACAGACTATCGAACGCAATTGAAATAAGGCGGCTGAAATGCCGCGCGAAGCAAGTAGAGTAGGGCAAACCGAAAGAGAGGACTCGTTTCATAGCTATTATTGGAAATTTGACTTTTACTCCTTTATGTGTTATAATATAAATATATAGGAGGAATTATATGGAAAAGCAAATTTTTATTGATGGAATTGAAACTGTTTATACAGTTAGTGATGAAGGTGTTATTAAAAATAGTAAAACTGGACGAGTAATGACAATTAACAAAGGTAATGTTCAACTTAATGTTAATGGAAAAGGAACGGGTCGTTCAGTTGGGAAAATTGTAGCCGAGGCTTTTCTTGAAAAGCCAGAAGGTACTTCTTTAGTAAACCATAAAGATGGAGATAAGATGAATAATCGAGTTGATAACCTTGAATGGATTACTAATAAAGAAAATTCTAAAAACGTTTGGAATAAACGAAGAGAAAATAACACAACAAATGCTGGTAAAACAGTGGAAAGGAAGAAGCGAGAAAATATAGTCGAAATTGATACTGGTTTTTTGACAGAAGATGAAAAACAAATAGAAATAGATGGAGAATTGATTCCTTATTCGATAAGTCAAAATGGTAAAGTGAGAAATTTACGAACGGGTAAATTTCTAAAAGGCTCTATTCTTCATACTTATAATTATATCAATTTTCGTTGGGATGGAAAGCAAAAGAATAAAGCAGTCCATAGATTAGTTGCTGAAGCTTTTCTCTCAAAGCAAGAAAATGCGACAATGGTAGATCATATAGATGGCGATAGGCTAAATAATAAAATCGAAAATTTGAGATGGGCAACTCCTAAAGAAAATGCTAATAATATTCACTTAGAGAAAACGCCTGAAAAGCCTAAAATTCAAGAACACTTTTTTACTGAGGATGAGTTATGCTCTGAAGTTTGGAAGAAGTATCTTGGTTATGGCATTTCTAATTTAGGAAGAATAAAAGGTAAAAGAGGCCAAGTCCTAAAAGGAACCGCATTAGACTGTGGGTATATTAGTTATATGATAAATAATAGGTCATCTCTTGGTCATGTATTAGTTTGGGAAGCTTTTAATGGTGAAAAACACAATGAAATGGTTATCAATCATATAAATGGAAATAAGCATGATAATCGCTTGTGTAATTTAGAGGAAATTTCTCATCAAGAAAATATGCTTAAGGCTTCAGAAGAAACTAATGCGTGGGGCTTTAGAGAAGTTGGTGAATTTGATGAAGCAGGTAATATGCTTAGAAAATTTGCTAATGCCTCTGTCGCCGCGCGGGAGATTGGAATTTTGCCTGGTTCAATGAGAAATACCATTAGAAGAAATGGTAAATGCCATAATGGTTTATCATATCGTTATTTAGATAAGTAATATTGTCAAAAAACTTATAAAAGTCGATTTAAGCAATCAAGATTCATTGCAATGATGTCCAACTACTCCAAAACGATGGAGTTAGTAAATGCAGCAAATAATAGTGCTGGCGCATCTCAGGAACAATATGAAAAAACGCTCGAAAGCCTTGAAACAAAACTCTCAAAGCTAAAAAATGCTTGGGATGAATTTGTAATGGGACTTTCTAATAATGAAGTTATAAAAACAGCAGTAGATGTTCTAACGGGTCTACTTCAAACAATAAATAAAATTATCAGTTCTCTTTCAGGTGGGAATGGCCTTATAAAATCAGTCCTTTCTATAGGAACAGCGATTGGAGGTCTAAAGTTAGGAAAGTCCATTATTAGTTCTCTTATTGGAAATATGGTAGATACAAAAGACGGCGGAATTTTTTCCAAAGCTTTTGGCACTACTACCTCTCAGAAAAAAGCTGGACTACAAGCGGGAAAAAGCTTTTTGTCTGGACTCTCAGATGCAATAAAGAACAGAAGTCTGCCTAAGACAGACTATATTATTTCCGACTTTTCAAAAAATTTGACAACCGTTTTCAAAAGTAAGGAATGGAGTTTTGATTTTTCAAACGCAAAGCCAGAAGGTCTCACACAGTTCAAACAGAACATTACAAACTCTCTATCGCAAGGCGATGAAGCTTCTAAAGCTCTTTCAGCACAGTTTTCTTCTCTTTGGGATACAAAGAAATACAATGAAGCAATAACTGCTCTTGAAAAAGCTGGAATTCAGATAAAATTGACTGGCGAAGAAGCTCAGCAAATGGGTATTTCTGTATCAAAGACCGACAAAGACTTTAGAACAATGGCCATCGCGGCAGGAGTAGCAGCAAGTGCTTTGATGGGACTGGCTACTATTCTTGATAACAATGGAAAAGAAAAAGCAGCTAATATCGTTCGCGGCATGGCCACTGCTCTAATGGGTCTTATCCCAGTTATTACAATGGTTCAAACTGCTATGATAGCTGGCGCTGAAAGTGTATCTGTTGCTATCAAAAATATTCCAATTATTGGTTGGATTGCAGCAATTATTTCTGCTGTAATTTCTCTTATTCAAATTTTTTCACAATTTGCTCCAGAGACTCAAGCCAAAAAAACAGAACGTTTAGCAGAGCAAACCCAGAAGGCAGCAGAAGCAGCACAAGCAGCGCAACAAGCTTACTCCAATTTGGTTGAAAGTTTTGACAAATATGGAGAAGCTGTTGATAAAATCAATGATTTGACAGTTGGAACTACAGAATGGAAAAATGCACTTCTTGATGTAAATAATCAAGTTTTAGAACTCTTGGATAAGTATCCTCAATTAGCATCTTATTTGACTTCTGAAAATGGTGTATTAGGAATTTCAGAGGAAGGTATCCAGAAGGCTACAGATATTGCACAAGAGCAAGCACGTAGAGCTCAAGCCTTATCCGTTACGAGCCAGTATGCTGAAACAACCAATCAGAGAAGAATTGCTCAAAAAGCATATCAACAAAACTTCTGGTCTTATGACCAATATACTGGTAATGTTATCACAAACCCCGAAGCAGCAAAAGCTTTTTCAAATTATCTCAAAGAAAATCCAGATATGACAGCCGAAGATTTTCGGACTTTGGCTGGAGGCGCAGGGGAAGAACTCTCCAAATTGGCTAATATTACTGGCCTTACTGTCAATCAAATGGCGGATTTAGTAGATATTACTCGTTCTTATAATAAAGATATGGTAGCTTATGGTCTTCAAGAAGAAAATTACCGTAATGCTTTGGGAGTTTTAGCGGGGGATGTTTCTTCTAATAAACGTTGGAATATGGTTACTCAAATGTTTAACCTGGATGAGACTGCTTCTGAAATAGACGCCGCGCGTGATGAATTAGATACAACAATTTCTAAAATGGCCAGAAACCTAAAAGATCAAGGTTATACAAATATTATGGATTTGACCGGAAGTGACGCCACTTACCGTCAAGTTTATGAAGCCATTACAGGCCAAAGTTCAGAGGGCGTTGATATTGACAGTATAAAGGATTATGTAGCTCAATTCCAAGTTTTGAATGGCCAAGTTGAAGAAGCCATTCCAATTCTAAATAAGTTGACAGCAATGAAAAACCAAGGTCTAGCTGATGAAATTGCTGGACGAATTGCTGGTGGAACTGGCCTAACGCGAATTCAAGCAGAAAAGCCACTTACAAGAGCTGACTTGCAGGAAATGGCATCTCAAATGGGATATGCTAATGATGATGAAATGGCAAAAGCTTTGGGATTTGATGGTTGGACGGCTCTTTTCAATCAGTGGTCACAGGACGCTGCTTCAATTGCTTCACAGTTTGAAAAAAGGGAGACTGCTGCTGCTAGCGTTATTGGTCAAAACCAAGTAGAAAAAGCAAGCTCTTTGATGGGAGATAAAGACTTCCAAACCTACTCTAACTATCTTGAACAATTGACAACTCTTTATGCTAAAGCAGGGGAAAATGGCGCGCAAGCGGTTGATTTGTTCCAAAGTTCTCTTGAAGCTTTGATTTCTAATAATCCTCAGTATGAGAAAGAAATCAAAGATATTATTGGAATGACCGACCTTTCTGACTATGATAGTGTCGAAGCAGCAATTTCTGATATAAAAGAACTTATTCCTGGAGTTGGAGACGAACTCAATAATTTTGAAACTGCTCTTATTCAACTAGGTAAAGCCACTAAAAAAGTCAACTTGAAAACCACAATGTCTGATTTGACTTCGATGTTAGACTTAGCAGATGAGATTTCTTCTCGCTCTCGTTCCGAAGGTATTACTCAAGACGAACTAGAACAAATTGTATCTAGTGGTGCTGCTGGCTACTCTGATTTTATGTTTACAGGTCAGGAATTTATTCCAGTAACTTCTACTATGGACGACCTGGCCGAAGCAGTGCGCGCGAACACTCAAGCCGCTATTGAGAATACTTTGGCGCTTTTGAAGCAAGCAATTAGTGAAGGCGAATATGTTGAAGAAATGTTCAATCAAGAAGAATCTTGGAAAGGGATTTCTGACGAGCAAAAAAATCGAATTCTAAGCGGAGAAGCTAGCGCGACGCTTGATGCGAATGTAATTCGAGATGTTCTTCAATTAGACAAGAGTGCCTCTACGGAAGAGGTCATGTCTAAATATCGCGCCTACATGCCAGATTATTTGAATTTAGCTGATAATCGTTCTCAAGCAGAAAATTATCAGAACTATATGGATCAGGCAGCCGCTTGGAACACCGACGCGCAAAATCTCCTCCTACAAGGAAATACAGATGTTCTTGATGATATTGTCAACGCGCGCGAACTAAGTGGAACCGTTGAAAAACTAACGGATGACTATGAAGCCAATACAGAAAATGGCGAAGCTAACTCTGACATGATGAAAACTCAAGGTGTCAGATATACAGAGAATGAGAAAAAAATCAAAAAACTTTGTGAAGGTATTGAAGACGTAAAGGATGCTTTTGATAATGGAACTGAAGCTTTGGCCAATGGTGAGACTCCTGCTGACGATTATTGGCAAGCTCTTTCTAAAATTGAGAGTAAAGGCCGCCAAGTCTTTGGTGAGAATTTTACTCAAGATTTCATCCAGCAAAATGCTGATTTGATTTCTCAGCTGACCGAAGGCGGAGAAGTTGGCGAACAAGCTTTTATTTCCCTTCAACAGAAAATTTCTGAAGCTACTCAGAAAGCGGTTGAGGATTTGACTTATTTTGATACTAATCTCCAGCAAGTTAGAAGTGCGCTTGACGGGTTAGATGGAGTAAAAGCCGAGTTCAAGGTCAATGGCACTGCTGATGTATCTCAATTAGTTCAACAACTAATCCTTGCTGGTAACACAGCGGCTGAGGCCGCGCGGATTGTTGAGTCTTTGACAGGTTCAACTGTTACTTATACTGTTGACTGGCAGTGGGTTACTCTTCCTACTTCGTTAGCAATGAGTTCCACTTATGCCGGTCTTGAGAAGGCAGGCGCGAGTGGCGGTTTTACTTCTGTAAAAATTCCTAAAGTTATTCAGGCAGTTGGCACAAAAAATAATTATAGCGGCTCTGGATACTCCGGTTCTTCTAGCGGAGGCGGCGGAGGAGGAGGAAGTTCTTCTAAAGATACTATTTGGGAGAATCCTTATGATAAGCTTTATAATTTGACGGAGCAAATCAATGAGGCTCTACGTCAGCGCGAAAAACTTGAAAGAGAGTATGACAGAATTCTTGAGCGCAGAGGTTCAACTTTCAAAGAACTTCGTGCGAACTACAATGCTCAAGTCAAGTCTCTTGAAGAAGAAATCAAACTCCAAGAAAAACTGCGTGCGGGTCGTAAGGGACAGCTTGATGCGATTAGTAGTGAAAAATATACGGATAGTGAAGGAAATCGTAAGACGTTCGCGCAGACCGGAGCAACAAAATATGCACGATATGACCAAAGTCTAAATCGTATTATTATTGATTGGGATGCTATTGATATGATTACTGATGATGACCTTGGTTCTGCTGTCGAGGCTTATGTCAGTCGGTTAGAAGAACTTCAAGACCAATTTGAAACAACAGATGAAACAATTGAAGATATGAAAGATACTCTTGATGAGTTACGCAAAAGTCAAATGTCTGATTATCTTGATTTTGAACAAAGTGTCTATGACGCTCTTGTAAATGCTCAACAGAAGCTTATTGACGAGTATCAATCTCTATCTGATAGTATTGCTGATTCAAATTCTAAAATTTTGGAAAATCTTCAAGAAAGTATTGATTTAGAGCGTCAAATTCGAGATAATACAAAAACAGAAGAAGATATCAATGAGAAAGAAGCTCGTTTAGCTTTCTTGCGACGTGATACTTCAAACGCCAACGCTTTAGAAATCAAAAAATTGGAAGAGGAATTGAGCGACGCTAGGGAAGATTATTCTGATAGTTTAGTTGACCAACAGCTTGAACGCCTTACTCAACAAAATCAAGATGCACAAGAGGCACGTGAAAAGCAAATTGAACTTATGCAAGCTCAACTTGATTATGCTTCTGAGAATGGCGAATTCTGGAATAGAGCCTATGAATTGATAAATGAAGGCTTCGCGGCAGATGGCTCTCTCAATCAAGCAGCTCAATTATGGGAACTCCTCAAAGCTGATGAAGGCTGGAATGGTCTAAGCAAATTTGGCCAGCTGAATTGGCAAGAAGAAATTTCTAAGGCGATTATCGCTGCCAGCCAAGGCTATGCTAACTGGAACATGTATAAAGCTGAACAAGTGGACAAGTCTTTGGTTCTACCAGATGGAACTCTATTGACTTATGATGGGAAGCAATGGAAAGATAGTAATGGCAATGTTTATAATGGAATTGATTTTGATTCTAATAAAAATCAATTTACCTATGGTTCGATTGATTATACTACACCACCAACACCAGGAGGGGGCAGTACCGGTTCATCCAGTGGAGCCGAGAAGAAAGAAATTTCTGTTGGCAGCACATTCAATGCCACTGGTGCTCCTATCTATCCATATCCGGGCGGCTCGGCTCAGCGGCAATATTTTGCTAATGACCCTTATTATGTAGCAATTGGTGAATCTGGCGATTATTGGCTTGCTCGTTGGCATGGAGCTTCTTCTGGCTCAACTGGTTGGTTCAAGAAAACAGATGTAAAAGCATATAGGACTGGTGGCTTAGCTGATTTCACCGGGCCCGCTTGGCTTGATGGAACAAAATCTCATCCAGAATTAGTTCTCAATGCTAAAGATACTCAAAACTTCCTCATTCTCAGGGATATTTTGAGCTCTGCTGTCAAAAATGCTGGAACTTCAAATAATGGCGGAGATAATTATTATGATATAAACATTTCTGTTGATGAAATTGCTTCTGATTATGATGTTGACCAACTCGCGCGCCGTGTCAAGGAACAAATTGTAGAAGACAGCATTTATCGTAATGTCAACACAATAAGTTTTATCAGATAAATCGAGGCAACCAAGGATAAAGCAACTTATAAAAAGATTGAGTAAAGGAGGAAAAATAGATGGGCGTTTTAGGTGGAGACTTCATTGGTTTCTCTTTTGATGGTCATCATTCCTCCGACCTTGGGATTATGAGAGTAAGTGATGGAAGCAGGTATAGTGATTACCTGCTTCCTACTTCTCAGGATTTGACGGTCCAAGTTCCAGGCGGAGATGGAACCTACTATTTTGGTTCGTATGACACATCAAAAATTTTTTCTATTTCTATTGCCTTTGATAGTCTAAAGGAAGAACAAATTAGTAACCTCCGAAAGATTTTTGGAGAAAAAAAGATTGGCAAGCTTATATTTGATGAAATGCCATATAAATATTATATGGTAAAAATTACAGGCCAGCCGCAATTGAAATATATTTGCTTTGGAAAAACAGGGCAAGAGCGCATTTATAAAGGTGAAGGCACAATTCAATTTACTGCTTATTATCCTTATGCCAAGAGCACCGCACTTTTTCTTGGTGCTACTAATCTTACATCACTTGAAAATAAAAACGAGTGGGCCGCAGCTAGTCGGTTGCCGCAAGAAGCACCTATTTTGACTGGTAGCTCAATTCCTGTCTATAATATCGGTGATTTACCAATGGATTGGCGCGCACGATATGTATTCCCTAACGTACCAACAGACGTTTATATGGATGGCGTAGGGATGTTGAAATTTTCAACAATTACTAAACAGGGTAGCGATGAGTTTATTGAAATAAATTCAAAAACAAACTTGATAGAAGGTTTGGACACAAACGGAGAAAAAACTGGCAATCTTTATAATAAATTTATGACTGGTGGAAGTTTTTTCAAAATTCCTCCTATGTCAAACGAAACAGAAAAAAAGAATTTCATTTCAGTAGGCACTCCTTCTTGTTGGAAACTACTATATGATTATATTTATTACTAAGGAGGTTTGAATGAAAAAAGATACTTATCAAATCTCTTTATGGGAAGATTATATAGTACCCGCGACCAGTACTGTCTCTGAGCACTATGAAGAACAGCTTCTAGGTATTATCGGCTCAGATACAATGACAGCAGAATATCGCGCGACTGAACCGAAACTGGTTCAAAATATCAATGGTACAAATACTCTTACTTTCAAAGTTTATTATACTTATATTGATACAGAGACTGGGGAACGTCAAGACAATCCTTTTATCAAACTTTTAGTAAATGAGCGAAAAGTAAAATGTTTGTGGAAAGGGCAATGGTATGACTTCGTAATCAAATCAATCCAAGAAGATAGTTCTGGTAAATCAATTACTTATACTTGTAAAGACTTATATATAAACGAGTTGAGCAAGACAGGATTCAATTTAGAGTTTGATAATGAACTTGAAAATAACCAAGGAACCGCGCAAGAGCTCGGTGCGAAGATACTAGAGGGTACAGATTGGCAAATCGCGTCTGAAGGACAAGATATCATTCAGCAGACGATTGAAGAACCACTTTTTCTTGTTCAGACTCAGGCGGCTATTACGGCTTATAAAAGTAATGGAAAGGATAAGTATATTGTCCCTTCAGGCAAAAAAATACTTGTCCCTTATTCTACCACTCAAACTCCTTATCCTATTATCTTTCAGTTCTTTTATGATGAAGATGAAAATTATGCAAAGTACCAAGAAGATAATAGTGTCCATTTGACTGGACTTGATTGTTCGCTACTCAAAGAACCAATCTATTCTACAACAGAAAGTGGGACTTTTACTCTAAAATCTGGGAATACAACTATCCTAACAATTCCAAATACTCAAGTACTATCAAATTGGCGCGCCGATAGGCCAGTTCGCGCGCCTTTACAGGAATATAGTACTCTTGTTGGAAGATATTGTTATGTTTATAAGGGATATGCTGGCAAGAAAATTTATAAATATATTTCTACTGAATATAATGATCCAACTGTAGTTTTGAATTTAGTTGTCAACAATAAAGAATTCAAAGACACTACTGGCTGGATTGGTGAAGGAATTAGTTGGCAGCTCTATCCTCCCTATACAGATATTAGCAATATAGAAACTTATAGCGCCACTACTTATTTAGGTCTTCAAGGTGGAAAGACTATTTATAATTCTGGTCTTCAGAAATCTTCAATGTATATTGAGGGCGGTTTCCAAAAAGGCGAAAAATATATTTTCCGTGTAAAAGGATATCAAACTCTTGGTGGCGTAAAACTAACAATCAATCATCACATGGACCCAAAGGTCTGTACTCACGATAATAACTTTATTCCATTGGCAACTTCTGACGCCAATTATCTTGATTATTTTGATGTCGGGGCAGCTGTTCAAAATGGCGATTGGATTGAATATCCAATGACTTGTAAGGTGTCAATTCCTCGTTCTAAAATTACAACTTCAAATATTGGTTTATTTATTACACCAGTAGCGAGCTGTTGGATTGAAGAATTCCAATTTTTCAAAGAAGTTTATGGTAAAGATAGCGAAGGTAATTTTATCCGGATAAATCCAGGTGAAATGGATAAGAATAGCGTAGCTACTGAAGTCTATTGTTATTTCGACCCCGCAACGACTGCGCTTGATGAAAAGGACATTGAATATCTTTGGAAATCTACTTCTGATTGGTCTGGGAGCAGCGCGCCGGAACCCCAATACCCAGTTGATGCTGACGGTAATTACACCTATGAAAAAATTCGTAGTATTAGTGGGAAAAATTCAAATCGTTTCAATTTCTTACAATCTGTTGCTGAAACATTTGAATGCTGGGTTCGTTTTGAAATAAAGCATAATGAAAATACTGGTAAAATTCTTTATGAAAATGGAAAGCCACAAAAATTTGTTTATTTCAAAAATGAAGTTGGAGAAGAAAATGGATGCGGCTTCATCTATGGAATTGACCTAAAGACAATTTCGCGTTCTGTAAATTCAGACCAAATTACATCAAAAGTTATTGTTGTTCCAAATATCACACAATATGCAGAAAATGGCGTGTGCGAAATCGCACAATCAGAACATAACCCGTGCAAAGAGAATTTCATTCTCAACTTTGATTATTATATAAATCAAGGGTTATTAGATGGTGGGGCTGTAAATAAAGATTTGTGGCTTTCTTCAGCTTCTGGTGGGCTTGGATATTATCCTTCTCTCAAGGAAAAAAATGAAGAATATTATAAGTCCGTTGAAGAAAATACAATAAGAAAACTTGAACATGATAAACAAAACTCAACACTTCAACTTTATCAACAATATCTATCTTCAACAGCAGAACAGATTACTTCAACAAAGTCTGATATTGCTCGGTTAGCAGGTTTATCTTCTTATGATGCCGTTCAAGTTACTAGTTATGTAAAAGAACATCCTGGCTTTGAAAAATTAGAAACTCTTATTGTTACTCTAAAAACTTTAGAAGAACAGAAAACAGATTATCAAGAAATTTATGATAACCTAAAGAAAAGTGTTGATGCTCTTGAAAAGACAATTGAAACAGCAGAAACCCATCAAAAAGAGCTTCTAAAAGAGATGGGTGCACTTCATAAAGCTTTTTATGAAAAATATTCTCGTTTTATCCAAGAAGGTTCATGGACTTCCCAAAATTACTTAGACGAAAATCTTTACTATTTGGATGCGAAGTCCGTGGCTTATACAAGCGCACGGCCTCAAATCTCTTATAATATTTCTGTTCTAAGATTGAGCGCACTTGATGAATTCAAGAACAAAGTTTTTAGAATTGGTGATATAAGCTATATTGAAGACACTGAATTTTTTGGATATACTTATATTGCCACCGAAAGTGGAAAAGTAAGAAGTCCTTATCGTGAGAAAGTTCTAATTAGTGAAATCACTTCTAACTTTGATAGTCCAGAAAAAGATAGCTTCAAAGTTCAAAATTACAAAACTCAATTTGAAGATCTTTTCCAGAGGATTACAGCTACGACTCAGTCTCTTCAATATTCAGTGGGTGAATACCAACGAGCCTCTGATGTAGTTGAAGGAACAGGTGTAATCAATAATGAGACGCTTCAATCGAGTATCGCGCGCAATGAACAGCTAATCTTCAGCTCTCAAAATAATACAATAGTCAAAGATGCTACAGGTTTGACAGTCATCGACGCGAGTAATCCATCTAATCAGACAAAAATTACCGCCGGTGGCCTTTTTATCACAACAGATGGCGGATTGACCTGGAAGAATGCTATTCGTGGTGAAGGTATTGCCACTCAGTATTTGACCGCAGGGGCAATCAATACAGAGAATATTACAATACTTGATGGCATCAATCCATCTTTTCGATGGGATAGCTATGGTATTACGGCCTATAAAAAGAATGTCTCAGATAACGGTATCTTACTTGGATATACTTCAAACCAATTTGTTCGATATGACCAGTATGGTATTTATGGCGTAAAGGATATTACAATCCAAGACGCTTCTGGTGAGTATAAACCTTCAAGTGAAGATCAGATTTGGAATGATGCTTCTTTTGGTTTGACTTGGAAGGGCTTTTTCCTCAAAAATAAGTATGATGCAGGTCTTGTTGAAATTTCCTCAGAGAAAGATATCAATATAAGTGATGGGACAAATGACCGTATTCGTATTGGTAAACTTTCTGGGAATGGAACTGTTGAAAGTCCTTATACTTTTGGCATTAGAATAAATGACGCCGCTGGTGCGATCGTTATGGAGACAAATAGTGATGGAACTCTTTGGCTCAAAGACAGCCTAAATGTAGAGACAACAGATAACGGCCTAAAGGTAGCAATTGGTAAACTTGGAGTAAAAGATGAGAGTGACCTTGCACAAGTTATCAATGCTAACGATACTTTTATTGTTTATGAAGACGGATCTGTCCATGCGCTCAATGGTAATTTTACTGGTACTATAAATGCTATTGACGGCTTCTTTAGTGGAGTTATCAATGCCACTGATGGCTCTTTTACCGGCATCATAAATGCGACTGGTGGTACAATTGGTTCTATTCAAATTACTAATGAAGGTCTCAGTGTTAGTAATGGTGGTTTTGAAATTACAAAAACCGGCACTGATGGAACCATTGAGAAACTTCTCTATGTTGATGATGAAGGTAATCTAAAAATTACTGGTGATTTAGAAGGCGCTGGCGGCTATTTTAGTGGAGAGCTCCGCGCACCAACTGGTACAATTGGTGGCTTTGTAATTGAAGAAAATCTTTTATACTCTCTTGGGCAAGATGAGAATGGTTCACCAAACATAGTCTTAAAAGGAGCTGAAGGCAAGATTGTTGCGCGCGACATTGAATTAGGTGTCGGCGCGGTTATCAAAGATTATATCAAGTTAGGTAACGCTTTTCTTCAAAATCCTGATATTCATGATAATAAATTTATTGAAATCAAAGATGAAAATGGCCAGCCAATTATTTCACTAACAGACACTGGAATTTTTACTCTTGGCTCTCTCGTTTTCAATGGTATCAATTCAACTATCAGTGGAAAGAATTGGGGAATTACTCCAGACGAGGCTCGTTTTGGAAATGTCATCGCTCAAGGTGGCACAATTGAAAATGTAATTTTCAAAACTTCTTCTATTCAAACTGTTGGTGGCCTTATGATTTTCAAACCAACAAGTCATGGAGTAGGAGAGGGGAATATTTTTACGCTTGATGAAGAAAATAGCTTTTTCCAAAAAGGAGATTTTGTTAGTATAACTTCTGTTGGAGAAAGAAGTTTTTCCATTGAGACTTATATTGTTGATAAAAATGGCTTAGAGGTTACTTTAGCAGATAATGTTGAAGGTGCAGAAGCAATTACAAAATTAGCTTCAGCTTCTTGGGCGGACGGTAAAGCTGTATCCCTATCAGACGAATTACTTATTGGTGTGAATCCAAATCCTGCTGGTCTTGGTAAAGACGCCCATCTATTTAGAAGTGGCTTTTCATTTATTGAGCCTGAGCTTGGCGAAGACGGTAAAACCCTAGAATATAACGCTCCAAGCCTTTTCTTGGGTAATCTTTCTTCTCTTGGCATTCAAAATGTTTCTGGCTTCGGTCTTTATAGTGATAATGTTTTTCTAAAAGGCACTTTGACAACGAAGACTGGCGCAGACACCTATGCTGGTATCAATACTTTGAGTGGAGTGCTCTCTAATAAAGCACGTTTTACAACTCAAGGTAAAATTGTTATTTGGGCTGGTGCAAGTAATTTTGATGAAAGTTCTATCCAGAATGCTCCTTTTTTTGTAACTGATAATGGTAATTTATTTGCACGCCAAGGTGTGTTTGAAGGTTCAATTCTTACTAATTCAACAATTCAAGGTGCAGATATCTATGCCGCGCGCATTCATGGTGGAACTCAGGAAAGTGATGGCGTTGCAGCCCTGACTATCTATGATACCGCCGCAGGTATTATTTTCAAGAAGAATTTTGATGAAAATAATAAAGAAAATGGTGGTCAAGAAACCTTTAGAATTAGTGCTGATGGCTTCATTCAAAATGGAATTGAATTTATTTCCTTTGAAGATGAGGGCGTTCAATTTTCAGGCAATCGCGCGCGGATGGTTCAATTCCAAACTCAATTTGAAAATGCTTCTCTTATTATGAAAGGGACTTCTCTTTATAAGGGAATTTCGGTTGATAGTGGTAATACACAAGTTCTTTCAAAAATTGATTTTTCTACTGGAGATAAGGAACAAATTGATTTTATAGTAGGAGAGAGAATTGCTTCATTTACTAATGAAGAAGCAATTTTTGATAAGAAAACAGTTTTACGAGACAATGTTCTTATGGGAGACATCAATACTGTTTATGTTTCTTACCAAAAGGTTGCTAAGGGTTATGATGTTTATGTTTATACCAATGAGAATGTTGATGTAAGTTCGAATATTGTTGATATCGCAGTTGCAGGTTATGCGATTGCTGGATAAAAGGAGATATAAATGGCAACTACTGGTTATTTTGATGGCGCAAAGACGAGTAGGGGCTGGTATGCGCGCCTTGAGTGGTCATACACTCAAGGCACTTCTACCACTATTACCCTTACGTTGAAAGTGTATAATGGGACTGCGCCCTCTTATAATAATTTTACAAATTCTGCTTATTACATACTAGCTGGTAATAAAATATACAAAACTTTCAATTGGACTTCAGTTGGATGGCATACACTAGGAACGACTACGGTTGTGGTAGAAGGCTCTAAAACTTCCTATTCTGCTAGCGCGCAATGGGTAAGTGGAGTGACTTCAACATACACTCCTGCATCACTATCTGTGAATGGAGTCATTACTTTTCCTGCCTGTACGTCTAACGTAGGCTCACCTTCTGGAGCTTATGTTAGAACTCCTTATTGGGATAAAGGTTCTATTATTCCTCCTACGACTACTAATATGACAGTGGCTTGGTGGCCAGCTTCTGATGGAAATGGAGGCAATACTGTTTCTTCGTATAAAATTTATTTTCTAATTAGTTCTTCAGGGGCAGTCCCATCTGAAAATAATTATTCCAAAGTATTTACAACAACAGACCTAACAAGAGAGACTGATGGTTCAATTAAAAGAACTTTTAGTTTGCCGGTGTCGTCTTCACAAAGAGGACAGATCATTCGCACGGCTGTTCAAGCAATTGGTTCTTTAGGAAAAAATTCGGCACTTGTGGCTTGTTCTACAGTGATAACTGTAAATAAGAAACCTTCCGCGCCGACTGGCCCCGCGTCTCTTTCATATAATTCTACTTATACAGAATGTCATCCAGAAATTATTGTTGGTAATTCAAATGACGCTTCGCAAACGCCTACATTATATTATAGCTTAAATAATTCAACAACTAAAAATCAATATACTTCTTCAACAAAACTTCCTCTTATTGCTTCTTCGCAGTCTTATAACTTTTACACTTTTGATGGATTAGAGTATAGCGATAGTTTTACTTGTGTTATTACAAAAAATATAAAACCGATATTATCCAATGTAACAGTGACGGCTTCTGAGACAGCAGTCACAAAAAACAGTGCTTTTTCTACAAATTCTATATACGCGACAAAAATAAAAATTAGTGGTAATTCTTCTAAATCTAATGGTTACTTCAAAATCCAGCTAAAATATCAAAATTATGCAGCTTCGCCAACTTTATATAATAAAGCAGTCGAAATTCAAAGAATAGATGGAGGTCTTTTGAAGGATAAAGAAATCTCTATTCTAAGCTATGTCCCTTATGGAATTAGTTATGGAGTTTCTTTAGTTTATAATGACGGAATAGAAAATTCTTCAGAAGTATTTATTGATACCATTCAGGGGAAAAAACTTTCAATTGCACCTTACCCAACACTTCAAAAGACATATAATCAGTTTGATTTTTCAAATATTAGTGGAACAAAAGAAAATGAATTTTGGAATAAAATTCGTTTTTGTTATACTTATGATAGTACGTTTGTAGGAGATAAAAGCAGATTTTTCTTATTTGGCAGTGCTCTTGAGGTCTTAGACGTCCAAACTGGAGCAGACAATGATAAGAATTATATATATTATGATGCTACTTTTGCTGATACAATTCCTTCTGGTTCATATACTCTTAGTGCAACGTTATATGACGCGCGCCATCAAGATAGTTCAGTTACAGATATTACAAAGGTAGAGGCAAAAGCAATTTCTTCAATTTTGCCAATTTTGACTTCTTCTATTCAGTTAAATGTATATAGTGGCGGCGCAAATGATACTTTTACAATTACTTTTACAAAGTTCTACGCAGACGGAGAAAGTCTTAGAGATTGGTCGATTGCCTCTTTGAACTCAAGTGTTACTGCTTATTTTGTATATGAAGGAACTTACTATATAATTAGTGAGCCGGTAATAGCCGCAGCTGCTTCGGAAGATTTGGTTAGAATCACTTTCAAGAAAAGCGCTGTTCCTGGAATATTTCAAAATTTTCCAAACAAAAATGGTTTATATGCAATGAATTGCGCAATAAAAATTGTAAATCTATATGGTCGAGAATTTGATTTTATAGGAACCTCTTCAGTTGGAGTCAATTTCAATTCTAGCCCGACAATATCTTTTGAAAAAGCTAATGTAAAATATCAATATAATAATAGTAGTTATCCTCTCAATGATAATCCTATTAGAGAAACATTAGTTCTTTGCTTCTCTCCCACTATCAAAGGTTATAATAACTCTCAGATAAATTTCTTTATAGATGTTTCAAGAGCAACAAGTTCTGGCCCTTGGAATTTATTCACAAAAGGAACTTGTTTTCGAAGCGGTGAGCCATCTTATAATTCACCTTCAGAGTTTAGTTCTTATGAAATCGGGCGTACCTCAATAAAAGAAATTACAGATAATAATGCTTGTTGGTTCAGAGTTAGAATAAATGATGGTTATAATAATGAAGTAACAAGTTCCGTTGTGGGGCCTTTTTCTCGCGCGAAACATACTGCTATGGATTTAACATTATCAGAATTACAATATGCTTCAAATAAATTTACCTTCAACTATAAAATAAATGACTTAGGTTTAGCTCAAAATTCTCTCACGGATGGAACAATAATAATTCAACATTCAGAAGGAGCCCTTCAAGAGCAAACTTCTGGCATTGCGTGGGTCCCACATAATTTTTCTTGGGTTTCTTTTATTTCTGGGAAATCTTCATCTGTCAGTTATTCAATGTCCGGAGATTTTGAATACGTCCGAGCGAAAATAACTACATTGTTTACGACAGATTATCCTTCGGGCCTTTCTATTACAACTAGAAAAATTTCTTATTCCAATAGTGATTTAGTTTATAACGTCACTCCAACTTTTGCTATAAGAAGGAACCAATTAGGAATAAATGTTGTTGAACCAACTGATTATGCTGATGGTGCTGTGGTTATTGGTGCGGCGACTGGTAAAAAAATGGTATATTTTTTGAGCGCAAACGGCATGGCCACCATAGATATGGAAAATCTTTCAATCAATAATTTTATTATTGATGGCGGCAGTTGGTAATTTGATTTTTCTTTTATTTTTTGATATAATAAATCAAAAGGAGATGATAAAATGAATCTAACAATGTCGCAAGTTCTTGCTCTAAACGAGCAGAAAAAAGCTTTTGAAAAGCTTTCTTTACCAATCAAAACTTCATATAAGCTTACAAAGCTTTTTTCTTCGATTGACCAAGAAATAGATTTCTATACAAATAAAATGAAAGAAATTATTACAGCATATTCTCAGAAAGATGAGAACGGGGCTCCTATTTGGTCAGAGGATGGCACTTATATAAAAGTTATTCCAGAAAAGATGACTGAATGTCAATCCGAAGTTCTACAATTGAACGCATTGGAGATTGCCCCGCCTGACATTTCATTTTCTATTGAAGATTTTGGAGAAGTAAATTTATCACCAGAAAATCTTCAAGTGATTTTACCCTTTATCAGGGACTAATATAATAAAAGAGACTAAAGTTGTAGCTTTTCACCAAACTTGTTACAACTTTAGTCTCTTCTTTTTATTTTATCAGTTCCTAAGCTTCTTATATATAGAAAGAGTAAAGGAGGAATAAAAATGGCAGGTTATAATCCTTATCAAACCAACTCTTATCAAGCGACACAGTTCTTTCCGCAACCACAGGGAAATGTTTATATAATAAATAATTCTATGGAAATAGCTAATATTCCTGTCGGTGGAGGGATTTCAGTAGCATTATGTCCTAGTGAAGCAATAATGTTTTTGAAATCGATGCAGAATGGAGCGCCAACGCTTCTAGCATATACTCTAACTCCATGTGAAGCTCGCGCTAATCAAACCTCTGATGAACGGGTGGCAGCTCTTGAAAAAGAAGTAGCTGAACTAAAAAAGCAGCTAAAAGGAGGAAAATTGAATAATGAACTCTAACCCGTTACAAATGATGATACAAATGACCCAAAAACAGCAACAACCTCAAAATCCGCCTATTGATCCTCAACGTTTTTGCCAAATGGCACCAAAATTGACAAAAGAAAACCTTGTTCAACTAGCTCAACAGGCTCGCGCGCAAGGTATACCTGATGAACAAATTGAACAAGGTTTAAATTTCCTTTTGAACCTAAAATAAGTTGTCGTCCGGAAGGCAAATTATTTTTGGAATATATATATTTTAGGAGGTTTCTATTACAATGATGGGAACTGAAGGTTTATCTGCTGGCGATATTCTCGCCCTAACAAAAGATAACGATAATGGTATGAGCGGAGCATGGAACAATCCTTTTATCTATTTGGTTTGGCTAGCTCTTCTTGGTGGAAATGGCGGTCTATTTGGCAATAGAAATGCTGACGCTGCTGTTCAAGGCGCGCTAACTCGTTCCGACCTCTTTGAAGGCTTCAATAATCAAGACGTCAATAGTCAGCTCCGTGGTATTACTAATGGCGTCTGTGACGGCTTCTATGCAATCAATAGCGGAATGAAAGACGGCTTCTATGGTAATCAGGCAACAATCAAGGACGGCTTCTATTCCACTCAGTCTGCTATCGCAGATAGTCGGTATGCTATGCAGGATTGCTGCTGCCGAACAAATCAGAATATTCGAGAACTTTCTTCCGAAGGTTACAAGAACACTTGCGAAATTACAACTGCCATCCATGCTGAGGGTGAAGCGACTCGCGCGCTAATCAACGCAAATACAATGCAAGACCTTCGCGACAAACTAGCCGACCGCGACCGAGACCTAATGAATGCGCAGTTCCAGCTTTCTCAACAGACTCAGAACGCCACTCTTATTGGGACATTACGTCCATTTCCACAGCCCGCCTATATTACTTGCAGCCCTTATCAGTCAGTAGGTGGCACTTGCGGCTCTAGTTACAATTGCGGCTGCGGCATCTAACAGCTATTACCGAGAGTACAAATTCGTATCGGAGGTAATAAAATGATTGAAAGTTATACAAATACTTCTCAAACCATAGCACCAGAAGGACTGCTATCTTTCGCAACGAATGATGTCTTGACTGGTTGTACAGTGCTTCATTCTGCTGGTTCTACTTCGTTTACCCTAAAACGTCCAGGCTTTTACTATGTTTCTTTTACAGGCACTGGTGCTATTACTGGCGCGACCGCTGGCGCAATTACTGTAAATTTACTGAAAAATGGTGTAGCTCTGCCAGGAGCAACAGCCACTCAAACATCAGCTTCGGCCACTGATATTCGTACAGTGAATTTTTCAAAAATTGTTCAAGTACTTCCTTCCTGTTGTGCCATAAATAACACTACCACTCTAACCTTCCAAAATGCGGGTTTAGATACTACTTATTCCAATGTAAATGTAGTAATTACAAAACTCGCATAAGGAGGCCTTGAAATGAAAAAATACAAAGCGCTTTATAAGGGAATGTATGACGATTTGAAAGATTCGGAAATGATGATTGATTATGCTTTTTGTATCCGAGATGAAGGTGACAAAACTCTCGCGGATGAAATAGCAAAGTACGCGCAATATCGTCTTCAACATTTCTCTGATTTTCACAAATTATTTGAGCAAGAAGTTTCGAAAGAAAAGGAAATTTCAATGGAAACCGTTCATAAATGTATGTGGGAAGAGGCCCATGAGGCTCTACAAGAATGGCATGATAAAATAGAAAGAAAAGTCAAATCTTATTGAAATTGGGAGAGGAGCCTCGGCTCCTCTCTTTTATTCCCATTGAACAATTTCTTTTTGAGGAAAGTTTCTATCAGAAACAAATTTTCCAATTCCAATGGCGTCCGCGCAGTCATCATTTACACTTACATCATACCATTGTTTTACTAGATTTTTCATTGAAGCTTTTCGGTCGCTTCTTGAGCGCCCCTTTACACCACAGTGCGCGCGCCATGTATTCGTAGGACATACTTCAAATGGAATGTTGCGCGCAAAACATGTTTCCATCAAAATTCCTTGAAGGCGTGCGAGTGTTTGAAATGTCGTAACTCCATAATTCTGTTCATATTGAATTCCTTCAATACCAACAAAATCAATTTCAAAAGTAGAAATAATTGACATCATCCATTCTTTTATGCGATGGTCACGCGCGATTTCATCGGTATTTTCAGGCGCATCGAAGTATCCATACTTTATCAATTTTTTATCTTCAAAGATTGAAAAGCCACTTCGTTTTGTTGCTTGGTCAAGCCCAAGAACACGAAAACTTCCTTTTTTCTTTGGAATTGCTTCTAATTTTAGTTCTTTATATGGATTGTCTTTACAGAAAGGACATTCACGCCGCATACGAATTTTTTTCCATGGCGCAAATACTTGATGTCCCTCTGAGCACACAAATTCCATTATAGTATCAAGATTTTTATACTCTGTAGAAATGAGCTTCCAGCCGTCTTTTTCAATCTCGGCTTTTATGTCGTCTAGTTGTATCTTAGCCATTCACTCACTTCCGTTATTTACTTTAGATTGGTGGAGCCAAAACCTCCATTACCTCTTTCTGTGTCATCAAGATTTTCAACTTGGAAAAGAACTGCTTTAGGAACTTCCATTAGAACAAGTTGTGCGAACTTCTCGCCTTTTCCAATTGTCATATCGCTACCTCTAAGAATTGAGGTAATGATAGGACGGCCATTATCATCAAAATCGTAAGTGATATCCTTGATGGGAGGCTCAATATTTTCAATAATTACTTGAAGCTCCCCTCTAAATCCAGCATCGACTGTCCCAATTGAATTAGCAATTCTCATTTTTGTCTTGAGGGCACGACCACTCTTTGAACGAATTTGAATTTCATAACCATTTGGAACAGCCACCTTGATGCCGGTTGGAATAAGCTTTGTCTCGCCGGGATGAATCACATAATCATCCACTGCATAAACATCCATTCCACTATCATCGGGATGCGCATACTCAGGCATTTTTGCGTTTGGATGGCACTTTACAAAAGGGATTTGGATATAACGTTTTGCGATACCTTCTGTTTCACTAATAGCCGTATTGATGCCGCGCAGTAGCTTTTTGAGAAAATCTCGCTTTGGCGCGGTCAGGTCAGTAATTGTATCAACTTCATTTACCAATTGGAGGAATTCATTCTGGACACTTTCTGCTGTAGAGCCGGTGGCGTTGATAGACTGTGCAAGCATTAGGCGCGCGTTCGTAGTATTGAGACTACGAAGGAAACTATCCAGAATGCCTGGGGACACTAATTCAAATTGAGCATCATCCATTGATAACAGAACAGCAATAGCGTCAATAGAATTTCCATCAAGATTATTTAGTTGAGAAAGCGCTTCGCGTACTTCTTCGACAACTTTTTTAGAATTTGGTTCTACATTCATTCGGCCTCTTCACCCCACAGAGAACAATATGTCATTTGAATTTTTACTAAGAATACGGTATCCACAATTTGTCCTTTAGCCTTTTTTGTCTTGTAGGTATACCCAGCCGCCGTAATTTGAAAACCTTCTTCACGAGCCTTTTGACGGTATGTTTCAATGGTTTCTTTTGCTTCGTTTTCACTTAGGGTAATTAGTTCTTCTGTCTTTTTATAGAGTGTCATTATTTTTTGCCTCCACTTGATAGTTCGTATTTTCATTGGTGGTGCACGTAATATACCACGGATTACTAGGAGTACCGATTTCATAAGGCTTTGGCGTATAAGGAACAGTTGCAGGAGAAGTTACAATTAGCGGACTATTAGTAATCTTGTCCTCAATCTTTGCTAGTCGTTCCATAACTTGGTCAAGCGTAATTGTGCTACTGGTTTTCTTTTCTTCCTTTTCATAGCAAATCAAATCTTTAGCATAAGGAAGTGTCTCAATCCACTTACAAAATTCTCTCCATTCCGGCAGCTTATGGCTACGACGCTGACGCCAGATATTCTTCAAACAACGGTAGTTTGTGGTAAGCCGCGCGGTAAGTTCAAAGCCAGGAGGAATATTATACAAAATTTCAAGATAAAGTTCTGTTTTCTGTTTCGAGAGACTTTGCTTTGCTTCCTCGTTTTGTTCTTTTAGCGCAGAAAGTCGGTTGTATTCATTGATTTTTCCTTGGACAATATCAATGATGCGTGAATCAACATATCTATTGCATTGTTCTTTTAGGGAAAATTTTGTGGCACAGTGCATAGTGGATTGTGAACTAACAAAAAATTTGAAGATATACCTCTCCATTTCAATCCACGCTTTATTAGAAAAGCGCAAGTCAAAACTCACGAGAATACCTGTAAGGAATTGGTCGTGCGCGCCAACCCAATCAGCGGCGTGAGATAGGTTCTTCGCTCGTTTTAGCGCGGCTTCTACTGTCTCTTCCCAATCGGTTGTAGTTCTCAAAGGATACCCTGAAGCATGAAGACTTTCTTCCAAGTCATAAATCTTTACATTTTCAACTCTCATCAAATAATTTTCTCCTTTACATAATCTCCACTTTCATTCAAATAATAAACTGTTTTTATTCCTAGGTCTCGTATCAGTCGTGCGCACGCCGCGCAAGGTCTGCTACAAGCTCTATCCCCATTTTTGTGTTCTCTATAAACATAGATATTGACTTTATCCCATTCAATATCTTTTCCAATAAGAGGAGAGAGTGCAGCGACCTCTGCGTGTTCTCGTGCGATTGAATTCTCGTAGTCATCAAAATTTCGATAAATATTATAACGGTGCTGAAGAGGACGAGTCTTCTGGCTATTACAAGCAGAAGAAAGAATCCTATTGCCACTGACAACAACCGCGCCAACCTTTGTTTGCTTGAAATCAGATAAATAACTGACTTCACGCGCGATATTGAAAAAGCGTTCTTCTTTGTGCGTCATCAAACTAATCCTCTTTATTCTTTATAAAAATATTATATCAAAAATTTTAGTTTTTTTCAAATTCTTGTTTTGCTTGGAGATAACCATTCGTATATGCGTCCTTCAATGCTTTTTGGACGTTAGTCCAAACTGTGGGGAAAAGACGCATTATGACATAGGAAAATTTTATCGGATAGTCAGTTGGATAGAGAAGTAAACTTTCTGAAAGTTTTGTAATCTTTTCTTTTGTTGTGGTGACTTCATTTATTTCTTTACTTTCCATATTGTTCCTCTTTAGTTACAGTGAGAATAACCACATTCTTTACAAATATCGCAACCGCCACTATGTTCCAAAACCGCGCCGCACTCTGGACAACGCTCTCCTAACTTTTGTGATTTCTTTTTCTTTGGTTCCTCTAAATATCCCAATTCTTCTTGAACTTCTTTCCACATATCCATCAGTGCATTACCTATTGCCATTGGACAACACGCGCCCTTAGATGTATCATGCTTTGTGGCTGTCCTAATAGCATAACTAGGACAAGCACCAGTTGAATTGAGCTGGTCTTGGATATCATTTATGCTAACTCCAGCTCTACAGGCAAGAGAAACCATTCGAGACAATCCGACCATATAATTGGAGCATCCCCCCAAACTACCTTTTGTAAAGAACACTTCAACTAAATCACCATAAACTGGTTCAAAGAACCCAAGAACATGAGTTGAGCCGCAACCATTGATTATTTTTCTTTTCTTTCCAATCAAATCGTCTGCGCATTTCATAATTTCTCCGCGCTTTAGCTCTTTATAAGAAGTTTCTTCTTCTTTTTTATTTCCTGTAGTCAAAATGCCAAGGCGCTTACAACCATCTCTAAACATGGTAATGCCTTTACAGCCAGACGACCACGCAAGTAAATACATATGCGCAATATCATCTTTAGTTGCAGAATTTGGCATATTTACTGTAGAACTAATTGCTGTATCAACATGTTTTTGCATCGCTGCTTGCGTTAGTACTCTACTCTGCCAAGAGATATCGGCTGAACCGACAAAATAATCTGGTAGCTCTTTTGTATTATTTATCTCCATATATTCACGTGCTGCTTTACAATAAACATCGTAGTAGGTATCTTCTCCATCTGTCATGCCTACTGTTCTTCTTGTATATTTTAGCGCGAATTCTGGCTCACAACCACCACTTTCTCCTAGTAGAGTAGCTAACGAACCAGTTGGAGCAATTGAAACTAAACTACAATTTCTTAGTCCATATTCTTTTAGCCCAGTTATTTCATCTGGAGTAAAATGTAGTTTTATTATGTCGCTATCAAAAATTTCTTCCTTATATTTTGGATAGGGGCCAAGTTCCTTTGCTAGTTCATTGCTTGCTAAGACAGCACGCCTAAAAAGAAGAGAAAAAACATCATCAGTAAATTCAATAGCTTCTGGCGAGCCGTATCGGAAGCCGAGCTTCATAAGGGCCGTTGCATAACCAAAGATACCTAGGCCGATATTTCTATAGTTATAAGACATATCTCTTTGCTGTTGTAAAGGGTGTCTGTTATAATTTTCATCAATAAGTTTATCAAGAGTTCTAATACCAACATCAATTGCCGATAGTAAATCCGCTGTATTGAGGTGAGCTTGTGGCGTATAAGGATTTACAATAAATTCAGAAAGATTTAGTGAAGATAGACAGCAAGCACCATGTTTGGGGAGCGGTTGCTCGCCACAAGGATTACAAGTCTCAATCTTATAATCTTCATCGAATTGCATCAAATTATAATTTCTAAATTTATTGGTAAAGAGGCAAGCGGGGTCAGCCCAATCATAACAGTTATCAACTAGCATTTTGAAAATTTCGATTGGAGTAATATCATATTCTATTTCATGCCCAGAGTAGTTTCGCTTTTCGTGCAGCGCTACAACTTCTCCAGTGTCATAATATTTCTCAACAGCTCGCATAAATTCGTCATCAAGTTCAAGAGACAAATTGGCTTTTTCAATTTCCCCTTCTTTCGACTTTATCTTTATAAAAGTCTCTGCTTCTTTATGTCGCGCGTCAATAGAAAGCATTAGCGCACCCTTGCGCGCGCCTCCTTGTGAAGTTCCTGCTGTGACTTCATTGAAAATTTTCATAAAAGGAACAATTCCGTCAGAATAGTATTCAGTTTTTATTGGAGTTCCCTTCGGGCGTAATTTTGTAAGAGAAATTCCTTGGCCGCCTTGTGCTTTGAAAGTAATGCCAATGTCTTTTGCGGCATCCATAATGTCATAGTAATCGTCTTCAATATAGCCTCTTGAATAACAATTGAATAAACTGCCAGTATTATTAAGACCTCTATTGGCCAAAGTGCGCCCGCCCATCAAGAACTTTTTCTCGATAATCAGTTTTCGTAATTCATTATCTCCTGCACTTACTCTATCTAACCATTCTTCAAAACTTTCATTATTGTGTCGATATTTACGTTGCCAGATGTCTTGCGCAAGTTGATTATTTTCTCCAAGCCAATCCTTTACGGTCATTCTTTTTCCTCCGTGTAACAATATTCACAATAGCCATTTATAAAATTGTGCTGACATTGTGCTTGAAGTTTTTTATTTTCTTCTAATAATTTAGCAACAGTATTATTTAGAGTGAATTTATTTGGTGTTACTAGCTGTTCAATAATACTATTATTTTCATCTATTTTTTGTTTTATTTCTAAATTAGTCATTTACAAACATCTCCTTTTCATAATGGACAGAGATTGTCTCGTAGAACATCTTGAAAAGTTCATAATTCTTTTCACGAATATACATGAAACTTTTTCGATTTTCCTCAAGTGAAGTTTTTGGAGAGAGAGATTTCTCTGTAAAAATTGGGCCAGAATTATACTGAGATTTTGCTTTTAGATAATAATATAATGTGGTCAGTTTTCTATCTTGGCTTTTTTGAAAAAATTCATTCCAAAGTCGAAAAAGGTTTTCTAACTCTTGTGAAAATGGAGAATCTCTACCAAGAATAAGTAGAAAATTTATCTTATGAGTAGATAAGTATAAGCACTGTCTGTATACAATAGGTAGTGTTTCTAGGATTTGCTCATCACAAGATATTGTGGAAAACGGATTATATATAATTTTCCGCGCAGTTCTAGCAGGAATATCATCACATAGTTCTTTTACCATTTTATCAGGCATCAGGCCTTCATATTGAACTTGGAAAATACCTGAAAGAGGCGGAAGACTAAGCCATTCATAGAGCTTTTCTTTTGTGCTTACAATTGGCGGAAATTTCATCCCAATTGGCAACGCGTGGATTTTTTCAGGATTATTTACACCAAAACGAGAATTAGATAACTCTTTCAGGAAACTAACTGCTCCTTCAACTTGTCCAAGGTTATAGTCATGAAGAATAATACCTGATGTTTTTGGAAAAATCTGTACTTTGAGTTGCTTTTCCACAAAGTTATCAATGCCATGACCTTCACGCGAAAGACGTCCATGTCCTGCACGTAGAATCCTCTTAAAAGTAACTTTATCTACTCCGAAGTAACTTTCATATTTTTCATACGGAGAAAAATCAGGAATAATACCTTCAATTTCTTTTGAAAAAGGAACGTAATTTTCTAATGATACCGCGCGACCACCATATTCTACATTAGGTAAAAAAAGTTCTTTTGGATATAATCCATCTTCATAATCTTTTCTTACAAAAAAAGAATTATAGCGTTCTGGCTCCAAAGTAGGAGCCAAAAGCGTTATATCCCTTTTCTTCTTGTAGTAGGCAAGAAGCTTCGCACACTCAAGATTTGGCATTACATTCCAATAATGAAAAAAATCATAATCATGAATTCCAACTATCATTCATCTAACTCCAACCTTGGGCGCATTTTTATTTTACCATCTGGATAAACTTCTTCAATCAATTCACAAAGATGGTAGGGGGTTGTTTTATATTTTTTCGCGCGGAAGCTGTCACCGTCACGAATTCCACATACTACAATTTTGTTTCCACGTGCAAAAGTAGATTTTTCTTTGACGTGTTTCTTTCCATCCGCGCCTTTTTCAGAAATTTGGCGGTCATAGATATTGAAGACTTCACCAAAAATCTTTACTGTAACAACCCCGTCTGGCGTCAAAAGTGTCACTAATTTCTTCATCTTATCACGGTCGAGAACAGTTCCATAGATACGATGAATTTTGAAGATTGGAACACGTTTACCCTTGATTTCAAAAACTCGCTCAATTTCTGGTTCTTCTGGTAAATCAAAAAAATTTGAAAAGCCATAATATGCGTTATCGACGCGCGCGAGTTCGTGCTCATGGAAATAACAAGAGACGCTATCCATTTCCCATTTACTCATATTTCCAAGACAATACTTATTCCATATATCTTCTGTCAATCGAGTATTTACAGAAGTAAGAAGTTTTTGATTGTTCTCTTTGACATAGGGACGAATTCTATCCATTACTTCATCATAGATTTTCTTCCATGTGGCTTGCTTTATGCCGAAGCCACTTTCCGCGCGGGCATCTTCAATCAGCTTGTCAATTGAAAAGTTCTTATCAAAAAAAGTCATCGCAATATTATCTAAAAGGAATAAATCATCTACTTTGAATGTCTTTAGATATTTGTTGAAGTTGAAGACCCGGCAAACAAAGTCATATTTATTTGGAATAAGTCCAAAATCAATAAGCATCTTCATATTTTGGAGAGTAATACGTTTCTTTGCGTCGCTAATAAGATTGATGTATTCGTGCATCACTTGTTCGCGTTGATCGAAGCTGTCGAAAGCGCCACATTTTATGAGATTTACCATTTGAGGTTTATTGATTTTTACTTTTGAGAGAAAATCTGGGATTGAAGCATAAGGGCGATTTTCGATTATCTGTTTTACAATATCGTCGCCAACTTTTGTGATACCACGAAGTCCATATCGAATAAGATTTTTCTTTTCGTCTGGAATAAAAGTGTATGCGGATTGGTTGATATCAGGAGGAGAAACTTCAATTCCTGCACTTTTCATCTTTCCGATAGCTGTTGCAACTTTGCCATAATTTACAGTTTTTACCTTTTTCTTTTCTTTCTTTTTTATTGGCTCTTCTTCATCATCATCCATTTCTTCTAATTCTTCTTGACAATCTGCTTCTGAAGGATTTTCTTCAAGGAAATCTTCTGTAGTTTCTTCTTCCTCAATTGACTGAGAATTGACAATTAGACAAGCTGTGTTCCAGTAAATTACTGGCCATTGAGTAGCAATTACTAGAGTTTGGATGCCAATAAAGGAATAGAGCATTGCATGGACGTTTGAAAAGCTGTAACTCATTTGTGGAAGCATCATTGTTCGCCAACAGTATTCACCGAGCCGTTTTGAAGGGCATTGGGAGATAAATTTTTCTTTTACGACAGGAATTTCTTTGACCTTTTTTTTTGCAAGAACTTTTCTGGTGTTGTTGCTTTCAGCCAATGTAAAATGTGAAATATTCTTGTCCATAACCATTCTCATCAAGCTTTCTTGGTCAAATGGAACGCCATAATCTCTCGCGTAATATGGCTCAAGAATTTTCTGTTCCTCTTTCGTTAGCCCTTCTCTATCCATTTCATCATACCAAAGCTTTGGATTATTTTTGAAACGAATATATCTATCAAACGGGCGTTCTTGGCCTTCTGGCGCGACTAGTCGCATTAGACCGTTCGCCGCGCACATCTCAATTGGGTTTCTTGGCTTTATTGCTTGAACTGTTTGAAGGCCAATTGCTGTGTTGAATTGAAATACGTCTTGAACTTCGCCATTTTCAAGCGCTTCCCATATACGAAGATTTTTCAAGTCAAGGACTTGGGGGTGAAGATATTTATTATAAATTTCTCTAAGCGAATTACATTCAGAGAAGTATCCATTTTGCCGGAGAAGATTTAGTGCGACAGTAATCTTGTCGCAGATTTCTGTAACGAGAAAATCAAATTTTGTTCCGCCCAATTTCTCTTCCATGTGGAGGTCAAACTGCGTAGTGATATCACCACCAGGGCTTTTCATTAGCGCGCTTGTTTCAAACGGAGAATTGTTATAAAAGATAACACCTGAAGCATGGACACCACGTCGGACAATTAGATTTTCAATTCCAAGGGCAATTTCTTTTAGACCAGGATAATTCTCAAATTGAGAGCAGAATTCTCGAATTGGTTTCCTCCCTTTTTCTTCGTTTCCTTCAAAGCACTCTGTAAGGCTCCAAGTGATGCCTCGCTCTGAAGGAATAAGGCCAGAAAGGTAAAGTGAAATATCACTGTCAATTCCTTTTGGATATTCTTTTGAGCGATAGCCGCGGCAGGCTGTTGCTACAGCTGCCCGCGCGGAGGTTGTCCCGAAGGTTGCTACTTGGGCGACATTTAGTTCTCCTCGTTTTTCTCTTAGTTTTTTGAAAACTAGAGGACGTTTCGACGGAGACAAATCTTGGTCAATATCACTAAAATTGGACTATCTCTTTTATTCTTAGCCTCATAAGAGCGGTTATCCGCTAAGAATAAGATTGCGCTACGGGGTGGTGCTTATCTCCACCCCTCTCGAACATAAGTTCAGTTAGTCTCTACACTTTTTTCAATTACATAATATCCATAGGCTTTTCCTTTATCAGAAAAAAGTTTTACGCTAATATCTCGAATATTTTCTTTGATATATCTCGCAGCATCTTTTTTAGTTTTGAATGTTCCTATATAAACATCTTGAGGAGAGTATAAGTCCCATTCTGCTTTTATCCGTTGAGCACAAATTTCTCTACGAATATCATTATCGGGAACAATATAATAACCTTTTGACTTATGATATTTTTGCATACCGGTTTTGCTACATCCAAAATTTTCTGATGCATATTCACTTGCTTCTCTGATAGAAGGAAATTCTCCAATAAGGCTCCCATCATTCTTATAAAGAATTGTATGTGACCGAAGTCCATTTAGGCTCCCTTTATCGACTTCTTGTTTTTCAACGTTCATTTTTCGCGTACACCATTGTAGATTTTCAAGTTTATTATTTTGAACATTATTATCTTTATGGTCAATTTCAGGATAATTATTTGGATTATCAAGCCAAGTCAAAGCCACTAATCTGTGAACTAATTTATTATAACAATGTCCATTTAGAGACAAGCCTACCATCAAATAATTATTATTCGCTCCAGTATAAGGAATAAGAACTCGTTGTGGCTCAACTGTAATTTGATGAGAACCTTTTATATAATGGCTATAGATGTTTCCTTCTTTATCACAGCTATAGGCATGACCCGTTCCGGGGATAAATTTTCTTTCCATTTCTTCACCTCCTATTTTATATAATATAAATTGGATAATGTAATTGAAACTTAGCACGGTGTTATCCTCGCGAGTAGTCGCTATGGTCTTCACCGTTAGCCGTATTTTATACGACACCTCCGAGCGGAGTTCACAATCATTTTTAGAACTGCTTGATATTGTTAGGCAGTTCCGCTCTATCTTTGTTCAAAAATCTAAAGTAAGGAAAATTATATTCAATAGGGTCGAGTTGAGTAATCCCAAGAAGATAATTTGAGAGGAATGAGCCAGAACTGCCGCGACCTGGTCCAGTAATTGAACCACATTCCCAGAAAGTATCAATAAAATCTTTGAAAGTATTGAAATATGAGAACAGACAATTCCCTAGTTTATGGCTGATATGACAAAGAATATCAGCTTCTAATTCAAGGCGTTCCCAATGTTCCTTATCTCCAATTTTCTTCTTTTCCATAGCAGAAATACAAGAATTTACCCATTCTCTTTCTTGGGAGTTTTCGCTTTTTCTCAATTCAAAAAGATGGGGGTAATCTCTAAGACTTTCATCTACGATAGGAGGGAGTGGATGAACTTCTGTTTCTGGAATAATTGGATTATGAAAAATTTCATAAGTTCCAATCTTATTCATAATTTCAAGAGAATTTTGGCACATTTCTTCAAATTCTTCTTTTGAAAAAACATCTTTCAAATTCTCATAAGCCTCTTTATCAGACATAAAATGCGCGTCATGATAAAAACTATCAACTTCACGTTCACCATCTTTTGAGTTGAGAAAAGCCTTATGAATTTCCCGATATTCAGAAGTAAGATAGTGGGCATCAGTTCCCATAACAATTTTTAGGCCATAGAATTTGGCAATGGGTTTTACTCGACGGTTGAAACGCTTTTGATCAGATGAGACGCCTGGAGCAATTTCAATATAAAAATCGTCATGAAAAAGTGAAATACACCATCGAATGAACTTATCAATTTCAATTTTCTTTTCGAGGATTAGTTCTTTATCATTTTGCTTCTCGGCGTCATCAAGCGCGAGAACAAGAGCATCTAACTCTGAGCCAAGACAGGCACTGTCTGCCACAAGAGAGTTTGGAAAACGCTTTACAACTTCTTCTAGCTCAGTCTTCAGTGTTGGGACGCGCTCCATTCTCCTCTCCGTATAACCCTTGAGCCAAGCCTGAGATGAAAGCTCACGGAGCGCACGATGACCTTCTGTATTCTTAGCAATCAAGAGAAAGTGCCAATATTTTTGTTTTGGTTCTCTAGTCTCCGTAAGATAAATTTCATTGCCAAGCGCACATTTGAAATTTTCGGCAATAAGGTTTTTCTCTTTTAGTTCTTGCTCTAGTTGAAGCCATTCAACATGGCCACAAAGAGCTTCATGGTCAGTTAGCGCGAGGCCAGCGTATCCAAGTTTTGAGGCAGTTAGTATCATGTCACGTGGTTTATTGATACTATCAATTAGACGGATATTTGAGTAATGAGAGTGGCTGTGCGTTTCAAATCTCATTACTTTTCATCACCTTCCTTTCCAATTTTCTTACTTTATTATATCACAAATTTCTCTAAAAAGCAAATCTACTATCTTCAATCTCCAAATCAGTTATGAAGATTTGGGGGGTCGTTTTACCTCCCCATTCGTTTAGATTTGGCTTGCCGACCAAAGTAATATCCATATCACCTGGAAAGTCTTTTAGCTCTCTAATCAAATCTCTCGCGCGGAACTTTACATAAGTAATTCCATTCTTCTCAATTCGCAAAGTGTCTAAATTCTTTCCAATAATTTTTACATCATTCTGAGACACATTCAAATTGGTGATTGCCATAACTGGTTCTTCATTTTGTTGCCCATAAACTTGCTCAATTGCGCAAAGCTCTTCAATGGCTTCTTCAATTTTTGGATTGTTCGCGTGCATCACAAAATCTACGTCATAGTAATTTTCGCCGAAATCAATTTTCGAGAGTTCCTTATTGGCGATTTCATGAAAAGTAGAAAGATTACGGTCGAGAATACTCACTCCCAGAGCTTGATCGTGGCCAAGCGTATACTCAAATAGTTTAGTACTAGCCATGAAGTTTTTGAAAGATTTTAGTTCTGTATTTCCAGGCGCGCGAGCACTACCCCGAATATATCCCTCATCGTTGAGACGAGCTACGATTGTAGGCCGTTTATACTTCGATGCGATACTCATTGCCACTAATCCATTTAGCTCTGCGGGGAATACATCATCGTCGTCTAGCCGAATGAAGAGAACTTGGTTGGATAATAAGTCTTTTTTGAAAATTTTGGCTTCAAGTTTTTCAACCATTTGCTCTTTCATTTTATCTTGGTGAGACTTAGCGTTCACGCATTCGCGCGTGCTTTCAATACAAAGGCGCTCTTTTGTGCCTTTTGCACCCCGCTTATGACAATCAACCATTACCTCCGGCATTACAAAAGATAGATATAAGCGTTCTTTCTCATCCATTGACCCAACTCTAATCATAGCATTGATTAGCGGCACAATATAGAAAGCAACTGTGGTTGGAGTAATCTTACCACCCATTGAATAATCTTGCTTCTCAAGCAAAGTCCTAAACATTTTATTCTTGATATTTTTGAAGCCAGTTTGAACGAGATATTGATTTTCAACCTCTAACATTGACATCATATCCGCGACAATACCTAAAGCGCATAAATCAATATATTCCCAAGCAAGGTCTTTTATAAAAAAGTCATCAAGGGCGCGGCACAGCTGCCAAGTGACACCAGCTCCACATAAATCTTTATTCTTATAATTAGGTGAAGTTTGATTATTTACTAAAATCATATTTGAAGGAATAATTGTATTCTCTTCCTTGATATGGTGGTCCACGCACAATACCGGACAACTAAAATGGGAAATATATTCACCATCATTTGTGGCGCTATCTGGTGCAATAATTATACTCCAATCTTTATCTTCTAACTGTTCCATCAAATCAGAAAAGCCATGCTGTTTTCCAGAATGAATAAAGTATTGAATTTCTTTTTCTGGATTTAGCCTTTTCAAATATTGATAGATAATGGCAGATGATGTCGCGCCGTCAACGTCACAATCAGCAATTAGCGCATATGGACGCACATCATTGATTGTTAGCTCTATCGCTTTCACTGCTCTTTCGATATTTTCTAAGTCGCGCCAGCTTTGAAGGCAACTTTCGTCTGGATGACAAAACTCTTGAATGTCTTGGACTCCTCTCGCGCGAAGTAGGTTTTCTCCAAAATTTTCTTTTATTTCTGGATTTTTTAGTCGATATCTCATTACACTTTTACTCTCTCCTTTATCAGTTGACGAAAGACTTCTTCTCCTTCATCAGCTGGGCTGTCTTTCTTTTTTGTTATATTTTTTCTGTCATAAACAAAAGAAAATCTACAATAATTTTTATATTTATTACAAATCTTCCAAAGTTTTTCAAAATATTCTGTGCTTCCTTCTTTTTCTTCGTTATCCAAACAAAGAATAATCTCTCTTGGGCGCGCGAACCGCATCAAAAGGTCAACTTGGTATTTATTGAACTGACTGCCACAAATGGCCACCGCACAATTCGGTGTAGAAAAATTTTCAGAAAGAAGTACAGATTTTTCCGCTTCAAACACATAACAAATGCCTCTTTCTTCAATATTTTTCCTATTCTGAAAAAGTCCATATAAATTGAAAGACAGAGGATGGGAATACCAAGTATTTTCTACCTGAATCGGCATATATTTACCAACATTTTCAACTTCCCACTCATCGAGCGCGCGCCCTCTAATTCCAACTAATTTTCCATTTACATCAAAATGAGGAATAATAATTTTATTCTGAATTGGTGAATAAAGTATCCCATACTTATCCATTGTTTGTGCCGTAATTCCTTCTTCCAACCATTCAACTGGATAATAATGTTGAAAAGTTTCAAGAACCCTAGAAGAAAATTCTGGAAGTTCACGTCGGAGTTTTTGTCCGACATACTTATCCTTATTACTTTTATATTTTGTTTTTAGTTCTTTTTCCTCGGCAAAGTAAGATTGGTTATAGCTTTGGATAAAACTATAAATATCTTGATACCAATCAAAGACTACTTCACGTGCCTCATACCAATGTTCAACAAATTGAAATATTGACATGGCGCCACATGAACTATAGCAGTAAAAAAGATGAGTATTTTTATAATAATAAAGTTTCCAAGAGGCCTCGTCTACATTTAGGTTGTGACAAGCTGTTTTACAAAGTAAAAAGTCTCCTTTATCAATCCAAGGAACTTCTAACTTATCTAAAATTTTTTCAATATCCTCTGGTTCAAGACTTTCAATTATTTCTTTATAATTGATTGCCATCAGGTTTTTCCTTTCTTGTTGATTTCTTTTAAGAACTCTTCATCTTCTTTTGAAAGTTCCCAATTTACGAGTCCGCGCGCTTCATCTTCTGTGAGTTCTGGTATAGGTCGCATATAACGGTCTGTTGCAAAAAGATCGCGTTTGCGAAGCGTTCCAGCATTGAATTGGCTCCAAATTCTAACCTGTGTCCATCGACCAGAACGAACTTTGAAAACATCCGTTACCATATCTGGAATAATACCTTGGTCAAGAACTCCATCTTGATTGAGAATTTCAATTTCATCTTTTGTTGGTCGTGCACAGATTACACCATTGTCTGCTTTGTTGATGGTTGCTCGACCGCCAGCAAGAGAAGCTTCGTTTCGTATATCAGTATTATCATCAGCTTTTGCATTGACTTGAGTTGAAGTAAAGACACAGACGTTTTGTTCAATTGCAAGGTCTTTGAGAGCAGTAGTCATAAGTAAAAGCAGTTCATCATTACGCAATGAGTGCCCACGAAATTCTTCAAGCAGTTTTGGAGAAATAAAGATATAATCATAAAATACATATCGACTTCCATAAAGGATTACCTGTTCACGCACCATATTTTTGATTTGTTCAATTGATGGGTCGGGAATTCTCATCAACTTCAATGTCTTATAATGCTTGATAATCTTGCGCGCAGTCTCTATTCTCTCTAATTCGTCTTTTGAAAAATCTCCATAACGGAATCTACTTCTTTCAATTCCGGTCAAATATCCTAGAACCATTTGAATAATTTGTTCTGGCTTTTGCTCTGTCATTATGAAAAGAACTGGTTCTGTGTTACCTACTCTAACCCATTTTCTTTTATAGTCATCATAATAAAAAGGGAACGCTAATCGACAAGCATCAGCTACAGCCTGCGCGCTCTTGCCTCCACCACTTCCACTACTACGGATAGTTAGTGCACCAAGTTCTGCACCATTTATAATATGAGAAAAAATATCTCCGTTTACTGGAAGACCAATTCCCTCTGAAGCTCCGAAACTATCAATTACGTCATCTACTTCTTCTTCTAGGTTCCATGACTGTATTTCGTCATTTTCGCTATAATTTTGTTCTAGCTTTAGAATTTTAGACTTAACCTTTTGAAGGATTTTTTCAATTGTTAATTCTTCAAAGTTCTTGTTGACTTCAAAGGCTTCTGGTTTTGTTTCATCTTCAATAAAAAACTCACTGGTGTCAACGCCCATTTTTTGAAGAGAATTCAATAAGCTAATCTTTTTTAGACGACGATAATAAAGAAGAAAATTATCTTCGTCTGTATAATATTGCGCGTCTTGGAGATATTCGATACCATGAGCCGTTTCAAAAGTAATGCGTGCAGACGCATTATTTTTTAGATAACCTTCAATATCAATAGGGGCAATACGTGTCGCGCCGTTTCGGTAAAGACCGTCGATTGCGGCGAAGATATATTTATCAAGTTTTGTTTGAAAGTCATCCGGAGTTAGTATATATTTGTCTGTATGACTAAGATATTGGGGCTTTGCCATAAGTGCGCCGAGAACTTGCAGCACTGTATTTTTATCTGTCATTCAATGTCCTCCAAGTTCCACTTTGGTTTTGCTTGAGTCTTTTCTTTTTTGACTTTACGGAGAGGAGCTTTCGCGCGGAGCTCTTCACGTTTTTTGATTTCTTCTTCAATAGAAGCAACGATGCCACGATTTTCTTGTTCTTTGCGCGACCAGTATTCGGTAGATTTGGCGTAAACATATGGAATAATTCCAAGGCCGCCATAGCTTTTCTCCCTATCTCCACCTTGAATTTCATAAAAATATTTCAAAGCAAAATAACATCCTTTATATGTCCCTTTTTTCTCTGATTTGATAAAGCTTTTGAAGAAAGCTTCACATTTGAAAAAATCATATTTGATTTTTAGGTCGTGCGCGAGATAGTCATAAATACGATCGCGCCATTGGTCATCCTCATTTAGATTCGCTTTCTTCCAATTGTCATAACAAGTTTTATGATAATAATAATTCTTTGCGGGCATCACATAGATGGTGTCTAATCCATCAAGTTGGGCATCAAAGTATTGCCCACATAGTCGGCATTTGACTTCGTGTTTCACTCTATCAACTCCAATTCTTTTCCTTTCTAATATTATATCATAAATTTCGTAAAAATACAAATTCAGAGGCATAGTCTTACACTATGCCTCTGAACATATATCTATTTAGTTCATGCTGTCACGTAGATCACGCAGGTCAAGAAGAGCTAAGTATAGGAGGTCTACTTGATCTTCAGTAACTTCCGAAAGCTTCATCTTTCGGCCAAAAATCATCTCAACCTTCTTTGACATTGTGCGAACAATATCCGTCTTATCCTCGTCCGTTTGTGCCTTATTTACAAGCGAAGTCCAAATTTCACGAGCTTCACTCATTGTAGCATTGAAATCATGCTTTTCATTGGTAATAATTGGAGCATTGTCAACAACACGTGCGCCATTCTGAGCTTCTGCGTCGATTGCCTTGGCAAGAGCTTTTTCAAACTCATGGAAACCGAAGGGGATTTTTGGAGAAAGGAACTTGTACCGACTGCCTGCTGTAATGGTCGGAGTAGAACGGGTCTGAACCCAGCGTTCACTTTCTCCCTTCTCATTCCATGTTTGAGTGATAACACCAATAATATCTACAATACCATTGACAATCTTCAAACAACGATTATTTAGGTCAGGTTTTGCTCCAATCAGTTTTCCTTCTTCATCATAGCTCTCTTTCAAGTGACAAGTCATAATCAAACCATAAGAAAGCATTGTAATCTTTCGGAGAGCACCCTCAAACTCTTTTGAAAGTTGAGTATAACCAGCTCCGTAAGGAATATCTCCAATCTTAGATACACTATTCTGCGCGCAAACAAATTGTTCACAAAGGTCATAAGCAATACCAATGGTATCAATACAAATCGTTTTGTACATTTCTTTGGCCTCTGCTTTTTCGAGCTGGCGCAGGACTAACTTGAATTCAGACCAAGAAGTAATCGGTTGAACCATCGCATTGCCTTGAGCGTTTGTACCAATCTCAAAGGCTAAAATCAACGCCTTATCGCTTTGGCAACAAAATTCTGTTTTACCGATTTTTTTAGTTTTACATTTTATAGGCTTTTTATCCTATAACTACTTACGGTTTCCCGTAAGAAAAGCACATCTTTTAGACCGATGAACGGCCCAGTAGTCTCGTGGAAATATTTTCTCTTATAAAGCATCCACTTCTGATAAAATTTCTTCATAATGGTCTTTTTTTCTTTGTAAAAACATATAACTTTCATTATAAAGAATATCATAAATTTTTCGCGTAGAAGATGACGAGTATGAAATAACATATAAAGGATGTACTCGTTGCCATTTTTGAATATTTACCCTAGGAATTCCTTTTTTCTCAAAAGTTTCAAGAATAAATTCTAAAATTTCGGGAGTGGCTGAGCAAACCTGCCATCGCAAATTACCTTTTCCTCGCCCATTACCATTTTTTATTAGATTTATACTACCATCACCATCAAAATAACCGCGAATATAATCAAGATAATAGCTAGTTTCCAACTTGTAAGGTGGCTTTAGTGCAAAAGTTTTATTTGGTATTACGCCATATTCTGCTAAATCTGCCTTATGAGTTTTGCTTGACCATCTGTAACTGGCAATGTCAAAACCCGTATTCGTAGTATAATAAGTAATTGAATTATCTATTCCTAAAAGGAAGCGAATTTTTTGTAAGATTTCTTCATCCTTTTTTGAAAGTTGTATCGTAATTCCATTTCCTTTTTGACTAATACTTCCATCAGAAGCTAAAAATCCAACAAGCCAAGCCATTTCGTGTGTCTGTTTTTTGAAAAAATCTTCATCTCGTTCTCTAGCTGTTAATACTTCTTGATACGAACGAATATGAATATTATTTTCCTGTAGTAATTTTTTTATATCACGAGAATAAACATGAAATTTTTTTGCGCATTTATTAAGTCCATTTCCCTCAAGATAAAACTGAATAACTTCATCGCTTTTAGCTAAAAATTCTTGTCTTTTCGCTTCTTTCTTAGTTTTTCGATTGTGAGGTATATTATATTTATCTAATACGTCAGTAATTTTATAAAAACCGACATGATATTTACGCGCTAAATTTTTTAGTGTTTCACCATTTTTATATTCCTGAACAATTTGAAGTTCAACGATGTCCTCCATTGGACGACCTCCATCATATAAAATTTTATAAGAGTTTTCTTTCTGTGCGTTGCCCCTGACTAATATTTTACTACTAGCCTTCAGGTCTGATTAGCATATCCATTAGGACTTAGCCTTCCAGTTTTTTACTACTTTGTTAAAACTTATTACTAAGTTTCAGCCCAAAATCTTAGGCGCACCGGCAAGAAGAATGTACTTCCCGCGCAAATCGCGGGAAATCACATTCGGCTGTAGTGTTAAGATGTCAATAGCCATTTCCTAACCTCCTTATTAGAAGCCTAGGTCGGCTCCAACATTAGAAAGGGAACTAGTTTGCGCAGGAGCCTTATGAGCACTCTTCTTACCCGCATCTGCCTTCATCTGGTCAAGACGAGCCTTGCGTTCGCGCATTGCCTGAACAAGGTCATCCATGTCATATGCGGCATCACCCTCAAACGGCTCCTGAGAACCAGCAATTACAACCAGCTCCTTTACAGAAGTGGTCTTCATACGCTCCTGCGGCTCACCAAAACCAATCTGCTCAATAATCTTCTCAGTCGTAGAGGAGAAGTTGAGACGAACCGTTGCCTTAAAAGTCTTATCGGTCTCCCAATACTGCTCGATTGCCGCAACGACATTGGGATTGGTGGCATGAAGCTTCATAATATCGACCTTTCCGCCATACTGTGGGATGATAGCAGTAATCTCAAGCTTCTTAGGGTCAAGTTCAACGCCTTGCTCATCAACCATTGGCTTGATACTAGAAATAGCAAACATAATAGTAAATTCACAAGATGGCTTGAATTCGCCGGTCGCCTTATTTACAAAGGAAGCTTTGACACAAGGAGTAGATACAAAACGTCCTTCTTGAGTGTAGAACTCATTCATCTTAAGAGTCGCGCCAGTGATACGAACACGATCAGCCTCTTCTCTGCCAACTGCGGCAACAGACTTATACTCCTTCATTACAGTTTCAATACTCGTATAAGCAGGGTTCAAGGTGACACCATCCTTCTTATACTTCTGAGAATAAAGAGAAACTGGAATCTGATAAGTGACAGGTACTCCGTTGACTTCCTTGTCAACTTCAACGGTAATCTCACCGCCGACAGTATCAACCTTCTGCCCATTCTTATCAAAAGAGCCATACTTTAGATTTGTCTCTAGTAAAATACCTTCAATCTTACCTCTATTTTCAGCTTGCTTTAGCATTTATTTTTTTTCTCCTTTTCAATTATTATATTTGGCTCTTCAAATGGCGAGGCCAATAATAGCCTCGCCTATATGAATTCAATTTACTCTGCGTCGTCAGAAGGGACGAAAGTCTTGCCAGCGTCCGTTAGAATAGCATATGCGACTGGCTTCTCGGCGCCCTCAACCTCTTCCTTCTCACGAACAACAAGACCCTTCTTGGTAAGGTCAAGAACGTTCGCGCCAACAGAACGAGCGGAGCGACCAGTAGCGTTAGCTAGCTCATCAATAGACACCTTGCCGCCATTATTCTTTAGATACTCAAAAACAATTTGACTCTTTTCAGTTAGCTTCATAATAACAATTTACTCCTTTTTTATTATAAAAATATATATTATAAATGAGCTTATGCCTCATTTATTTCCGTAATTATATTATAAACAATTTCTTCTAATTTGTCAAAATCTTTATAAGAAATTATATATAATTTTATTTGAAATTTTTCACAAATTTCTTTTTTCTCTTTATCTCTACGTTGAGTTTTTAGAAAAAGTTCTTTGTTATTCCAACCTTTTCCTTCATTACGATAATTATAATGTTGCTCTCCATTATATTCAATTAAGCACAATAATTTATCATTATCATCAAAAATTGCAAAATCATAATGAGGAAGGTAATTTGTGGAAAATCTAAAACGTTTTTCGGTATATTGAGGATGAAAATTTACTTTGTATTTTTGTAGAAGTGAAGAAATTTTTTCTTCACCTTTTGATTTCAAGCACCCGCATGAACAAACATAGCCTCTTCTTAGATTAGAACTTTCTGCTAAATGAATATTACCACAATCACATTGGCATTTCCAATAAGGGCTATTTCTTTTAGTATGTTCTGGAGCTGGTGCTCTTTCTAAAACAACTAATCGTCCAAAACGTTGACCTGTCAAATCAATAAGATTGCTTTTTCCAACTTCAGCACATCGCTTTCTCTTTATATCACATTCACCACAAGAAACGATTTGACCTTGCCGTAATGCGTCTCCAGTAACTGTTTTTGTTCTTCCACATTTACACCGACATCTCCAAGCAGCTTTTCCGCAAATAGAGCCATCTCTTTCTAAAACAGTCAAAGCTTCGTAAGTATTACCTGTTTCATCTTTTACCTTCATTTTATCCTCCCGAAGAATAAATATAAATATAAATAGCAGCTTATGTTCGGGCATATTACTCGTTGGGTAATTACTCCAACGCTCCCTGCTATTTTATTATAAACGAGACGCTGTCTCATTTATTCCATGTCAAATAAGTTGTCTCTCAACTCATTTTGTAATAATATTATACTCAAAATTCAAAAGAAAATCAAGAATTCAATCCAACTAAATTCTGAATTTTTTCTTTATCTTTCAATTTCATTACCTTCACGCCCATCGTTGCGCGCGATAGTAAAGGAATTTCATTTATCTTTAACCGAATTTGAGAAACATTAGAGACTACCAAAACTTCTTTATCATCAACCAGCGCCAAGAAATCACAAAGTTTATCTGATTGCTGAATTGATTTTCCTTTTGTTGCGCGACCTGTCAACCCAAATTCTCCAATTGAAGTTCGTTTTGCTGAACCATCTTCAGAAATTGATAAAATCTCTTTAGTCCCTTTTGGAATAACTCGCGCGGAAACAACATAGTCTCCTTCATTGAGCTTCATTCCTACAACGCCGCGCGTGACTCGTCCAATCGGACGAATATCAGAAGCGGAAATCATAATAAAGTTGCCAGAGTGGGACAAGACTCCAATATTTTCATCTCTTAAAATCAAAACAGAGACAATTGTATCATTTTCGTCGAGTTTTATTGCCTGCGCGCCATTACCTCTTTTTAGGTTATACTCAGACAAGGAAGATTTCTTCAAAATTCCATTCTTTGTAATAAAGACGATGTTAGAGGCTTGTTGTTCTTTCGATAAAATGACACTCGCGCGCACTTGTTCATCTGACTGAAAAGATACAAATGTATTTAGGTATTGCTTTTCACCAACTGAAAAATCGCCCATCTTCATTACATAAAAACGGCCCTTATCAGTAAAGAATAGGATTTCATTTGTATTTTCTCCAACAAGCGTATCAACCACATATTCACTTTTATCGAGTTTGAATTTTTGGCCGACGCCGTTGCGCCGTTGAGAATAAAGGGTTGATGTTTCACTTATGAAAACCGCACCGTCGTTTGTAAAAGAAAGAGCTAGTTGCTTACGTTCGATTGTTTCTTCTTCATTAGAAATATTCAAAATTTTCGTGCGGCGTGCGTCACCAAACTTATTGGCTACTTCGCGCAGCCCTTT
>ERZ773113.13-NODE-13-length-89314-cov-6.135359_pt1 | contig 89314 bp, 86 predicted proteins | sample MGYA00580565_ERZ773113 | MGnify/ENA primary metagenome ERZ773113 (study PRJEB29015, sample SAMEA2737827) | human gut metagenome | biome: human gut; feature: human-associated habitat; material: faeces | place: China | collected 2012 ...
GTTCCTGTTCGATGTTACGGATCTGTTTGGCAGAAAGCTCATCATCAAAGATGACTAAAACTGGTAAAGTAGGATTTGTAGGTGGAATGGATATACCTTCTTGCTCTAACTTCTCAATAGGATTTAAGAAAGCAATGGAGGAGGTTCTTCCAGAGTCTAAAACGTTAATTCAATTTACTAACTCGTTCACAGATGCAGCAAAAGGAAGAGTTGTTGCAGAACAAATGGTTAAAGAAGGGGCAGATATAATATTTATGGCCGCTGGTGGAGGAAACTCTGGTGCATTAGAAGTCGTAAAAGAGAACAATATAAAAGCAATTGGTGTAGATATGGCCAACAATTACTTAGCCCCAGAACACATAGTTACATCAGCACTAAAGAACGTTGGAGAAGGGTTAAAGTTAACTATAAAAGACTTTACTGAAGGTAGCTTCAAAGGTGGAGAAGTTAAGTATGATATATCAAACGGTGGAGTTGGATTCGAAAAGACAGATTTATTATCAGATGAGATAATAAAGTTTGTTGAAGACAAATTAAAAAATATGTAGTTTAATAATAGACCAAGGTGAAAGTACAGCTTGGTCTATTCTGTTAAAATGATGATTTTAAAAAATCTAAAAAATAGTTGTTGACTTGTAATCAATATTAATATATAATAATAACTGTAATGAGGGAGTTGATCTCCTTTAAAATAAATAAAATACAATTAGGAGGAAATAGACAATGAGAGGATTTGAATTAATGGTGCTAATGAAGGGAGTTACTTATTCAGAAATAGCTAAGGCTTTAGGTATAACTAGACAATCTGTTTCTCTGTGGGCAAAAGACAGAAAGATACCAGCAGAAAGGTTGGAGACATTATCTGAGATGTTAGATTGTCCAGTTGAATACTTAACGGCAGAAGTTGATATTGAGTCATTAAAGAACAACATACATAAATACTTAAGTTTATAATACTAAGAGCAATATTATATTGTTCTTAGTATAAATTTAAATAAATCTAAAACAAACATTGACTTCGATATTTCAATATGGTAAAATAGTAGTTGTATATAAAGGGTTTGCCTTAAATATGCAACTATCAAAAATACAAAGGAGGAATATCGTTGGCTACAAGTTGTAAGAATCGAGGTATGGACTTCGAAAATATGTTTTCAAACAAGTGTAAATTACTAAGAGAGGACGAAAATGCTAAGATATTGATAAACAAAGTTCCTACAGAAATGAAATTAATTAGAGGTGCTGGAGGTAGAATTGAAAAAGCATTTGCCGTATCAAAAGACAAGACAGAATTTGTAGACTACTGTGGAGTATACTACGGTAAGCCAATATGTTTTGAATTGAAGAGTACAGAAAACAAAACATCTTTTCCTTTTGGAAATATAAAAGAGTCTCAAATTAGTTTTTTAGACAAGTGGATTGAATATGGTGGAATAGGATATTATATTATAAGGTTTGCCTATCACAAGAGGGTGTTTATGGTAAGTGCTTTAGATATGCATCACATCATAAATACCATAGGTAGAAAGTCTGTTAAGTACGAACAGTGCTTAGAAGATAGTAGGTTTATAGAGCTTAACTATGATAAGTTAAACTTTGAAGACTACATATCAAATGAGATGTAAGGAGAGTTGATATGACACTAAAAGAATATTTGGATATATATAAAAGCACTAAAAAGATATATATCAGAGAACATTCGGATGACAACATATCTGCTGGAATAGGATTATTTAATGACACTAAACATTTACCTCAAAAATACTTGGATTCATATGTAACTAATTGGACTTATAAGCTTGATGCCGCTAATATTGGTGGAACTGAAATGGCAATATATCCAATAGCTACATTAAAGATAGTGAGGGGTTAGTGTTATGAAGCTAGGAGAATACATTAAAAATAACGATATTAAAAAGATATCTGTTGCAACAAGTGTTGATGATCTGGACAATAGGGTTGAATTTTTAGACATAAATATGATTCCAGTTAAATATTGGGACGCAGACGTAAGAACATTTAGACATAAGTTAAATATGGAATGCGGCTCAATTAAAGATATTGAAGTAATAGCTATAGTAAAATTTACATAAATTAAAAACAAAAAGGAGAATTTAAAATGAAAAAAGTATATTTAGCCAGCCCATTTTTTAATGATGAAGAAATAAAAACAATGGAAAGTGTATTAGAAATATTAAGAAGTAAGGATTTAGAGGTGTTTGCACCATTTGAACATCAAAATAAACACCTAGAATTTGGTTCTATGGAATGGAGAAAGGCAACTTTTAAATCAGACATGGATGCGGTATATAAAAGCGATATAATGGTTGCGATACTTGATGGAAACTACTCAGATTCAGGAACTGCATTTGAGATAGGGGCATATAGTGAATTAAAGAAACCTATAATAGTTGTAAATCCAAATGGAAAAACAATAAACTTAATGATAGCAGAATCACTTCACGCAGTAATAACAAGTTTTGAAGAATTAAAAGAGTATGACTTTAATGAATTAAAAGCTATACCATACACAGATTACGTTTGGTAAAACTGCAGAACTTTGGAGAGTTGGTTAAACTCTCCTTTATTATGCCTAAATAGTTTAAAGAGTATATTAATTAAAACCACAATTAGGAGGTGTTGTATGAGTGAGATCAAGTCAATTCTACCGACCTTGTCATTGGTGTTTGTGATAACAATAATTGTATTGACAATAAGGATTAGCAACGAATTAAAGAAACGAAAATAAATTTAAACAAATCTAAAATAATTGTTGACTTAGTAAGGAGTATGGTGTATTATATAACCAAGATAGTTGTTATCTAATTCAACAGCTATCAAATATAAAAACGATATACATACTACAATTAAATAAGAGGAGGATGCAAAATGAACAAAAAGATAGTGTCGGTTGACTTTATAATATCTAAAGACAAGACCGTAGCTACAGACTCACATAATGTTGGGATAACAAAGAAGAACCCAAAAGACAATCACGATGATGTGATAGCTATGCTAGTATCATTAGCAAGAATGTTAGATGTGTCAGAGGATAAAGTATCAGGCATAGTTGATATTTTATGGGGAGATATACCGCAAAAGCCAATAAGTTCATATGAAACTAAAGAGCTGTGTGAAGAGTTATGGAAAAGAATTTAAAAAAATCTAAAAATAATATTGACATAAAAAAGAAGCTGATATATAATAAATAATGTATCTGAAAGGTTACATAAAATATAAATAAATCTAAAAAACAAAGGAGAGAGTGTTGTGACAAAAGAATTAAACAAGAAACAAACATTAGGTAGATTTGATATAGTAGGAGAGATAGCCGTAGATAGCAAGGTGTTCGCTATAGGAAGCAAAGGTAAGAACAATCAAGCTTGGATAAGTAATGTGTTCAATCCAAGAGTTGATGGAGTTAACGGTGCAAGTATGTTTGTTAGAATGCAAGATGGATACGATGAGGTAAAGGGTAAAACTTTATACTTAAAAACAGTAAACGATGAATCTATGGAGATAAAGTTTGGAGATAGATTTAATCCAATTCTAGTTGAAAAGGTAAACGAAAGGTCTTTTGTAAAGGTATTTACTAAGAGAGTTGAAAAGATAAATGAAGAAAGTGGAAACAAGTTTATGGCTTGGGAAGAACCACAAAAGTTCTTAACTGTATTTGATGCAATAAACTTTCTACAAACTGTTATGCCATTAGCATCAAAGCATAAGGTTAGAATGACTGGAGATGTTAGATATAGCACATACAACGGAAAGTTACAAAGAAACTTCGAATTAAAGAATTTTTACATATTAACAAACAACGAAGAAGAAGGCAAAGAAATGCCTTTAGGATTTAACTTCACTCAAAACATAATAGTTATGAAAGATGCTGTTAAGAAAGATAGGTTTGAATCTGAAGGTGTAGCCACTATAGATACTAAGCTATACGTTAGAAAGGCTAAAGATCAATACGAGATATTAGACTTACCTTTAACAGTAAGAGCAACTGAAGACAATAAAGATACTTACAGAAAGATGTTAGAGAAGTACTTTACAGTAGACGGAGACACAGTTAGAAGAGTGAATGTAGAAGGTATGTTCCAAGTTGGATATGTTTCAGGAAATATAGATGAAAACGACCTTCCTCAAAATGCATTAGAATTAATAGAAGATGGATTCTACTCAAAGGAAGAAGTTTTAAAAATGTTCCTAAAGAAAGAGAGAGTTGACGAAACTTTATTAAGAAGACCTATAGTTAAGATGTCTGAAGGCATACCAACTGGTATAGATAAGTCAGATGAAGATTATACGATGGAAGATATACAAGCTGCAATGAAAGAAGTTTCAACTGAGGAAACTATTAAGATAGGCGAATCTTCAATTTCAACAGATAGCTTATTAGATGAGTTGAGTGGATTATAAGATATAAAATACAAAGTGCCTAGGGGATACCCCCCCTATGCACAATTTAAATAAATTTAAAATTAAAAAAGAATAATAAAATTAAAGTATGTTAAGGAGAGAAGTTAGTATGAGTTTATTAAGAAAGCCAATGAGAAGAGTTCAAGGTGTTAAAATATTAGCATATGGAGTAGATGGTTCAGGTAAGTCAGTGTTTGGATTATCATTCCCGGAAGTTGCAGTTCTAGATTCTGAGTCTAAAGTAGGAGTTTATGAGGGTGATCCAGAGTTTGGACAAAATATAGTTGCTGTTGCAGATACTTCGAACTACTATGACACATTAGATGTAATAGAAGAGGTTATAAAGAATGACCTATGTAAGACATTAATGATAGATTCTGAAACTTACATAAAAGAAGCTATGGAAGTTGCTGCTATGGAGACTGAAGAAGAGAGAGCTAAGAAGAAGGGTGGAAATATAGATGACCAAACTGTATCAATGAGAGGTTACGGTAAGATAAAGTTAAACTCAAATAGAATGAGATTATTAAAAGCACAAGCATCTGCTAAAGGTATAAACATAATATCTACTGCTCACAAGGAAGATGTATTACAAAAGGTCGGAAGTGAAAATGTTAAAATAGGTGAGAAGCCAGTTTTAAGAAAGAATGCTCAACATGACTATGATGTTATATTAAGATTCTTCAAAGAGAGAGATATGGCTACAGGTAGAGTTAAGTACTGTGCAGAAGTTGAAAAGGACACAACTAGAGTTTTAAACGTTGGACAAGTGGTTGAGAATGCATCGTATGACTTATTTAGACAATACTTTGAATCAAGACAAGGTTTAGGTAAAGCTGATACTAAGTATGATAAGAACATAGAGAAGGATATGGAAACTATGAAGAATGAAGATAAGAACCATGACGACTTAGTTGAAGAGTTTGTTACTTTATTCAAAGATATGAAAGCTAAATCTCCTGAAAAGGCGGCTGTTATACCTACACTATTAAAAGAACATGGAATAGATAGCTACAAGAAACCAGAACACTTTGAAGCTTTACAATCTGTAGTAGCTAAAATGAAACAAATGTAATAAATGGAGAGGGGATAGCACCCCTCTTTTTATAAGAAACGGAGAAAAGATAAATGGCAAAAGTAACAATGAAATGTTGGCACTGTAAAGGTGTAATAGAAAGCAAAGATGATTTGGCTATAGAAAAGGTAAACAATGTAAACAGAAAGTTTCATAAGGAACTTGGTTGTTTGGAGTCGTTTAAGAATCAAAAGGCATTAGAGCTCAAAGAAAAGCAAGACAAAGAGAAGTATTGGGAAGAGTGGTGTGCCTTATATGAATACGTTAAAAGAGATGTATTGAAGTATTCTGATAAGATGCAATTATCTGAGCACACAAGAAGAAAGCTTTTAGAATTAAGAAATGGTGGTTTGATTAAAAATCACGAGGGTGTTACTGACAATGGGTATCCATTCCCTGTTATACTGATGACCTTTAAAGTTAAAAAACTAGAAATAGATAGGGCATTAGATAATATAAATTTTGAAAATGAAACACAAAAAGTTAATTACATAATGGCTATTATAAAAAACTCTATTAACGATGTTTATCTTAGAGTTTTAGCTAAAAACAAGAGAGATGAAATGGTTAAGAATCAAAGCAACACAGCTGTTCAATCAGTTAAAAAGGTTGAATATGTAAAGAAGTCTGAAATAAACAAAGGTAGTCTGTTTGACGATATATGGTAATTATATGCAGTAGGGAGGTGCATGCACATGATAGGAATGACAGAAATATCAGAAATGTCCAAGATAACTGAATCTAATTTGATAGGATGCTTGTACAATAATCCAAACTTATTCTTAGACCACGATGAGTTATCTTCAAATGACTTTAATAATGAACAATGGAGGTTTATGTTTGCCTTGGGTAAGAAGATGGCCTTAAGAGGATATAATACACTTACATCAATGGACGTAGAAACATTTATTGAACAATTAGGAAACGAAAAGATTGCATCAGGATTTGAATACTATGGTGGAACAAGACTTGTAGAAGATTTACATATGATATTTGATGGTAATGATAATATAAATGTTTACATAGACGACCTAAAGAAGTGGAAAGCAATAGCAGAAATACAAAAGAACTTTTCAATAGAAAGTAAGGAAGACCTAGTAAGATTAAGTAAGGGGTCATTCAATACTCTATATGATTTATTTACTGCAAAGCTAAACAATATATTTGTAAACATAAATGAAGATGTTCATACTCAAGAAATAGGGTATGGATTAGATGAGTTAATCGAAGATGCTAATAAGGGTATGAAAAGGGGTCTTCCAATAGATTCTCCAATATTGTCTGACACTATAAATGGAATAAACTTAGGTCAAATAATGCTTATAGGAGGACAGTCTGGATCAGGTAAGTCTACTTGGTTAATACAACAAGTTTTAACTTCGGTATTTAACAATGAAGAGGCGGCAGTATTCTTCCTAAACGAACAAGATGCTAAAAAGTTCCAACAAGAACTATTAACTTGGATTATAAATAATGTAGTGTTAGCTGGAACTAATAAGTTTTTCAATAAGGTAAGATGGAGAGATGGAGGTTTCTCACAAGAAGAGTTCGAATGGCTATATCAAGCCAAAGAGATACTTGAAAACAAGACTAAGAATAATAAAATAATAATAGTTGAGTTTAAAACATATTCTCATAAAGTTGTAATAAGAAGTATTAAGAAGTATGCTGCACTAGGAGTAAAGATATTTGCTATAGATACATTTAAACTAAGTTCAGATGCAGACCCAAAGAATCCATTCTGGTTGGAGATGATGCAACAAATGAGAGAGTTTGATGACTTAGTTAAACCTTCTAATTTGAATGTATCCCTTATATGTACACTTCAGTTAGGTAAGGGTGCTATAGTAAGTAGATACTTATCTGCAAATGATCTAGGTATGTCTAAGAACATAATAGACGTTGCTTCAACTTGTTTGTTAATTAGAAAGATGTATGCGGATGAGTACAAGGGGGAGAAGAACGAAATAAAAGTTTGGAATACTGTTGGGGATAGTAGATTTGCAACAGAGTTAGACCCAACAAAGAGACATAGTATAATATTTATAGAGAAGAATAGAAATGGTATAGCTCAAGAATTTCAAGTTGTAGCTCAGCACGACTTTGCTACGTTTAAATATAAAGAAATGGGCAAATCTTACATATCGATAGGAGTATAGAGTAATTAAAGATGGATGCAAGAGAGTTAAGAGAATATATATCAAGAAACGACAAACTACCAGAGATTTTAGAATCTCTTGGTATGCACTCTATTAATGGTATAAACCCAAGATATTATAGTTGTGGACTTCCCGATGGAGACAACCCAACTTCAACAATAATATATAGAGATGAGTCTTTAACTGTAAATGCATACACTAGAAACATAGGTGGAGATGAAGATAAGAAACCAAACATATTCAACCTAATAATGTTTATTAATAATTGTGAGTTCTCTACTGCCATCAACTGGTGTCATGCTGTTTTGGGTCTTAGTAACGATAGAAGGGGTTTGTATCACAAAAGAGAGGATTTACTATCAAGATACAAGAAGAATACTCTTGGTAAGTCAAAACTTATAAAGGATGATATTACATATTATGATTTAGATGTTTTAAATAGATATCAAAAAGACCAACATATAAGTTTAGTTAGAGACGATGGAATAATAGACAAGAGAGTTTTAGATAAGTATATGGTAATGTTTGATGAGAGAACCGATAGAATAATATTCCCACATCTAAAATATGATGATGTTACAAAAGTTGCTGGTGTAGTTGGAAGAACTGTCCATAAAGCTTATAAAGAATTAAAGATATTCAAGTATATGAGTATGCTTCAAACTAGGTTTGACAAAACATTTAATCTTTATGGACTTAGTTTAAATATAGATCACATAAAATCACAAGGAATAGTATGTGTATTTGAGGCGGAGAAGTCTGTTATGAAGTTAGATATGTATGGTATGCCTGTGGGTGTAGCCGTTGGATGTCACGAGATAAGCAACTTTCAGCGTAGGTTGCTTGTACGGTTGGAAGTTGAGATATGTATATGCTTCGATAAGGATGTTGATGAGGAACATATAAAAAAGGTTTGTAATGGATTAAACATAGGTCGTACTGTTAGTTATGTTAAAGATACTGAGAACCTATTAAAGGATAAGGATAGTCCCGTAGATAGGGGACATAGAGTATGGAAACAACTATTTGAAAATAGAATAAAAGTTTAAATAAATCTAAAATAAATACAGAGGAAACTATTATGAAAGTATTAGAACTATTTGCAGGACAAAGAAGCATAGGAAAGGCGTTTGACAAGAAAAACCACGAAGTGTACTCGATTGAGTGGGATAAAAGACATGAAAATATAGATTGGTATCAGGATATAAGTACAATAACTGCCAACGATATAATAGAAAGATTTGGAGTTCCAGATATTGTTTGGGCGAGTCCAGACTGCACTAGTTATTCTATAGCTGGAATATCTCACCATAGAACAAGAGAGATTGGCGGAAACCTATTGGCAAAAAGTGATTATGCTAAATTCTGTGACAAAACAAATTTAAATGTTATGATGTTGATTGATGATTTGCTAAAAATAAATCCAAACCTTATATATTTTATTGAAAATCCAAGAGGTGGAATGAGGAAGATGGACTTTATAAAAGGCAAGCCTAGATATACAGTTACTTACTGTCAGTATGGCGATGAAAGAATGAAACCTACAGATATATGGACAAATCATCCAAATCCTAACTTTAAACCTGCATGTAAGAATGGTGATTCATGTCACGTTGCGGCTCCAAGGGGTAGTAGAACGGGAACACAGGGGAGAAAGAATAGCATTGAAAGGTCTTTAATACCAGCACAATTATGTGATCATATTGTTAATATATGTGAAGAGTTTTTAACTGTAAATTATATTAGTCATGTGGTGCTAGAATTAGTTAGGGAAGCTAAAAACTCTACCGAGGAAGGTAATTGGATATACGACATAGAAACAATAGAGGATAAGTTTAATATTACACTAAATAACTCGCTGGTTGTTAAAATAAAAGGCTTGTTAGAAGAAAATGAAGATGTGTGTGATGTTCAGATATACGATAATTACATAGATATAATGCTATACAAGGATAGCTTTTAAATTAAGAGTTCAGTTTTAATGAAATAAATTTAAATAAATATAAAAGTATACGGTGGAGGTAATATCGATGGAGGCAAGAAAGACACCATTTAATTGGGTTGGTAATAAGTTTAAATATATAGATGTAATCAACAACTTAGTAAGAAATAAAAATTATAATTCAGTAATAGATATGTTTATGGGAAGTGGAAACATACTTTTAAATATTAATACAAATGCGAATAAAATGATTGGGAATGACAAAATAAAGCTGTTGCCATGTATATATACAGAAATTGAAAAGAATAAACATATGTACACTTTAGAAGATGTAGACATAATTTTAAATAGGTTTAACAGATTTTCTAAAAAAGAGGATTATTATATATTCAGAGACTATTGGAACGAAAAGTATTTAAACGATAAAATGGATGAAGACTTTATTATTGAAACGGTGTTACTATTAAAAATGTGTAGCAATAGTATGGTTAGATTTAATCAAAAAGAAGGGTACTTTAATCAGGGATTTAGAGGTCTTGGAAAGAAAGATGAGTTTTTCACAGAAAGTATGAAACGTTTATGTGTTGACAGTGTAAATTCTTTGACAGAAATATTAAATAAAAAGGAGTTTGATTTTACAAGTGAAGACTTTTTGAACTTTAAAGATTCAGATGATAATAATTTGATAATTTTAGATCCACCATATATATTGAGGTCAGATATGTATACTGTTGATTGGAACAAAGAACACGAAAACAAACTTAATGAACTGATTATGAAAACAAAAAACGACTTTATTTATTTTAATTATCTTGAAAGAGATGGAATTGTTAATCAGGAACTTGTGGATATTATTAAAAAGAGAGGATTGACCGTTATAGAGATTAACAATAAAACAAATGCGGGTCAAGGTAGGAGCAAGAATACAATAGAGGTTAGGGAAGTTTTAATAACTAATATTTAAATATTGTTAATTGGAGGAAGATTGAATGTATAAATGTTTAACTTGTAAAAATGAATGTGAATTTGAAGAAATTAATATAATAAAAACTTATATTTCTCAAAAAACAGGTGTCGAACTAGACAAATTTATTTGTAGAGAAGATGTGGTATGCCTAGAGTGTAATAATAACATGAGCGAAGGACATGTTGTAGAAATGGTAGAATAAAATTTAAATAAATCTAAAAAAATATTGACTTAAATAAAGCTTGAATATATAATAATTATTGTGAGGGGCAACCCTCCAATAAATTTAAAAAGGAGTGATTTAGTGGTCAAAATAGTAATGATAATGGTGTTTGCAGTTGTACTAAGATTAATAACAAAATTTTAAAATAATTGAATGGGTTAGGGCGATGAACATGAGAAGGAGCAACAAATGGACAGCAAAAGAAGAGAGATATTTGGAATTTGCGTACTCTACAAGTGAATTGGACGAGTTAGCAAAAGAGCTTGGTAGAACTAAGAGGTCAATATATATGAAAGCTTTTGAGTTGGGACTGACAAAGAGGTGGACAGACGAAGATTTGGAGTATTTAAGAGAAGCTTATTCTACCACTGACATAGAAGAACTTGTAATTAACCTAGGAAGAAGTGAACGAGCTATCAGTGCGAAAGCTTTTAGTTTGGGACTAAGAAAGAGACCAACTAAAAAAGAGACAGATTTCTCAGAAGAATTATTTGGTGATTTAAGTGAAATTGAGTCTGTAATTAGAGAAGATAGGATTATAAGAGAGGCTATAATGCTTGGTTTTTATTAATCAAATAGATTTAAAAATTTACATAAAACTAAAACATATGTTTACATATACGATGAATTAAAAACAAATAGGAGTGATAATATGGTAGAATGTGGCTGTTGTTTAGATTGTCTTATGTACGATATGTGCAAAGATAATTGTGATATGGACTGTGAGGATTGCCCACTTAATAATGAGTAGTAAATAAATGTACAGTATGGAGGATGGCAAGATGACTAAAGAATTAATAAAAGAAGTAGTAAGAGAAACGGTTCGCGATGGAGTTGTGAACCTGATTGTAAGGACAATATAGTTATTGAGCTTAAAGATAAGGACGGAGTATGGATGCAAGAAGATGACCGTTGTGCAGGTATAGATGTTGCGACCTGTCTTTACAACGAGGAAGCTTACTTTGTTGATATAAGAGTTTTATAAAATAGGAGGTTATATATGTCAGAAAGAAAGGCAGTAGTTAGACCAAAAGCATTAGTTGAAAAGTATGGAGATGACTTTAAAATATGGTCATATTCTAGAGTGTCTTCATACAAGAACTGTGTACATGAATATTATTTAAGTAGAATACTAAAGGTTGAAAATAGAAATAATCTTTGGGGAATACTTGGTGGATTAAGTCACGATGCACTAGAAGATTTTTACAATGGTGAGATAAAGTATGAAGATATGCTTAAAAAGTTTGAAAGCTCATTCTTAGACTATGAAATGGCGGATTTAAGATTTGTAAAAGATGATTCTCAAAATGAAAAGATGATTAAAAAGTATAAGGAATCAATGATACATTTCTTCAATAATCATATCCCAATAACCCAAAAGGTATTGTCAGAAAGGGAGGTTTGGGTTGACACAGGATTAGCTGTATTTATAGGATATGTGGATGCTATTCATAAAGATGAGGATGGTTTTTATAACATAACAGACTATAAGACATCTTCAATGGGTACAGAATATAAAGGAGAGAATCTACTGCACAAACAAGAGCAGTTATTATTATATGCATTAGCATTAACTCAATTAGGAATACCATTAGAAACAATAAAGATAAGATGGAATTTCTTAAAATACACAAATATAAGATATGACCATATGGTCAGTGTTACATATATGAAGAATGGAAAGCTTACAACTAGTACAATGAGAAAAGAAGAGATGATTAAAAAGCTTTCACCTCAACTTAAAAAAGATATATTAGAAGTATATACAGACCTAACAACCAAAGAGTTGAAATATATAATAGAGGAACTTACAGAAGAAGGTGATTTAAGCAGTCTTCCTGATGAAGTTGTATCAAAATACGAAATAAATCCAGTTGTTAGGTGCGGAGAAAGACATAGGTGGGTAGAAGCTATAAAGACTCAGTTAAAGAAGGATATGATAGCATATGGAATGTCTGATGTTGAAGCTGAGGTTGCATATGCAGATTGTCTATCTAATAATAATTTAGATACACTTCCAAAAGATATATCTAAGAATTATATACTAGAAGATGCTTATTTATATGGAGAGGTTAGTCAAGAGAATGTAGATACATTAATTAATAATATGAATAAGGCTGTGCTTGATATTCAAGCTAAGGGTGAAGATTCATCTAATTGGGAGAACAATAAGTTAGAAAATGATAAAACAGCTTATTACTGCAACAACCTATGTGGGGTTAATAAAGATTGTAAGTATCATAAGAAATATATAGATGATTTAAAGAAACAAAATGAGGAATATAAAAAGGAAGAATCTGATATATTGGCAGAATTAGATATGTTATAGAGGTAAAATATGGATAAGTTAATTACAATATCAATAAGTACATTATTAGCTGTGCTATTTTGTAAGTATGTTTATAAATTTGATTGGTTATAAATTTAAATAAATCTAAAAATAATATTGACTTGTCAATGCTGGGTTGGTATAATAATACCTGTGGTAAATAATAATTATACCAACCACATAATAAATATAGGGAGGTGAACCGCATGGCAAATATAGAATGTGAAATATGTGGAAGTAAAAATCTATCAATCATTAAAACAGAAGTGGTAAATAGGTCTTCAGAAGGTCGTAAATGTGAAGACATACTAGTTTTAACGCTTGACTGTTTAAATTGTGGAGCAGTGTTTACTGAATGGACAAGAATTCAAGATAATTAAAATTAATTAAAAGGAAGATTTTAAAGGAATTTAGATGTAGACAAAATGACAGTACAAGAATTGATTGGTAGGTTAGAGCAAATAGAAGATAAAACAAAAGAAGTTGGAGATGGTGAGTATGGAGATTCAATAGAATATATATATGAGTTTGATGACGGTATATATTTATAAACAAAAACATCGCTTTATTATGGAGGAAGTTATGACAGAAAAAGAAAAGATAAAATTAATAACAGAAGATATGTGGTGCAATAAATATAGTATGGAATGTGGAGAAGTTCCTTATGAAGTATTAAATGAGGAAATATTTGATTTAACGGGATTAGGTTTCAGCAATTATGAGTGTGATTTGCTTTGTAGAGATTGTGAATTTATGAAAGAATTCTAAGCGAAATAAAATATTTAAAGGATCATGATAGAATATAATTTTTATTTAAGAAGGTAAATAAATGAGGTTTGATGAAGATGATTTTCCTATATACGAACCTTGCGACAGGTGCGAACATAATGACAAAAAACACAATTGGTGTAATATGTTTAATTTTAGAATAATGAGTGATTGTTGGTGTTGCCCAATTATATTAAATAAAGATTAAATAAAAATATCAATTATTATAGGAGGAAATTATAGCAACTAGATATATGACGAACGAAGAGTTTAAACAAACAACAAAACCAATTAAAAATATATTAGAATAAATTTAAAATTACTTAGAAAGAAGGTTAAGCAATGAAAGAATTTACAAAAGATGATTTAAAAAACGGGATGGTGGTTGAATACAGAAATGGGTACAAGAGAATATATGCAGAAGAAGTCTTATACGACATAGAATTAGAAAAGACGATTTCAATAAGTTGTTTTGATAATCACTTAAGAAATGAGAAGGGTATTACTGCTTTTGATATTATAAAGGTATATGAAGATTTTAGGGGTTTCAAGAAAGATGGGTTGATTTGGGAAAGAAATGAGATAGATTGGTCTAAAGTTAGTGTGGACACACCTTTACTTATTAGATTTATTAGTGGGGGCGAAGAGTTTAAAAGGCATTTTGCAAAATATAAAGATGGAAATATATACGTTTGGACTGCTGGATACACCTCTTTTACAGGAACAGATACTGTAAGGGTTGCAGAAGCTAGATTAGCTGATAAAATATAGTTTAATTAAAAGAAATATTTTAAAGGAGGACGGTATGTTCAAGAAGAGATTGTTAGCAAGTATAACCCTAGATAAAAGTAAACTAAAAAGAAGTGAGAAGGGTAGTTGTAATATAGAGTGTATTCCTGCGGTAAGAATGCTTACAAAAACTGAGTATGAGGAATTAAAATGTTGTTTAAATAGAGCTTGTGAACTACTTAGGGAATCATATATTAGAACAACAAAAGAATATTAAATAGATTAGGAGTGATATTATGAGAATTTACATAGATTCAAATTTAGAAAATAAAAGCTGTAAAATATGGTTTGAAGACGGAAATATACAAATATTAAAAGGTGATATAACAGATATATGCAACAGAATAAGAAATTATGTTTTGGATAGCGAATCAAAAATAGACGAAGTGTATGTTAATCATCTAGGATTTGGAGCTACATATGTTGACACATTACAACGTTTAGGGTTAGATGTCAAAGTATGTTCATACAACAAACTAATTAAATAAATCTAAAATCAATTGTTGTGATTTTAAAGTAGGAGGCAGGATAATGGCATATATACATGTACACACTTGTTTTAGCTTACTAGATTCAACTATTAAGTTACGAGAGTTGGTATCTAGAGTGAAAGAGTTGGGAGTGGAGGCCTTATGCGTTACTGAACATGGAAACCTATATTCATCGGTTGAACTTTATAAGTTATGCCAAGAATATGGTGTAAAGTATATAATGGGCTGTGAGATGTACATAACACCTCAACATCCAAGCATTAAAAACAAAGAAAACAAATACAACCACTTAGTAGTAATAGCTAAGAATGAAACAGGAAGACTAAACCTTATAAAATTAGTTAGTGAAGGTAATAAATATAAGTACTATGGAAAGCCAAGAATAGATTATAATATGTTACTTGAACACAAAGATGGTTTAATTGTAACTGCAGCTTGTTTAGGTGGAGAAGTTCAGAGGGCAATAATGGATGGAGACATTATTAAAGCAACTAATATAGCTCTTAAATATAAAAATGATTTTGGAGATGATTACTACCTAGAACTTCAAAGCCACAGAGATGACGAACAAAGAATGGTTAATCGTAAGCTTTTAAAAATGGCAAAAGAATTAGATATAAAGTATATCATAACTCCAGATGCACATTATCTAACGGCAGAAGACCAAAAATATCACAATGTATTTGTACAAATAGGTCAAGCAAGAGAAGCTGGAGAGTTTTATACTGATTGTTACATACAAACAGAAGAGGAAGTTTATCAATTCTGTGATAATATGACAAGAGAAGAGGTTGCATTTGGTTTAGCTATGACCGAAGAAATAGCAGATAAGTGTAATGTAACTATTCCCTTGTCAGCACCAATAATGCCCCACATAAATATACCAGATCAATTTAAGGATGAAATGGATTATCTTAAATATCTGTGTGTTCAAGGATTTAGAAATAAGAAGATAGATACTTTACCAATAGAAAAGCAAAGAGAGTATTTAGATAGATTAAAATATGAAATATCAACCATAAGAGAAATGGGGTTCGAAGGTTACTACCTTTTAGTTGAGAGTTATGCAAACTCCGTTAGAAGAAGAGGTATTGCCAGAGGGTCTGGTGGAGGAAGTCTAGTTGCATATCTTACAAATATAGTAGATATAGACCCAGTTAAATACGGTCTTTACTTTGAACGTTTCTTAGATGTTGGTGCTTTAGAATTATTAAAGAATGGAACTATAACAAAAGAACAATTAAAGATTCCTGATGTCGATCTTGACTTTGGAAAGCAAGACCGAAATAACATTATGAATAATATAGTTGAACAATATGGGCAAAATAGAGTTGCTGCACTTGGAAGTTTTCAATATATTTGGGCAAAGGGGGCAATAAAAGATATAGGTAAGGTTTTAGGAATATCATTTGAAACAACAAATAAAATGACTAAAAACCTAGGCGATGAATCCATAGAGGAAGCTTTAGAGTTAGGATTATTAGATGAATACAAAGGAGAATATCCAGAGTTATTTGTATATGCAGAGAAGTTAGCAGGTCTTCCCAAGTCATTTTCAATGCATCCTTGTGGTAAGATAATTGCCATGGAAGATATAATTACATATAATGCAGTTGAAATATCTGACGATGGAGAACTAGTTCTTCAAGGGGATATGCACACAGCAGAAGACTTAGGTCTAGTAAAGATAGATATATTAGGACTAAGAACAGTAGATGTTATATATGATGTTTTAGATATGATAGGTAAAGACTATGAATATATAGCACCCCACAACTTAGACTTTAATGATAAGAAGGTTTTTGAGAATTTTAGAAATGGATTCACAGACGGTATATTCCAATTTGAATCAGATGGAATGAAGAAGACATTGGAGAACATCGAGGTTAGTGAACTAAACGATTTATTTGTTGCCAATGCACTATATAGACCGGGAAGTATGAAGTTTATTGAAAACTATGCCTTAAGAAAGAAAGGGTTGGAAGAATATGAATTTTTACATCCAGACCTAGAAGATATACTTGGAAACACATATGGAATAATAGTGTTCCAAGAACAGTTAATTGAGATAGGTAGACTGGCTAAACTTACAAATCCTGATGAACTTAGACAGGCTACAGCTAAAAAGAAGGATAAGTTACTAGCAAAACTTAATCCAGAACTGTATGATGGATTACAGAAGAGGGGATGGACGGTAGAACAATTAGATACATTATGGGATATAATGCTTGATTTCGCAAAATATTCGTCAATATGAATTATTGCATATAATTTTATCTAAGGAGATGTAATAATATGTTTAATAATAAAGTTGAAAATATAAATAAAACCAAAAAGATACCATACAATAAATTAACAGATGAAAACAGGAAAGATATACTTGAAACGTATTTCACTAGAATAGATATCACTATACCTAAGATTTCAGATTATTTAAATATATCTACTAGGGCTGTTGCAAGAGTTTTAAAAGATAATAATATAAATACAGCTAGGTTGAATAGGTATACTCTAAATGAATATTATTTTGAGAACATAGATACAGAAAGAAAAGCATATTTACTAGGATTGTTATTTGCAGATGGATTTGTAGGAGATGAGAAGTACAATAATGTAGTCATAGATTTGCATAAAAATGACTTACATATATTAGAAGAATTTAAAAATGAAATCCAATTTACAGGTGAAATAAGGGAAACAAAGTCTAGTGGTGGATTTTCAAAAGAAGGTGAAACAAGTTTACGATTAAATTTTTCATCAAAAGTAATGGCTAAACATCTAAGAGATTATGGTATAGTTGTTAAAAGATCTGAAACAATGACAACATTGCCAAATATACCGAGTCATCTAATAAGCCATTTTATCAGAGGTTACTTTGATGGAGATGGAACTATATCTATGCTTAAAAGAAAGTCGTATAGAAACTTTTCTGGAACTACAAAACTATATGAGCATATGAATTATTTCTTTTCAATAATAGGTCATAAAGAATTTTTAGAATGTATTGCAAAAGAAATGAATTTAGAATCATATAGTTTTGAAAAGAGTAAGAATGAGAACATGGTGTATTTAAATGTAAGGTCTAAGGTTGAAATGCCTAAGATATATGATTATTTATATAAAGATTCAACAATAAAATTACAACGTAAGTACGATAAATTTAATGAAATAATGGGCGACATTAAGTAGAAACACTTAATGCAAATGGGGAGAATTGCTGGAAGCCTAAGTTAAAAAATAATATGGTAATCAGCAGCCGAGCCACAGAAACCAGTAAAAGTATGTGGAAGGTTCAGAGACTAATGGTTGAGTATGGTAAACAATAAGACCGACACGAGTACCCCACACCTGACCAAATAATGTTGAAGGTGATGATATAGTCCGACACTCCATTGAAAAGTGGAGAGTATAAGATTAAATACTTATACATAACTGATGTCAACTTATCACATAGTGCTGCTTATGCGATAATAGCTTATATATGTATGTACTTAAAAACATATCATCCAAAAGAGTTTATATGTGCATGGATCAATTCATATGGTGGTAAGATAGACAAACTTCCTGTATGTAAAAGAGAAGCACAAAGACTAAGAATACCACTTAAAGTTGGAGATTGGAGAAGTGCAAGTAGCGTATGTACAGTAAAAGATGAACATATTGAAATAGGTACATTGATTATTAAATTCTGCAATACTTCAATAGCCGAGGAATTAAAACTGTTTTCAAATAACAATTATAATTACTTTGTTGACTTGATTAGGGATATAAAGATGAATACAACAATGAATAATAGACAACTTAAAATACTTACATCTTTAAATTTCTTTAGTGAGTTTGGAAGGAATAATAAGTTGTTAGCTGTACTAGAAGAGTACGATAAGAGACTTAAAAACAAAAACCTTAAAGAAACTACGGTAGAGAAGAGGCTTGTGGAGCTTAAAGAGTTTGAATTATCTCAAGAGAATAAGAATTTAGATGCCAAGTCTCAAGTTCAATCTGAGAAGGAGAGTTTAGGATTTGAATCATCAGTATATCCTAATGTTCCAGGAAACATATATATGGTTACAGAAATAGATGATAAGTATACACCTAAGCTTAGAATGTATAGATTAAAAGATGGACTATGTATAACTATGAAATGTAAGAAGAATGATATAAAACTTAATCCTTTTGGAGAGTTCTCAGTTATAAAGGTTCAAGAGATTACTAAGAAGAATAAAACTAAAAAAGTTGATGGTGAATGGGTTAAAACGGACGAGAAAGAGATTCACCTGACAAGCTGGACAGTTGTAATGTAGGAGGAGATAAAAATGACAATAACAATAGAGGGATTTTTTAAAAGGGTTATATTTGACAAAGGAGGGGACTTCAAAATCTTTAGTTTTGTCCCCCTTAAGAAATATCACAACATAGTAAAGGTGCATCCACAATATCACACAATAGCTATTAGTGGGATGCTACCAACTATGATAGAAGATGTTTTATATAAAATAGATGTTGAGCATGTTAAGAAGGGTCAATATGACAACTATGAATTTAGAAAGCTTCATACGAGGCTTAAAGATACAGATGTAGTTACTACAATAAACTTCTTAAAGACAATAACATCAGAGAAGAGAGCAGCAGAGTTGGTTAGAGTTTATCCTGACATTATATCCATGATAATTAAGAATGAGCCAATAGATATAAGTAAGTTAAACAATATAGGCAAGAAGACAATAGAAGATATAAAAAGTGGTGTTGTTGAGAATTTCCAATTATATGATCTGATTGAGGAATATGAAGACTATGGAATGACAATTGCAAAGATGAAGAGATTATTTGATGTATATAAATCTGTTGAGAAGATAAAAGAGAAGATGGAAGAAGATCCATATTACTGCTTATGTCAAATAAACAGGGTAGGATTTAAAACAGCAGACTCTATGATAATGACAAAATATCCTCATAAAATTGATAGTGAAATGAGAGCTGAAGCTTGTATTAGATTCTTACTGAATCAAAATGAACAAGAGGGAAATACATGGATAGATGTAGGAGAGTTACTTTCTAGGTTTGATGAGTTGGCATTTGAATCTAGAAAGAATTTCCCAGTAGTGATAAAGCACTCGGAAGATATTTATTATGATACTGATAGAAGGGTGGTGTCATATGCCAACACTAGAATGTGTGAGGTTGAAATATCTAATATATTATTAAAAATGCATCAGAACTCAAATCTATGGAGCGACATCAATCCAGAACAATACAGAAATGTAGATGGTGTTGAACTTACAGACGACCAAATGAAGGTTTTACATAATATATGCAACAACAATGTTAACATACTTGCAGGCGTGGGTGGCTCAGGAAAGAGTTTCTCTATGCAAGGGGTTATAAATATGTTAGATGATAACATAAAGAACTATATAGTGCTTTCATCAACGGGTAAAGCAGCGAAAGTGTTATCTCAATATATAAACAAAGAAGTTAAAACAATACACAGAGGACTAGAATACAATCCTGAATATGGATTTAAATATGGAATAGGTGAATATAAACATAATGGAAAGACATTTAAAAGAACGAAGCTTCCTTACGATATGGTAATAGTAGAGGAGTTTTCTATGGTGGATATATTCCTACTTAGGGATTTACTTAGAGCGATAGACACTGAGAATACAAAGATATTATTTATAGGTGACCCAGCTCAGATACCTTCTGTATCAGTTGGAAATATAAGTTATGATATGATTCAAAGTGGGGTTATACCTACCGCACTACTAACAACAGTATTTAGATATGGTGAAGGTGGATTATCATATGTTGCTACCAAAATAAGAGAAGGTAAAAAGTATTTAAATGAAAATGAGGTAATCCAAACATTTGGAGTAAATAAGGATTATAGATTTATAAATGTAGAACAAGAGGATTCTGTTAAATATGTTAAGCATATGTATGGAAAGTATCTTGAAAAGGGTTCTAGTGTAGATGATATAATGGTGTTAACAGCTTATAACAAAGGAGATTATGGAACTATAGTCTTAAATAAAGCTATTCAAGAATTAGTTAATCCAATAGGAGACGATATTTCGGTTAAAAGGAATGGTGTAGATATAATCTTTAGGGTTGGAGATAAGGTTATGCAAATAAAGAACAACTATGGTGTATCAAGAGAAGATGGTTCTGAAACATCGGTTTTCAATGGTGATATTGGTGTAATTAAAAAGGTTTCAGATAATGATGTGGTAGTTGAAATAGACAAAGAGCTAATATTATATAGCAAGGACGAATTAGCCAAGCAACTTGACTTAGCGTATTGTATGTCTATACATAAATCACAGGGTTCTGCTGCTAATAATGTTATACTTATAACTCCAAAGGCACACAAGTTTTTCCTTAATAGAAACTTATTATATGTTGCGGCATCTAGATCAAAGAAGACATTAGACCATATAGGTTCTTTTGATGTAATTAGTAGTTCATTAAGAAAGTCTGCTAATACTAGTAGAAATACATACTTAAAGCAACTTCTTGAAAATAAATTTAAATAAATCTAAAATAATTGTTGACTCCTTGTTTTAGATATGGTAATATTGTATATAGAGATAAGAGATGACTTATCTAAAATATATAAAAATCTAAAATAAGGAGTAATTTAAATAAATATGGACGAGAGATACATATTAGACATGCTTGACCATGGTGGAGATATGTCTGATTTAATCGACATTGTCGGTAATATTATAGAGATGGTTAAGGACAATCCAATGATGTTTGTAGAAGACCTAAAATATGCATTACTAGACAAGTGTAGAGAAGAGAACTGTTGCCCTGTATGTGGTACACAACTTGATGTTGTAGGTTCTTATAATGAAGACAGAGGAGAATTCTGGGGACGACCTGCATATGAAACTATATATATATATGGTTGCACAGACTGTGGTTACATAGAAGAATAAAATATTTTTTACATAACAAAGGAGAACAAGGGAATGAACAAAAGAAAGGTTATTTACACAATGGCTGCGGTAGCACTTGCAACTTGCTTGAATGGATGCAAGGCAACTGAATTAGAATCAAGAACAACTTCTGATACTTTAAAGGAAGATGTTAACACTGTAAAGGTGTCAGAAGTTGAAACTAATGAAAGTGTTGTAAAACCAAGGAGTGAACAAGAAGCAGAGAAGTCTGTTGAAGAACAAAAACCCGTAGCAGAACAAAAACAGGAAGTTGAGGAAGTTGTTGAGATTAAAGAGGAAGTAAAGAAAGAAGTTAAAGATGTAAAAACTCCACACTTTAATCCAAACAACTTATTAGAGAAGTCAAATCTGACTAGAGATGATGCCTACAGAATGCTAAAAGGAAGCAAATTACAGTCGGTATCAAGTCATTACATATATGCAGAAGAAACATATGGAGTTAATGCTATTTTCTTAATGGGTCTTACATCATTAGAAAGTGGACATGGAACTTCTAACATAGCAATAAACAACAATAATATCGGTGGGGTTAGAAAGGGCAGTGGAGAATACTCAAGCTTCTCAAGCTGGGAAAGTTGTATATCATACATAGCTAACTTAATATCAAAATATTATCTAAAAGATGATGCAACTTACTTTGGTGGACGTTCTATATGGGATGTTAACGAGAACTACTGTGAGAATTCAGACTGGGCTGATAAGATTGTAAGCATAGGCAAAGGATTAATGTCAAATTTATAAAAAAGAATATAAATAAATCTAAAAATAATACCCAAAGAGGAGTTACATAATATGGTTAATTACAAAGAGTTTAACGATAGATTAGTTAATATAATAAATGAAGGAGTTGCAAAAGATATGATAATAGTGGATGGAGTAGTTGGTGTGGGCAAATCTTCTTTAATGGAAATACTAGCAGAAGAACTTAATTTAACAGTGTTTCCTGAGCCTGTTATGGATAATCCGCTGTTACCAAAGTTCTATGAAGATATGAAGAAGTATGGATTCCCACTTCAAGTATTCTTCTTAAACAACAGATTTAGAATGATAAAAGAAGCACAAAGGTTAAATGGTGCAATCATGGATAGAGCTATCTACGGAGATGTAATATTTGCAAAAATGCTTGGAGAACAGTGTCATATATCAAAAGAAGAACTAGATTGTTATTTAGACTTATTTGCAAATATGATGGAACATTTACCTACACCAGAACTGTTAATATATTTAAAGACTGATGTAGATTCTGCAATAAGAAAGATACAAAAGAGAGGTAGAGATTTTGAACAAGAAACACCTCGTCAATATTGGGAAGACTTAAACAGAGAATATGATGATTACTTCTCTTCATGTACAGTAGCACCTGTGCTTACAATAGATGTTACAAGCTTAGACTATGTAAATAATAAAGAAGATAGAGAACATGTTGTTGGACTAATAAAAGATAAACTAAATGAAGTAAGAGGTGGATAACTCATGTCAAGATTTAAGGATAGAACTGGTGAAAGAAAATTAATGAACTGTGGGTACTGGTGTGAAATTATTGAATATAGACATACTAAAGATATAACTGTAAGATTTGATGAGAGCGGGTATATAATAAGTGCTGCATATGATAATTTTAAAAGAGGAAAGGTTGAGGATAAACTTCAACCTACCATATGTGGTGTAGGTATTGTTGGTGATAATAAAACAGTGGATGACAATGGCAAGGCATTAAACTCATATAAAGTGTGGACATCAATGCTTACAAGGTGCTACGAGAAGAACGAAGATAGAAATCCAACATATGATGATTGTTATGTATGTGATGAGTGGAAGTATTATGACGACTTTAAAAAGTGGTACAATGAAAACTTTTACGAGATAGACAATAAAAAGATGTGTTTAGACAAAGATATACTATCAAAGGGTAATAAGGTATATTCACCAGATATGTGTGTATTTGTTCCCTCTGTGATAAATCTACTATTTGTAAGGTCTCAAAAAACAAGAGGTGAGTTTCCGATTGGTGTATCTAGAAGCAAAGGTGATAAGTTTAGAGCGAGTATATCAATATCAACAGAAGACGGTAAATACAAAACCAAATCACTTGGAACAACCTTTCGCACACCAGAAGAAGCATTTGATATTTATAAGGCAGCAAAAGAAGAGTATATAAAATACATGGCAGATAAATATAAATCTAAAATACCAAAAAGATTGTATGATGCAATGTATGAATATAAAGTTGAAATAAATGATTAACAAGGAGATGTATTTATGAAGAAATTAGTCTATCGTTACGGCGTTATGAATGCAGCAAAGAGTTTAAATCTCCTTTCTACCAACTGGAATTACAATGAGTTAGGACTTACTACTATCGTAGTAGTTCCTGACTCTACAAACTCTAATGTTGTGAAGTCTAGGGTTGGAATTCAAGCAGATGCAATACCATTCTCTATGTTAAAAGAATGTATTGACAGCATAAAGGTTGATTGTGTATTGGTTGACGAAGCTCAGTTCCTAACAGAAGAAGAGGTTAAATACTTAAATTACATAACATTAAAAGGAATACAGGTTATAGCTTATGGCTTAAGAACCACATTTAAAGGTGAATTATTTGAGGGTTCTAAGTGGTTATTAGCACTTGCAGATACAATAGAAGAGATACCAACACTGTGTAAGTGTGGAAGTAAAGCTAGAATGAATATAAGATTTATAAATGGCAAATTAGATAAAGATGGAGATACTGTAGTATTAAGAGAAGATGCTGATGTTGCATATGTAAGTGTGTGCAGAGAGTGTCATTATAAATACTATAATAACATATATGACCCAAGTGAATTACTTAAATATGACAATACTATAAGTTGTAAATAGAGGAGGATATGATGCAAAATTTTATAAAAGTATTATGGATAATAGTTTTAATACTAGCTCTTACAAGTGGATTTAAGGTTAGTGTAAATTCATTTGAGTTTGAATGGGTTGGAGTATTAGAACAGTCTTATAATATAATGAAAGACAGAAGAGATAAAGACAAGTTAAATTAATATTTAAAGGGAGATTAAAGATGATAGAAGTAGCAAAAATAGTAAAACAATTAGAAAACACTAGTAGCTCTAATGATAAGATAGCAATAATAAAGCAACACTCGAACAATGAGGTGTTTAAAAATGTATTGAAGTATACCTATGATAGTAACTTAAATTATGGGTTCAGTGAGTCAAATTTGAGGAAGTTGCTAGACAATACAAAGTCAGAAGATATACTTGAAAACACTTGGCAAAATGGGTTTGATATGCTCGATATATTAGCAACATCTAATATAAATGATGCACTGAGAAGAAATGTTATTACATTTTTATGGTGTCAGCTAAGCGAAGTAAGAGAATTGTTTATAAGAATACTTACAAAAGATTTAAGATGTAATATAAGTTCAAAGACAATAAATAAAGCTATACCAAAGTTAATAACTGAATGGGAAGTACAACAAGGTTACCCGTTAGAAAAGGTTAAGTTAAAGAATGAGGAATGGATAGCTTTATCATTAAAGTTAAATGGTATAAGGTCTACATACTTTAAAGGTCAGTTTAAGTCTAGACAAAATAAGATAATGCATGGGTTTGACCATATAGCATCAGACATAGCTAAACTAGAAAAGTATAGTGACTATGTGTTTGATGGAGAACTTATAAGAAAGAATGTAGATGATATACCAGATAACGAGAACTTCAGATTAACTACAAGCATAGTAAACTCAGATGCAGAGGATAAGTCTGAAATACAGTTAGTTATATTTGATATGTTACCAACACATGAGTTTATATCTGGACAAAGCTCTAAAACATTTAAGGATAGACTTGTTGAAATACAAGAAGTTAAACATATAATAGATAAGATAGGCCTTGAAAACATAGATATAGCACCAACATATTACACAGGAAGAGATCACTCTAAGATAGATGAGGTCTTAGATGCCATACACAATGCTGGTATGGAAGGTGCAATGCTACTTAGAGATATGCCATATAAGTGCAAAAGACACAATGGAGTTTTAAAGTGTAAGAAGTTTATGGATGTGGATTTGAAAGTTGTAGGGTGTGAAGAGGGATCTGGTAAGCATAGTGGTAAACTTGGTTCGCTTATAGTTGAATACAAGAATAACACTGTAAATGTGGGATCAGGCTTTACAGATGCTCAAAGAGAAGAGTATTGGAACAACAGAGAACAACTTATTGGTAAGATAGTTGCCGTTAAATACAAAGAAGAAACTATGGACAAGAAGACTAAACTTCCATCACTACAATTTCCAACATTCATAGCATTTAAAACAGATAAAGATGTTGCTGATTGCTAGACATATGGGGATTTAATTCCCTATTTTCAAAATAAATTTAAATAAATCTAAAAAAGTTGTTGACGAATTAAACAATACAGTATAAAATAGTAAATGTAGTAAGGAACTGGAAGGCAAAAGCGCGTATTTCCAAGACCCTCACAAATACATAAAACAAAATACATAAATTAAAAATAAAGGAGAGATTGTTAATATGAAAGTAATAACTTTAACAGGTTCAAGTGCATCAGGTAAGGATTTCTTACTAAATGAAATACTTAAGGACAATAAAGGTGTTAAGCCAGTTGTATCAGTAACAACAAGACCAAAGAGAGATGGAGAAGTAGACGGTGTTGATTATAAGTTTATATCAATAGAAGAGTTTTTAAGATTACTTTCAGCAAAAGAAATGATTGAATTTAGAGAATATAACACTGTAGAAGGTGTTTGGTACTATGGTGTATCTAAAGATTCAATAGACGTAAACAGTGATGATACATATGTTGTAATATTAGATGTTTATGGAGTGATACAATTAAGAAACTACTTGGAAACAATGAAATCAGAAGATAATAACATAGAGGTTCATTCGATATTTGTAAACTGTCGTGGACAAGAAAGAATGTTAAGATCATTACATAGAGAAGCTAATTTAAATGATTATCAAGTTGCAGAACTGTGCAGAAGATATCTAGATGACTTAGAAAGAGTTGCTGCACACAGAGACTCGTTTGACATAATATTAAGGAATGAAACACCTGAAGATTTAGAACAAAACAAGTTTATAATAAAGACATTAATAGAAAACAAAAAGAGTGAATCTAAGATAGAGGTTGAGTAATTATGAACCCTATGATGTATGTATTAACAATAATATTTGTTATGATACTATATTTCCTACTGTCACCATTGTTTAAGACGGTGGGGAATATAGCAATTAAAATGATTAAAACATTTAAGAATAATATAATAGATTAAGGAGATATTAAGATGAGTAAGTTACTAGGTGGATTTTTAACAGGAACATTATTAGTTGGAGGATTAGTTGGAGGTATTTCTTGTACAGAACGTATACCAGCTGGATATGTAGGAGTTCAATACTCTGTAAATGGTGGTGTAGAAGACGATGTTTTATCTCAAGGATGGCATTTAGTTAGCCCTATGAAGAAGGTTACACTTTATTCTGTGGCTACAGAAACATTTGTAATGAGTGCAGATAAAAGAGAGGGGTCAGTAGATAATGAAAGCTTTGATTTAACTTGTAGTGATGGTACTGTAAATGTAGATTTTGAAATGCAATACACATTTGATCCAGATAAGGTTACAAGTGTGTTCAATAAATATAGAGGTGTTGACGGAGAAACTGTAATTTCAACAAATCTAAGAAGTAAAATAAAAACAATAGCTAATGAGGTGTTATCTAAATACTCTGTACTAGAAGCTCACTTAGAAAAGAAATCAGAAGTCAATAAAGCTTTAACAGAAGCACTTAGAAAAGAGTTGGGTAGATTAGGTATATATGTTGAGTCGGCAACATTGCCAGCAACAAGAGTTTCAGAAAACATTCAAAAGTCGATAGATACAAGAACTCAAAAGGCTCAAGAATTAGAAGCTGAAAAGCTAAATCAAGAAAAGGCACTATTAGAACAAGAAACTGCCAGAATAAACGCAGAAACAGAGAGAATAAAGAATGAAGAGATATCTAAATCATTAACTAAGGAAATGTTAGTCCAACAGTTTTTAAATAAATGGGATGGATCTTTACCTCAAGTAATGTCTGAGGATGTAAAGCCAGTATTAAATCTAAATAAATAATTATAAGCATCGAGGGTTATTAATTTAATCCTCGATAATGTTATTAAGGAGAAGTGTAATAATATGAAATATATATGTAAGTTTAAAATAGAAGATGGTAGATATTCCAGCTCCCCACATTTTGGCATAAATTTATATTATAAAAAAGAGGGAAGTTTGTTTTATAAAAACTATAATATGTACTTTAAATACATATACAATTGTAGTGATGAAGATAAGGTATTAGAAGACTTAAAAGGCTTAAACAAGTTGGGAGTTGATGAATTGATGGGTGTGGTTAAAAACATAATATCAAAAGAAGAAGGTAAGGAGATAGAGGCTCAAAATAAAACTAAAGCTATGGATGACGAGATAGAACAATTTAAAAGACTAACTAAAAAGTTTACGATTGAAATATAGTATTTTAGGAAACCGTTTTCTAATTAAAACGGTGATTTTAATGGAATTTTTTTAAAGTAAAATTAAATAAATCTAAAACAAACAAAATAAACAGGTTAAAATTAAAAAACACTAAAATAGGAAAGCGTTTTATTTTGACCTGTAACACACTTTGATTTTTGTAGGCAAGCAATTATACCTTTCAAAAAATTAATGTAAAACAAAGGAGAAGTGAAAAATGAACGAAAATAGTGTAGAAATAATAGATGGAGTTCCAGTAGACTGGAGTAAATTTAAAAGCAAGGCTAAGGGTAGGATTTTAGATAGTGCCAAGAATACATATATTAAATTTTGCAAAATTTTACACGCAAATAATTGTAAGCTGATTGGAGAATATGTGTCTAGCTCAAAGTGTGTATTGATATCAGATATGCATGATAAGAACAATACACAAACAGTTCAACCATCCAATTATGTTTTTAAGCATGAATCTAATTATAAACATAAATCATACAATAAAGCGTGCGATATATGCGGCAAGGAATTTGTGTCACATCAACCACACGCAAGGTTTTGCAGTGATGCGTGCAGAGATAGTGATAAAAAGTTTTATAGTTCAAGTAAAATATATAAAAACATATGTGTAATTTGCAATAACCACTTTGAAACAGGAAATATTTCTACTCAAACTTGCAGTAGCATCTGCAATGAAATATTACGCAAAAATAAAGCAGAGTCAACCAAAAATAAGAGTAAGGGTAAGAATAAACATATGAACAAAGATAATTATAGTGACATTGTGAGTTTCACAGTAAAAGAACTTATAAATAAAGGCATAGAAGGTAGAGATAATTGTGGAATATCGTTCTACTATTCTTCTTCTGGTTTTACTAGCACACTCAAAGATCAAGCTAAAGATAGGGATAATTGGAATTGTAGGGTGTGTGGAAACAAACATAGATTGGAGGTTCATCATATAGTTAAGATTAGACATGGCGGAGAAAATGAATTAGATAATCTAATAACACTGTGTGTATCTTGTCATAGAGCAATAGACACATTGGATTTAGACCATGCTTTAAAGATTTGTACAAAAAATGCAGAAAAGTATTTGGGTATAGAGGAGAAGACGAATGACTATAGGACTACAAAAGAGAAGATAGAAGATGTTGGATTTGACTTGAGAGCTGTATACAATCTACTACGAAAGAAGTCAGATGATCCAGACATACAAGATGCATTAATAAAATTCAACGATAGCTTAGAGGTTATCGAACAAGTTGCAGGGTTTTAAATTAATTACATAAATAAATTATTTTTACATAAATAAATCTAAAATAAGAGGTACAATAAGCTTACTTCTTATTTTTAAAAAACAGGAAAGCGTTTCATTTTCGATTTACAGAGCTCCAAAATAATTCAATGATGTTTCATACCCTCAACATTAATAACAATAATTAAATTATGTAAACTATTTCACTTGTTTATTACATTGGCATTTTTTTGCATATTATAGTATAATTAGATATATATTACACAAAAGGGGAGCAACAATATGGAAACCGTAGGAAGTAGAATAACTAAAGCCAGAGAAGTTTTAGACATGAAACAAAAAGACTTGGCAGTCAAAACTGGAATACCAATAAGTAGTTTGTCTAGATTTGAAAATAATATAAGAGAGCCTAAATCTCAAGCAATAGCTAAGTTGTCAAATGCATTAGGAGTATCTGTAGATTATTTGCTTGGAACAGAAATAAGGCGTGATATATACAATGATGTTAAAAATGTTTCACTTGAAGAATGCACAGATTTAAAAGATGTTGGTCGCAGAATATTTAAATCTAGAACGGAGTTAGGCTTAACTCAAAGTGAATTAGCTAATTTACTTGACACTACAAAGATTTCAATATCAAGATATGAAGCTGGTACAAGAGAGATTAAAATTAGTACACTTGTCAAGTTGTCTAAAATATTAAACACATCCATTCATTATTTGCTGGGATTAGAAGAACCAAAACCAGATCCTCGTCTATGTGACATTAACAACTTGCCTGATGAAGCTATTAATAAGGTGAATGAATATATAGAATTATTAAAACTAAAATACAATAATAAAATACAACCAAAATAGTTATCTTTTGTATGTATTGTCAAAAAACCGACCTCTTAAAAATCCAATATAAGGACTTATTAGAGGTCTTATTGTATGTTTTATCCTTAATTTCTTAGAATTGATTTTAATGCGTTATACATGCATATTTAGGTTTGAAGAGTGGTTTTTCCCATATTTTTCCTGCAATTATACCTTAAATGCACTTTTAAAGTATAGTATGGTATTTTTTTGACAAAGCCACACATACCACTACTTTTATATAGCATCTCATTTGACAACTATTTTATACATATATGCATGTGCATGTCAAAAACACACATCAAAAAATACAATCTCAAAAAATTAGGCTTTTTAAATTAAGCTGTAATAGATTTTTAATAACATCACCGTATAATTTATCATTTACATACATCAAAGCCTTATAGGTCATATATACGGTCTCAGACTTAAAATCGTTTAATTTTAACCATTTTTAGTTTACAATACAAATATTATGTAAACAATATATGTTCACAACAACAAAAGCGTAAAAAAATAAGGGACAACATTTAGTTATCCCTATATTTATTAACCGAATATTTCATCTAATCCTTCGTCTGGACGAAGATCATAGTGATTCATAGTAGTTGAAATATCATTGTGCTTGGCAATATGCTTACTTACCAATTTTATATCTTTACCTTTTTCCAATAAATTAGTAACAGCAGATGCCTTAAATAAGTGAGGGTTTATTCTTCTTCCAAGTATATCACTCAGTGTATTTGAACATAATTCTGCCGCCCATTCTCTAGACATCTGCTTTATTTCTCCACCGTATTTAGTGGTAAAAATAAATTCATGTTCATACCCTCTTTTGTCTAACCATATTTGTATATATTTTACAGCTTCTTCATTAAGCATATAGTCAACTATTTTACCATCTGCGCCTCTACCTTTTTCTCTAACCTTGTTGCTCATTATATAAGATTTACCTTCGGGTATACCACCATTAACACACTCTGTTTTAAACTGTATTATACCGCCTCTTCTAGCTCCGCTATTAAAAGCTGTTGCAACCCAAGCTGCCGCAAGATAATTCTCATCACTTTCTAGCACTTCTAATAGTGTTCTATACTCTTCTTCAGACACAGGTATTTTGTCATACACATAGTTCTTTGGTATATCCGTAAATGAAGTTGTAAAGTTTCTAAACTTTGCATACTCCTCCATATCGTCATCATCTACAACGTTATCTTCTATGTATTTACATAATGAACTTACAGCAGATTTTTTAAATTTTAACCCTGAACTAGACATTCCCCTATTAACTAAGTAACTCATAAACCTAACAAAATCCCTCTTTTTAACTTTGTATAAAGGTTTATCCATGGCACTTTCATGTAACCAATATGCAAACTGTCTTAGTGCAGACCTATACTGAACTCGTGTATCTTTGCTTAATTGAGACTTGGCGGCAAAAAATTCTTCTATCATTTCTCTTGTTTCACAATTACACTTATTATACATCTCATCTGTTATAATGGGTAACTTCAAAGCTCTTTCTCTTGCCATATTCTTATTAATGCTTGTAGCCATCTTGATTTATCTCCTTTATTATATTATAATATAATTTTAACACAAAATAAAGCTACATTAAAATGGCTTTATTTTTAATTTATTTGACCATGTTAAACTATTTGGTTGTTAAGTATAACTATAAAAATAACTGGTTGTATACATCAGTTATTTTTATAGTTATTTCGTATTATATTAATATTGTGAACTATTTATAGTTCTTGAAAACTTTATTTTAATTTGAAATAATTATTAGTTCGTACTCTATATTTCTTTTTCATCATCATTATAAGCTATATTCAATTTTGACAATATTTTTTCTAACAAATGCTTTTTTATTTGTAATTCAGGAGTATCCTCAAATTCCTCTATTTCATATTCCACACCTTCTAATTTAATTGATATTATAAAGTGAACTTCTTTAAGTTCCTCGTCTGTAAATTCTACATTTGCTTTCATAACTTCCTCTCAACTCTCCTTTAAAATAATAAATATATTAACAACCATTTTGTTTAACAGAGCCATTTATTTTTATTGCTCACTCTCTTTTTCTTGCAAATAAATAGGGTGTACTACGTTTCCCTTTGTCAATATTTACTTTAGATTTGTTAAAGCCTTAAGATTAATATCCAATAATCGCATAAAAACTAACACCAGCAGTTTTACACACCAAAGATCTAATTCCTCTATCTGAGTAATCTATCATCAAACCTAGGTTTGGCTTTATTAATACTTCATCAAGTCCATTTATCAAAACCAGACAATTACTTCCAACTGATATACTCATCTTTTTAGCATACGGATCTGTATGTTTAGGGTCAAATAAACTTTTAGGCAATAATTCTTCATCCAAAGTAGTCGTTTTGTCTATATATGTATACCTACCATTATGTTCAGATAATACCATACTGCTACCTCCTTTAAATCATTTTAATACTTAACTATTCTTTGTTTTATTTCGATTATATTATTTTCTATATTATTTATTTTTCCCGAGAACTCACTAACAAGAAGTCTATTAGATTCTGCTAGTTCTCTGTTAGTTCTCATCATTTCCTCATTTGTTTCCCTATGTTTTTCAATGGAAGCTATTAACATATCTCTTTCATTGTTATTTCTATCTCTGATAGCTTGGTCAACAATAGATTTTTCCTTATCTTTTTTATTTATATACCATACAAAAAACCCCACCATCACTATTGGGAAGCCTATTTTATCAATTAATTCAGTTAAAATATTTACATCCATAAAAATTCCTCCCTTTCATTTTTAATTTATTTCGCACAAATGTAATAATATCCTATTGTGTTTTCTACGTTAGGCAAGATAATTTCTGTGTTTTCATCTATATTGCCCTCTATGCTTAAATTTTTAGTAGCCCGTTCAGTATTCATCTTTTCATAAAGATCTGGATAATCTTCCTTGGATATTGATTGTCCATTAGCTTTTATCCATGTATATCCATTTTCTTCTAATATATCACCAGCATCATAAGATAAACTTCTATACTCTCCAATTATTCTTGGATATATATTAGCCACTTTTTCTAATTCAAATCTAGTAACCAATTCAGAAGTGGTTTCATGTCCGACCTTAAAGGGGAATACATAATTTCCATTCGTGGTTGACATACTTGTACCATTATTAGGAGTACTACCAACCCAAACATTTAAGCTATGTCTTGAATTAATAGCGTAAGCCATACCAATATTTCTGCCGTTAACATCTCTAGAAACAACCGATATTCCGAATCCTACTCGTTCATTAAAAGCTTCACCAACTGGTATTCTTATACACTTACACCCTAGCATATCTATATCTTCTACAGTACGGCTTCTATGACCTCCTGGAGTTCTGATAACTCGATTATCATTATTTATAACAAAATATGTAGCACTTACAACATCCCCAACTACAGCGTTTTTAATCGGAACTATTAAATGTGTTACAGTTGTTTTATTATTAAATTTAGCAGCGTAATCACATACATATTTAATTGCTCCAGTTCTATTTTGAAACACTTCAAACGTTCTACCACCAGAATCTTCTACATTAAAACTTGCCATTGTAAATGTTCTATTGACTTTAGGAGAATAACTTATGAAAACATTATCTTTATCGGTTCTAACTACTGTATCTGGAAGAATATTAGAAACTAGTTTACCATTTTCTAATCTAGGTATTTTATCTCCATTATTAGCTACATCTGATACATTTATTTTTCCATCAATAGCATCTTTTACAGTTAAGTCTTGATTATTAACATATTTTATATTACTCGATAAAACAGTAACATTTCCATTGACAGGATTTATTCCATTTACAGTATTTGGCTTTCTATCAATAACATCTTTTACAGTTAATTCTTGATTATTAACATATTTTATATCACTCGATAAAACAGTAACATTTCCATTAACAGGAGATATTTCATTAACAGTACGAACTCCACCATTAACTTCCGCAGGTAATATAGTTGATGGCAATTTACCATTGTCACCAATTATAGGTATCTTGTTAGCTGCATTACCAACTTGAGAGATATCTACTTTATCAGTTAATGAATTAAGACTTATACTACTTCCTAAAGCCACAACTCTTCCTATATAATTTCCAGTGTTTAAGTTATCGATTATATGACCTACATTTGGTAAATTATCTCCTCCTGTAACTCTGTAAACTCCGGGAGTTCCATTTGGACTACCCCAAAGCATCCCATTAACTCCAACTATAAAATAAATGTTTTGATTCCATTTTTTATCTATAGGGATATTTACAACTCTTGTAGCGGTAATTAGTTCTGGGTACTTATTTTCAATCACTTTACCAGTTTCATTTCGATATATATATTCGATTATTTGATGATTATCAGCCCTTACAATTCCTACATTAACACCTGTTACTGTAGAGCCTACATCTAAGCTATCACGTACTGCGACCATTATAGATGTTATATGTTGATTCGCTTGTATCACTTTACTATCTGTTCCAGAATATGTACCATTTCCGTTTGATGGTGAAATATTATTAGGATTGTTTATAGAATAAACTACACCATCTATATATCCATTTTGTAATATAATTTTCCCGCTTAAAATATTATCTTTTGTTTTATTAACAAAACTTTTAGAAATCCTCTGCCATAGTTTGTTAGCAAATCTATTTAATTTATTCTTATTTATTAATTTTGTCATATAAAAAATAGGGCGGAACTTAGTCCGCCAATATCCTTTCTTAATTAATCCTGAAGATCTCTTATTATTGAATCTATATCGTCATCTGTAACTATATCTACTGAAGTTTCAGTAGCACCTCCAACACCAGTTATTTTTAGTTTTAATTTATTATCAGCAGCCTCAAGTGCTAGATTTACTGCACCAGTTTTTTCGTTTACAGATAAGACAGAACCATCTTTAGAGTTTAACTCTATAAAAGCATCCGTTTTTCTAGTAGTACTATCGTCTTTATTTATACATAAATATTTTTTACCATGATTACTGTTATCAGTGTTATTTACAACAACGACGTCCCCATTTTCATATGTTACTCTACTAAGTCCAGTATCTGAAAATTCATTAATTTGGAAGTAGTTATTTACAGCAATAGAAGGTAACATATTTTTATCTAATTTACCACTACCATCAAGTCTTACAACTTTATCTGGACCTGCAATAGGTGAAACTTCGCTTTGTTTTACATATAAACCACTATCTGGACTTAATTTATTTATTTTTTCTGATAAAGAAGCTATGCTCTCTCTACCATGTATTACCATTACAGCTATATTATCATTTGCAGTTTCCCATGATATAGTATCTCCTACATTAGGTCTTGTCATTACATTTACAGCGTCGGTATTTCGATATTCCGTTTTTAAACTAATTACTCTGTAACTCTTAGTTCTATCTTCACATCCTACTACGAAGTAAATTTCTTTGTCGAATTTTTCTTCAATTGTTAAATCAACATATTTATAGTTAGTACCACCAATACCTATTTCTTTAACAACTGCTTCTCTAGTATATTTCTTATAAACTACATCGGCTTCTCTGTTAGTTTTCTTTTCAACAGCCCATACAGTCCAAGAAGATCTACTTTCAGGTGCAAGAGAATCATCAGTTAATACAGATAAATAGCTAACATAACCGTCTACAAATTGTTTAGTAGTTACACTTCTATGACCTGATATCCTTCCGCGATTCTCAATTCCATTTATATCACCAAGTTTTAAAGTTCCATCTGTCATTCCTACATTAGAAGAAACATCTTGTTTAAAATCATTCTTATCTTGTATCCTAACATAATCTCTTAAATTTACTTCCTCATGCGTTCCATCCACTCTTGTAAATGTTAATTTTTTATCTGGAGTTGTTCCATCACTTAATCTTACTTCCTTAAAAGTTCTATCATACTTATTTTTTATCCTGTCCCAAAGTTTATTTGCGAACGTTCTTAATTTACCTTGAGTTATTAATTTAGAATCGTTATTTGCAGCTACTGCTATGTTTACTTCTCCACTTGTAGTTGCTGAGTTTACTTCTCCACTTGTAGTTGCTGAGTTTACTTCTTCTTCTACTGTTCTTTTTGTTCTAGCCATAACAATTTCCTCACTTTACATTTTTTTATATTTTTTTAATTTAGACTGTTCAATATATTGTCTATATCTTTATCCGTCATAAGTGGAATTGCCCCAACTACCACCGAGCTAGCGTTTTTAAACTCATAGCTATCTCCATTTGCTGAAATACTAACGCTAGTCATAGCATTTTCATTGGTTGGGCTACCACCTCCGCCTCCAGAACCTATTCCAGAACCTATATGTTGATTAAAGAATCCCACTGTATCACCATCCTTTATTCTCTTAAAAGGCGTATTTTAATAAAATATATTTTAGATTTTTATACTTTTTGTACATATTTTGAATTTAAGCTTATCCAACCTTGACCCGACTTTAATCGACCCCAACCATCTTTTTCTTCAACTATAGTATAGGCATCTCCTTTTTTAAGCTTACCAGTTATTTTATAACTAGTACCAGCACCTTCTCTTATATTAAGAGTATCACATATAACCCTTACAATATAAGATTTTGTCGTTTCTAAATTTTTATTACTTAAAACTTCTTTTATAGTTGAACCATGTATACCATCAGCTATTGCTTTAGCCATTGTTTTATAGTTATATAAGTCAACATCATCTTTATCGTCTACAAAACAACACTCAACTAATATTGATTTCGCTTTAGTTTTGTTTAAAAAACCTAATTTCTTTGCTATTTTATTTCCCCTATTTTTAAATCCTAATTTTGAAACATTCTCACAAATCTTAGTTCCAACTTCTTTTTTAATACCATCTATTGATGTCATTAAAACTTCAACACCTGTTGACTTTTTATTACCGACTTTATCATTTGCACCACTATTAAAATGAATAGCCACAGTTAAGTCTAAAGTTTTAGCATTGCTTTGTGATATTTGCTTATCTACAATATCACGTTGAGAAGTTCCATTTTCAACAGTAAAGTCATATACTGTATGACCAGCTTGTTTTAAAAGTCTTATAACTTCATCCTTTACTTTTCTTGCCTCCGTAGATTCTCTTATCAAACCTACAGCTCCACAAGCAACTTTTCCATCAGGATTATGTCCCGCATGAACACCAATTATCATAAAAATTTCCTCCTATTATATTTATCCTATTTTAGAAACAGGGTTATTATTTGTCTTTAAATCTTTATATAATACATATCCTCTTCCTGAAACAATTCCCCAAGATACATATATTTTATCTTCGATAGTGTGCATATGGTCAAAGAAGAATGTATCGCCTTTCTTTAAATATGTATTTTTAACTTTACCTGTTGGGAAATGTTTTTCATATACAGTTATAGTATCACTTTCAACCACACACTTTCCAAACAGGTATTCAGTTTTTACTAAAACCTTTTTAGATTTAATACTATTTTCTTTTGTGTTTATAGTAGAAGCTTCTTTTTTTATATTTTTTTCTTCTTCTAATTCAACATCATCACTTATTTGCCTCTCTACAACACTTTTTTTCAAAGTTTTTATTTTTTTATCCATAATTTAACTCCTTTAAGCTTTAATAGACTCGTCAATATTTACCATGTTTATATGGCAGTTATGCTTGATAATTTATTTTCTATTTTGCTTAATCTTTCATTTAGTTTATTATTTTCTTCTATTAATTCTTGATTAGATTTCCAAAGTAAAGAAATAGTATTTAATATATCAATAGTTGTTTCATCTTCTGACACATTTTCATCATCACTTATATTTCTAACACATTTATTTTCTATTGAGATATTTCTAGCGTTACCATCTTCTTTATTAACTAATTTATAACCTTCTTCATCTTCAATAACATCTACACTGTTTATTATATCAAATGCATTTTTAACCTTTCTTATAGGACGTGAATTAATGCTTGAACGATATGACATATTAAAGTTTCCGGCATACACGACACCTCTATTACCTGTATGAGTTACAAAATGCATACTGTCTAAACCAGCCATGAACATGTTACCTAATCTTATAAAATCACATTCTTTTTGTGTATTACCACCTTGAGGTAATAAGATTCTATCTCTATTTAAGTATAACGTAGAACCTTTCCCTCTAATGATTCCATCAACATCTAATTCAGTCAACCAACCCTTTTTAAATCTAAGACCATCAGCACCTAGATCGGGTCTTTTTCCACCAGGCACATCTACGGCCCACAATGAACTACTAGCAAAAACATAACAAGCCTCTTGTTGTCCAGTGGTTTTATTATTTGTAGATAATGCACAAGCACCATGTCCACCAGCAACATTAGTAGCATAAACATCAAAACTTCCTTGCATATCATTGCCATTTAAAGTTCTATGAACCATTACTTTAGTAACCCCACCATCATCTTTTTTAAGAGTTAAGTTACCTTTGATTAGCATTTCGTTAAACCAAGCTGAACCATTATTCATAATATTCCAAGTATCAGCACCACCAACACCACCTTTTCCTGATGCTGTTCCGCTGACCACAAGGTTATCATGAACATTAACGCCTGGGAATGTTGCAACACCAGTTTCAAGTATATTCCAATTAACCGAAGTACCTGATTGTATTCCTTTTGTAAATGAAGTCAATCCAGTTACAGTTCCACCTGATAATGAAAGATAGTGTCCCACTATGGGTATATTAAAGTTAATATCACTTGAACCATTAAATGTCTGTACAACACCGTTTATTGTAATCCTTCTTGGATTTTGTAATGTTGTAGCTGTTGTAGCATTACCAGTTAAACTAGCTTTAATTGTAGCCGGTAGTCTTAATGTATAGTTAGTAGAACCATTTATACTTGCAGTAGTTCCCCCACCAGTGCCATCAGAACTAGCTATATTTATGTTCCTAGCCTGTCCCCATTGAGCAGTGGTTATGGGGCTTGTTCCATCAAAATTAGTCCCATTTATCGCTCTTGGATTTTGTAATTTTGTAGCTGTATCTGCAATACCAGTAAGATTACCAACAACATTACCAATAACTTTGCTACCATTAGCCATAGTAAGATTACCTGTCATTGTATCTCCAGCTTTTAACAATTGTTTTGGTTGAAGTCTAACTAAATTAAAACCATTATTCATATCTTATTCCTCCTGTCTTTTAATATTTTAGATTGTTTCTAATTTTATTATTTCAAATGATATTACATCCCCTGTGCCAAATGTAATACCTTTCGTTCCAGTTATTGCCGTATTTGTTGCGGTATAATCTATAGTAGGAGTCAACCTTACCCCGCTTAAATATACGTTTAATATATCTGTATTTGAATTATATGCTAAACCTATATTTACTGTATTAGCATTAGACTGTAATGTAACACTATTTGATAATCTAGTCAATCTGACATTAGAAGACTTAGAGTCTATTTTATTTTCCAATTTAGAAATAGCTGCATTTAAACTATCTGTTGCCAACACATTTCCACCAACAGTACCTTTTACATATCCATTCATAGTAATAATCTGACTTGATGTATGTGTATGAGTAGCAGCAGCTACACCCATTTCATTCAATGTAATGGTTACATCACCCGTACCATCAAATGTTTTTGTAGCATTTCCTATTCTAAAACTTCTAATATTTTGTAGTTTAGTGGCACTAGACACATTATCAGTCGTCAAGGCCAATGTACCACTACTCATTGGTAAATTAACCGTATTTCTAGTAGTTCCATTACACTGTAATCTTGTATCAAAATTATTTGTACTTGCACTACTATTATGAAAATCTAAATACTTACCTAGTTTAGCTGCTCCATCAGTAGACACAGTTATAGCTCCACCATTAAACCAAGCACCACTTATTGGACTTTTTAATGTTGTAGCTATATTTACATCAGAAGCACCATTAAATCCAACCGTACCAGTTACAGAACCAGTTAAAGCTATATTTCTTGTGTTAATTAATCTACTGGCACTAACAGCATTTCCAGTTATTGATAAATAACGAGTATCATGGTCATGATTAGATAAAGCATAATTCCCACTAGACTGTTTGTTGTCTAACGCTCTTTCTAATTTACCTATTGCAACATTAAGACTATCACCAGTAGCTATTGCACTTGTTGTCGTAGGCTTACTATATGAACTCATAGATGTTATTTGTGAAGAGTTGTGTTCATGCACTATATTTGCCTTATTTTGCATTTGACCATCAACATAGGATTTATCTGACTTAGTGCCTATCAGTGTAGTTATAGAAGTTGCAAAGTTAGGATTATTGTCGATAGCATCCGCCAATTTCTTTAAAGTATTTAAAGTTGTCGGAGCAGAACCAATCAAATCTGTAACCTTTGTATCTGTATACTTCCTTGATTCAGTTAATTTCCCATCAGAGTAGACTTTTGCATCCTGTAAAGCTTTATGAGCCTTTTCCTGTGCGCCGATAGGTGTTTCTTTTGTGTTATCTTCGATAATAATATTTTTACTTCCATCAAAATCAACACCATTTATTGTGACAGGCGTATTTAATTTTACCGCAGAATTAGCAACACCCCCCGGGGTATTTGAAGCAGCGTAATTATGTTCATGGTTGCTATTAGACTTTAAATCTATCTTATTTTCTAATTTAGAAACAGCTACATTTAAAGAATCTGTTGCTAATACATCTGCACTTCCAGAAAGGTTTTTTCTATAGCCAGTCATAGTCTTAATACCATCAGATGAACTAAAAATTTTAGACTCAACTTCATCTACTTTTGCTTTTAAATTTACCTTGCCACTTCTAGCTTCGCCTACTTCTTGTGTAGTTTGATTATGACTAGCTTGCTCTCTAATTAATTCATATCCACTACCCATACCTATATTAACTCCCTTTTATCTAATTCAACATAAAGCCTATCTCCACATTTCCAATTATCTCCACAAGACATTATAGTTTTATTTTTTGAATTTATCATATAATCAATTTCATTGATTAATCTAATTCCGTTTAAATATACCGTTACTTTATCTGTTGCAATATTGAAGTTAGGCAGGCTAACCCTTACTGTATTTGTATCTTCTAATATATTTATTAAGTCAGTATTAGTGTTATAAATAATACTTCCATAATTAAAGGCACTCTTCTTCTCTAATTCTAAGTATATCTTATCTCCAGTTTTCCACTTTCCAATACAAGAAGCTATTGAATTATTTGTAAGAACATAATCAACATTATCTATCAATCTCACACCGTTTACATATACACTCAATTTATCCATGTAGCTTATATCAAATCCCGTATCAACTATTAAAGAATCTTCGTTTAATATAATTAAATCGCTTATTGTTTCAATACTATTTTGAATTAATACTCTATTTTCATAATATTCTCTAGGTTGAGAGTCGCTATTTTCCACTGTTGCAATTTTATTCGGAGTTATTACTTCAAATAATATTTCATCCCCAGATATCCAATCGCCCTTTATATTAGTGATACTTTTGTTTGTTTCATTTAATGTATAATCTACATCTTTTACCATTCTAATACCTTGCATAAATACATTGAGAATATCCCCACCAGTAGGGTTGTAGTTATTTATACCAATATTGATGGTTTTTGTATTTTCAGTTACCTTATTATATCGCATAACACTTGCTACTCCAGATTTATTTGCTAGTGTCTGCAATGTTTTTTGAACATTGTTTTGACCCAAAACCTCAGGTTCAACAATTACATTAGATGCATATACACTATACTGACTAACATCTAAATCTGCAGCTTTCTTAAGAACCTCAAAATGTAATTGATCTCCGTTAGTCCAACGTTCTGCATGCATACATGATATACTTTTTGCAGCTTTATTTAAAGTATAGTCTATACCCTCTATCATTCTAACACCCGCTAAGTATACGTTTAAATGGTCTGAATCTGGAACGTAATCTGAAATCCCAACCTCTACAGTGGTTGTTGTACCAACTACATTTACAACATTCTTATAAACAACTATTTTAGACGCATTCCCTATCTTTTCTTCCATACTATTTAGTCTATCGCCGAGAGATTTATAGGTTTTGCCAAGTGCATCCGTCCTAGAGCCAATAACCTCTGCTGATATGTTGTCTGCGGTAACATTGCCAGCTAAAACTTGCTTTAATAAATTTTCAATCTTTTCGAAAGAACTTTCTAGCGAACCAGTGCTCCCATCTGAGTAATTATATCTAAATATTCTATCGGAAGATATTAAAATATATCCGGTCGCCATATATGTCACAGTTAAAGACTTACCCTTTAGGTCTGGGTGAAAATATAGTATACCTTGGTCATAGTCGGCAAAATACGTTGTTTTAGTTATTTCATCTTTATTATATACTTGATACATTCCAAATATTGCTATTTCATGGTTTCTATCAATGCTATAATTTAATGGTATGCAATTATGTAACTCTGCTACCTGTTTTGTTTCTACCTGCTTTACAGAAATGGGATTACCCTTATCATCAACATTTCTCTTTGTTATAACAACTGGTTTTCTGTCTAAAAAAGGCATATTAAAACCTCCTTTTCTATATATTTAAAGCCTATATTCCAATAAAAATATAGGCTTTATCAACTAAATATTATCTATATCTAATATATCCCATCCAGAAGCCACTGCCTCTTGTAGAGATTGTTCTAAAAATTCTTTAAATTTAGTTTTTAATAAATCCGTATTCTCTTTGTATAATTCCAAGTTTGCAATATGTAAAGATATATTTAAATGTCTAAGATTTGTATTTATATCACAATTCATATGGATTACATCATTTACATTGTCCTTGTCTCTTACAATAGAGCTCACGCTAATGGTTTTATTTATCATAGCTATCTCCTTCCTAAAAAGCTGCGAAGCTTTTTGTAAACAAGTTACAAGTTATTCTTCCGTTTGTTTCTGTTTCTATTCTTATATCGTTTCTTTGTCCTATTTTTATTTTTTCAGTTATGTTCAGTTCTTTATCTGAATTTATGTTTTCAGCAAACAAAGTATTATTTATATATACTTTCACATTACTACATTTGCTCGGTTCTTCAAATATTCCATATTTTAAAGCATGTTCATGTGTAGTATCTATTTGATGACTATGGTCTGGTATTTGATGAGTATGGTCTGGTATTTGATGAGTATGGTCTGGCAAACTATGTGTGTGTGATCCTATGTTATGACTATGACTGGGTACATCATGTGTATGACCTGGTATTTTTATAGAGACTTCAACCTTGTGATTATGTTTTATTTCACGAGGATCAATCTCATGATAATGATATTTTCCAAAAGCCGGTGAGTTAACATTTATTTCTGCTTCTGTGTTAATCTTTCCATCTATAAAGCCAGTCCAATTTATTCCCTCCGACGTATATTCCGATGTGCTAGAGTAAGAACCACCTGATTTACTTGTAGTTCCTCCGCCCGATACAGTAGTAGAACCACCAGCAGCAGAAGTTCCACCACCACCAGCAGCAGAAGTTCCACCACCACCAGCGGCAGAAGTTCCACCACCACCAGCGGCAGAACTTTGAATTTTTCCACCCGAAGCCGTTCCTTTTTCAAACGCCCTATATTTTTCAAATACCATACTAAGCACTATTTTTCTATTTTGCTTTACTCCACTATCACAAAAATAAGGTATTCTCATAGGATAGTTAGGACTAACATTATCCCAACATACAAACTGAGAAGTTTGAACTATACCATCTTCAGAAAGTACAACCTGTTGACCTGTTGCATCTTTAAGTCTTAGCGTTGCTTTTCTAACGCCGCTTTCATTTGTTAAACCTAGGAATATTCTATCAACACGATTAGCATTTTCCTTGTTGTATATATAAAGTCCAAACTCTTTATTTTTTTGTTGTTGCTCTGATTCTCCGTTTCCAACATAAAACAAACCATCATCAGATGTTATAACAACTTTTTCTCCCAACAATATTTTCCCAAACAATGTCTCGGATATTACACCATTTTTGTCGATTGCTACTCTACTTGTATTCCAACCATTATCAGTAATAGCAATAGTTCCTCCGCCTAAATAAATCTGATTATCTGTGTTGCCATCAGTATTGTTTATTATAAAACAACCAGCTTCAGAAAAGTCTAAAATATTTCTATAAACCCCACCTTTTATATTGGCCGCTGCTATATTAAGCCCAGATGATATCATATCTCCAACAAAGTTATTTACAACCTTAGAGTTTTCCCATAAATCTCTAAATGTAGTTACTGCACCATCTACCTTGTTTGTTGTTCTTCCAATATTAGCACCAACTTTTAAAGTATTTTGTAGTTTTATTTTATTAGAAAATGAAAAATCACTTAATTTAAATCTTTTACCATTTTCTACTGGTATTAATTTGTACTGAACAAGCCTAACTTCGTTCACATTAAACTCTTTAAACATCTCATCTCCATCAAGAGTGTATAAGTTGCCTAATTTAATAACCTTATTCCAACCAGCGATATGTTTTATATGTGATTTTAACTCTTGTGTTGTCATACTAAATGACAATTCAGGAACAATCTTTTCATTTAAATATTTAACGCAATAATTGTACAAGCCATAACTTGTTGTAAAATAAGAATCATTATATGTATCAACCTCAATCATATCATTTAATTCTTGTATATCCTCATCTGTAAATAGTTTATTTCCATTTTCATCTGTAGCAGTAGCTTTGTTTATTGATACAGATATTGATGCCATAGTGTCATTTAAGCTATTTATTTCGCTCTGATATACAGACATTTTTTTTATAACAGCATTGTATTGAACCTCTAACGCATCTATCTCTTTTTTTGCCTCTGCTTGTTGGTTTGCTTGTTTATCAGTTATGAATTGAGTTAATCTAAAATTTAAATTCTTAATTCTCTCTTCTAAACTTCTAGCTTCAGATTGAGCTTTTGTGTATCTCTGTTGAACAATAGATTTATCGTTTTTAGCTTTAAGCCAAGCTTTTTGTCTTTCTTCTGCTAACGCATCGTACTTCTTCAATGTTTTTTGAAGTTCATCACTCATTATATTATTTCTAATATAGTAATCATAGTTTTCTATTATGTTAGTACCATTTGGATTTTCTTCAGCTATTGATGCATTGCTACTTTCAACTTTTAGACATGTGATTATATTATCATCTTCTGATATAGATATCTCATCTATATTTCTATTTAAAGTTAATCTATACCCATTGTTTTCTTTTAGATTTTCCTTTGCATATACATTGATTACATTGTTAATTGTATCATATGAAAATACACAGTCAAAAACCTCTCCTATGTCTTCTAAAAATCTATATGCAGAATCATCAAATGCTTCAAATGTAGCATATTGAATATTTCTAACTTCCTCAAGTTCTGCATAGTCATATCCTATATAAATTTTATCACAAGATATACTTTTATTAATGCAATTTGTAAATGTTTCTATTATCTCAACCGTATTCTTATCATTGCTTGTAGTAGGTATATCTAGCGTGAATATATATTTAATTCCGTACCTATTGCCTGTTTCAGAATAATGTTCTGCTCTAATATTTGTAATAGTAGCATAAAACGGAGTAGAAGATAAATTATTTAAAATATTTACATTTGCTATACTGGTATCATTATATATAGTTTTTAAATTTATGTAATTTATAGTTAAATATGTTGGTCTATCTTGTTTAGCAGGAATATTTACTTTTTTATCAAATATAACACCATTCTCTGTTATTGAACCTGCGGTAGTGAAATTTTCATATAAATTTTCATTGTAAGTTTTAACAGCAGTAGATGTTTTATATCTTGCATCTGGATCAACATATCCTACACTCCATTTAACTTTCTTACATAATAAATCTAATATACCTTCACCCACATTAACATTATCATCCTTGTTGGTTAATTGTCTTGATAATTGCTCCACAGTAATCCTATGTTTCTCCAATGTTTTTTGCCAGCTATACCCAACAAATGATTTTGTCCCTTTATTTTTAGAACCAAAAACTTTTTTATCATGTAATACAAATCTTTGCCTTTGTTCTGAACCATCTTTATTTATAGTTGTAACTACTAGTTGTTGCCTAGTTTTTATTTTACTATATATATGATTGGTAATCATTTCGCCTCTAAGAATGTTGTATTTTGGTATACTAATAGATATTTCATCTATATCATTAAACTTGTATGTTATTCCCTCCACATAATCTAATGGTATTTCTGCTATTTTTTCTCTACGATTCTTATATAAATCAACCTTAATAACTACATCTTCTTCAATATTAAAATTTCTAAACAATCTACTTCATCTCCTTAAACTATTATCATTGGACACTGAAACATTATCTCTATTAGACATTCCCCTTCAACCGTTAAATTATTTTCCGCATACTTTAACATTAAATAATCTTTCGTATACTCTAATCTTTTCACCATGTTCTCATTAGAGTCAGTTATTGAATATATTTCCCTAGTTTCACCCTCTATTATTATTTCCTCATCTTTTTTAACATTTTTTACAGTAATAACATTATTATCACTATGGTTAGTTATTTTTACATTTCCATTTCCTCTTCCAATTATTTTAATTCTTGCATAAACAGGTTCATCTGCTGTTGCAACATTTCTCAAGGTAAATGACTTTGTTTTGTTAACATAAAAACTTTCTGTTTGAATAGGAGAATAACAATAAGGACTAGCTAATTCAAATTCTAATACAAAATATCCTTGGTTTGCTGAATTAAACCAATTTGACCCATTTGTAAGCCAACCATAATACACAGCATTCCTTTCTTGAATTATGCATATGTTATTTTTAAACAAAAGCCTAGATAAATCACCTAAGTCTTTATGTGTTATCATACCCGGATTTCTACCATTTTCTTTCATTTTTATAAGTTCAATGGTTATCTTAGGTCTATTTTTTGTTATCTTGTAAGACGATGGAGCTCCATTGCTCATAGAATCCACCTCTATACTTCTTTGAACACCAAATAGCCTTGTTGCATCAGAAGTTATCAACACTGATTTATATCCATATGCTTGAAATATATTAACACCATTTATTATTAATTCTGAATTTAACTGAGCCACCCAATACATCTCCTTTCTTTTTTTGATTTAATTACATTTTTTAATCTTTTTATTTCTACATACTTTGAAAACAATTCTTCTTGAAGCTTCTTACTTCTTTTTCTTTATAAAATAACTTTATAGCTTCCCCAATATATTTATATTAAAATTGCCATTTTAATATAAACACAACCCTCTAGCGAGAGAAGGCTGCATTTATATCATTTATTAAATTATTGTTAGCTATATCTATCATATTTTGAACAGTAGGCAGTATGTCCTCAGTTATATTACCTTGAACAATAAGATTTCCTTGAGTTATATTTATTGCTTTCTCAAATCCTTCCATAACTTTTGATAACTTAGAACCAATATTAAAATCTAAGTTTATATCAGATAGTGAATTTAACTTATCCATAAATGTATCTAATGAGTTTATCCATGTTTCAGATATAGTTGTACCTATGGCCGCAAATGCATTTCTAACACCCTTAGAACCACTTTCAATCTTATTTAATACATCAGATAAATCCCTTACTCCGCCTTGAACAAGTTTTAACAACTCTTCATCACTAAGTTTTTCATTTATCTCATCTATTTTGCTATCTAAATCTTCATCTATCTTGTCTAAATCTTCATCAAATCTATCAGATATATAATCTCTTTCTTTGTCCCTAATGAAGTCATTTATCTCTTTTTGGGCTGATGAAATTTGTTCTCTTATACTTTTTATAAGTTCTTCATCACCAGTTCTTAAAGCTATAGTTAATTGATCTTCTAATTCGTTTAATTTTTTCTGCTTTTCATCAAGTTCATCTCGAGCATCCTCTTCTTCCCATTGCTTAGATAGTATATCTTTTCTTCGCTCAATTTCTTTTCTTAAAGCTTCGGTTTCTTTTTCAAGGTTTTCTATATATTCATCTCTTTGTTTAGCTAATATATCTGCTATCTCCTTTTGAGAATCTATAACGGCATTAGCCAAATCATTCATTTCGTCAGTTATGTCTGGTATATCTGTTAATAATAAGTCAGTATACTTTTCGATAGTTTCTACAAGTTTTTCTATACGTTCTATTTCTTTTTCTTGCTTTTCTCCATCAGTTATTTTGTTAGCATTTTGAACTAACTTATCAATCATTGACTCATAGTTAGCTAAAGTGCCATCTTTATTAAACTTAAATCCAGCATCATATAATTCTTTTCCAAGTTCATTCAATTCTTTAACATTTTCTTTTCTAATCTCAGCTAAAGCTTTACCTTGTTCTATATATAACTGTATTTGCTTGTCTAACAGTTCTACTAACTTATTATCGCTGGCATTTTCCATAGCAGTACTTAATGCATTTAATTGATTTTCAACTTGCTTTAATGCATTATTAACTTCATAGTATCTGTCTGCAAAGTCTTTTGTAAAGAATGTTGTACTCTTATGAAGTTTTTCTATTTCATCTCTTAAATCAGCTACCGAATTACCTATACCATCTATTTTATTGGTTGTTTCTGGTATTTTATCAAATAGTAAGTCAGTATACTCCTCTAACTTCTTAGCAACATCTTTGACACTTTCTATTGCTTTTTTCTTAGCATCACCAGTTTTGCTATTAGCAGCATTTGTTAGTTGAGTAAGCTTAGATTCATAGTTAGTTATAGTTCCATCTGCCGCAAAGTTAAATCCATTATCAGAAAGAGTTTTCTTTAGTTCTGCCAACTCTTGCTGTTGTTCGTTTCTAACAGCCATAAGTGCAGTTTTCTTATCGCCAAGAAGTTTTATCTCTTCCTCAAGAAGTTTAATTCTATCTTTACCAGTAGCCTTATCTTTCTTGGCGTCTAATCTATCTAATTGATTTTCTACCTTTTGAAGTGCATTATTGACATCATAGTATCTATCAACTAATGACTCCATATCTTCGACTTCTTTTTCTTTGGAAGATGAAGAACCAGAACCTTTATTTCCAGAGCCTTTTTTATTACTTCCAGAACCTTTATTTCCTACATTTGAAACGTAGTTATTTTTGTTATTAGCATAACGGCCTCCACCTTTTCCGCCGCCATATGTACTCTTAACATTTTTTGGAGTGTATTTAGATATAACTTTTTTTGTTCCAGCGGCTGCATTAGCCGAATTAAGTGCATTTACAAACTCCTTTAAGTTGCTTATCTTACTATTAGTAGACTGTGCGAAGTTATCTGCATCTTTGCCATATTCAGTTGCTAGGAAACTTATTAATCCCGCAACCATACCAGACATACTAGAACAAGCAATATCATTATTACTATCTTTGTCTCGCAATGCATTTGCCCAATTATTGGCATCAGCACCGTATGCTTCGGAATTAGCGTGTATCATCGTTGCTATTCCATATATTAAAGAGTTAATCATTTGAACTTGATTAGCATCTTTATTAGTTAATGCCATTGCCCAATTAAGTTCATCATCTCCGTAAAGACCAGCATTGGCTATAACCATATTAGCTATACTCCAATATGTTTCATCGCTAAAGTTTTGAGTATCCCACGTTCTGTTTGATATACTTTCTGCCCAAGCAATTTCGTCATCAGTATACAGTGATTTATTCTTAAGTATGCTATCTGCAAGTATTTGGAATTGTTCACTTGCCCAAACAGATTTAGCCTGTGTTTTTGCGGCCTCCCATTCTTCTTGATTTATAGCATCTGCTTGGTATAATTCATTACCAGCATCCACATAAGCAGCTAACTGAGCTATTATATTCTCTTTAAATTCTGCGGCTTGATCCTCAGTCATTTTAAATGATTCAGATAATCCACCCATCATTTCAACGAACTTTTCTCCTAAGTCTGCATCTAAATCGAACTCTTTTAATGCAGCTATTTGTTCATCTAGAGATTTAGTAGTTTCCCCAGTTATTTCATTGACACCTTCTTTGGCAGCTTCAACAGTTTCTGTTATGGCATCTTTTGTGTTCTTAACAGTTTCCTGTGCTTTATTGCTAACATTGTCTAACTGTTCTTCTTCGACACTTGTATCTCCTTCTCCACCAGATTTACCTGTTTCTTTTATGTTTTCAGTTGTAGCCTCTGTCACATTCTTTATACCTTCTGTTGTACCAGTTGATGTTTCTAATGCTTTCTGAGAAAGCCCATCTAATGCCGCAACTTCTGCCGCACAAGTGTCTATAAGTTCCTTAGCTGCTGCTGTTTGACCCTCTCTCATTTCAGTTCTTAGGTCTTGGGCATTCCTCATAAAGTTTTTATCGTCCGATAATAAAGCTATTAATTGCTTGTTTCCTGAGTCTAGCACCTTTTGATATGTTTCATCAGTTAAACCACCAAGCTTTTGATACTCATCTATCATACTATTTAACATACTGATAGGACTTGAGAATGAACTAAATGCATCGGCCAATGATTTTACAGAATTAACAGTTTCGTCATTTTTATTCTTTAAATTATCTAATCCATTAGTAGTATCATCAACAGCACCATTAAGATTGAATAGTGATCTTACCTCTTCTTCTGTGGCCTCGTCTAATTCGTATGAAGCTAACTTTGTATCACCCTTGGCATTTTTAATCATTTGTAATTTAGATTCATATCTATCAAGAGTATTCATGCTGGATTTCATTGAATCTTCGTACCCTTTTAGCTTTTTAGACGCTTCTTCTGTACTTAGCGCATCTCCAAGCCAATTTATTGTGCCACCTTTAGCATTACTTATCTCTTTTTGAAGGTCTTTGTATAAACCTAATGTAGTTTTTATTGATGACTGTGCTGCTTTAGCGTAATCTTCTTCTGTGTCTTTGAATATATCCCATATAGTACCAGTATTACCAATTTCTTTTTCAAGCTCATCGGCTTTATCCTTCATCTTCTCATCATTAATAGCTTTTAATAAGTCTATTTGTTCTTGATATGACAGGTTTTGATTATTTAATATGGCATATGCTTCATCATCTAGGTTTGCCAATTCACCTTTAATAGTTTTTAGCCGTTCATTTAACTCATTTCTTTCAGAATCGCCTTCTTTTAAGTTGGCCATTTTCTCACTGACTTTTGCATATTGGTCTAAAAGATTTTCGTTGCCTTCCATATCTTTCATTGTGCTAGATAACTCTCTTACTTTAGCTGCAGCTTCACTTGAATTTGAAGCCATCTTACCAAGTAATCCTATTACACCAGATATAACAACACTTAATCCCATAGATATAGCACTATTTAAAGCTATTGTACCAGCTTTCATAAGGGCCAACTGTCTAGTCGCACTAGCAAGCTCTTTGCTTTTTGATTTAATCTCTTTTGTACTATCCGCAATAGCAGTTGAATTTTCTCTATTTGCACCTACACTTTCTCTTAACGCTTGTATTTCAGTTTTTAGTTTAGCAGACTTTTTCTCAAGTTCTTCAGTATTAGACTTTAGACTTCCAGAAAGACTATCTAGTCCACTACCAAATTTAGATAATTCCCCGGGTAAATTATATCCGAATGCAGTAGCCAATTCAGTAGTATTTGCAGCTAACTCTCTACCCTTTTCACTGAACATTGTAAATGCACCTGTTATAGTTGCAAGTAATACAGGTAAATTTCCTAATGTATCTGCTAGACTTCTGTATGAACTTAATAAAGAATTCAATACATCTAACGACCCTTTGACAGCACTAGAATCTATTAAGTCATAGAATATTCCTCTAAAGTTTTCTTTTAGTGCATTAGCCTTACCAGCTATAGAGTCCATATATGCAGCTTGTTCAGCTTCTGCACTGCCAGCAGAATCCGTTAATTTTTCATATGCTTTATCTAGTGTTTTAGCATTTTGAAGTACTGACGCAAGTACGTTTGCCTGAGTTTTACCCGCAATATTTTCTAATAATAATGCTTGTTGTTTTGTGTCTAGTGTATCCCAAACCTTACTTATACCTAAAAGTATATCATATGTACTTCTAAATTGACCATTAGTATCAGTAAGATCTACACCAGTCATAGTCTTTATCATTTCTTCTAGTTTTGGGTTTAATTCTTCCCCATCTTCTGATAATCCACGCAATCTCATGGAAATCGTTTTTAATCCATTGGCAACTTGCTTTGAATCGTTTATGTTTACTTATATTTGTCAAATATAAGTGTGCTATTGCACCTCATACTTTCATATGAGACCAGACTATTTCTTCACCTTCACCATTATGTGTTAAGGGCAACCCATTTCCACATCCGTTATAGACTTGATGTGTACTCGCATTTCAGCGATAGTCGTTTAACCTTCCTATTTCTAGGCTTGGCAACCAAACACCCATTGTTTTGAACACTTAGGATTTAACCATATATTCATCCTTGTTGTTTTTATGATTTCTCACATTCATAAAGGTTTTGTATTATCCTTTATTGTAGTAACAAGGCTTTAGGGATTACTGGTTTTAAAGTTGTGTCCTATGCAGATTTCTCTACATACGAAGCAACTAAATAATTGTTGCCTTAATTATTTAGCTTTACTTGTAATACCTCAGTACCAGCAGTTATTAATGCAGATGATTCATATAGGTCATTTCCAGCTATCTTTAAAGATGCAGCACCTATTCTAAGACCTTCTGCTAAGTCTTCTGAGTTTAATGCAAATTTATTACCAGCCTCATTGATAACATCAACTATTGTACCAGCATCATCTGCATCCAATGACATACCCTTCATAGTTGAAACTATAGCATTTACAGCTGAGTCTATATCCATTTCAGCAACATTAGAAAGCATTAATCCAGCCTTTGATAAATAGTCAGATGCTTCAGATACAGAATAACCCATCTTTACAAATGCTGTTGTTGCATTAAGAGTTTCTTGAGTTGTTTTACCCATCTCTATGGCAGTTTGATTTGCAGCCTTTGATATTCTATCATATTCTTCTGCCGAAGCTGTAGTAACCCTTTTTAATCCAACCATTTCATTGTCAAGTTCAACAATAGCATCTTTCATCTGCATTAATTGGTCTGTAAATATATCTAAGAATTCAAATCCCAATGCAGTTTGCATACCTTGATTTATAGCACTTCCTAACCCAGAGAATATATTTGATGTTTCGTTGGATAGCTTAGATATGGATTTACCACTACTAGATGCAACATCAATAATTCTTTGAAGTTTATCTGCTGTGTATTCTGCTCCATTTTCTATGTCTTTAAGAACATCTTTTAGTTTCGCTATTTCCGTTCTCATATTAGATATTCTCAAAGCATCATCTGTGCTTATTAAATCAAATGCCCCCACTGAACCTTCAATGTCTTTAATTTTATCGTTTAACTTCTCAATAACATCTTGAACTTTTCGTATTTGACTATCTGACTTGCCAAGATTATTTATTTCATTAGTAAACACTTTTATTGTTTCACTAGCATCTTGAGAAGCTAAATCTACTCCTTTTAGATTTTCTTTTATTCTTTCTAGCGCAGCAACATCTACTCCTAATTCTTGTCTTGTAGATATGGATTTATTTATTTTTCTTTCTAGGTTGTCAACTTTTTCTTTGTTTGCTAAAACCTTAGTAATTGTAGCATTTAAAGTATTGTATGAGTTATTAGATTTATCTATTAGGTCTGTTAAGACATTAGGACTAACTCTTAATCCACCATTTAGTTCCTCTCTAGTCTTTGTCAGTTTTTCTATATAATTTTCTAAATCGGCAACTTCTTTTGCAACTTTTTCATTATCTAATATAAAACCACTAGATTCTTTAATACCATTTAAGTCAGACTTTAGTTTATTTATAGTTTTATCAACTTTAAATATTTGAGTTTCAGACTTCCCAAACTTATTTATCATGTCGTTGATTCTCTTAAAGTCCTCGTTTAATGTATCAACCTTCATCTTATCGATAGCATCTTTTATTTTAAGAATTTCAACAGGCTTTATTTTTCCATCTAGTTCACCTAAAGCACTTCTAAGTTGTGCTTGTTTTTGTGCCAATGTGTTTAATTGCTTTTGGTGGTTAATCTGTTTTTCTAATTTACCATTAGCACTATCTAATTTTTCAAGTGCTTTATCCACTATTGCTAGGTCTACATCGTCCGTACTCTTTTTTAGTGTACTAACAATACCTATTAATTGTTCTTCAATTTTAGATATTGCACTTTGTTCTTTTTTCAACTTTCCTTCTTCAAATAATGTACCATTTTTAAATTTAAGTTCTTCTAATTTAACTTTTGTATCTTTAAGTGCATCATTTATTTGCTTAATTGCCTTTTCTCTGTTGTCAAGACTATCTATTGATTTTGATAACGTATTAAACATAGTTGCTACATTAGCTGTAGTCATAGATTCAACTTGTTTCTTTACATTGTTCAATACCCTTTTTCCGATAGTTCCACTGTCATATAAATTATCAAGCCTTAAATCAAGTTTTACTTTTTTATTCTCCAATGCTTTCAATTCATTAGAAACATCTCTAACAGATTCTCTTAACACCCTAACTTCTGTAGCAGATACGACTGCACCTTCACCTATTTTTTCAATAAGTTTATTTGCCTTGTCTATGTCGCTATTAAGCTTTTCAAATGCTAACTTATCTTTTGCATTTCCGAAATTCTCTAACGATTTTGTCGCCTTATCTATTACAGCTTGAAGTCCTATAAATATACTATTTCCAGACCCTAATCTTTGTATTTCCCTCGAAATTAATCTTATATTCTTTATAGGTGTATCTACATTAATTTCCTGTATCCTACCCCTTAAACCTTCCAATCCTTTAGTGGCTATACCCATAGACTCCCTAATATCAAAAGCATTATCAAATCTAGTCATAAATCTATCTACTAACGACATAGAATCTATTTCATTTGCCAATAATTCTATTTGTCTTGTAGCTTCTTTTGTATCTAATCTATTAACATTTTCTTGAAGTGATTTTAATGAATCTTCGGCTTCTTTTATTCTCTTAGCATTGACTAGGTCATTACCCTTGACTTTATTAAGAGTTTCCTGCATTTTAGAAACTTCTTTGTTTATATTTACAAACTGTTCTACCCCCGATTCACTTAACTTTCCAAATATACCAGTTTCTACATCGTATCCCCACACTTCAGAAATTGACTGACCTAATTCATTTACATACTTAATAGTTGCTTTTAGCATTCCATTTCTATCAGTTCCATATGAAATACGAGATATTTCAGTAGCAGTAGCCTTTATTTGTTCAAGTCTATCTAGTAATGCCTCTTCATTTCTGATATCATCTACAAGTTCAACTTTTGGAATTTCATTAACTGTTTTAGATATACTGTCTAACTTAGACTCAACTTTATTTAATCCTTCTGTTGTTTCATTGGCAATATTTTCAGTTAAAGCTTCAATGTCAATATTTTTACCAGATAATTTACCTTTTATTTTAGATTTACCAAGGTCAATATTTAGTCCGTCAGATATTTCCTTAGATAAAGATTCAATCATATTCTTAATAGTGTCAGTAGATATATTTATATGTTCAATATTTAATTCTAATATGTCACTTAAAGCATCCAACTGACCATTAATACTATCTCTAGTTTCTTTAGTTATAACAACATCAATATCAACATTAACAGGTTCTACTGAATTTAATTCATCAATAAGTGCATTAAATTTAGTTTTTACTTCTTGTATTTTTTCCGTAAGGTCTTTTGTGTTAATATTCAACCCTACATCTTTTGAGCTAAAACCTTCTGTCTCTTTAATTTCTTTGTTGAAATTCAAGTTTTTAACAGTTAAAGACAATTCTTCACTAAGCTCTTCTAATTGCTTTTGTATCCTTATTTTAGATTCTTCAGATATAAAAACATCAAGTTCTATATTGAATTCTCCACCATCCTCAACATCCTCAACTATATCTTCAATTCCTGATATAATAGTTTCGGTTGGTTCAGAAGCAACGATATCTATAGGCATTTCAAAATTAGAGTTTTCTGCTACTTTCTCAATTTCTTGCTCAACATCTTTTATCTCATCAACAATGTCTTTAGAAGCTATACTTACAGGAACTTCTACTTTTGATGTTTCAGATTGTACGTTTTTTAAATATTCATGATGTGCATCACTCACCTGTGCAAGTAATACAAAACAATCTCCAAGCTTTTCGTTTAGTTTTGTAATCTCTTCATCTGGAAAGTCTGCTCCACTATCTGTTATTGCACTTATTAAATTTTCACCCTTAACAATAATTTTACTATACTCATCTAAAGACTTTTTAGAACCATCGTTAAACCCCTTGTTAAGCATATTATTCATTTCAGATGAAGCTTTTTCAACTTCATCAAACAGTGAAGACACACTCTCCCTAATTGCTTTTATCTTATTTTCAGAGTCTGGGTTAACACTAACAATTTCAACATTTTTTGCAGAATCCTTAAGTTTCTTAACTTCATTGTCAACCTTTTTCACATCTGCTACAGTTTCAGCTGTGTCAATTTTAATAGAAGCATTTTTTATCTCATCTATTCTACCAATTAACCCTTTGATTACTATTGTATCATCCCTTAATTGACCACTAAGAGCCTTAGATTGATCTGTTAGGATTTTTATATTTCTACCAGCTTCAGATGCACCATTTGAAATTTTTTCAAGTTCGTTGAAGTCATAATCACCCTTAACTCTTTCAAACTCATCAAGTATAGCATTGTTGAATTTTTTAAGGTCACCCCTTTTAACTATAGCTACGGCTTCTCTTATAAAATCTGCAGAGAATAATATTCCAAGTTCTTTTCCTAAACTCTTAAACTCTTCTGCTACATCACTATTAAATGATTTTTTTATTTTCGATATTAGTTCATCATCTAAATTATCAATAATACCCAAATCAATGCTACCAACTTTAGGACTAATTGCAAATGGCTTTATTTCACTTTGAAAAGTTTCTATAAAATCTCTTGCAGCTCCCCTAATACCAGTTATAGATATCTTGCTACCATCAATTCCCAATGATTTAGATAAATCCTCCGTCAAATACTTTAAATCATTTTTTATTTGAGCTTCAACATTTTTTAAATCTAAATCGCCTGTTATTTTTATATTATTTGAAAGTTTTTCATTAAAAGATTTAGATACCTGTTCTGCTTTCTTTATAAAATCATCAATCTCTTTTGAGTTTATATCAACATCTTTTATTTGAATTTTAAGCCTTGAAGCTTGTTTAGTTAGTTCATTCGGAATTTTTTTACTAACATCACCCAACTTAATATTATCAATCTTGATACTAGCATTTTTAACACTGTCGTCAATTGCACCTTGTACATACTTTTCATTAAACTGACTCTTATCAAGTTCTAAACCTACACTTATATTAATATTTTCCATTTTATGTCCTCCTTAATTTAAAGTATATCAAGCAGAACATAAAATACTACTTAATATACTTTATCTCCTTAATCAACTTTGTAATCAATTTACCCTTCCTTAGGTCGTCAGCCGTACCCTTCATAAATGGTCTTGGTTTCTGCCAAGCACTTTTTCCACCTGTACCATATTCAACAATAGGTGCTAAGAATTCGTATTCTTGTCCCGGAACATCAAACCCTTTGGGTGATGTATTGTTTGATATTGTTAGTTTTACACCAGCACTTGTTGCACTTGCAGATACATCGATGTTATCAGGATCGGTTAAACCACCTTCGTCCGCCCTTCTATCATATACTTGTGGTTCATAAACAGAGTAAACCTTCTCAGATACATTCATTCTGTTTACATCTTTTATTTTATTTTGAGACCGTTCCTCATTTAATTTATTAACAATATCTTGCTTAACTATTTTTTCTAAATCTTTAATTGACTTTATTTTTATAGCCATATTATTCAACCCCATCCATAAAGGAATCTATTTGTTTTTTCATCTCTCTCTTTTCTCTATATAGGTCTGCTAACTCCCTATTCTTTTTATTTTCTTTATTGTCATAATATATCTCTTTACCCAATTCATTAAGAGCACCTGTTTCATCTTGAATCATTGACAATAACATTTGTATTCTTTGGTTTTTTAGTCCTAAAGCCATATACTGAAGTTCATGTATTGTTGCATTGCTACTAATTAAAGTCGTTGCATTTATTATTTCTTGAAGTCCATCGTAAAGATGAGCCTCTTTGGCTATTTTTAAAAATTCATCTACCGAATACTTTGAAAAGTCATACTTTTCATTTTTGGGTATACACAACTTGTTTAATATATGATAAGCCGATACAATTCCACTATCTTCACTTAAGTCAGTGTTTTTTAATATAGACACTATTTCTATTTCCATATCTTTTGTTGGATTAATTATTTTCACATAATCATTCTCAAAAGCAAACTCTTTTCTCTCCATTTTACACCCTCCTAAAAAATAAAGGTGAGCACCCTATATCCATAAAATAACTCACCCATCTTTTATATTTTAATTTTCTTTAAAATTCCTGTTTTAATCAAACTTATTTTTTAAAAAAATGCCTTATTTATACCCACCCATACTTATTATGTATGATGGGTATAGTAAAGCATTTTTAGATTTATTTAATTTAAAACTATATTTCTTCTCTAATTATTCTGTATAATTCTCCATCTTCATTAGGTAGAATTCTCATATTTATAGTCATATCATTTGGTTGAACCTCAGAAACAGTGTTTATTTCAAAGTTACCTTCTGGCATAGCATTTTCAAATACAAAGTATACATATGCAGTAGCTTTTTGTTTTTCATCTTTTTCTATAGTTTGTAACCATAGTTCTCCACCTTCTGCAAATGTTTTTGAATCTATTGTTAAGATTTGAGTAGTTGGTTCTGTTATTTTATAAATATAAGGCATAATCTTTAATGTTTGTGTTTTTAACTTTTCTGCATCATCGTTAGTTATCATAATATAACCAGTATCTTGTCCGTCATATTTTTTACCATTTTTATCTTTAACAATTATAAACTTCCCTGCAACTACATCACCAGCAGCAGCAGGATCAGTATCTTTAGTGTTATTTTCAAACACTTGATCCCCTATTTGAATAGATACTTCTTTTGCATTAACAGGTAGTTTTTTTTCAATTTCTAAAACCGTCATATTAGCAAAAGCTCCTGCCCCAGCTGTTGTTTTTGCAGTATTAGGTCTTTTAACGATTAATCCTGTATTACCAGTAGCAGCACTAGTAGTTTTAGTAGCAGCAGAATTTAATTCTAATGCTTCAAATGAAAATACATTTTCAGTTAAATTAACCGTTACATCTTTTTGTCCCGGTAAAATAGCAAATAATCCATTACCTTGTCCATTTCGTACATCTGTATTTTCTTGCGATGAAACTATTCCACCACTTGTTAAGTTTTCAGACATAAATACTAGTTTTCTATTCCCATTATTGTCTTTTCTGTAAAAGTATGCTTGGAAAACATCAACTAGCAATTTCTTTTCATGACTCATTTAACATATTCCTCCTTAGTTCTTAAATTATTTTTTACATAATAAAAGTGAGTATCTATACTCACTTAGTTAATCACCCAATTTACCTGTCATAACACTTGGATCCATTGATAATCCACCTTCATCAGTAGCAAATAGAGCATCTGTTATATTAGTGGTGAAAGTTATATTAGGAACTTTGTTAGACACAGTTTTGAATAAGATACTAGCATCATAATCATTTTTATGATTTACCCATCTATAATCAGAATAGAATTGTATCATATTCATTTCGGCAATTTCTTCATATTTTAAATTTGTTGAATTTTTCACAGTAATGATTAAGTCATTAAAACCAATATCTTTTCTTCTTCTAGCTTTACGAGCTTTTTGCATCCATTCATCAACAATTTCATCATGATATTTAACAGGTTCTACTAACGCATTTTGTGTTAATACTATTTCTCTAATAATCACAAAATCATCATTACCAATGGACTTACATGATGTATTATCCTCATTCCACACATCAAAGCCAATATCGTTCTCACTAGGAGTAACTCTTGTCCTCATTAAAAATGACAACATTTGTGAAAATTTCATTAGTGACTCTACTATAGATTCAGGCTTAAGTTTAATCCCAATAGACTTCTTACGCTCCTCTTCTTCTTTTTGCATTTGCATTCTTTTAAGTGGGTCAATTATAAGTCTAGATGCAAACTTACCACCTTCGGTAACGTCATCTTTTTCTTTTTCTAATTGGTTTTGATATGCATTCATTACAACAAGTGTCGTAAGAAGGTTTTCTGTTTCAGGTATATTTAGATATGAATGATTTATAAGTATAAAATTAGAATATTTCTCATTGAATTCTTCAAATTCATCTACTGTAATTGGATATAGAGTGCCTATATCCTTGTAATTGGTTGGCTTATTAAAAAGACTATCTCTTATTAGCTTTGAAACTTTATATCCATTCTTCTCTAACAACTCTTTATTCATTAGTTATACGCCCTCATAACTGAATTTTTAATTTCAAAAGGTATTGCTAATAAGTTTATAGTTTTAGTTTTAGATAATCTCACTTCACTTATTCTACCCTTTATATTAAACTTTACATTGCCTATCTCGTCAACAATTTCATCATTCTCTATTGTATGACCATCTAAAAGTTGGGCGATTCTATCTGCAATTTCATATATTCTCTCTTCACCATAGTTTTTTAATGGATTATACTTGTCATCAATAAGTATATATATATTAAAGTTAGTTGTTTGCATAACATCATCATATGCATATGTGTCATAGTGTTGTATAAATATATAGTTTTTATACACTGTTTCCATATCAGGATCAAACATTCCTGTATATAAACACATTTCACCCTCATCTGTATCCACCTTTAAAGAAGTTTTAAGGTCGGGTTGGTTTATCATGTTGCCATCATATGTTACACCCTTCTTAGATAATGGCGTAGTTGTGAAATATCTCATTAGCCTTCTTATAGCCTGATCATTATCTATGGCATCCAGCATATATTTTCTTATTGCAGTTATTCTTCTAAATTTCTGAGAATAAGTAACATTTTTTATTGAGTTAAAATCTGTAGTCATATATTGTCACTCTCCCTATTTAGTTGTATAAATTATTTTAGATGATAAAATATTATTATCTTTATCTATAGCAGATAATTTAAAAATTTCATCTCTCGCTTTGATAACAACTTTACAAGTGTTATTTTGAATCGAAATCACTTCTGCAATATCTGTATCATCTACAGTAAAACTCATTCCTTCAAGATTTGGTTCAACGGTATATATGTATTCCTTGCCTAGTCTAACACTTTCATCTCCACTTATAGAGTAATTTTTAATATTCTCTGTTGGAGTATAAATCCTTGGTTCATTGAAAGCCAAATTATTCTCTAAGTCATCTTCAACTCTCAGAGTATCTTTGGCAGCTATTATTGACACAATACCTTCCTGAGTTGATGTTGTTATATCTGTCACTCTAAATATATCAAACTCAGATTTGTTAAATACAAATCTCATGTCTCTTTTTATTTTTTTTGTATATTCATTAGCTTGTACTAATATTTTCATTTTTGTATCTATCTCAGATATGAAGTCACTATTTCTACTCTGCTTACTTCCGTACGAATCATTTGACATATAGCATGGATACCCATCTTCCCATTTTTTTGGCAATCCCTTCCATTTAAGTTTTTGATTGCAAAGTGTTATTTTACATCCAAGATATGCATAGTGATTATCTACTTTTTTATTTGTATTTATATAGTATTCATTATCATACAATACATAACTTCCATTTTTAATATTAGTACCTATAGGAACATTTAAGCCTCTATACTCATTATCACTTAAATCGTTTATATGATTATATATTATACCTCTACACTTAACACCATCTATCTCAATATCATGTGCCTCAGGCGATTGTAATTGTTTATTAAATATCTTAATACCATGTCTGATTTTTATATCATTGACATTAGATGTTTTAAATTCTTTAAAATCTCTCATCACACACCTCTAATACAATGAGAATGTATCTATTTCATCTTCTATAATAGCTGTATATTTTTGTTTAAACATTTCTACAGTATGCTTTCTGGCATCTACCTGTGATTTATGGTCTTTTATACCTGTTTCCTTGGAGAATGTTGACCATAAACTTGTAAACTCTACTAACTTAGTTGAAGCCAGTATTTCCGCCATCATATATGCAAATATCAATACCTCGTTTGATGTTAAAACCACATTTAATGATTCTGTAATATCATCACAAACTACATTGCTAGTCATTCTGTTAGAATATTTCTTAGCTTGTTGATTATATCTTCTACAGGCATTCTTTATCATCATATATCTCATTTCATCTGTTTGCGGCAATTCATCAAAGTCATACCCACAATTCAATAAAAATGTTTCATATAACTCATTATAAGTAGTTGTATTCATATTTATCACTTCCTAGTTTTATTGTTCTACTGGGAATAATTCTTCTATAGTAAGTTCAGTTCCTAACCATTCTTTTATAAATCTTTGCTTAGCTGCACTTTCTATTTTTATTTCTTTAGCAACGTCTAAAACAAATCTTTTAGTAGAATCAAGTTTTATTTTATTTAATTCTGATTCCATTTTCTTAAAGTTGCCTTCTAATATTTTCTTTATCTCATCTTTTGATATAGAGTTCGCTTCATAATCCTCTATTTCGTATATATGCTCTTTTAGTTCATCTATATTTTCATTAGTTTTATCTAATACCAGCTCTCCAAATCTAAATGCTGTTGTGTATGATGTCAACCACTCATATACATCCATTGGAACATCTCTTTTACTTATAATATTACCCTTTGAAGGTGGCCATACATACTTTTTATTTTCATAGTTTACAACATATTCAGTTCCTCTATGTCTTAATAGTGTTACTTTTTCCATACTAATTAATCTCCTTTGTTTTCATTATTTTTCTCCTATATTCTATACAATTTTATTTTTGTAAAAGCATATAGAATATAGGAGAAATTATATTCTCCTATATTTATTATTGTGGAAGTGTTATACTGTTATCAGTTATTGATCCTATATATCTTCCGTTTAATAAAGTTATATCTGCTTCAAATACAACTTTTAATTTTACTTGCTCTAACACTGGGTCTATCTCAGAATACTGTCTTTTATCACCAAACTCTGTTATAACAAAAGGTTTCTTTCCTGGTGCATTACCTGGGAATACAAACCCTTGTTGAACGTTAAATCTAACTTGGTTATTCTTTTCATTTATAAAGTTGTTTGGGAAAGGTAGAGCTACAGTTTTAGATATTTGAGTTGGAATTAAATCATCTCTTAGCGACTTTCTCATTTCATCTGTCAATAACCCCTTACCGTTCCATACTGTAGTTTGATCTGCAGCTATTGAGTTTATAAGAGCAATATCCGCTATGAAAACTGGTCTACCACCAGTTAATCTTATCATAGTATTCTCAACCTTTTGGAAATTTTCCATTTTTACATTTGAACCACTATGAACGTTTGCAGCAGGTATTTCTGTGTTTTTTATAGCTGTATTCATTATTGAGAATAATTTTTCAAAGTAAAAATCTAATTTGGCTTGAACTAAATTATCCACCGCTTCTTTGAAAGCCTCAACTGGATTAGCCATAAATGTTGTTATTTCATAGTATCCTCCGTAAGTTAATGATTGAGGTATAGCATGTTTTACTGTTTCATATCCAGCTATTCTAACTAAGTCCACTCCTGTACCTTTAGCAGTGTATAATAATTTAGGTTCAACTGTCTTAGGCATTTTATAAACTTGCACTGTTCCCGCTGGAACTGATTTAAAATCTGCCATTAACCCTAATAAATAATCAACTTTAGGCTTAGCTATCTCCTCAACTGTTGTTATTAAGAATTCGTTAAATAAATGTAAATTTTCTGGAGATGGATTTCCTTTTCCAAATGTTTTATTACATATATCTCTTAATTCTCTTTCTTCTTTTGATATTTCCAAATCACCATCAACTTTATCGTAAGTTAATTTGTTATTATATATATTTAGCCCTAAATCTTTTAGAGCTTTATTTGTACTTATCATATTTCTATCTCCTTTTATCATATTACTATATTACTTCAAATCTATATACAGTTTGTCCATCTATAGATGTACAATCTTTATCTACTAATACAACTTTATTAACAGCACTTTGATATCCAGTATGCATACCAGTATTATTGCTTGGATTGGCAGCAGCATCATTAGATATTATAAATTTTTTACTAGCATGATCGTAGTGAGCGTGTTGTCCATTCTTTAAAGGATGCCCACTTGCTGGAGCATTACCAGTTTTTTGTTGAAAATCCACATTTGAACATTCAAATCTCACACCAGATTCTAAAGTTACTATTCTCACCCTTTCACCTTGACCATTAAAGAATGAAGATATTGATTCATACTCTCTCACATACTCTTCAGGAGAAGCTACTAAATATCCTTTTTTTGTATTATCAGTTAAAAGAGATGCCTCTCTTTCACCATTTGCATTAAATCCTAAAGTTACTAATGTAAAGTTGTCCATTTTTTCTTTGGCAACAGCACCCTGATTTAAAACAGTTTTTCCCCAGTTATTTAAAGAACCTACGTTATGCAAATTAGATCTTAGGTTTTTTAAAGCTTCTAAAACATTACTTGACATGTTTTTATTCCTCCATAATTTTAAATTTTTTTATATTCTTATTTAAATCCATATTTAGATGTAACATCTTCTTCTATGTTTAAAAGATTATCCATTTCTGCAACATTTTCATATTTTGCTTTTGTTTTAACGCTATCAACAGTTATCATTTCAACTATCATAGTGTTAAGTTTAGACATAGATTGTTCATCTGATATACAGTTATCTAATAAATTTTGAACCTCTTCACTTTCAAATTTACCTCTAGCTCCAAGTTGTTCAAATTTATTTTTATAATATGCTTTCTTTTCATTTAATAGAGCAGCATCTTTCTCTCTTTTTTCTTCTGCTAATTTATTGTTATACTCTTCAACTATAGGCTGTAATTCAGAAACCTTATCATTTAAAGATATTACCTTATCATTAGCTTCATTAAGTTTAGCTTCTATAGAAGATTTTTCTTCCCTTAATGCTTTGATAGTATTTTCTAATTCTTCTATCTTAACATCTCTCTCATCTATCCCTACAGAGTTTTCTATAACTTCTGTAGATTTATTAGTATCAGGTTGAACTTCAACAGTATCCTGAACTATTTTGGTATTTTTCATATCAACTACCTCACTTTGATTTAATAATTCTTTTGGCACATTACTGTATCTATTCAATACATTTTTGTCGGCACAACAAGCTATTTTTCTTTCTTCTGACAACATAGTTACGTTAAACAGATTGCTTATTTCATTAGCCGTAAACCATGTTTCTTCAGACATCTTTTCTCTTAAAAACTCTTCGGTTACACCCTCTTTAGCTTTTTCCATATACAAAGGTATAATTACATCGTTTTCTATTTTGTCTAATACGTCTATTTCCTTTTTCATTTGGTCAGAATTTCCAAATGCAATCGACATAGGTTTATGAATCATCATTATACTTTGAGGATATACATATATATTATCTGCAACCATAGGTAACCAAGAAGCACAACTAGCTCCAATTCCATCTATATATGCATTTACAGATATACCTCTATCTTTTGCCCTTCTAAGTGCCGCAACTATACCCTGTGTAGTAAAAACACTACCACCGGGACTATTAACATACACATCTAACGTAGAATTATCTTCCATTTCACTTAATTTATTTTTAAAGTCATCAAATATAACATCAGATTCATCCCACTTATTAGAACCACCAATTATTTCACCATAAACATATAATTCATGTTTTTTATTGGTAGATATAAAGTTGTAAAACTTATTCATTTAATACACCTCCTTTTGATTTATATATTTAAACCCCATACCAAATATATCCTAAGAAACCTACACAAGTATAAACTTATGCAGTTTATGGTACAGGATTATTTTTGATTAATTGGCATACCGCCCTCGTTTACACACTAGCATCTGGCAAATCATTTGCATTGTTGCCATTACTTGTTTCTGTGTTAGAATTTTCAGAACCACTATCACTACTTAATACTGAATCTCCACTACTTCCAGCTCCTTCTGTCATAGTGTAAGATGTTAACGGAGGAACTATCTTCTCCCTTAATTTTAATTCTTCGATTTCATACATCGATTGGTTAATGTATTCAGTAGGATTTAACCCTATCATTTCTAGTAATGGAGTTATTGCATATCCCATAGAAACTAATTTTTCTAATACAGCTATCTTTTCACCTTGACTTAATGGATACTCTTTTTCGTATTCCATATAGTAGTCTGACCCTATACTCTTAGGTAAACTTAAGGCTATTAGCTTGTTATATACTTCATTTTCTATGTTTTCTAATAACTCGCCTATTCTATCATACATAATATCTATGTATAATTTCATAGTTGCATATGTACTTTCTCTTGGAAGTCCTATTGAGTTAGAAATATCTTCTGTGATATTTTCCATCTTGTCAGACTCCAATCCATCTGTGTTGGCATCTTTAAAATCTAGACTTGCCCACTCTGGTAAACCAACAACAGGAGTGTCATTACTTTCATCTGTTAACCCTTTTTTAACATTCTCAAACACAGATCTAGCCAACGGCTCTCCCAGTTTTTTATATGTTGATGTTTCAGAATCTTTAATACCAATAGTTAATACATTTACTGCACGAATAACTTTTCCAGCTATATTTTTTTCTAAATCCCTAAGCCTTTCTTTGTGTTTTACTCCAAATACGGCATGGGTAATCATTGGAATACCTAGTCTAGCATTTCTTTTGATAGTATTTGCTCTAATACAAATACTTCTCTCTTGTGGAAGTTCTATGTATCTAAACTTCTCACCATTTTCTTTATAGTTTTTGTAATCATCAATAGTAATAAATGGACTTAAACTCTCTATTAAATCTAGTTTATCTTCTAGGTCTAATACTTGGTCAAAATATGACATATCAACCCACACAGCCCATCTACCATTCTTTCTTCTTCCGGGGAAGAAATACTCTAAGTCATCGAATATATGACAATGAAGAGGTTGCGTAGTAGAATTAGGTTCTCCCATAATGACACCAACAACAGTTCCGGTTAAAGCTAATTGAGTTAGCATATCTCTAGTTAATTGTTTGTGCTCCACACTTCTCATCATCTTTCTGCATACAAGTTCATACTTATTTGTTTTTGACCTAGTACCCAATGTTTTAATTTTATAATCTAGATTTGGAAGTATTCTCATGTATTCAACTAATTTATGAATATCTCCATCAGTTATATATTTATACATAGAGTACTTTCTAAGCTGCTCATTAAACCTTTCAGGATTTGCCATATACTTCTGCAACTGTTCTTCCGACACATCCTTTATTGATCCTGAACTATATGCATCAGTATAAAATACGAAGTTTCTCATTTCTTGCGGAGATAAATCTCTACCAAGTAAAAGCATATCATCACTTACCATTTCTCTTCACCTCAATTCATTCTATTTTAGATTTATTTAAATTTTACCATAATACAAAATTCATATCTTCATTATAAGTGGATTCACCACTTAATTCTTTTTCTAATAGCTTGGCTATGTACACACCATATCCAATACTTGAATAACGGTCTTTTCGCTTCGTTGATGGTTCTTTTAATTTGATTAGATTATTGCTTCCTTCGACTCTTTCTAGCCCAACCATTTCTTGAACCAATAAAGAAGTTTGAACATATGGTTGAACAAACTTAACCTGTTCCTCCACAGGAAGTTTTTCATATCCATTATACTTAACAAGAGTTTCTTTACATTCAGTCTCGTCTACAAGAAGTCTTATTTTACCTCTCTTTAGTCCATCAAGCACATAAACATGCATATCATTATTTATTTGAGCAGATGCTTTTATAGAATAGATTACTTTAGGCGCATCTTCTTCCATACATCTTTTAGCCATTTCAGTATCGTTAATGCAGCTAAATGCAGGATATGCTATATTACGTTCTTTATCATATAGATTTGTTACTAAACTATCATAAACTGATAACCCCACACCTGCCGTATCTATTACAATATAGTCACAGTCAAAGTCTTCGTATAGTCTTCTTATTTGAATAGCTTGACTTTGAGAATGTCCACCTTCAACACTTTCCATATATACAACATATTTATCGTATGTTTTGCCATCTTTTGAAGGTATTAATCTAATAATACTAAACACAGAAGCATCGTTGTTGTTTTTAGCTGAACTCATACCAGATATATCGCAAGATACTAATCTAATTTCATTGGATTGTTTTTCTTCATATTTAAAATCTTTACTTTTATTTTTTAATATTTCATAAAACCCTTTTGGATATAATGCTTTATTTAAAACTCTATTCTTTTCCAAGTCTTCAAATCTATAAAACGCCTTTTCTGATTCACCATAGAACATAGAATCCATCTCCATTGACCATGATATTGGATTCCAGTCCGCCTCAGACATTTCATCTTCAACCTGTTCCCTCATAAGCAAACCCTCTTTAATAGGTAACTGGTAGGGTAGACTACATAAGAAATATGATTTACCATCTGTCATAGCTTCAAATAGCGCCAAAGCCTTCTCCCATGACCAGTGATGCTTGTACCAACAACTTGACAAGTAAATCTCCTTGTTCCTCTCTTTTAAGTGAGAGTATTCAGGCTTATCCATAAATTTACAATAACGGGGAGCAGACATCATTTTCCTTAATACTGTATCAACGATTGACTTGTCAACCATTCTAAACTCATCAACAATTATAAGATTTGCTCTTTTACCTCTAGCACCCTGATTAGAAGCAACTACCTTAACCCAAGACCCATTCCTAAATGATATACCCGCATTGTTTGGATTGGTTTTTAAATCATCAATTTCTCTTGCTAGGTTAGGTGAGTTATTCATTAAATCTTGTATTTTTTCTACAACTTCTATAGCCTGTTTTATATTACCAGCAGCTATAATTATTTTAGTTCCCGGATACAATATGGCTCTTGTGCAACAGAAGATAGATGTAAGAAATGTCTTTCCTTGGCCCCTTGAGGCTAGGTACATAAATACGTTGTTGACGGACATCATATACAACAATATCATCTGAAATACTTTTAGATTTATTCCCAAATAATCTCTTACAAATAAATGCGGAAATAATCTATAATAAGAAGTCCACAAACCTATTCCATTCATAAGTTTTTCAGACTTAGTTGCATTATCCATACTTTTATTTAAGCTTCTTCTACGACTAAAGATATCATGTTTTTTAGCCTGATTATCTTTATTAAAATTACTATGAGAAGCCATTTTACTCACCATCCTCATATGGATTTACAGTATATTTAGCCATTTCTTCGTCGTACTCATCTTGATAAGGATTTTCTTTGCCCATCATTCTACATAGATTTCCAAAGAACCATACGTTGACATACTTCTTTATCCAATCTGCATCCATCCACTCTGGAAGCGGTTCCGGTATTGGCTTTTCATTTTCAAACTTTTTAATTAAAGTTCCAAATGTTAACTGCTCTGAACTTGAAGCTGCCGATTCTTGAACTGGTTTTATATTAGCAGAACCAAGTAAATCCTGTAAAGTTTTTAACTCTTTGTCTACTGAATCTCCAGCTTTTCTTTTTTTTCTTATATCTAATCTTTGTAATGCTATCTCTTGGAATAATGACTCCGTTGAATATGAATCCATCTCGTATGCCGCAGCCATCTTATTGAATTCTTTTTCCAAATATCTATATTCAGAATCAGTAAATCCCTCTCCCCAAAAGTCAATTATGTCCTCTTCTGTATTATCACTACCTTCTAAATTATCCACCACATTTCCTAACCCAAATGAACTAGTGTCTGCAAATGTCTTTCCTTTAAATTGAGGCAGAGAACATATCTTTTGATAAAATATTTTTACAGCATTACTATTTTGTTTTTTAGCTTGTTCAACCGCACTTTCATATATATTTTCATCAAAGTATGTGTCCGTTAACTGACATACTCGATATAATGCTTTTAGTTCACTATTTAATTTTTTAGTAAGATCACTTGTTATATCTAACAAGCACTCTTTACAAACATTCATCCTATTCTCATGTGTAGACTTATATATAACACTATAAGACTTATAGAAGTTGTCAGAAGAAGATTTTTTCTCTTTTCCACAACAAGAACATTGCTTGTAAACCGTCTCTTTTTTTGCCAATTCTACATCCCCTCTCTATATAAATACATAATAGCAGACACCCAATATGGATGTCCACGATATACACTTATATCTAAACAGTGACTTCTTCAACATTCACAAAGTCATTGTTCATAGATCTAGTTTTATCTAACACTGTCTTTAATTGTGCTTTTACTTTGTCTTCAAATAACTTACATTGTGCTTGAGCAAGTAACTCAGGCTTATTGATGGCAGTATTAGAACTATACTCAGATGCAGCTATGCTATTTACATCAATTCTATATGCAACTGAGAACGTGTTGTCAATTTTAACTTTTCTATTGTTTAAAGATAACTTTATACTATCAGTACCACCAGCCTGAACATTACCACTATCAACAGTATAGTTCCCTGTGAACGTAATGTCGCTATATACTAATGTAGGTTGGAAACAGTTAAGAATTTTCTTCTCTGCGTCTGCATCTAAGCTATTAGTACCATATTCTTTATAAGCAATAGTTACAGAATATACATTGTTCTCCACTTTTCTCTCTATTGTAAACTTCATATTTTATAACACCCCCTTTCAAATATATTACCTAATTTGTTGACGAGGCATTAACAGAGGCTTGTCTGTACATAGCGTTTAAAACTTTAATTAACCCCTGAAGTTTGTCGTTACCTATAAATCCACTGACTTCCGTACTGTCAGTTATACTGTCTTTTAAAGTTATAGTTACTCCACTCGTTCCTTGCGTATCTTTCCCAGTAGTAACAACTAAAGACATACTATTGTCTAAGTTAACTTGCATAGACGATATTTTTTCAGTTTTATAATCTGAAAAATGAACTAATGTTTCTAGGTTTGTACTCATTCTCAATTCCCCTTTCAGTATTTATTACTATAATACTTATTAGATTGTTTCAACATATAAACAAATAAATATAAGAGCTAGGACTACTCTATCTTTAAATATGATATCATTTTATTTTAAGTTGGAAGGTATTTTAATAACGTTATCAGTAATAAACATACTGTTGAAACAATCTAATAAATACTGTAGTATAAATAAATATACATGTGTCGAGTGGCTTAACACCACTCCCAATTAAATCCAAAAGCCGTTTTACACTTTTTACTACACACTCTACCAATACCAGTAGATATTCCTTTTACTGTAGATTCGGTAAAACGACTCCTTTCTATTTTTATAAATTTACTGGCGGAGCATATTGGATTCGAACCAATGGATGCATACACACCACAGACTTAGCAGGTCTGCACCTTAAACCACTCGGACAATGCTCCATATACAAAAAGAGGTTTGCACCTCTTTTAGATTTATTCATATAACATAAAAGCAACTTCATCTATAAGTTCAACTAATGCAGATTCTCTACCTCTTCTATAAGCTTCCCTTATAACTTCTTCAAGCGTTTCTATGTTTTCATCGTTTATTATTTCCTCTACAACCATACACTCATCACAACACTCTTCGTCTTCTTCTATTTCTATTGCTGTAATTAAAGTGCTACTTGACGGTATTCTTTCCTTATCTATATGTTCATCTACGCAAGAATCTATTGCTACAACTCTATTGTTTAATAGTATTTCATCTTCCATTTCAAAAACTAGATATATATTCGGATCCCAGTCATTAGTAACTATTTTTGTTATACCAACAACTTTGTTACTATCTGCGATTTCTTCAATTATTCTTTTTTCACTTTGAACAAATCCACATTCATATTTAGATAATGTTTTGTATATTTCAAAAGCACACTCTTTGCAAGTTAATAAAGTAATATCTTTTTCTGATTCCATTAAGAAGTTTATCATATTCTACTCTCCCTACTTTAGATTTATTTTAATTTAATATTAAGTTTCTAGTTTCAACCAAACCTTCAACTCTATCAAATCCATATATCTTAGCCATTGATTTACCGCCAACCATAAGCTTGTCAGAATATTGACAACTTCCGACTATAGATGGTGCTACCAATATTTCTGCATTATATGTATCTTGCTCATTGGCAGTATAATTCATAGAATTATGATAATGGCCTAGAAATACAAATGAATAAAATTTTCTATGTAGCTGTGATAAGTCTTTTAGTGAATTTTTTATATTTCTTATTTGATGTCCATGCAAAGCTATACATTCAAAATCAAATATTTTAAACTGAACATTATCACTCTTATATTCTCTATGCACAAATATTCTTTCATTGTTATCACATAAATCTGCCACATAGTTTACTATTATCTTTTCCATATCTTCAGCTGGTAGTTCACTTGCCTTAGTTCCCAGCGGCCTTATTTGACTATGATTAGCCATAGGAACATGAATATATTCAACTTCAATATATTCACTAAGTTTGTTTAAGAATTTGGCTAACAATTGAGATACCTCTACAACAGATTCAACAACGGGTATATCATTTAGCTTTACATCAGATATCCTTAACATCCCCTGTATTGTATCAGAATTATTTATAACCAATATCTTGTCAACATTGTTTTCAATAGCAAACTTAATTGTTTTTTCTGCCATTAAATTAAATCTATTATGGCATATTTCTCTACTATATTCATTATTTATACTTTTAAACGTAGATGCATAATGTATATCACTAAAATTCAATACATATTTCTTGTCATTACTATCAACATTCATACGCTTAAAATTAGGAACTTCCAATCTTTGAATTGCTTCTTTTATATTTTCATAAAACAACTCAAATCTACTTTCGGTTCTTAAATTTCTATTATATTCTATTTTAGTAGCCTGTAACTTTTTTCTTTCTTTTTCTAATTCTAATCTCTTCTCTTCTATTTCTTGAAGGATTTCATTACTATCAATTATATTATTAACTCTGTCATGCTCAACAGCATCAATAACCGCCTTAGCCCCATAACATCTTTTACGACATTCGTCGGAAGCTAAATGTTTCCCAAATAACTCTTCACTTATTTCTGAATAGTCTTTATCCATTGTTTTGTCAACCATTTTTCCATATATGATTGATTTAATCCTATTGTAATTGTTCATAATTATCACCATCAACTTTATTTATATAATCATTAAGAACATCTTCAAATATGCTTTCTGGAATTTCTTTTTAAACTTCCCATATTCTAATCTCTCCATTATGTAAAAAAAATAAGGTGAATCATATTAATTCACCTTTCTTTAAAATTTTAAATTTATTGGAGTTGGTGATAGGAATCGAACCTATGTCTTCTCTCTAGAAAGATGATTTTCCAATTAAATCTATAGTGTATATATCTTAACTTAATAGCTTTTAAATTATTATACAGAACCATATCAGTGGTGCGTCTACCAATAACTCTCATATGGGTTTACCTTCTATAATATATATTCACCTAGGACTTGCTATTGACTAGCTAGGTTAGTTACTGGGTATCCTCTATTGTTGCAGCAAAGCTGTTATTATCAATAGAGTGGAAACTATATTCGCACAACGTAAAAGTCGTGGAGAAATATAGCTCTCGTCGGTTTGCCCTTATCCGCAGCCCGTCCAGCAGCACCATGAGTCTGGACTATGTTTAAGTAACGTAAACACCTGAAATCATTACGTAATTTTTCAGTAGCTATTAAAAGTCTAGCCAACTTAGCATAGAAATACTATGGTGGGGCTCGAACCCAATCACATTTTAATAGCCTAAATAAAATATGTCTATAGTCCATATAAGTTCTTAGTAGATATTAAAATCTACGAATATGGAACGTCGCTATTATGTTCTCCGAAGAGGTGGATTAACCACTTTAAGCCGACTTCTTTCTTCACGTTCTTCTATAGACTAAAGTTTATAAGCATGTATATACGCTCTCCTGCCAGATTCGAACTGACGATCCCAGTTACATTTGCTATTAAACAAATGGCTTCTTGGCTTTAGACCAACTAAGCTAAGCAGAGAATATATACAAGGAACCACTATCGTAGGCATACGTCTTGTTTTTGTGTATCATCGGTTTTTTATTAATGAAGGCTCTTCCGACAAACGCCTTCCAAGAAAACAAGAAAAATAAATTTATTATATGTTCTTTCCTCCTAGGCTATTAGCCCTGCCCTGTATAAACAGAACAACATATAATATCCTGCTATTAAAAGCAGTATTATGGCCTAATGCCTATTTAACGGATAACAGATTTTAATGCTATATATTATTGTCCCATAGCTAGGAGAGCGAGGTTATCCTCTCACTATACTTATTATGCCAAGCATCAGCCAAAAAAAGATAGTATGGGCTTTGAACCCATGTCTTTTAATAAAGTATATCGTAAGTATGTTAACCTACTTACTTGTACATATTGACAATCGTGCATGTTTTCGCCTTCATGGAATGTACCCTACCACTACATGCAGTTCATCTATTAAAGAATCAGAGCTTTACTGCCATGTCTCTGTATACTACTATTAACAGGGACTATTCTATAGTATGTATTAATAGCTTTTAGTTTCCACTGTATAGCAAACTAACAAAGCTTTTTTAGGAGTTTATGAGATTTGAACTCATACGGACGCTAATCCTGCAACCTGCTGATTATAAGTCAGCTGCTCTCCGTTGAGCCACACCAGCATATTAATATTCAAAAAGAAACATCCAAATGCATCCGCCAAAGGAGAATCAATTCTGTTAAATGATGATTTATTAAGGAATGAACATATATGGTTTTAACAATTGTTAATCTAAAGCATGATTTGGATGCTCCTTTTTGAATATTATAACTTTATATTGAAAGCTTATTTTGTAATTATCTGCTTAAATCAATTTAAATTCCGTTTCAAACAACTTGATTTAAGCAGATCTACGAGGTTAGATGAAATCAACAAAATATTATAGAACAATAACATTTGGCAGGGGATGCAGGACTCGAACCTACGCATGTAGCAGTCAAAGTGCTATGCCTTACCGACTTGGCGAATCCCCTATAAGTCCTAAGTGCTTAATACACTTATTTGAAGACATAGGATGGAAATAATGAAAAACACTTGTTAGATTACTTAGAAAGGAAGCTTCCCTATGTCTTCAAATAAACATATTAAATCTTAGGGAGGGTCTTTAGACTTTCCCTCCCAACCTATCTTTCGATGCATTATTTATTCTCATCTTGTCCACTACCCAAGGTAGTAATAGGCTATATCCGCATTTTTATACTAGCTGCATTTCTAGTCTAATAATACACTACTCAACATCTTACATTATGCCTACCTTGCGGGCAGTACAGGTTGCTACACCTTACAAGCTGTCCAATGTCAAACACTTGTGATTTTGCGAATCACTTATGCACTCCCTTCACCAATGGTGGGAAGTATTAGGATATTTTCGTGCATTACGAGGATGAACTTTCGCTTTTAGAATTATATACTTTTTTATTTAACCTGTTTAACATAAACTATTAAACCTTTAAAGTTTTATGTAATCATGTTCATCTATTAATAATTTCAAACTGTGGATGTGTCATCCTAGTGGATAACATACCTTTTGAGTGTGCCAATACCACACACCCACTTACCTTTCACTCAACTAAGTTACTCAGTGATAATATAAGTTACTTTAGGTCGGCAAAACCCTATTTTACTTATATTACTGGCTAGTGCATTTGCTTGTTAGACTCACACTACTAACCTTACACTTAAGATAGTTTATTTCGTTGATTTCGCATGTACTAGCTATTTGCGAGATAGCAATCCCATTCTTTATTGTCATATGACTACAAGCATATACCGACACCCATAAAGAATACTGCCAGAGTTTCCCACAGTTGGACTTTCGTACTCAACTTATAAAACCTATTCCATAGCCTGTTTACCCTTGTCGCCACTATGAAATACATTTAAATCTTTGTGCATTGCTTGAATTGACCATAAATGGCGAATATTTGTTAAATATCCTTTATACACCTCACGATGTACTATCTGTGTCAAGCCACATAATTATCTAGTATTAAATATAATATAAAGTGTAAGATATCTTTAGCATACCTTACTGTGCTTGTTCAAACTACAAGCATAAAGTTATTATATATAAATATAACACATTTTTTATTTGTAAGTTTATTATATAAAATAATTTTTATAAATAATACAAAGGAGCACACTCATGACTCCTTATCTTTGAATTAATAATACAATTACCCCTCTCGTGAGTAATATCTTTGTACCTTCATTATATCATGGCGAAAGACTGGGGACTCGAACCCCAAGCCTATTGGTTAACAGCCAATTGCTCCACCGTTGAGCTAGTCTTTCAGGGGGGATAGACATAGATACCTCTATGTCTGACATCATAGTAAATAAATTAAAAAAATAATACAATTTTACTTTAGACATTTGGTAGGAGATGATGGACTCGAACCATCGACCGCTCGCTTATCAGACGAGTACTCTACCTCTGAGTTAATCTCCTAAATATTACAATATTATAAATGAGTAGTATTGCTCAGTTCGACTACTCAGCACGAACGATTTTGATAGGATTTCCACACTATACACAATCGAAGGTAGTATAGATTACCTTTAACCATAGAAATCAAACCCATAAACAAAAAAACCAAACTCCCCGTTTGAGTTACTTTATTGGTGGCAAGAGTTGGAATCGAACCAACATTTCAATATTTTGCCCTCGGACTAATATAAAGTTTTAACCAAGTTAAACTATCTCGCCATATATAGACCACATAAAGTGATCTACTATAATTCTTCAGAAGTTTTGGTAGTTATAGTTATCTTTACATCATTATCAGCAAATTGCTTGATGTATTCACAAATATCTACACTTCCCTCGTCTTCTATTTCAACATAGATAACACCCTCTTGTAGAGAGTCACAATCAAGTATACCCTCTACAGAGAATGTTTTTGAGTTTGTTATCTTATTAGATAACTTTATCTTCTTTTTTGCCATACTAAATAAGTTTCCGAATATATATTATAAGTTCTTCATAGTTTTTCTTGCTTTAACTTTTAATACTACTTTCTCTGGTATCTCTATAACTTCTTCAGGGTTTCTTGGGTTTCTAGCTTGTCTAGCTGCTTGAACTTTTTTTTCAAGAGTTATATAGTTACCTATGTCAGTCTTTTCTCCTACTTCCATATTCTTAGCTATAGTTTCAACTATAGTGTTCATATCGTTTATTTTTTGAGCTGCCTCTTTTTTAGAAACATTCATAACTTTTGATAATTCATCTACTAATTCTATTTTTTTCATAAGACTATCTTCTCTCTTTCGATTTTTATTTTATATAAAAGAATATAATTCCATATTCACACATAAAGGTTGAGAGCGATATAAGCGCTCTCAAATAAATAAAATGAAAATTTACAAAATAACAATTAAGCACGCTAATGAGTCAAAATCGTTCAATCTTATTTTTATGCCACCTAAATTAATAGGTGGCTTTGAAGAGATTGAAGATTGCAAACAAATAGCAACCCTAGTTTATAGGGTTTTGTAGAGTAATAAGAGAATCGGCATTTGCTCGTTATCATCTCTTATCATATAAAGATTTGTGAAGAATATTCAAAAAACCTCTACACACATTGATACTACTTGTGTGTAGAGGTTTTTCTTAATCAATACTTTTTAGATTTTTATCTTTTTTATTAGAATTAGTTTTTTCTATGTTGGTTTTTTTGCCACAAGAAGAACAATACTTACATCTATTATTAGTGGCCTTAAATCTCTTACCACACTTTTCACATTCTTTATATTTCCATCCCCTATATAATTCATAGAAATATGTAATAACATTATTAAAGTTATTTATCTCCTTTTTACATTCATTATTATTTATATCTACAAAATTAACAACAACCATAGTATGATACCTATTTGATTTGCCACCAGATACTAATTTAGTTGTTATAAGACCGTTCTTTGTTAATTCGTTAAATAAGAACATATTATCTTCTACACATCTCATAGAAGCTTCTCTTAATATATCTTTTAGATTCATTATCATTACAGGTGTATTCTTTTTATTCTTAGCCATATATAATTTAACTCTGATTAATAAAACAAACATTATCTTAGCAACTTTATCATCTTCTATTGAAGATATCATATTCCATTCATTATTAGTTATATGTATACTTTTTATATTTACTAAATCAAATCTTCCTCCTTTTAATATGAAGTCTATTTTAGATTTAAGGTATTTTATTTGTGTAGAACTTCTATATGACTCCATATTATCAGATAAGAACTTATCTACTAATGTATATGTTTCATCTTTATCATATCCCATATGTAAGTAATGTCTTATTAATACATCTACTGTATCATTATAATCTTCTGATACTTCACCATTATTTAATGCTTTCTCTAATATATCTCTTTCATTTAATACTAACTTTTTCATTTTAATTATTCTCCTTTTTATTATGATAATATTTTAATTTACTAGCCTTGTTTCTATCTTTTTGACACTTAGTACAATATTTGCTTCTAGAATACTTTAAAACTCTAAATCTCTTACCACACTCAACACACTCTTTATATTTCCATCCTTTGTATAGTTCATAAAAATATGTAATAACATTTTTAAAATTGTCTATTATAATTAATATGTCAGATGTTTCATCTATATAGTTCAATTCACACTTAACAGATTTATCATAATCTGACTTTAATATATTGACATATTCTGTTTCTAAAAATGAGTCCAATATATCATTCTCACCTCTAAGACTGCACTCTTTTCTTATGTTGTCTTTTGTAAATGATATAAAGTTTGTATTATATTTATGTCTATACATCTTATAAGATATTAATAATATGAATGCAACTTTCATAAGTTTCTCATTATTAAGTTTGCATATATTATCCCATTCAGATTTATGTATATTTACAACTCCATCAAATTCCTCAACAGATATAGCTCTTAATATTTTTTTGTTATCTCTAGCAGCTTTTATATTTTTCCTCATCTTTTCAACTGTTTCTTCTGATAATTTATGATTATCTCCACCAGTTGTTTTATTATATCCCCTTGATGGATTTGTACTATCATACTGTTTTATATATTTAGCTTCAGATTTATTTAATGAAGTTTCACTATAACACTTCTTTAATACTTTAGTTACATCAAAGTTTTCAACACCATACTTTTCAACAGCTCTCTTTAAATGTATATTGTGTGTATTTTCCCACCATAACTTTCCATATCTATAATCAAATCCACCTCTTTGAGTTGTTTGACCTATATACACTTTTCCATTTACCTTATTTTCTATTTTATATATAATACCATAAACCTTGTCACTTAACTTACTCATATCATTTATAGCAGAGAGGACATTAATCCTCTTCTACTATTACCTCCACTTCTTTAAATTTATATCCATTCCACTCAATATCTCCATCATAATCAAGCTTTATATGTTTAATTACATTCCCATTCTTGTGTAATAGATTTTTAATTATTTGTTCTCCACAAAGATTCCAAGCCAATTCTTTATTTACATTTTTTCCGTATGTAATATCTAAAATTACGTTTGTAAGCATTTCTTCGTTAGAACATATTCCTAATAATTCAATCTTTAATTGATTTCTTATTATATTTAAAACTTCTTTCCTGCTTTCTACATCTGATGAACATATAGATTCTTTAACCATTTTCTTATAATTCTTTATACGCTTCTCAATACTAGACTTAACTTCTTTAGTGTATCCTTTTTTAGATTTGTATAAATTATAATCAAACTTAGAATTTTTAATTTTACTTCTTATATTACTGAATAAGTTTTCAATTTTATGACATATTCTATTCATTGTACAATCATTGTTAAATATTGGTATTTTATTTTCAACATATTTAATAAATCTATTTTCGTCTTCTGTTTTATTTTCTTTAATAAGTAAGTCTTCATATTTCATACCGTATTCAACTATAGAAACTTCATTTGATTTAGTTGTTAATGATTTATATTCACTCATTAGGTTTGGATAGTTGTATATAAAGAAGTAAGGTTTTTTATTTGCCATTATCTTAAGATTAAACTCTTTCTCCCTTATAGTTTCATCATCATCTAATATCTCATCTGTTTCCATATCTATATTAACTCTATTTGTTTTGTAATCGTACCAATGCTTGGGTGTTTTCTTAAACGATATACCCTTGATGCTATCTATAGCATTTTGTTGATAGTTTTGAGATATAAGTATTCTCTTTTGAAGTTCTTTATACTCAGGAGCACCTTCTTCTAATCCGGCTAATATGTCATACATTGCCGTACATCTATTAGTGATTACTCCAATATCCGATCCAAACCCTAGCTTATTACTCTTTCTTAGTAAGTTTTCAGTAACTTTAATTTTTGGAGCTGAACTCTGTTCACACACTATCGTTTGTTCAAATCTATACTTCTTTAATAGTATAGGATTATTTGTGGTAACTACAGCATCTGAGTCCATGTCCATCCCATTTAATGCGTCACAAGTTGTATCCCAAGAATTTATAACTTGTAATTGGTCTAAGTATTTAAACCATTTATTTATATCGTCATTTACAATATACTTAAACTTTCTTATATTATTGTGTGATGTCATTGGACTTCTAAATGCCACAACTTCCATTACACCCTGTTTAACCCAATGACCTGAATAAAATTCTCCAAATCCAAGAAGTCCTTTGATTTCCATTTTAAATATACCTTCACATAATGCATATAAATCACCGCATACTATAGCATAATTACCATCAACTTGAAGTCTGCCCAACTTAGCCATATCTATTTTCTTGTATATCATCTTATATATTTGTTGCTTAACAAATGGGTCATTTATGACATTATCATCTATCATAATAGCTTTCATAAAATCTGGATCAGAATTAACTATATCTCTTTCAGTAGCGTGTATACCCCTAGTATAAAGTATAGCCTTTCTAATATCATCTCCCAAAGCTCCATTTATATTATCCACTGTTTCTTTTATTAATTCTTCTATATCCTCATCTGACAAGTCGTATGATTGCAAGTATTGATAATTTAATTCTCTTTTTGGTTCTAGCGCATCTCCTGTTATTTTAGTTATACTAAAATCATATCCATGCTTATTGCACTCTTTTAAGTAGTGTTCTAAACTGTCATATGCTGCACACAACTTCATCATATTATCTGTAAGAACTACATCATAATCTCTTATATCCCTAACAGCTCCCCAAGCATCTTCTAGCATATATGTACCAGCAACCTCTTCTGCAAATAACTTAAAGTCAAACGTACACAACATCCCTTTTTCATATGCATATCTTGTATTTACTCCTGATGGAATATAATTTGCAACTTTATTTCCACTTTCATCGTAGTAGCATAAATCTAAATCTATTGCTATTTTAGCTGCAAACTCTGGTGTCATCATACCACATCCATCACAAAATTGCTTCTCTGCTTCATATGGAACATCATATTCAACTTCATATCCTCCATTTGGATCTCCGTCATCAAATACTCTTATAACTCTATCTGATATCATAACACTTGGGTCTCTTACTATAAGTATTCTAGGCTTAATAGTTAATGGTGTGCTCGCAGAACAACTTAAACTTTTATATGCCTCAAACTTTGCTGGAACTATAGGTGTAGCACTATTCCATCCATTCTCCATTCTTTTTACAAGTTCATCATATATATCATCGCTACAGAATTGAACAGTACTATTCTTAACTCCCCCTGTTGTTCCAACAAGCCTTTTATATTTCTTTCCATTTATAGTAAATCCATTTTTACAAACATGATCAAAGTCTGATTTTGTATTGAATACAACTCCTATATATTCAGGAACAAACAACATTTCGTCAAGCTTATCGTACAGCTTCTTTATCTTCTTTCTATTACCTTCCGTATTACTAGTTTTTTTTAATCTTTTTATTTCTTTTTTTGTATTTTTTATATCATCTTCTGTAAATTCATATTTTTTTATATCTCTTATAAATCTAAGAGTTTGACTATCTCCTAAACTTATAACCTCTTCTCTTTTTCTAGCATCTTCTAGACTAACATTATAATTCCAATTGTTGTTTTTCAATGTCAAACTGTTAACCTTTAATGTGTAACGTTGACTATTCATACGAAACTTTGCCATTTTCAACTTCCTCATTTCATTTATTTTATTTTAGATTTATTTATATTTAGCGGTTAATTATTTTAACTTAACCAATAAATATAGTATATTTTATATATGTTTTTGTGTCAATATTCATTTTAGATTTATTTAAATTCAGCGGCCAAATAATTTTCGACCACTGAATTTATTTACATTTTATATATTTTCATCGTCTTTATTTAACATTTCTTCCGATACAAACTTTTCATACATCTCATATATCCATATAGATGCACCCAAATTTAAAGCTGTTGAAAACAATATTCCAAAATATACTATTTTAAGTATTACTTCGTTGTCTATTAGCATATCAGCCACAGACTTTAATATGTAATTTGCAAATATAAATACAACAACCATTAATAATCTTACAATCGCTCTTTTCGTGTCTTTATTCATTTTAATACCTCTTATATGTAATTATAAACTACTTAGTCCTTCACTAATATCTTCGAAGAACTGACTCCCCATATTGCCACTAATATATAATCTTTCTTTTGCTCTTGTTATTCCAACATAAAACACACAACATTCTTCTTGTATTGGGGATTTTTTATATGGAAACCTATCTTGAAATAATCCAATTAAAAATACAACATCAAATTCAAGACCTTTAGATTTATGTATTGTCTGTAACTTTATTGCATTAACATTTTCACTCTTGTCTTTTTTTCTTGCTAAACTTGTTTCATACGCATATTTTAAGAATCTGTCTATACTGTTACCAGATGCAAACCCCAATAAAGTTTCTAAAGACTCTAATCTTACTTCTAATTCATCTTGATTTTTACATGTATCTTCTAAATATGTTTTCATGTCTAAGACCCTTATTATATTCTCTATAATCATATTTAATCTAACACCACTTCTATATTGACTAACAACCATATTAACTAAATCTGATATATACTCCAACTTCTTTTTTTGCCAATTTTGTTCAACATTAACTATAGTAGATGCTTCAAGAAATCCTATATTGTATTTACTAGATGTACTTCTTATATCATCCATTACAGAATTTCTCATATATTTAAATGAAGATACCCTAGATTTAAATAAAAATTCATATGCATTATTGTCTTCTGGATCAATGGCTAATCTTAATATGGATAGTATTACTTCTATTTGCCTTTGCTTAAAGAAACTACCATTAGTTTCTATATCATACTCAATATTATTTGCCTTAAGTTCAAACTCTATAGCAGCAGCCATACTATGATTTCTGTATAAAACTACAATTTCATTAGGCTTAACTCCATTTAAAAGTTCCTTCTTTATCCTTTCAACAACCTTACTAGCTTCCTCTTCTTTGGTGCATACCTCTAACATTTTTACCGAACCATTATCTTTACTGTTAGCTATTGCTGGTTTGTAAAATTCATAATTACCAAAATATCTATCCGCAAACTTATTTGATACATCTACAACACATTTAGATGATCTGTAGTTTGTATTTAAGTGTACAACCCTAGCATTTAATCTACTTGGTGCATTTAAAAATAATTCTGGCCTACTTCCCCTAAATCCATATATGCTCTGTTTTTCATCTCCGACCAATGTTATATTATTTTTTGGACAAAGGTATTTTAATAATCTACTTTGTATAGAGTTATTGTCTTGGTTCTCGTCAACCTGTAAATACTCCCAAGTCTTATTACACAATCCACTTTCATATAGCTTTAAACATTCTAACAAATAATCATCAAAGTCGTATGCTTTTTTAGATTTTTTCAGATTTTCATATGCTTCAAAAAACATTCTTAGTTCATACTCTTTATACATAGATTCTTTCTTAACAAATTTATCTTTATATGTAATTCCATGATTTTTTTGGTATGATATAAATCCTAATACATCATCTAGGTCAACCTTTTGATTTCCATTCATTCTTGCAAATAAGTTTTCTACTTCCCAAGCCTGAACTCTTCTAGATACATCTACTCCATGACTTAAAAGTATTCTTGCACATACAGAGTGATATGTTCCACAATTTACATCCTTTAACCCTTTGTTTATTAACTTCTTTTTAAGGTCTAGTGCAGAAGCATTAGTAAATGTTATAAGTAATACCTCGCTCTGTGGAACTCCACTTTCAACTAGTCTTCTAGTTCTTTCAATTATTGTAAATGTCTTTCCACTGCCAGCTCCAGCAAAACATACTACATTTCCATCTTTATGGTTTACCAATATTTCTTGTTGTTCATTTAATTTCATCTTATGCTTCCTCACTTTCTTTAAAGTCATTTCTATTATGATGGTCAATACGTTTTAATCCGTCTCTAAGAGTTATATCATATATATCCACATCTTCATATATCTTGGTTTTTCCATCGTTATCTTCTGCCTTTACAGCAAATCCTTTTACTACATCTGTACCACTATTTAGTCTTACAACTTTAGCTGTGCAAGTATACCTATAATTATCTCTGTCATCTTCAAAATACCACTTAGCATCATATTGTTCATATCCTTCAAGTTGCTTGTATTGTGATAAGTCAAATATTTCATGTGGTTTACCTAACTTTGTATTACTAATGTCTTCAGCATTCATACCAGCATATGGGTGGTCTATAAATGCATTATACCTTGTTTCTTCCTTAGTTTCTAAGTTTCCTATATTGTGTAAAGCAAATCCTATTACAAGTGCTCCGATTGCAATCTTTAATCTTCTGTTCATTTTATACACCTCATTTATTTTAAGGGGAAATACATCCCCTACATTTTATTTATTTTATTTTAGATTTATTTATATTTTATGTAACATTATAAAGTCATAAGTTCTATGTATTCTTCGTTTGTTATTATATCTGATTCCTTCTTTTTATTCCATAGATCTATTATAAACTTTCTACCTTTTTGAGTCCATCTTAACTGTGTAAATCCTTCGGCAGAAGTGTGGTAGTCTGCATATCCATCTTCTATAAGATATTCATATTCTGAATATGGATGCCATATGTTTCCTCTTTTGTATTGAACTCTTTCTCCATATAAGAAGTTATTTAATGTTCTGGCGCTTGTATTTAAATCTTTAGCTATTGTAGTCATAACAAGAAGTTCTGATGAGTTTAATACGTTATCGTGATATTCAACTTTAGGCTGTTGTTCTTCGACAGCTTGCTTTAATTCTTGATTTTGCTTTCTTAGATCACTTACCATGGCTAGTTGAACTTCTGGACTGAATGATGGGAAGTAGTTTTTTATAAATTCTTCTTCTCTATCTTCAACTACAAATCCACCAGTTTTTCTTATGGTAGGCAATACCTCATTTGTTATCCACTTTCTAAATGATTTACACTTGTCTGTTTTAGCTTCTAACATAAAATCATAAAGTTGTTCTTCTGTTAAATAGTTGTGACCATCGTGGACACACATTGAAATTTCAAGGTTTTTAACTACATTGTCTATTCTATCTTTTCTTGGATACATTTTACCTAAAGAGTTTGCTCTTACATATCCTAATGCCATTCCTGTTGAGTATAATTCAAATAGTACATTTCCTTTTGCATCTACTATCATACTAACTTGACTTTCTTCAAATACCATTAATTCATTCTTCATATTATTTACCTTCCTTTTCTACATATTGACTTATTAGGTATTCTAACATTTCATTGGGCTTTCTAAAGTTATCTTTAGATATTTCCTTTAATACTTTCATAGTTTCCCTCTTTAAAGTAAATGTTGCCCTTGTGTTGTGTGATGCTACTGCCATATCACTACCTCCTTATTTATTTGTTAATTACATTATACTACAAAGTAAAACACTTTGCAATGCTTTTTTAGATTTATTTAAATTTCTATTGTGTGGATGGGTACTATTGCCCATCCTTTATTTCTAAATTCCCTAACACTATACAGTATTTAGCTTGTCCTATGGCCCTATATTTACTTACTATTTCATATTCATAAACATATGCAGAGTAATCATTGTCAAAGTAATCTATTATTTTACATTCTATATTATCTTCACCTATTTCACTTATAAATGATGTATATTTAGAATTTCTAGATTTTAGATCACAGTATCTTTCATTTCTACCTTTGCCAACATATAACACCTCTCCATTAAGCTTATTTATATGTATATAAACATATGGTTTATCTTCCTCTTTGATAGTTCTGCTTGTAGATATATATTTCTTATCTATTAATCCATCTTCATGAAATTTATCTATACATTTAAGTGTGAATTCATATGTAAGATTACACTCTTTAGATAGTATACCTGCACTTAAATTATTATTAATGTAATCATAAGCTAATATATAACAATATAGGTACATAGATTTAGTTTTATGAGTATACTTAGAATGTTTAATTATTTTATTTAAATTATCAATATTTAACTCAAAAGTTTCATAGTCTAAGTCTAAGTATGTTATATGACCAGCTATAAATTTATCATCATTGTTTAATTCAATTAAATCATTTTCATTTAATCTATTGAAAGATTTCAATGTTTTTGAGTTTATTTTTCCTTCACCATGTTTAGGTTTATATCCAATACTGGTCACAAATTCATTTATATTTACACTAAATGAGTTTTTATAATTCACTTTATCAAATAAACCTACATATACAAGTAAATCTAGTTGACCATCATTATCTGATTTAAAGTAATAGTCACTATGTTTACCTATTATTAAATCTTTCCTCATTTTAACATTAAATTCATTTATATTTATTCCAAATATGTTTTTCATACAATTTCTCCTTTTTGTGTTTTAGATTTATTTAAACTCTATTCCCAAATCCAAAATAAATAGCTTTGCTGTTTATTAAGTTATATGTATATCTTCTTATATTTATGTATATCTTCTTATGTACCATTTGATGTAGAATTTTGTCACATCTTGTAGACCGCCCCCAGTCTTTTTAATGTTGAGTTTTTTAACATCTCATGGACTACATATAATCACTCAATTATCTTATGTCATATAAATACATTAATGCTTTTAATTTATTTTTTAAGTGATATAATAATGGAACTGCTGCATCTCTATTATCTGCTACAAACAGTAATACTGGTAAACCATTGAATCCTTCGAATTTTGTTTTTAAAAATTCTTGACTCTCTATATATTGTTGACTCTTTTCGTAGCTTATATCTATAAAATACTTTTCTGACATTCTTAAGGTATTTTCTATTATTAACCTATAAAATGGTTTAAATCTAGACAACTCCTTTTTATTTAGTCTATTAGAAGATTTTTCAAGCAATTCTTTAATTTCAGATAGTATATCTTTAACACAATAATAATATTTAGAGTGTTTATATCCATTCATATCGTAGTATGCTCTGGCATATATGTAACTTGAAGATAAGTATCTCATATCATCTGTGTAATAATTACAAGCATTCATTTTAGATTTATCTTTTGATACATAACCTATATTTGTTGTAAATATAAGACCATCATATTCAAAGTATGCCAACTGTTTTAATAAAAACTCTTTTGATACATTGCAATCCCTACATATTTGTTCTAACGAAGGGAAGCATCCTCTCCAATGAATAGTGGCTTCTGTTGTTTTATGATTACCCATTAAGCTAAGTAAATAACTATATACATATATTGTTTTAGCTTTATCCGTATATTTATCTAAATTATCGTTTTCATTCATTTTAAATATATTATTGGATAATAGATGCATCAAATTTATTAACTTAATTTTAAAGAACTTTTTGTCTGGATCCAATGGAACAAAGCTACCCTGTATCTCTTTGGCATTTTTATATTCATATCTTATTAACCTATGTTCAAGCTGTAATCTATCCAATGAAGATTTAACTCTTTCAGTTATTGATCCCTTACCAGTTCTAGGTTTAAATCCCATGGTTTCAATTAATGTGTTTAATGTAACATTGAAATCATCCAATATTGTCATTTTAGATATTAGTGTCATATAAACCAAATAGTCTAGTTGATGTTCTGAAGAGTTGGTGAATTGAATTTTTCCATCTACCTCTCTAACAAAGTTGTTACTTATCTTAATAAAAATTTCTTTTTTGCTTATACCTGTCAAGCTATCTTCTGTAAATACTACTTCTCTCATATTTTATTTTCCTTTTGTTTTAACTTTCTTTATTTTTTCTATTCCATGTTTCTTTAATACAGCTTGAACACTTCCATAAGATTTTCCAACTAATGTTGATACTTCTTTTATCGTATGTCCATC
>ERZ773113.17-NODE-17-length-82010-cov-39.768983_pt1 | contig 82010 bp, 63 predicted proteins | sample MGYA00580565_ERZ773113 | MGnify/ENA primary metagenome ERZ773113 (study PRJEB29015, sample SAMEA2737827) | human gut metagenome | biome: human gut; feature: human-associated habitat; material: faeces | place: China | collected 2012 ...
AACCCGGGCGCCGAGAGGCGCCTGAACCCTCAAGCCCCATAGGGGCTTGTCCATAAGGCGTGTCAACCTTCGGGAATACAGTCCCCGCCGCCATCGGAGAGCCGACAGCCGACAGCCGACAGCCGATAGCCGAAAGCAGCCTCACTATCCCGCCAGTTCACCAGCCTACTGGTACACTAGTTAAAACACCAGGTACACCACATAGCTTGCAAGGGAGATGAAAAGGTTGGCCAGGGGATTGATGATGCGGTTGATGAGGCCGCTGAAGACCACCACCATCAGGAGGACGAAGCCGTACTGGGCGTTGAAATTTTCGTATTTGAAAGACAGTTCTCCCGGCAGGAACATGGAGAGGATTTTGGAGCCGTCCAGCGGCGGCACGGGAATGAGATTGAAAAAGGCAAACCACACATTGTACATCATAATCCAGTTCAGAAAGAGGGCGCTTTCCCGGCTGAGCATGCCCAGCTTGAGCAGAATGGCAGAAAGCAGGATGGAAAGAAAGCCCAGGAACAGATTCATGCCGGGGCCGGCAAAGGACACTTTCAATACGCCGCTCCGGTAATCCTTGTAATACCTTGGATTAATCATCACCGGTTTGGCCCAGCCGAAGCCGCAGAGCACCAGAAGGATGGTGCCCAGCACATCCAGATGGGCCAGGGGGTTGATGGTGAGCCGTCCGTCCAGAGAAGGCGTGGGATCTCCCAGGGCGTCAGAAACAGCGGCATGGGCATACTCGTGGAAGGACAGGGCGATGAGAAGGGCCGGCACCCGGTAAATCAGGGTGCCTATATCCAGAAAATCAAACATGGCAGACTCCTTTCCTGTTCATGATTTGATTCTATTATACATGGTTTGCCCCGGCCGTCATAGCCTGTGAATTTCGTCCTGCCCCATAGACATGGCAGCTGGAAACGGGACTCCGGGGCTGGAATCCATGATGCCCTCTGTTTTGAAATCAAAAAGCATCCCTGAAAGGGCCTGCCCCTTACACTATGAATATCTTCCGCCGCCTGTCTTTTCATAAAAGGCAGGGGCCTGTCATTTCCATGCATAACAAAAACTGTCCCTTCCATACGGATTCCCCATATTTCTTGACCCCGGGGCCCTGTTCATTTATACTTTAATCTGTAATTAAAAAATGGGAGATTGACTATGGAAATTAATTTAAACATGTACCAGACCCTGGCAGCTGCGGTGGCTGTCTTTTTTCTGGGCGGCTTTCTGAAGACGAAAATCAAGCTGCTTCGGAAATACTGCATTCCGGCGCCGGTCATCGGCGGCACCATCTTTTCAATTCTGAACTGTATTTTATACACCAGAGGCATCTGGACCTATACCCAGGATACGGTGATGCAGAACTGGTGTATGATGCTTTTCTTCACCAGTATAGGCTACATGGCCAGCGTGCACCTTATCCGAAAGGGGGGCCTTCTGGTCATCAAAATGGCCCTGCTGGTAGGCATCCTCATTGTCATGCAGAACCTTATCGGCATTTCCCTTTCCCGCTTTTTCGGGGAAAATCCCCTCATGGGACTGGCTGACGGCTCCATTCCTCTGGTCGGCGGTCACGGTACCTCCGGTTCCTTCGGTCCTGTACTGGAAAGCATGGGACTTTCCGATGCCACCACCATTGCCTTTGCTGCCGCCACCTTCGGCCTGGTGGCCGGCTCCTTTATCGGCGGCCCGATCGGTGAACTCCTGATCCGCCGTTTCCGTCTTACCTCTTCAGAAGGAAAGGTCATCGATGCTTCCCTGCCCAGCGGCAAAATGGGTCCCCATCCGGAAACAGAGAATGATGAAGACGCTGCTGCCAATTACCTCAACATGGACAATTTCATGTACGCCTTCGGCCAGCTCCTTCTGGCCATGGGCATCGGCACCTATGTGAGCCAGTTTTTTATCGATATCGGCCTGGTGTTCCCGGGCTACATCGGCGCCATGATTGTGGCAGCGGTGATCCGGAACATAGCAGAAGGCACAGGGCTCTACGGCATTTACCAGAAGGAAAGCGAAGTTCTTGGCGGCATGTGCCTCAATATTTTTATTTCCTGCGCCCTCATGAGCTTGAAGCTCTGGCAGCTGGCGGACCTGGCAGTGCCGCTCATCATCACCCTTCTCATCCAGACAGTGGTGATGGCCCTCTTCGCTTACTTCGTCATTTTCCGGGTCATGGGCGGAAATTATGAAGCCGCCGTCATGGCTTCCGGTACCTGCGGCTTCGGCATGGGCGCCACGCCCAATGCCATCGCCAACATGAACGCCATGTGCGAACGGTTCGGTCCTGCCCACACCGCATACTTCGTTATTCCCTTAATCGGCGCTTTCGTCGTAGATTTCCTGAACGCTTCCATTCTCATGATTTTCATGAATCTTCTGAAATAGGAATTTCCCTGAAGAATTATAGAAAAACGACTGCCTCCGGGCTTATCCCGGGCAGTCGTTTTTCTATGGTTCTTTTATTTTTTCTGGTCTTCCGCTTCGGTGGATTTCTTCACCCAGGCAATGAAATTGTCAATGCTGGAGCCTGTGCGTTCCGCCAGGGTATGTTTCTTGTTCCATACGGTGGCAAAGTCCACATCATCCACATCACTGCGTCCTTTCAGCGCCAGGGCCAGATTCATTTCTGTATTGAGGGATGTATCTCCCTGGGAAATGCCGGTATGGATACGCCAGTGCCGGGCCAGGGTAGACGGTTTTTTCTCCCCTTCCGGCACCAGCACAAAGGTCATGGGATCATACATGAGCTGCCGCGCCAGGGACGGGGTATGGAGGGCATCTTCATTGTTCATGTCTCCTTCATAGACCCTGCGGATACTGTCATCATAATCGCTGTAATTTTTGTAGGTATCCTTTCTCTTTTCCATGAGGAAGGTCATCTGCCCGTCGAAATGGAGGGCATTGTCCTTTCCGTTGCCGAAAAGCCAGTTTTCCGCCTGTGCCTTCTGCAGGTCATCGAAGGCTCCCACCGCTTTGGAAGCCTGTTTCATATGGACCACAAAGGCTTCGATGGAGGAAATGGAGGCGGTATTTGTCTTTTCATCATAGGAAATCCAGGGGTCCTCTCCATTCAGGGCATCAATGTACTCTTTGGCGCTGTTATAGGTATGAAGTTCCTCTTTCGGCATTTGCAGAGGGAGCCCGTTCGGACTCATGGGCAGCGGTGTCACATCCCGGCTGCTCTGTCCCGGGAAGGCGCCGTCCACCATGAAATCATTCTGTCCGGTGGTCAGGGGGAAGGTGGTATCTGCCAGGAAATGGTTCAGCGATGTTTCGATGGTTTTCTTCATGTAATCATAATAGGAGCCGGCCATATAAATTCCCTTTGACGAAGGGGAAAGGATAAGCTTTCGTCCCTTTTCATCAGTGAGGCCCATGGCGTTCAGGGAATCCGCATAGGAGCGGGCCATATCGCGGGACAGGAACCGGGTCCAGGTACCATAAGCCCGGGTGCCTTCCGTGCTGAACTGGCCCATCATCCATTCATAGGAAAGGTCTGCCTGGGTCAGGTTGGTAATGGGGCACCAGGCCATGGCACCGTCAATGGCATCGCTTAACTCTCTTCCCTGATCATCTTTCATCAGGGCACCGATAGAATCCAGATAGGGCCGGTAGAGCTCGCTGTCACCGGTGGCCCCCATGAGAGCGCTCTGGGCGCCGCCGCCGCTGTGGCCGAAGGTAAAGATGCGATCCTTATTGCCGGGCAGGAAGGAATCATTGTAGCGCAGGTACCTCACCGCCGCCTTCAGGTCTGTCACGCCCCAGGGAGCGCCGCCGTCAAAAGCAGTGCCGTCGGGATTGGTACCGTTATCCCTGCCCCGGCAGCCGGCAAATACATACACAAATCCCTGGGACAGGTACGTATTGAGCCCCTTCGGCGCATAGGAAGACGGCGCCTTCTGGGCAGCATAGCCGCCGGTATTCACCGGCATGATTACCGGCGCCGTGCGGGCGGTATACTCTCCCACCTTCCCTTTGTCGCTGATCTGGCAGGTATAGGTGCCATCGGCGTTCGGCGTGCCTTTCATATAGGCTCCCGGCACATAGACCGACAGGGATTCATACTCCGAAGCCGCCGGATTTTTACAGTACACCAGACCGATCTGGTAGTAAATATCATTGTCCTTATCATAGTTCCACCGACAGCTGTCCACATGAAGGGCTCTTTCTGCAGAAACAGCCGCCTTTTCCGTTCCCTGCAGCGGTGCAGCAAAAGCAGTACCGCAGAACGCAGATGACACAGTCAGCAGAATGGCGCACATTGCCGCCTGTTTTTGAATCATAAATCCTCCTTCTCCCGGACTTTTCCTTTTCACGGGAATTCTTCTCCGGGTAAAAAAGAAACCACAGACCCCTTTTCAGTCTGCGGCATTCAATTATCAAATATATACCTTACATAAGTTTTATAGTCTCATTGTAGAGGATTGACCCGAAAAATGCAAGGGCTTCCCTGCTTCTGCCTCCATTCTCAAAGGAGGAAATCTGTAAATTCCATACGATCAGCGACACAGATATCCCCCCTCCCGTCATTTCGACGAAAGGGGAGCGGAGCAGCGAAATCTCACTCCCCCATAGCACAGAGAGCCTTGGCGGCAGGAGATCTCTCGACTCAGAGCTTCATGAGTGCCCCAAGCCCTGACCATCCATACCGGCGCGTCCCTCCGCTCGAGATGACGATAGCGGCGGGCAGCATACATCCATTTCAAAAGGGGACAAATGGCAAGAACGTTTCCCCTCACCCGTCATTTCGACGAAAGCGGAGCGGAGAAATCTCACTTTGCAATGGTGCAGAAAGCATGACGGCCGGAGATCTCTCGGCTCCGCGTTTCATGAGTACCCCAGGTCCTGACCACCCATACCGGCGCGTCCCTCCGCTCGAGATGACGATAGCGGCGGGCAGCATACATCCATTTCAAAAGGGGCTAAATGGCAAGAACGTTTCCCCTCACCCGTCATTTGGGCGAAAGCGGAGCGGAGCAGTGAAATCTCGCTCCCCCCCCATAGTGCAGAGAGCCTTGGTGGCAGAAAATCTCTCGGCTCCGCGTTTCATGAGTGCCCCAAGCCTTGACCACCCATACCGGCTCGTCCCCTCTCGAGATGACCCAGGGGCTAAAGCTTACTATCACTTCCCCCGAATAAAGGCATAAAAAAGAAGCTGTGAAGAAATGATTGATATTTTTTCACAGCTTCTTATCTGTCACCGGTTAAAGGGTTCTTCCCAAATCCAGCGCCATCTGCTTATCCTTTTCCGGCGGTCTGCCGGCAATGGTGAGGTAGCCGCCGATCATGGCGCCGTTAAGGCCTGCAGCCAGGGCAAAGGCCTGCAGGTCCCGGAGGGCCGTTTCCCTTCCGGCGCACACCCGCATGATTACATGGGGCAGAATGAACCGGTACAGGGCAAACATGCGGAGCACATCCACCGGCTTGGGCGGTTTATTTTTGCCGAAAGGCGTACCGGGAATGGGGCTGAAAATATTGAGGGGCACGCTGGTGACATGGTGGCTTCGCAGGGCAAAGGCCATGTCCAGGCGGTCATCTTCTGTTTCCCCCAGGCCCATAATGCCGCCGGAGCAGACTTCCAGTCCTGCCTTCTGGATGCGGCGGATATGGTCTTCCTTTTCCTCATAGGTATGGGTGGTGCAGATATTGGGGAAATACCGCTTCGCCGTTTCCAGGTTGCAGTGAATCCGCTGGCATCCGGCTTCTTTCAGCTGCCGGAGCTGGTCATCGGTCAAAAGGCCCAGGGAGCAGCACACGGACAGTTTCGTCTGCTGGGAAATGAGCTTGACTGCCTTCACAATGGAAGCAAACTGCACAGGGTCGCTCTGGCCCCGTCCGCTGGTGACGATGCCGAACCTTTCCGCACCGTAGGCTTCTGCCTGCTTTGCTTCGTGAAGCAGGTCTTCCGGGCTCCGTAAAGGATATTCCTTTACGCCGGTATGGTACCAGCCGGACTGGGCGCAGAATTTGCAGTTTTCTGTGCATCGGCCGCTTCTGGCATTCACATCGCTGCAGAAACGCATTTTGTCTCCGCAGAAGGTTTTCCTGATCTTGTCCGCAGCCGCCATCAGGAAGAGGGGCTCTTTCTTTCCCACTTCATTGAGCTTCCCTGCTTCCTCCCTGGTGATATCGGTGCCTCCAAGGATTTTATTCATACAGTCTTCAATATATTTTACGTTTTCATCCATATGGCTATGTTTCACTTCTTTCGTTATCGGGAGGCTGCCCAGCAGCCCGGGTTCAGAGGGTTCATAGGGAAAGGTTCACGTCCTTTCAGGCCGAAGGGGCGCCGCTGACGCGGCGGGTTGTATAGAAGGGTTGTGGAAAAAGGTTCTTAAGATGGACCGGCCTTGGGGCCGGAGGGTTCTTAAGTTTGACAGCCCTTGCAGGGCTGAGGGTTGTGGTGGCGCCCTTCGGTGCACAGCGAACACATTTTGCACTAGCGAACTGGATTTGTAAGGGAGCATCAGCGACCTGAAAATCCAGTGAGTCAGTGACAGCAGTGGATGAAGGAGCGCTAGCGACGCGCAAAATGTAGTGAGTCGTTTCCCCTTTAGGGGGCGCATGAGTATATATGCCGCCGAAGGCGGCAATAAAATGGCGCCGAGAGGCGCCCACCTCGCCAACGCAGTGGTACTTTATAACTCCCCTGGGCGGAGCCCTCAAACTGTCCGGGAGGCGTCAGCCGGCCCCGGACAGAACCCTGGCAGCCCAGGGCCGTAAGGCCCGATGGCTGCCTCAACCCTCGCGTCCGTAAGGACGCGTCAACCTTCGGGAATACATCCCATGTGATGTCTGCCATCTGATTATCTGATGTCTTCCCGCCGACTGGTATTTACCGATTCCCCCTCACTTACTATCCTTACCGAGATTCTTCGCTGCGCTCAGAATGACCGGTGGGAGGCGGGAAGGGGGGCAGCGGACAGCCGTTCCACCAGCCCACTAGTACACTAGCTCACCAGCCCACTAGTACACTAATTAATTCAGATTCGGAGCGGTCTGGGTGCGGCCCAGGTCATGGAGCATAGCGATATCGTCCTGAGGATCGGATCCTTTACTGGTAAGGTAATTGCCGATCATGACACCGTTCATGCCGCCGGCCAGAGCCATGGACTGCAGGCTCCGAAGGTTGATCTGCCGTCCGCCGGCGGTACGGATCTGGGCCTTGGGGAGAACGAAGCGGAACATAGCAAAAGAGCGGAGGATTTCAAGGGGAGAAAGGCGCTTGTTGTGCTCAAAGGGGGTACCAGGGATCGGATTCAATACGTTCAGCGGCACGGCGTCAATGTGCATTTCCTTCAGATGGAATGCCATTTCCACCCGCTGGTCCAGGGATTCGCCCAGACCGATGATGCCGCCGCAGCAGACACGGATGCCTGCCTTCTGGGCACGGGCTACGTTCTCCGCCTTTTCCTCCGCTGTATGGGTGGTGCACACTTCCTTGAAGAAGGAAGGAGCTGACTCGATATTGCAGTGCAGGCGGCTGATACCGGCTTCTTTCAGCTGGTAAGCCTGTTCCTGGGTGAGGAATCCGAGGGAGCAGCATACTTCGATGCCTACTTCCTTGCGGATACGACGGATTAAGTCGAGAATTTCCGCAAAGTCCTTCGGATTTCTCTGGTCACGGCCTGCAGTAACAATATCGAAACGGGCAGCTCCGGCTTTTTTCGCTCTTTTAGCCGCTTCAATGACCTCATCTTCCGGAAGGAATTTATAGGTTTTTACACCTGTATTGTAACGAGCAGACTGGGCACAGAATTTGCAGTCTTCCTGGCAGGAACCGCTCCTGGCGTTGATGATGGCGCAGAGGTCTACGCTCCGGCCGGAAAATTTCTGACGGATCTTATCAGCGCAGGCCAGAAGAAGCATGGTGTCTTCGTCCCTGGTGCGGATGAGGGCTCTGGCCTCTTCTTCGGTCAGTTCTCCGCCATTCAAAACTTTTTCAGTCCACTTCAAAATCTGTTCACAGCTGCTTTCCATTGCAAACCACTCCTTTTATAAAATCACCTGCCGTCAAGGGACAGGGTATTGCCTTGATGAAACCTTACGTGTATGTGCGTAATAGAAATATTCGTGTTTCACAATGGTGCGGAATATTTCTATCTGTATGAAATTGTATATGAAATCAAAGCTGAGGCTGGGTCATGGAGCGTCCCAGGTCTTCGGTCATCCGGATATCCTCCTTCGGATCTCTTCCGCCGGTGGTGAGGTAGCCTCCCACCATAATGCCGTTCAGGCCGCCGGTCAAAGCATAGGCCTGCAGACTGCGGAGGTTCACTTCCCGGCCGCCGGCTGTGCGGATGAGCGCCTTCGGCAGGACGAAGCGGAACATGGCGAAGGTGCGGAGCACTTCCAGCGGCGGCAGGCGGCGGTTCGTATAGAAAGGCGTGCCTTTCACCGGATTCAGAATATTCATGGGGATGGAATCGATGTGCATGGATTTCAGTTTGAAGGCCATTTCCACCCGCTGGTCCAAGGATTCGCCCAGGCCGATGATGCCGCCGGAGCATACCCGGATGCCCGCCTCCTGGGCGGTGCGGATGATGACTTCCTTGTCTTCCATGCTGTGGGTGGAGCACACCTCCGGGAAATAGGAAGGTGCCGTTTCGATGTTGCAGTGGATTCTCGTGATGCCTGCTTCCTTCAGGCGGATGGCCTGCTCTTTGGTAATGAGTCCCAGGGAGCAGCATACTTCGATGCCCACCTGCTCACGAATCTTCTTCACAATATCGATGATTTCCTCAAACTCATTGGGATTGTCCTGGTTTCGTCCACTGGTGACCAGGGAGAAACGGACAGCGCCGGCTGCCTTGGCTTTCTTCGCCGCTTCCAGAATTTCATCTTCCGGAAGGAGCCGGTATACTTTGGCACCGGTATGGTACCAGCCCGACTGGGCGCAGAACTTGCAGTTCTCCTGACAGTGGCCGCTTCTGGCATTGATGATGGCACAGAAATCCACTGCATTGCCATTGAATTTCTGACGGATTTTATCCGCCATAGCCAGGAGCAGCATGGTATCCTCATCTTTGGTACGGATTAATTTCTTTGCTTCTTCTTCTGTAATCTCACCGCCATCCATGACTTTTTCAGCCAATTTGATAATTTCTGCACAAGCACTGTCCATAATGAAAACTTCCTTTCACAATCGGAGCGCCTGCGTTTCAAATTGTTACCTTGTGATTAAGTATAAAATAAACAATTAAATCTGTCAATCCTGTTATTTGAAATAGTTAACAATGTGTTGACATAGAAGGCTCCGGTGCCTTTTTAATATTTCTTTATCTTCTCGCCGGCCGCCTTATTCTATAATAAAGAAAAGACAGGGAAAGGAGGTATGGGCCATGGCAGGAAAAAGAGAAACCAACAGGGTGTCCTACTATTTTCTCAGGGAGAAAAAAATACTGGCCATTACGGCGCTAAGCGGCATCCTCTACAATCTGGGCCTTGTGGCAGTGCCCTGGTTTGAAGGTCACATATCCCAGTACCTGGCAGACATTTTGGAAGGGACCCGCCAGCCCTCCTCCCTGGTATTCCTTGCCCTTTCCTACTTTTTCACCGTTCTTTTCGTACAGGCCATGCGGTATGTGAAGCGCCTCTATGTGCGCCGTTTTGCCAATAACACCATACTGTCCATGAAGGAAACGATCTATACCAGGCTTCTTCAGGAAAATCGGCAGGACCTTGAGGGCCAGGGCGCCCGCTGGATGACCCGGGTCATTTCCGACGTGGAAGCCTGCGCCGAAGGCATGCGGAAATTCACCACGGAACTTTTCGATACCGGCGTAGCTCTTCTATCTTACAGCGCCTTTCTCTTCTACTACGACTGGCGCCTCACCTTTCTGGTGCTTCTTTTCCCTCCGGCCGCCTACCTTCTGGCAGACAGGCTGAAGAAACCGGTCACCAGCGCCGGCAGGCAGGCTAAGGAATCAGCGGAGCGTCTGACCCGGGGCACCATGGACCGGCTGCGCCATGCCCTGACCTACCGTCTCTATGGAGAAGAAGCGGCAGCCGATGGGCGCTACCTTCGCCTGCTCACCGATTATGAAAAGCGGCGGATCCGCCAGGGCCTTTGGGAAAACAGTATGGAACCGCTCTACCGAGTCATTGCCATGACCGGTTCCCTCCTCATTCTATGGCTGGGCGGAAAAAATGTGATGGGCCAGGGCTGGGAAGACTGGAACATTGCCGCCTTTGCCGCATACCTTGCCTGCTTTACCAGGCTGGCGGTGAAATCCTCCCATGCCGCCCACCTGTTCAACGCCCTGCAGAAAGCGGACGTTTCCTGGCACCGCATCCGTGATTTTCTGACGCCTCTTTCGGAGACGGCCCTGCCGCCGGCAAAGCCGGACCGCCTTACCGTAAGCCATGTATCCTTTACCTACCCCGGCGCCAGCCATGCCGTCATTCAGGACTGCACCTTTTCCGCCGCCCCCTCGGACATCATAGGCATTACCGGAGGCACCGCCTCCGGCAAGTCCACCCTGGGCCGCCTTTTCCTCATGGAATCTCCCCATGAAGGGTCGATTACCTGGGGCAAAAAGGAGCTGGGCCGGGACATATCCCCCCTGTCTCTCATAGGCTATATGGGCCATTCCATGGAGCTCTTCAATGCCTCCCTGGAAGATAATATAAGGCTTGGGAAAAAAGGAAATCTGGACGAAGCGCTGTGGGGCGCCTGCCTTGCCGAAGAGGCCGCCGCCTTTCCCCAGGGCGTCAAAACGGTGATAGGCGAAGGAGGCATCCGCCTTTCCGGAGGCCAGCAGGCCCGGGTCATGATTGCCCGCCTTCTCTATCACCGCCGCCCCCTCATTATTCTGGATGACCCCTTCGCGTCGGTGGACATGAAGACAGAAGACCAGCTCTTTGACCGCATCCATGCCCTGTGCCGGGATTCCATCATCCTACTCATTTCCCACCGTCTCCACACCTTCCCTAAAACCAGCCAGGTCCTGTGGATAGGAAAGGACGGAAAAGTCACCACATCTACCCATGAAAAACTGCTGGCGGAAAATGAAGACTACCGCCGGCTCTGGGCTCTGCAAAACCCAGAGATGCATGAAAGTCATTGTGAGGAAAGGAGGTAACCCCCATGGACCATCCCACTTCCGGCCTGAAAGAAATCATCGCTTCCTCTTTCACCGCCCACCCGGCGCTGACTGCAGCCCTTTCAGGGACCATTGTCCTCTCCCTCTTTCTCAGCATCCTTCCGCCGCTGGTACTGCAGAGAGCCATTGATGCCCTGACCGCTGGAAAAGCGGATAGCTCCCTCCTTCTCTTCTGGGGCCTGCTGTACTTTATTCTCACCGCCCTTAGCGGCCTGTCAGAGGGAATAAGGGAAACGCTGATTACCATGTTCGGCCAGTCCGTCACCAAAAGGATACGGCAAGCCATGGCAGCCAAGCTGAGCCGCCTTCCTGCCGCCTTCTTTACCGGCCGCGGCGAAGGCAGCACCGCCTCCCTTTTCGTCAATGATGTGGACACCCTGGAAGACCTCTTCGACTCCGGCATTATCAGCATGGCCGTAGACAGCTGCCGCCTCTTTTCCATACTGGCTGCCGTATACTGGCTAAGCTCCGGCCTATTCCTGCTGCTCCTGGCAGCCCTTCCCTTCCTCTTCCTTCTGACCAGGACCTTCCAGCATCACATGCTGGCTGCCCAGATAGAAAACAGGAAGGCCATTGCCGCCACCAATGAGCTGATTCCCGAAACCTGCCGCAATATCCGCACCATCCATCTTCTTTCCTGTGAATATTTCATGAAGAAAAGATACGCCGCTGCCATCAAGAAAAGTTTTCAGTCCATGGAAAAAACAAACTTCTACGATTCCATTTACTCTCCCATCATCCTCACCACCAGCGCCCTTCTCATATCCCTCATGGCCATTCTCTCCGTGAGTCCGGAGGGAGCCACCCTGTTCGGCATGACCGCCGGCACGGCGGCTGCCCTCATCGCCTATGTGGGAAAAATCTTTTCCCCTCTGGAAAGCCTGGGCATGGAAATAGAAAATATCCAGTCCGCCATGGCCGGCGTCCACCGGATCCGGGCATTTATGGAAGAGGAGGAAATGGACCTGCCGGAAGAGAAGGGAAAGAAGAATGACCTGCCCCTCCGTATCAGCCATCTCTCCTTTTCCTATGAAAAAGGCCATCCCCTTTTCAAAGATTTCAGCCTCACCCTGGAATCCGGCTGCCATCTGACCCTGACCGGCCGCACGGGCAGCGGAAAAAGCACCCTCTTCAAACTCATTACCGGCCTCTATCTGCCTGACAGCGGTACCATTGCCCTCTTCGGCATGAATCCCGCTGCCATTCCTCCCAAAGAACGAAGAAAAATCTTCGGCATCGTGAGCCAGTCCTTCCCCATGATTGATGGCACCGTGAGAGACCAGATCACCCTGGGCGATATGCGCATCACTGACACCATGACCGTATCAGCCCTCAGGATTTCCGGACTGTATGAAACAGTGATGGCCCTTCCCCAAAAACTGGACACCCCTTTCCAGGACAGCCTTTTTTCTGAAGGAGAAAAACAGCTCCTTGCCATTGCCCGGGCCCTGGTATTCCAGCCGCCCCTCCTCCTTCTGGATGAAATGAATGCCCATCTGGATTCGCTGACAGAGCAGAAAGTGTTCCGCGCCCTGTCCCGGGCCTCCAGCCACCGCACGGTACTCTCCATTTCCCATCGTCTGGGAAAGGCCTGCCAGGGGCCGGTGCTCCGTATAGGAGAAGGAAGAGGGGAAGGGAGGCCATAATTGAACTGTGGTCTTTTGGACACGCCTCTGGTGTGAGGGTTGACGGAACTTCGTCCCCCTGTGATTGTCCCACCGCCTGCGGGGGGAAGGTGGTACGCAGTACCAAAGGGGAAAAGGGTTCTTAAGGTTCTTAAGTTTGACGCGCCTTCGGCGCGAGGGGTGGTAGCGGCTTCGCCGCAGATTTTAAAGAATGCGTTTCTCTCCTCCCTGTTACTGCCCACCCCCATTCAGGGGGTGGGTGGCGAACGCAGTGAGCCAATCACCAGCATGCGTATCATGCCATATGACCTATAAAGCCAATCCCGTAACGCTGACTTTATGCTCATCGCCCCATAGGGCGATACCACAACCCTCGGCCCGAAGGGCCGTCAAACTTAAGAACCCTCCGGCCGTCAGGCCGGTCCATCTTAAGAACCTTCACACCGAAGGTGTGTCCAAGGGCGATACCACAACCCTCGGGGCCAAAGGCCCCGTCAAACTTAAGAACCTTCCGGCCGCAGGCCGGTCCATCTTAAGAACCTTTCCCTTCACAACCCTCGGGGCGAAGCCCCGTCAACCTTCCCCTCTGAACCCTCTGAACCCTTTGAACCCTTTGAACCCTTTCACTGGAAAATGCTTATCTCTTCTCAAAATTATCTCATATCTATCAATCAAGGAGGTTTTCATCATGAAGTACACATTTTTAGGACATGCATGCTTTAAGATTGATACAGGAAAAGAAAGGCTCCTTTTTGATCCGTTTCTTACAGGAAACGGGCAGGCTGCGATGAAGGCGGATAAGGTAAGATGCGATTACATCCTCCTTTCCCATGCTCACAGCGATCATTTTGGCGACGCCAATGAAATTGCACTCCGCACGGGGGCTAAGGTAGTAGCTATTCCCGAGGTTATTGCCCTTTTCTCCAAGTCCCTGTCCAATTTCCAGCCCATGAATCTGGGTGGTACTTTCCATGCTGACTTCGGTGATGTGAAAATGGTGCAGGCTTTCCACAGCTGCGGAGCAGCTGGCGGTACACCCTGTGGCTTTATTATTTCCTTCAAAGAAGGCCCTGTGGTTTACTATTCCGGAGATACCGCCCTTTTCGGCGACATGAAACTCTTTGGCGAGCTCTATGATATTGACTATGCTATTCTGCCTATTGGCGATAACTACACCATGGGACCGGACGATGCCATTCTGGCAGGAAAATTCCTGAAGGCAAAACATGTGATACCCCTCCATTACAATACATGGCCTGTGATTTCACAGAACGTGGACGCTTTCAAGACAAAGGCGGCAGAGGAAGGGCTTGATGTTATGATTGTCCACCCCGGAGAAACGATAGATTTATAATAAAAGGCATAGAAGTAAAACCATGAATCCTCTGGTTCATGGTTTTGCCTTTTTCTATTTTCATACATGGAGACGCAGATGAGTAAAGAAGATAAGTTTTTTGAAAGGCTTCGTGATTTTGCCGGTTTTACCGGCAGAGTCGGATTTCTTTTGGAAGAAACGGCAGAAGGCCGCATGGCAGTTTCCGAAAGCTATAAAGAGTGCTCAGATATCAAGATGAAATGCAGAGAATCCTACGGCCCTCTGATGGAGCGGATGTATAAGGCCTACAAGGATCCTTCCCAGCTGGATAACGCGAGGGGGCTTATTGAACGGATGTATCATATAGTAGATATTTCCAAAAGTATTCTGGGCCAGCTGGATATGGCCATGGTGGGAGAAACACCGGAGGAACTCACCCTTATGGCCCGCCTGTCGGCAGCATCCCTTTCAGAGCTGAGGAAAATCATGGATTACACCACTGATGTCTCGGAAAACTTCATGAAAATGGAAGCTCGCTGCCGTCGGATTTATACTTTCGAAGAAAGAGGGGATGACTGCTTTCGCAGGATGATGAAAAAGCTGTATGGATCTGAAACTAAAGCAGCAGAGCTGGTGTACTGGAAAGAAATCTTTGATCACCTGGAGGAAGTGCTTGATGCCTCTGCCGGCACGGTACCGCTGCTGCAGAAAATCATTACCCGTTACTGAAGATTTTTTATCATTACCGGATCAGCGGCGGGGCAGAACCCCCCTGTTTTTCCCTGTCAGACGGAAGGGCAGTGAAGAATCAGTGAGGGGCATGGTTTCATTTATGGAGTCTGCTTTTATCAGATTCTTTATATGCTGCCGGCCATGGGATTTTCCTAAGGAAGCGCTGATTAAATCATTGTTTGCTTTTATTCTTGAATTTTTATGCAATGCGAGGAATGGGCTGACGCGAATAGCGAGCTATTTAAGGAAGCCCATGACGAAACAGTGCATAAAAATTCTTATAAAAGAAAACTCTATGAATTAATCAGTGCTTCCGTAATGGCCGCCCGTTTTCTGTTCCGATCTTTGCATGGCACAAATTCAAGCATGAAAGCGGAAATGAGGCGGTCAGGGGCTCCATGCCCGGTATTAAAAAATTTTAAACCTATTGGATTTTTGTGAAAAATTTTGTATAATAGGGTTACATGGAGGAAATGCCATGGGACGGGTTTATCTGTCCGGTCTCATTGATGATTATTTCCCTGATTATCAATCTGGCTGCGGATTCGTCATACTCCTCAATGGCGGTCTTGCACAAAGAAGGCGGTGGATACCGCTTTTTTTGTTGAATTTTTCAGGAGCTTCCTGTCCGTGCTATAATGGTATGAAATGATTTTTCCTTAAGGGGGATGGACATGAAAAGACAGCATCGTCTATATGAATGGAAAGATGGAAAGAAGCTGGAATTAGGTGAAAGGTCCCTGGTTATGGGAATCCTCAATGTAACGCCTGATTCTTTATCCGACGGGGGAAAATGGAATTCCAACACCCTGGCCGTTTCCCATGCCACCGATATGATTAAAGACGGAGCTCATCTGATTGATGTGGGGGCAGAATCTACCAGACCGGGCCATGTGGCGCTTACACCGGAAGAGGAGACAAAGCGTCTCATGCAATTTCTTCCTGATGTGCTGAAGGTGAGTATGGTTCCCATATCCGTTGATTCCTATCATTATGAAACCATGGAAACTGCTCTCAAGGCAGGAGCTCATATAGTCAATGATATCTGGGGATTTCAGTATGATGACGGCAGTATGGCTAAAACCGCCGCCGCTTTTGATGTTCCTGTGATTCTCATGCATAACCAGGAAACGAAAGTCTACGGAAAGGATATGATGGATGATTTGAAGCACTTCTTCGATAAATCCATAGAAATTGCCCTTTCCGCCGGCGTCAGGGCAGAGAACATTATCCTGGATCCGGGCATTGGCTTTGGAAAGAATGCGGAGCAGAATATGGAAATCCTCAAGAGGCTTGATGAGCTTACTCTGGCTTTCCCCTGCCCCTGGCTTCTTGGTGTAAGCCGTAAAGGATTTATTGGCACCATCCTTGGTACCGATGCCGATGAACGGGATGAAGGCACGGCAGCAGTGAATCTCTGGGGCGCTGAAAAAGGCTGCTCCATTTACAGAGTTCACGATGTAAAAACCACAGCCCGGGAACTTGCGGTATGGGATGCGCTCCGTCTTTTTCAGGGAAAAGGAGAGTCCTATGGATCATATTGACCTTAAAGGTATGGCTTTTTTCGGGTATCATGGCGATGAACCGGAAGAAACAAAGCTGGGCCAGCGTTTTTACATTGATGTGGAAATGGATCTGGATTTGTCCAGGGTAGGAGAAACAGATGCCCTGGAAGATTCTGTCAATTATGTGGCCGTATATGAAATAGTGAAAAAGAGGGCTGAAGGAGGCCCCTATAAACTGCTGGAAAGACTGGCAGGCGTTATCAATACTGATATTATGGAAAATTTCCCGCCGGTAACAAAAGTGATAACGACTGTCCACAAGCCGGGCTCTCCTATTCCCGGCATCCTGGATGATGTTTCTGTCACTCTTTGCAAAGAAAGGAAATGATGAGTCTGCAGGATATCCTGCATCATTGAGACACATGAATACATATATTATGGCCCTGGGCTCCAATATGGGAGATTCCCTGGGTATATTACAAAGCGCATTCAAAAGGCTGGGAGAGGAAAATGTCTACATTCTGAAGGCTTCTTCCTTTTACAGAACCAAACCCTGGGGAAAGACGGACCAGCCTGATTTCATCAATGCAGCAGCACTGGTGGCATGGGAGGGAACAGCGGAAGAGCTCATGACACTTTTCCTTAAAATAGAAAAAGAATTCGGACGGAAACGGGATATTCACTGGGGCCCCCGCAGCCTGGATCTGGATCTTATATACAGTGACTGCGTAAGAAGCGAAACCGATTTTCTCCGCCTGCCGCATCCCTATTTTTGGGAGCGGCCTTTTGTGCTGGTTCCGCTCGAGGAAATCCTGCCGGATTTCGTTTATGACCATGAAACCATTCATCACCGCATTGAATCTCTTGATGGATATAAGGATCTGGTGAAGCTCGACAAAGAAGGAAAGGAGATGAGCAAATGAATGAACAGGAAAAAGCATCTTCCTTGTCCGGTGTGAAGGCGGCATTAAGGGATGGCAGGAATCCTTTTCCCTTAGACCGTACCACCGGCCCACTGCTGGCAGAAGGTACGAGGGAAAGGCTGATGAGGCTATGTCCTCTGGACGAAAAAGGAAAACCCCTCATGATGACAGGGATTTCCGGGTCCCAGAAAGCACTGGCTGCAGCGGCTCTTCTGAAGAACTATGACAGGGCTGTGATTATCGTACCTGACCAGAAAGACATTTTCCGCTGGGAAGAGGATCTGGCTTTCTTTGCTCCCGATTACGATGTACATCCTTTTCCTCTCGTGGAGGAGGCTGGTTTTCATGTCACTTTTACGGGAACCGAGCGGCTTAGGGACCGTATGCAGTCTCTTTCCCTTCTCATGGAGAAGAAGAAGACTGTGATTCTGGCAACTTCCATAGAGGCTGCCCAGAAAATCGTTTCTCCTCAGTTGCTGAAAGACCATGCCCTTACCTTTACCCTGGGCGAGGAATGGGGAAGAGAGGATCTTCTGGAAAAACTGGTTTCCGCCGGTTATGAACGAGTGGGGCAGGTCGAAAGATGCGGCCATTTTGCGGTACGCGGTGATATTGTGGATATTTTCCCCATCAGCGAAGCCCATCCCCTGCGTATTGAATTTTTTGGCGATGAAATCGACAGCATCCGTTCCTTTGATGAGGACAGCCAGCGATCCATGGAACGCTTTGAAAAGGCAATGGTGCTGCCTCTGTCTCTTAAAGAAGAAAAAAAGAGCATCCTTTTTGATTATTTGGATGGGGGACTTATCCTTTACGACGAACCCCAGCGGTCCGAGGAAAATCTGAATCGTTATTTCAAGGAAGAAAAGGAAAACAGAGGAAAGGCCTTTCCCTGGAATGACATGGTGCGAAGGGGGCGGAAGGGAAACAGGGAAATTATTTTCTCCCTGCTGAACCGTTCTCTCACTGCTTTCCAGCCGGTTATCTTCGGCTGGCAGGGCCAGTCCATGACCAACTATCAGCGGCAGATTCCCATTTTTATTGAAGATTTAAAATCTCTCCTGAAGAAAGAATGGAAGGTTCTTCTCGTGGTTCCCCGGGCTTCGGAAGAAGAGGAGTTAAAGGAAATCCTTAAAGAATATGAAATCCCTCTTTCTTCGGATATGACCTCTTCCAGCGTCTGCCTGGTGCATGGCGTTCTTTCCGGGGGTTATGAAATGGCCCCGGAAAAACTGGCTCTTCTCACTGCCGGCGACATACTGGGAAAACAGAAAATCCGCCGGGTGAGAGGCGCTGGCAAAGGACGACAGATTCGATACTTCTCCGACTTAAACCCTGGAGACTATGTGGTACAGGACGTGCACGGTATCGGCAAATATCTGGGGCTTAAGACCATCGAGCTTTCCGGCGTGCATCGAGACTATATTGCCATCCAGTATGCAGGAAATGATAAGCTTTACCTGCCGGTGGAAAAGATTTCAACTCTGGAAAAATACATAGGACCTGAGGGCGGTACTCCGGTATTGAACAAGATGGGAGAAGCCCATTGGGAGAAAATTCGCTCCAAGGCCAGAAAATCCATTGAGGAGCTGGCAGAAAGGCTTCTTGATATTTATGCCAAACGGGAAATCACCAAAGGCATTGCCTTTGCCAAAGACGGCGTGGAGCAGCGGGAATTTGAAGATACCTTTCCCTTCGTGGAAACGGAGGACCAGCTCACAGCTATTGACGGTATCAAACAGGCCATGGAAAGGCCGGTGCCCATGGATATGCTCCTTTGCGGCGACGTGGGTTTCGGCAAAACGGAAGTGGCCATGCGGGCGGTTTTTAAATGTGTCATGAGCGGCTATCAGGCCATGGTGCTCTGCCCTACCACGGTACTATCCCAGCAGCATTACAAAAATTTCAAAGACCGTATGGACAGCTTTGGCGTGAATGTGGCTCTCCTGAACCGGTTTACCACGCTGAAAGAGAAAAAAGAAATTCTGCGCCGTTTAAAGGACGGCGATATTGATGTGGTTATCGGCACCCATGCGGTACTCAACAAGAAGGTAGAGTGCAGGAAACTGGGGCTTCTGGTGGTGGATGAAGAGCAGCGCTTCGGCGTGGTACAGAAGGAAAAATGGAAATCCTGGTCCAGCGGAATCGATGTGCTCACCCTGTCGGCTACGCCTATTCCCCGCACTCTCCATATGAGTCTTACCGGCGTGAGGGACATGGTCACTATTACTACACCTCCTTCCAACCGCCATGCGATCCAGACCTATGTGACGGAGTATGATGATACCATTGTAAGAGATGCCATCCTTCGTGAAAAGGAAAGGGGCGGCCAGACCTATTTTGTGTATAACCGCATAGAATCCATGCCTGCCATGCTGGACCATCTCCGCAGCATTCTTCCAGAAAATGTAACTATCGGCGTTGCCTATGGCCGCATGGAAGGCAGACAGCTGGAAAAGGTGATGCTTGATTTCTATGATGAAAAATACGATGTGCTTCTTTGTACCACCCTCATTGAAAACGGACTTGACCAGCCTAATGCCAATACCATGCTGGTATATGATGCAGACCGCATGGGACTTTCCCAGATTTATCAGATGAGGGGAAGAGTAGGCCGCTCTGAAAAAATCGCCCGGGCCTGGTTTTTCTACCGGAAAGGCAAAGTCCTTTCTGAAGTGGCGGAAAAAAGGCTGGATACCATCCGTGAATTTACGGAATTGGGCAGCGGCTTCAAAGTGGCCATGCGGGATTTGGAAATCCGGGGCGCCGGAAATCTTCTAGGCGCGGCTCAACATGGAAACATTGCCAGCGTCGGTTTTGCCACCTACTGCACCATGCTGGAGGAGGCAGTGGAAAGGCTCAGGGCCAAAAGGGAAAACAGGCCTCTGCCTAAAAAACTGCCTAATACCACTATCGAATTTCGCCAGGATGCCTATCTGGATGAAAGCTATATTTCCAATGAAGAGCAGAAAATGGAAATTTATCGCCGCCTGGCTGCTGTAGAAAATGACAAGGCCCTTTCTGACCTGATTGATGAAGTGGTGGACCGCTTCGGTACTCCTACCAGGCCAGTGGAAAAACTGTTCCATATTTCCCGTATCCGCGTCAAGGCAAGGCAGCTTGGAATCGGAAGCATTATGGACAGCGGTGCTTCCTTCGTCATTACCTGGGCTGACGAAGAACCCATGCGGGGCTGGAACCCCATGAAACTCCCAAGGACTATGCTTCCCTACATCCGCCTCCTTCCCGGCCATATGGCCAAAATGAATATTAATAAAAAAGCCATTACCGGAGACGAAATGAAATGGATGGCCCAATTCATGGATGAAATGTATAAAGAAGTAAAGGGCGAGTAGGGTTTTGACGGTGGAAATATATTTTCCTTCTGCTCCTGACCGCCTAGGGAAGCGCTGATTAAATCATTGTTTGCTTTTATTCTTGAATTTTTATGCAATGCGAGGAATGGGCTGACGCGAATAGCGAGCTATTTAAGGAAGCCCATGACGAAACAGTGCATAAAAATTCTTATAAAAGAAAACTCTATGAATTAATCAGTGCTTCCCTAAGTCGCCTCCTTTCCATCGGCTGATATTTATTATCGGTCATCTCAAAGATGATGGGGCCGAAATCCTCTTCCTGTTTTTTGTATTCTGGCTGGAGAGGAAAGGAAGGCAGCGGTGACTAAAAAACAACACCTTCAAAGCGGCGGTCACGGTCCTTTCAACGCTTCTCATTTTCCCATCCTTCTGGACCGGTTCAGATAAAAATCAGCCATAATGCTTTACAATTTTTCTGAAATCTGATATGACTATATGAGTTGTGAATCTATTTCCTATTGAAACAGGTGAAAAATGCGTAAAAATTCATTTATCCAGGGTGCCCTGATTCTGACAGTAGCCGGTATTATTGTTAAATTTATTGGTGCGTTCAGTCGTATCTATCTGTCCCGTCTTCTGGGCGGGGAGGGCATCGGCCTATACCAAATGGCCTATCCGATTTATCTTCTCTGTCTTTCCGTATCCTCTGCCGGTCTTCCGGTAGCTATTTCCATCATGGTGGCAGAGAGAAATGCGTTAAACGATTATCACGGCGGACAGAAAGTATTTCGTATTTCCATGGCAGCTTTGGTGCTGACAGGGCTCTTTTTCAGTGTCCTTCTTTTCTTTGGCGCTCAGTGGCTGGTGGATACGGGCATCGTTCGCGATCCCCGTGCCTATTGGTCTCTTCTTGCTCTTTCTCCGGCTGTTTTCTGCGCCACACTTCTGGCAACGCTGCGCGGCTATTTCCAGGGTCTCCAGCTTATGACGCCTACGGCAGTATCCCAGATTCTGGAGCAGGTGGTGCGGGTGGTAACCATGATTGCCTTTGCTGTCATCCTTCTGCCTTACGGCCTTGAATTCGGTGCTGCCGGTGCTACGCTGGGGGCGGCTCCCGGTGCTTTCATGGGCATTGTGGTCCTTATCGGTTTCTATTATATGACCCGGGGCTGGCGAAAAGAACTGGCTTCAGAGCAGGATCCTTCCATTAAACCGCAGAGTGCCCTCCACATTATCAAAAGACTTCTTGTGCTGGCCATCCCCGTTTCACTGGCTAATATTATGCTGCCCATCGTATCCAACATCGACCTTTTCATTGTGCCCCGGCGTTTGGAAGTGGCAGGGTTTGCGGTGGAAGAAGCGACGACTCTCTTCGGCTATCTCACCGGCATGGCTACGGCCCTCGTGAATATGCCCACCATTGTGACCGCTTCCCTGGCGGCCAGCCTGGTGCCTGTCATTTCTGAAGCGATTGCTCAGAAACGGGGAGATGTAGTGATGAAGAGGACCGATACCGCCATGCGGCTGGCCAACCTCATTACGATTCCTGCTTTCGTGGGCATGTGCGTCATTGCCACCCCGATTTCTGCCATGCTTTATGCGACCCCTGATGCGGGCCCCTGTATTGCAGTCATGAGTTTTGGCGTATTCCTTCTGGGAGTGCAGCAGGTTACTACCGGTGTTCTGCAGGGCATGGGCAAAACGGCCATTCCTTTCATTAACATGGTCATTTCCGCATCGGTAAAGGTACTTCTTTCTTGGAATCTTACTGCCCTTCCCGCCTGGGGTGTGCTTGGCGCGGCCTGGGCTACCAATGCTGACTTTGGCGTAGCAGCCGTGCTGAATCTTATTTTCCTCTACAAATACAGAAGATATACCATGGATATGCTTCACACGGTGAAACTGTTCATCGCTGCCGGCATCATGGGTGCTGCCGTTTTGGGAGCTTACCATGGCGCTTTCGGCATCATCCATAGCAACACCCTTGCCACATTAGCGGCTATCTGTGTAGGCGGAGTGGTTTACCTGACAGCTATTGTGGTCATCCGGGCTGTAAAACCGGAAGACGTACAGGGCGTGCCGAAAATTGGACCGAAACTGGCAGCAGCTGTAGAAAAACTGAGCTTTAAAATTTAAAAGAAACGCTGATGCAGGGATTGTCTGTTTTTTTATTAAAGAAAAACTCATGAATCAATCAGAGTTTCCCTGCCTATCATAGGAAATAGGAAAAGGGCTGTGAAAAAATGTAAATCATTTCTTCACAGCCTCTTTTTGTGTGTCAAGCATGGATGGCGGAAAGTATTTTAGTCAAAATAGGGTTCAGGGGGAAAATTAAATATTGCGCTGCAGGGGAAAGCTGGTGGCCTAAAAAGGCAGAGCATTAGTATGAGAAACATGAGAAACTGAGAGTTTTCCTCTCTGGCAGGGAAAAATCTCAGTTTCTCACAATCTGAATTTTCTGGGCTCATAAGGCATAAAACTTAAATCAGTTTCCCAGCTCCGGCCAGTGTTCTTTCTGTCTCGGAAACCAGTTCTTCCACGATTTCTTCCACCGGCTGGATTTTGGTGAGGTGGGTGAGGGACATGCCGGCCAGGACGTAGCCGTTTTCCGTGTCTCCTTCCACCGCCCCTTTCCTTGTGGTGCCGACGGCCAGGGAAATGAGCTCTTCCAGTGGAGCGCCGCTGTATTCTGCTTTCAGGTATTTTTCGGAGAAGGCATTCTTAATGCCTCTTACGCTGTCACCGGTGGTGAATCCGGTGACTGTGGAGTCCGTGTCCTGGGCTTTGATAATCGCTTCTTTTGCCTTAGGATGCAGACGGCATTCTTCTGCCAGAAGGAAACGGGTGCCCATCTGTACGCCGGAGGCACCCATAACGAGAGCGGCGGCAATGCCTCTTCCGTCTACAATGCCGCCGGCAGCGATGACGGGAATTTCAATGTCTGGAAGTACGTTTTCCAGGAGGGCCATGAGGGTGAGCTTGCCGTCGTGACCGCCGGCTTCCATACCTTCTACCACCAGGGCGTCAGCACCGGCATCCTGTACTCTTTTGGCCAGTTTCACATTAGGCACTACAGGAATGCATTTCACGCCGGCATGGTGAAGATCGTCAAACCAGGGCAGAGGGTTTCCGGCACCTAATGTGACGAAGGGTACCTTTTCGTCACAGATAATCTGGGCCACGTCGTCTTTATTGGGAGCCTGGAGCATAAGGTTCACGCCGAAGATTCCTCTGGGTCCCAGAATATCTTTAGCCCGGCGGATATTGTCCCGCACTTCGTCGGTGGAGAACCCGCCGGAACCGATGACTCCCGCGCAGCCTGCATGGGCCATGGCAGCAGCCAGGAGGCCATCGGAAATATAGGCCATGCCTCCCTGGATAATAGGATAATCAATGGATAAGAGTTTTGTCAGTTTTGTTTTCCACGGCATAATGATTCCTCCCTTATTTTGAAATAGTTATGGTTCTGCCCTTATTATATCCATTTTTTCTGTGGAGAACATGGCTTTTATGAGAAAAAAATTTTATCTTTTTCGGAAAAAATTCATACTGAAAAGTTATTGAACTTAAGAACATTATGATTTCATGGTATGAATTTATGGAAAGAGCGTTTTCCTGTTTTTTTCAGCCCGTAATTTAAGGAATTTTCATGGTTTCAGGAAAAAGCAAATTGGAAGGCAGCAAATTAATTGGTATACTTTTGAAATGTAGAGTATACGTATTACTATATTTTTACATAGATGTTGTAGTATTAATGACGGCGTGATATACTGTAAAAGGTAAGACTTGGCATGATTCCGCACTTTTTAATGGATGGAAGTGATATGGTTGAAAGAAGATTCTTTGATGATGCTCTTCCTGCCTGAAATGATGGCAGAGGCTCAGGAGCGGTATGAGATTCTTCGGCAGATTCACGACAACGGGCCGGTGGGAAGGCATCTTCTCGCCATGCAGACGAAGCTTTCTGAAAACACGGTCCGTAAGCACATTGAAAAAATGGAAGAGTCAGGTCTTCTTTTTTCTCGTCCTTCGGGCATGAGTCTCACCACCAAGGGAGAATCACTGATTGAGCCGCTGGCTCCCTATTTCCAGAAAAGTCCATCTCTTTCGGACATGGAAAATAAACTGCAGAAGATTCTTTCCATGGAGAAGGTGATTGTGGTGAGAGGGGATTTGGATGATACACCGGCTGTGAAAAATGAAATCAGCCAGGAAGCGGCCTTTGTACTGCTTCGTCTTCTCCGGGATAATTTTGTTATCGCCGTAGGCGGAGGTCCGATTATGGCAGGTATGGCGGAAGCCCTGCCGTCCCTTCACATGAAGGTGGATGTGGTTCCTGCCCGCGGTGGTTTTGGCAACCGGGTGGAATATTTGCCCAATTTTGTGGCAGCCCGTATGGCGGAAAAACTGGGCGGTGAGTATCATATCATCCATATACCGGACGGGTTAAGTCCCGAGCTTTTCCTTCGGGTAAAGAAGGAACTGCCCCAGTTCAGAGAAATCGACAGGCTCCTTTTCAGAACGGATATCCTGGTGACAGGGGTGGATGAGCCGGAGAATCAGTCCAAGTGGCTGGAGATTCCGGAAGATGTAAGGCGTCGGCTGATCAAGGAAAAAGCAGTGGGCGAAGCTCTTGGCCTCTATGCGGATATTCACGGGAAGGTTCTCTATCGGCTCTATAATGCCGGGATTTCCAGGGAGGATATTTCCTCTATTCCCCATGTCTTAGTTGCAGCCGGAGGCAGTCACAAGGGCCCCGCAATTCTTGCCATGGCCAGAGCCGGCATACGGGGAACCTTGATTACTGATGAAGGTGCAGGTAAAACAATCATACAAGGCAGCGCCGGCTTCTCTTTATAGAAACGGCGTTCCAAGTCAATCACAGGAGGGTACTAACATTATGACAAAGATTGGTATTAACGGATTTGGCAGAATCGGCAGACTGGTATTCCGCGGCATGCTGGACAGGGATGACCTGGAAGTGGTGGCCATCAATAACCCCAGCGGTGTAGAAACTGCGGCTTATCTTCTGAAGTATGATTCCGTCCATGGACGCCTGGGCAAGAAGGTGGAAATTGATGGTGATGACCTGATCATTGAAGGAAAACGGGTTCATGTATTCCATGACAGAGATCCGGAACACCTGGACTGGAGCGCTTATGGCGTTGAAATCGTAGTTGAATCCACGGGCAAGCTGAAGGACAAGGTCAGTGCCGGCAAACATATCAGAGGAACAGTCAAGAAAGTTATCATTACGGCTCCCGGCAAAGATGACGATGCCACCATCGTCATGGGCGTCAATGAAAATACCTATGATCCGGAAAAAGACAATATCATTTCCAATGCATCCTGCACGACCAACTGCCTGGCACCGGTGGTGAAGGTGCTTCATGAAAAGTTCCATATCAAACGGGGACTTATGACTACTGTTCATTCCTACACCAATGACCAGGCTATTCTGGAAAAGGCCCATAAGAAAGATCCCAGAAGAGGCAGGGCGGCAGCAGAAAACATCATTCCTACCTCCACCGGCGCAGCCAAAGCCATCGGCATTGTTATTCCTGAACTGAAAGGCAAGCTGAACGGTCTGGCTATCCGCGTACCAACACCCGATGTATCCCTGGTAGACCTGGTGGTAGAACTTTCAAAGAATGTAACGAAAGAAGAAGTGAATGCAGCTTTGAAAGAAGCATCGGAAGGAGAACTGAAGGGCATTCTGGCCTACACCGATGAACCGCTGGTTTCCAGTGATTTCCTTACCACCGATGTCAGCTCCACCGTAGACAGCCTCCTCACCATGGTTATGGAAGGCAATCTGGTGAAAGTAATTGCCTGGTATGACAATGAATGGGGATACTCCATGAGAATCATTGACCTTGTTAAGTATGTAGCATCGAAAGGACTTTGATTATGAACAAGCAGACCGTATATGATTTGAAACCGGAAGGAAAAACAGTGTATGTCCGTGTGGACTATAATGTGCCCCATGATAAGGAAGGTCATATCCTTGATGACCGCCGGATACGGGCTACCATTCCTACCATCCGCTACCTCCTGGACCAGGGGGCTGCTGTGGTACTGGCAAGTCATATGGGGCGTCCCAAGGGAGCCGTGGTCAAAGAGCTGTCTCTTTCTCCCTGTGCCAAGCGGCTGTCCGAACTTCTTCACCAGGAAGTACTCTTTGCTGATGACTGCATAGGGGACAAGGCCTCTGCCATGAAGAAAAGCCTTAAACCGGGACAGGTGCTTCTTCTTGAAAATCTTCGTTTCCATAAGGAAGAAGAGAAGAATGATCCGGAATTTGCCAAAGCCCTTGCTGACGGCTGCAGCCTGGCAGTGAACGATGCTTTCGGCGTATCTCACCGTACCCATGCCTCTGTGGTAGGGGTGGGCAGGCTGATGCCCATGGTGTCCGGCCTTTTATTAAAGAAGGAAATTGATTTTCTCGATGGCGTCATCGAACATCCGGAAAGACCTTTTGCAGCCATTATCGGCGGGGCCAAAATCAGTGATAAAATCCAGGTTATTGCCAACCTCATGGAAAAGGCTGATGTCATCCTCATCGGCGGCGGCATGGCTAATACATTTGTGGCTGCCCAGGGATATGACATGGGCCAGTCTCTTCAGGACAGGGATCGTTTCGATTTGGCCAGAAACCTGATGAAAAAGGCTCATGAAATGGGTTCTGAAATCATGCTTCCTGTAGACTTTATGGCGGGGGATTCCTTCTCTGAAAAGGCGAAGACCAAAGTCCTTTCGGCATCGGAATTCAAGAGTCCCTGGATGGCACTGGATATCGGTCCTAAGACGATTGAACTTTATGTGGAAACACTGAAGAAAATGAAAACCGTGGTATGGAACGGTCCCATGGGTGTATTTGAAATGAAACCCTTTGCTAAAGGTACCTTTGCCATTGCAGAAGCTATGGCAGACCTTGATGCCACCACCGTCATCGGCGGCGGTGAGTCTGCATCCGTTGTGGACCAGCTGGGCATTGAAGACAAGTTCTCCCATGTATCCACCGGCGGCGGCGCCTCCCTGGAAATGCTGGAAGGCATGGTCCTTCCCGGCGTGGCAGTACTGGCGGATAAGGAGTGATTCTGTTTGCGTAAAACCCTGATTGCAGGCAACTGGAAAATGAATCTCACGGTGACAGAAGCTGAGAAATTTTTCAAAGCCTTCAAAATACAGAAAAAGGAAGGGACCGAGCTTCTTTTCTGTCCTCCCTTTACTGATATTCCCATAGCCCGTTTCTTTTTGGACCGCTCCTCCATTCGTTGGGGGGCCCAGAATGTGTATCCCGAAGAAAAGGGAGCATTTACAGGAGAAATCTCGGCGCCTATGCTGAAGGACCTGGGCTGCAGCTATGTCATCTGCGGCCATTCCGAACGGCGCCAGATTCTTGGTGAGAGTGATGAATTTGTGGCCCGTAAGGTGAAAGCGGTGCTGGAAAATGACATGATTCCTATCCTCTGCGTAGGGGAAACGGAAGAAGAAAGAAAGGAAGGCCAGACGGAAGAACGAATTGGAAGCGAAATCAGGACAGCTCTTTTTGCACTCTCCAAAGAGGAAACAGCTAAAATGGTCATTGCCTATGAACCTATCTGGGCCATCGGCTCCGGTCAGGCTGCTACTCCCAAAGATGCGGAAGAAATCGCATCCTTTATTCGTAAAACCGTGAAAGAGGCGGCAGGAAAGAAAGCAGCTGATGAGGTCCGTATCCTTTATGGCGGTTCTGTGAATGGAGATAATATTTCCCATTTCCTGAAGCAGAAAAATATTGACGGTGCCTTGATTGGCGGCGCCAGCCTGAAGCCGGACACAATGATTGATATTTATAATAAAGCCTGATAACCATACTGAAAAAATACAGGAGGAATAAAGCATGGCAGCAATTACTGATTTGCACGCAAGAGAAATTTTGGATTCCAGGGGAAATCCCACAGTAGAAGTAGAAATGACATTGGAAGATGGCACCTTTGCCAGGGCCGCCGTTCCCTCCGGTGCATCTACAGGCATGTTTGAAGCTACTGAACTTAGAGATGGCGACAAAAGCCGGTACAATGGTAAAGGAGTCCTGAAGGCGGTAAACAATGTAAACAGCGAAATCGCTGATGCCGTGCTCGGCTGGGATGCCAGCGATCAGAGAGGCCTTGACCACATCCTCATCAATCTGGATGGTACGGAAAACAAGAGCCGTCTTGGTGCCAATGCCATTCTGGGTGTATCCCTGGCTGCTGCTCATGCAGCTGCTGCTTCTGCCGGCCTTCCACTGTACCAGTATCTGGGCGGTGTGAATGCCCATAACCTGCCGGTACCTATGATGAATATCATGAACGGTGGTGCTCATGCAGACAACAATGTGGACATCCAGGAAAGCATGATTATGCCTGTCGGCGCTCCCAGCTTCCACGAAGGTCTGCGCATGTGCGCTGAAATCTATCATGCCCTGAAAGATGTACTGAAGAAGAAGGGACTGTCCACTGCCGTAGGTGACGAAGGCGGTTATGCACCAGACCTTCCCTCCAATGAAGCAGCCATGGAAGTGATCTGCGAAGCTATTGAAAAAGCAGGCTATACCGCAGGTAAAGATGTGGTTCTTGCTACTGATGTAGCAGCCTCTGAACTTCTTGGCGACGATGGCCTCTACCACCTGGCAGGAGACCATACCGCCAAAACGGCTGATGAAATGATTGCATTCTACGAAAAGCTCATTGATGAATATCCTATTATCTCCATTGAAGACGGCCTGGGAGAAGAGGACTGGGATGGCTGGAAGAAACTCACAGACGCCCTGGGTAAAAAAGTACAGCTGGTAGGAGATGACCTCTTTGTCACCAATACCAAACGCCTCTCCAAAGGCATTCATCTGGGCGTGGCTAACTCCATTCTCATCAAGCTGAACCAGATCGGCACCCTGACTGAAACCTTTGAAGCTGTGCAGATGGCTCAGCGCTCAGGATACACTGCGGTGATTTCCCATCGTTCCGGCGAAACTGCCGACACCACCATTGCTGATGTAGCCGTGGCTCTCAATGCCGGCCAGATTAAGACCGGTGCTCCCGGACGGACAGAAAGAGTGGCCAAGTATAACCAGCTTCTCCGTATTGAAGAAGACCTGGACGCCGATTCTTTCTACGGAAGCAGTGCTCTTTCTCATAGAATGAAACGGTTTAAATAAGCTGAAAATAAACGCAGAATCCCCGGCCTGGTGCCGGGGATTTCTGCGCTGCGTGAGTAAAAGAAGGCGGCTCAAGCCTATAGTACTTATTGCCTGAAAGACGGTGGGAAGCTTTCAAACTTTTCTTCGCTGCATTTTCTGCACCTTCAACGCAGAACTTACTTCGAACGGGAGAATCTTTGCCCCCTTTGTCTCTTCATGGTATAATGGGGAAAGTGATTATGAACCCATTCATCATTGGTTTAAAGGAGCGATAGAATGAGCAAAGTATATGTAACAGGACATAAATCCCCGGATACTGACAGCATTGCCGCTGCTATTTCCTATTCCTATCTGAAAAGACAGCTGGGAATGGATGCGGTAGCAGCCAGAGCAGGGGAACCGAATAAGGAAACGAAATTCGCCCTTGACTATTTCAAGGTAGAAGCACCGGTTCTTCTGACCAGCGTGGCAAGAAAGAGCGAATCCGACGAAAAGACAAAAATCATTCTGGTAGACCACAATGAATCCAAACAGTGTGTAGACGGCATTAAAGATGCAGATGTACTCGAACTCATCGATCATCACCGCCTGGGTGATTTTGAAACGGAGAGCCCTATCTTTATCCTTATTCGTCCGGTAGGCTGTGTGAATACTGTTATTTACGGACTCTATAAACAGAACGGCGTAAAACCGTCCAAAGAAGTGGCAGGTATGATGCTCTCTGCCATTATTTCTGATACGGTTCTCTTCCGTTCTCCTACCTGTACGGAAGAAGATAAGAAAGCAGTGAAGGAACTGGCTGAAATTGCCGGCGTAGACTATGAAAAGTACGGCATGGACATGCTGAAGGCCGGCGCTGATATTTCTGACTATCCGGCTGAAAAACTGGCTCACAACGATACCAAGGAATTTGAAGCAGGCGGAAAGACCTTCTCCTGCGGACAGATTTCCGTTATGGATGTAGAACCGATTAACGCAAAGAAAGCAGATATTATGAAAGCCCTGGAAGATACCAAGGCAGAAAAGAAATACGAAGCTTCCTATCTTATGGTAACCAATATTCTGACAGAAGATACCTATCTCTGGTTTACAGAAGGTGCCAAAGATGCTGCTGAAAAGGCATTTGGCAAGAAGGCAGAAAATGGTATGATTTACCTGCCGAAAGTCATGTCCCGTAAAAAACAGGTGGCTCCGTTCCTCCTGAAGGTATATGGAGAATAATAAAATCCTGGAATCCCCGGTATGCTGCCGGTGATTTGCGGAGGAAGAACTCATACATGACTCTGTCATATATGAGTTTTTCTTTTTATCGGGGCTTTGCATAGGCCCGCCAGCCCACTAACCCACTGTTACTAACAAACAAAGGAGTAAGAATGACAGATTTTTTACATACATTAAATGACCGCCAGCTGGAAGCAGTTAAACAGGTGGAGGGTCCGGTACTGATTATGGCCGGCGCCGGTTCCGGTAAAACGAAGGCTCTGACCTGCCGGATTGCCTACATGCTTTCTCTGGGCATCCGCCCCAGTGAAATCCTGGCCATTACTTTTACCAATAAAGCAGCCAAGGAAATGCGGGATCGTGTTCACAGTCTGGTCGGGCCGGCAGCAGACAAAATCTGGATGTATACCTTCCATTCCTTCGGCGCCCGCTTCCTCCGTCGGGAAATCAACAATTATCCACCCTATACCGATAAATTCACCATTTACGATTCTGATGATTCCAAACAGCTGGTGAAGAATGTACTGAAGGAGCTGAATCTGGATGATAAGCAGTTTCAGCCCCGGTCCATCCAGAGCAGTATTTCTACGGCTAAAAACCAGCTTCTCAGCCCCCAGGCTTTCCGCCGTCAGGCAGGAGGAAATTTCTATAACCAGAAGGCAGCGGATGTGTATGATCTCTATGACAAACATATGAAGCAGAACAATGCCCTTGATTTCGACGATCTTCTCTTCATTACCACTGCTCTTCTGGCCAATGAAACCATCCGCAGGCGCTGGCAGGATCGTTTCCATTATATTCTTATCGACGAATACCAGGATACGAACCACGCGCAGTACCTGATGGCGAAATACATTGCCGGAAACCTTCAGAATATCTGCGCTGTAGGCGATGCAGACCAGAGTATTTACTCCTGGCGCGGTGCGGATCTTCGAAATATTATGGATTTCAAATCGGACTATCCCAAGGCCAGGATTATTAAGCTGGAGCAGAACTATCGCTCTACGCAGACCATTCTTGATGCAGCTAATGCGGTGATTGAAAATAACCCGGACCGCCCTTCCAAGAAACTGTGGACCGAGCAGCGGGGCGGTGCTCACCTGCAATGGTATACGGCCATGGATGAACACAATGAAGCGGAATTCATTGTGAACACTATGAAGAAAAAGCATGATGAAGACCATGTGCCTTATGGAAATATGGCAGTGCTCTACCGTATGAATGCTCAGTCCCGTGTATTGGAAGAGACCCTGGTGAAGCGGGGCATCGGCTATACCATGGTAGGGGGGACCAGATTCTATGACCGTGCGGAAATCAGGGATATTATGGCTTATCTCAAGGTCATTAATAATTTCAGGGATAACATCAGCCTTACCCGCATCATCAATGTGCCCAAACGGGGGATTGGAGCCACCACTGTGCAGAAGCTGACGGACTATGCCAATAGCGGGAACATGTCCATGTTTGAAGGCATTATGGCTCTGGAGGGTTCTCCCATTTCCGCTTCTGCCCAGCTGAAGCTGCAGAATTTCAGCGCTCTTATCTTTGATTTTCTGAATGCTTCCACAGAGATGAATATTTTTGACCTGATTCAGAAAATTCTAACCGATACAAAATATTTGGTACAACTGCAGGAAAGCGATGATCCCCAGGCCCAGAGCAGGGAAGAAAACCTGGGCGAACTTCTTTCTGTGGCCAAGGACTTCACCACCACCCATCCGGGAGAAGGATTGGCTGAATTTCTGGAACAGGTGGCTCTGGTAAACGATGTGGACGGCTATGAAGAAACAGATGACAAAGTCACTCTAATGACCATGCACAGCGCCAAGGGCCTGGAATTCCCCGTGGTATTTCTGCCTGGCATGGACGAAGGCATTTTCCCCGGCGTCCGCTCCCTTATGGAAGAATCCCGCTTGGAAGAAGAACGTCGTCTCTGTTACGTGGCCATTACCAGGGCAAAGAAGGAGCTTTACCTCTGCAATGCCCATATGCGCACCATGTATGGACAGATGAAACCCTATGCGGCCAGCCGTTTCCTGGAAGAAATCCCATCTGACCTTATCGACCATGTGGGCAGCGATAGAAAGCAGGAGACCATCAAAAGTGCCGGCCGCTGGCACAATGAAAGCAGGAGCCGCTATGCTCTTTCTGACTCCGCTGTGGTGAACAAACCCAAAAAAGCCGGCACAAAAGCTCGATATGACTGGAAAGTGGGAGATACCGCTGTTCATAACCTTTGGGGAAAGGGAAAAGTGGTGGCAGTTATGGGAAAAGACAAGAATATGATGATTAAAGTGGATTTTCAGGGTAAGGTGCGCCAGCTCATGGTGACCTTTGCGCCCATTAGGAAGGAAGAATAGAGGCATTTCTATGGCAACTGAAGAAATCAGGAAAAAGGTGCAGGAACTTCGGAAGGAAATCCGCCATCACAGCTACCTGTACTATGTGAAAGATGCTCCGGAAATTACGGATTATGAATTTGACCACCTCTATCGTCAGCTGGTGGATTTGGAAAAGGAATATCCAGAACTGGTGACCCCCGATTCTCCTACCCAGAGGGTAGGGGGCAAAGCATCCGACGATTTTGGAAAAGTCCGTTTCCGCAAGCCCATGCTGAGCCTGGCCAATGCTTTCAGTGCCGATGAACTTCGGGATTTTGACCGCAGGGTGAAGGAAGGCCTTGGTGTAAACTCCGTGGAATATATTACGGAACTTAAAATTGATGGCCTTTCCATGAATCTTATTTACGAAAATGGCAGCCTGGTTCAGGGACTTACCCGAGGCGACGGCAGAGTAGGGGAAGATGTGACGGCCAACGTCAAAACCATTCACACCATTCCTCTTTACATTGAAAATGCACCGCCCTACATGGAAGTGAGAGGTGAAGTGTATATGCCCAGAAAAAGCTTCATCAGCCTGAATGAGGAAAGGGATGAAGCAGGGCTCATGCCTTTTGCCAACTGCCGGAATGCAGCAGCCGGCTCGCTGCGCCAGCTGGATCCCCATGTCACCGCTTCCCGGAACCTGGCCTTCTTTGCTTATGCACTGGGGGATATGCAGGGACTGGAAATTCATTCCCAGGAAGAACTGCTTAAGCAGCTGGAAGCGTTCCATTTTCAGGTGAATCCGAATTATCGGAAATGGGACTCCATCGAAGGCGTTATTAAAGGCGTCAATGAATGGGAAGTCAAGCGTCATGACCTGGGCTATGACACTGATGGTATGGTCATCAAAGTGAACGATTTCGCCCAACAGAATCAGCTGGGGGCTACGGTGAAAGATCCCAAGTGGGCGATGGCTTATAAGTACCCGCCGGAAGAAGTGGAAACCAAGGTAGAGCGTATCATTGTTACCATGGGTCGTACCGGCGTTCTCACTCCGTCGGCGGACCTTACCCCTGTGCATCTGGCAGGCACTACCGTGAAACGGGCTACCCTCCACAACATGGATTTTATCCATGAAAAAGACATTCGGGTGGGAGATCATGTCATGATTTACAAGGCAGGGGAAATTATTCCTGAAATCTCTACAGTGCTCAAGAATAAGCGCACGGGAAAAGAAGAGATCTTTGAAATGCCAAAGACCTGTCCTATCTGCGGTGAGCCGGTGCACCGCATCGAAGGAGAAGCCGCTTATCGGTGCACAAATCCCAACTGCGGCGGCGTGGTACGGGAAAAGCTCATTCACTTTGCCTCCCGTGATGCCATGGACATCGAAGGGATGGGACCCTCGGTGGTGGACAGTCTCCTGGCTGCCCGTCTGGTCAATGACCCGGGTGACTTCTATCGGTTGAAACAGGAAGATATGGAACAGATGGAGCGTATGGGTGAAAAAAGTGCTGCCAACCTGGCCGCTGCCATTTCGGACAGCAAAGGAAGAGGCCTTGCCAAACTTCTCTTTGGCCTGGGAGTCCGCTTTCTGGGAGCGAAAGGAGCCGAACTCATCACCGCCCGTTTCCATACCATGGATGCTATCATTGCCGCTTCCATTGATGAAATTCAGGAAACTGAAGGTATAGGTAAAGTGATAGCCACAAGCCTTTATGATTATCTCCACGATGTGAAGAACCTGGCTGTTATTAATAAACTCAAAGATGCCGGTGTTCTTATGGAAGAAATCAAGGAAATCCCTGCAGGTCAGGCTTTCGCCGGAGAAATGGTGGTTCTTACCGGTAAACTCTCTGCCATGGGAAGGAGAGAAGCCAGTGAGATCATCAAACAGCAGGGCGGAGATACCCAGTCTTCCATTACCGGAAAAACCACCCTGGTGGTGGCTGGTGCTGATGCAGGGAGCAAGCTGGAAAAAGCAAGGGCAAAGAATATCCCCGTCATTAATGAAGAAGAATTTCTGAGAAGAGCGGGGATTCAAGAGTAGATGATAGACATCAGACTTTGAGATTTATCTTAGACTGGCATGTACCGTCAGTTGGTTCACTGTTGTATCAGGATTTCTCACCGGTGGCTTAGAATGACCATATCAGGCGGGAAGGTGATCACGTAATCAGAGGCTGTGAAAAAATGTAAATCATTTCTTCACAGTCTCTTTTAGGTGGCACCCGCAGGTTGACACCTAAACTCGCAGACGCAAAGCGCTTGTCAATCCTGCGAACCTTATGAAAAGTGAGGGCTGCTTTGTGGCCCTTACTTTTCATTTCCACCCCTTGCATTTCATTTTGAATCCTGCTATGATATTTCATATCATATGTAAAAGCAGAGATGGGAAGAAGCTGCGGATGAATTTTTAGAGAGCTGCCGATGGTGGGAAGGCGGTAAGGATGAAGCAGCGGGTCACCCCGGAGCCGGCTTATGCCCGTGGCGCACGTTATACGCAAATGAGCGATCATGTATGATTATTTAGGTGGTACCGCGGAAGCACTCTTTCGTCCTATGGGATGGAGGAGATTTTTTATTTTTAGGAGTGAAAAATATGGCAGATTTTGAAGATCTTGGCAAATATGACCCAGCTGCGATTGAGCAGAAGTGGTATAAGTTCTGGGAGGATCATGATGTATTTCATGATGAACCGGATCCTTCCAAGGAACCATACAGCATTGTGCTGCCGCCGCCAAACGTAACAGGCCAGCTGCATATGGGTCATGCCCTGGATAATACACTGCAGGATATCCTCATTCGTTATAAAAGAATGCAGGGCTACAACGTACTCTGGCTGCCGGGCAAGGACCATGCAGGCATTGCTACCCAGGTGAAGGTGGAAAAGCAGATTGCCGAGGAAGGTCTCAATAAGTACGATCTGGGCCGTGAAAAATTCTTGGAAAGAGTATGGCAGTGGAAGGAAAAATTCGGAAACCGCATTGGTCTGCAGATTCGCCGTCTCGGCTCTTCCTGTGACTGGAAACGGGAACGGTTTACCATGGACGATGTATGCGCCCGGGCTGTCCGTGAAGTTTTTGTTTCTCTCTACGAAAAAGGTCTTATCTATCAGGGATTCCGCATCACCAACTGGTGCCCTCGCTGCCAGACGGCACTCTCTGATATTGAAGTAGAACATGAGGACGAAGTAGGGCATCTCTGGTATTTCAACTATCCTATCGTGGGAGAAGACGGATATATAGAAATTGCTACGACCCGTCCGGAAACGATTCCAGGCGATACGGCTGTAGCTGTGAATCCCGAAGATAAACGGTATGCTCATCTGGTAGGTAAGAAGGTAAAGCTTCCTACTACGGATCGCGAAATCCCCATTATTGCCGATGATTATGTAGATATGGACTATGGTACCGGCTGCGTGAAGATTACACCGGCCCATGACCCCAACGACTTTGAAGTAGGCCAGCGCCATGACCTGCCCACCATTGTCATCATGAACAAGGACGGCACAATGAATGAAAAGGCCGGCAGATACAGCGGCATGGACCGCTATGAAGCCAGAAAAGCCATTATTGAAGATTTCAAGAAGGCCGGTCTGCTGGTAAAGATTGAAGAAACGAAGCATGCTGTAGGTCACTGCTCCCGCTGCAAGACGGTGGTGGAACCAATGACTACGAAACAGTGGTTTGTAAAGATGAAACCTCTGGCCGGACCGGCCATGGAAGCAGTGACTTCCGGAAAGACGAAATTTGTTCCTGAACGTTTTTCCAAGACTTATATTCAGTGGCTGGAAAACATTCATGACTGGTGTATTTCCCGTCAGCTCTGGTGGGGCCACCGCATTCCGGTATGGTACTGCGATGACTGCGGCGCTGTCAGTGCATCCCGCACGGATCTGACCGAATGCCCGAAGTGCGGCAGCAAACATATCCATCAGGATCCGGACGTGCTGGATACCTGGTTCTCCTCTGCCCTGTGGCCATTCTCCACCATGGGCTGGCCTGACCAGACACCGGTTTTGAAACAGTGGTACCCCACATCCACCATGGTTACAGGCTACGATATCATTTTCTTCTGGGTAGCCCGCATGATGTTCATGTCCATGGAATTCATGCATGAAATTCCATTCAAGTATGTATTCATTCATGGCCTTGTCCGCGATTCCCAGGGCCGCAAGATGAGCAAGTCCCTTGGAAACGGCATTGATCCTCTGGAAGTCATCGATAAATACGGTGCCGATGCCCTCCGGTTCACCCTGGTTACCGGCAATACGCCCGGCAACGATATGCGTTTCTACTATGAAAAGGTAGAAGGAAATCGGAATTTCGCCAATAAGATCTGGAATGCGACCAAGTTTACCCTGATGAACCTGGACGATTATGATAAAGATTTCGTTCCGGACAAAACGCAGTTCACTCTGGCAGATAAATGGATTCTTGACCGTCTGGCAGCCACCGAAGATTATGTCAGTGCCAATCTGGACAAATATGAACTGGGTGAAGCAGCAGACTCTATTTATAACTTTGCTTGGAACTATTTCTGCGACTGGTACATTGAAACAGCCAAGACCCGTCTCTATGGTGAACATAATACGGACCGCAAAGTCACCCAGTACGTGCTGGTGTATACCCTGACCCGCATGCTGGCCCTGCTTCATCCATTTATGCCGTTCATTACGGAACACCTCTGGCAGCATCTGCCCCATGAAGGCGAAATCCTGGCAAGGGCTCCCTGGCCGAAGGCTGATGAAAACCTCCGCTTCAAGGACGAAGCAGAACAGTTTGAAAGGATTATGGACTCCATCAAGGCTATCCGCAACATGCGCGCTGAAGCCAACGTAACACCCAATAAGATGTGCCACATCCAGATTGCTGTTCTCCGGGATGACCTGAAAGGCTGCATTGAAAATCATAAGGAATACTATGAAAAACTGGGCCATGTAGAAGACATCAAACTGCTTTCCGCTGATGCACCGAAACCGGAAAACGCACTGACTTCCGTAGTTACTGGTCTGGAAGTTTATCTGGAGCTGAAGGGCCTCATTGATACGGCTAAAGAAAAAGAAAAGATTGCAAAGAACAAGGCGGCCCTGGAGAAAGATATTGCCCGCACCAGCGGTAAACTGGCCAATAAAGGATTCCTGGCTAAAGCACCTGAAGCAGTGGTTGAGAAGGAAAAAGAAAAACTGGCCCAGTTCGAAGAAAAGATGAAATCTCTGGAAGAACGTCTGAAGTTCCTGGATCAGCTCTGATTGCAAAAGATTCTTAAGCAGGACGGGACTTTAGCGGATGAGTAAAGTTGACAGGCACCGCCGGCGGTGACGGAACGTCAGCTGGTACAGCCTGCGGCAGAGCCGCCATCCTCTTTCCTTCACAAAGGATTCATTAAGCCTTAGAATCTTATGTGCCTGAAGGGTGAAGAACCCACGGCTCAGCCGCAATCATCAAAACCAATCGAAGATTCCCTTTTATCAGGGAGTACTTCTTATGTAAAGGAGAAATTATGAATTACGAAGAATCAGTGGCCTATCTGGAACAGGCAGCATCCTTTGGCATTAAGCCGGGGCTGGAGCGGATAGAGGCCATGCTGAAGAAACTGGGAAATCCGGAAACCGCTTACAAGGTGATCCATGTCACCGGCACCAACGGCAAAGGAAGCGTGGTGGCCATGATTACCAGCGTGCTGGAAAATGCCCAGCTCCGGGTGGGGCGTTACATTTCCCCTCATCTGCTGGACTACACCGAACGGATTTATATCTGCGGTCATGATATTTCCAGAGAAGACTTTGCCAAAGCAGCTACCGTGGTGCGGAAAGCGGCGGAAGAAATCATTGCAGACGGCGTTGAAGCACCGACGGAATTTGAACTGCTGACCGCCATGGCTTTCTGGTATTTCAAAGAACAGAAAGTGGATTACGCAGTTATGGAAGTGGGCATGGGCGGACTTTATGATTCGACCAATGTCATTCTTCCTGTGGTTTCTGTTATTACCAATGTGGCTATGGACCACATGAAGTACCTGGGCAATACCCTTCAGGAAATCGCTCACCAGAAGGCTGGCATCATCAAAGAAGGCATTCCGGTGGTCACTGCAGCCCAGCATGTGGCTTTGAAACAGCTGAAGAAGGAAGCCCATGAAAAAAAATCCCGCATCTATTTCTACGGCAGGGATTTTGAAATTGATTCCAGAAATCCCTGGAAACATGGACAGGTAGTTACGGTGAAACGGAAAGATATGCCTAAGGAACTGGAAAAGAGCCTTCTCTTTGTTCCTTTCGTAGGAGCTCATCAGGCTGTGAATGCAGCAGTAGCTACCATGGCCCTGTCTATCATCATGAAGCAGGATGACCGGGTGAATGAAAATGATCTTCGCGAAGGTCTGGCCCGGACCCGCTGGCAGGGACGCTTTGAAATCCACGATGTAAAAGGCGTCACCTATATCATGGATGGTGCTCATAATCCGGCAGGAGCCGAAGCCCTTATGGAAGCGCTGGAGGAACAGTATCCCGATAAACGCCGCCTCTTTGTATTCACATCTCTGGCTGACAAGGATACAGAAACGGTGATTCAGCTTCTTATCCGCAAGGGAGACAAGGTTTTCGCCTGCGAGGCACCTACACCCAGGACAAGGAAGCCTGAAGAAATCGGCGCCATGATCAAAGCCCAGAAGATTGATGCTGCCTTCATGGCAGAACCTTCTGTTAAGGCTGCTCTGGAAGATGCTACGAAAGAGGCAGGGGCAGGGGACATTGTCCTTATCTGCGGATCCCTTTACATTCTGGGAGATGCCATCCGTTTCATTGAAGAAAAAGAAATGGAAACAGCCAAAGAAAAGAAATAATAGGCTTAAGAAAACCCCGGGGGCGCCCCGGGGTTTTTTAAGGTGATGGGATCGGGATTGGGCAGAAAGCAGGGATTTAGATGGTATGGCTGAAGGTCGGGCAGATTATAGACCCGGTACGCGGCGGGTATATCGTAGGAAGTCGTTTCTACCTAAGCGGACACAGATGCTGTTCAATGCAGGAATTCTGGAAAAACCTTAAAGGATATAACTAATACATATGCTTCATAGTATAATGATTTTATGTTATAAAAATATTGAAGGATGTAAGAATGATATGTTATAATGGAATTGTCTTCAGATAGAAGTATTTGAATAGAATTAAGTACTTCAAAGATTTGAATATACAATTTCATCTTTGTTCTTTTAAAAAGGAGTCCGGACTATGATTACTGAACATGAAATCTTCTTGACCGATCCCTCGGAAAAAGCAAAAGTAATAGAGTTTTTGAAGGGCTTTGACCTGACTTTTACAGGAAATATTGATTATACCATGGGCCTTTATGACGATGGACAGCTCATCGGCACCGGTTCCCTGGGGGGCCGTGTCATGCGGGATATTGCCATCAGCGAGAAATATCAGAAGAAGGGGCTGACCCGCCGTATTATCCGCAACCTGCAGGGTGAATCCTACCGCCGGGGTGTTACAGGAAACCAGATTTTCACAAAACCGAAGAATGTGCCTATTTTTGAGCATATGGGCTTCAAATGCGTGGCAGTAGCGGAGCCTTATGCGGCCCTTTTGGAAAAGGGCACGGATACCCTGGAAGATTACCTGGGCCGGGTTCGGGCTATTCTGGGGACCGGTGAGGGAAAGAACCGCGGTGCCATCGTAATGAACTGCAACCCCTTTACTCTTGGCCACAGGAGCCTGGTGGAATATGCCCACAACAACTGCGATGAAGTGATTATTTTTGCTGTGCAGGAAGACCGGTCCATATTCCCGTTCTCTGACCGTTTTTCCCTTATTAAACAGGGTGTTCGGGATATGAAAGGCGTAGAGGTAATCAGCGGCGGTGATTTCATTATTTCCAATGCCACTTTCCCCACCTATTTCATCAAGGGTACCGATGAACTCGCAGCGCAGACCAAACTGGACGCCACCGTTTTCGCTACCCGCATTGCACCGGCATTGAATATTACTGTGCGTTTTGTGGGAGAAGAACCGACGGATAAGACCACTATGGCCTATAACAATGCCATGCGGGAAGTATTTGCCCAGAACGGCATTGAACTGAAAGAAATCCCCAGAGAACAGAAGGGCAACCAAATTGTATCGGCCTCCTCTGTCCGCAGAGCGCTGGCTGATGACGACTGGGAAACGGTGTATCGCATGGTCCCGAAAACGACCCTTATCTATTTGAAGAGCCCCGCTGGTCAGGAAGTGATTCGCAGAATCAAAATGACCGAAGCCTTCAAGCGGATGGAAGCCGAAGAAAAGGCAAAAGAAGAAGCTGCTGCAAAAGAGGCTAAAAAGGAATAAACGAATTTTATAGAAATAAATATAGAAATGAAAAGGAGCTGCGGAGAAATGTCAATCATTTCTTCGCAGCTCCTTTTTATCGTTTCTTTTGCAGAGCTTGCTATTGGTGCAGGGCTTTCCACAGGCTGGTATTTATTGACGGTCTATCCATGACTGTATTACCGGAATGATTTATTTTGCTCGAGCAGGAAAGAAGAAGGTGAAAAGCAGATGGCAGTTAGAAACAGAAGATCAGACAAATCTGGCATTTCACCATCCCCGGCTGGCACCGCCGCCTCCAGAGGAACCGCCACGGCCGCTTCCTCCGAAGCCTCCACCGCCGCGGCCGCCTCCGCGGCCCGTGAAGAGGAGGAAAAGGATGAGGCGGGTGAGACGGCCGCCCAGAAAGATCCAGTCAATGACCAGAAGGATGAGGAGCACCAGGGGCGTCAGAAAATCCTCCATAGTAAATCCGCTGTCTTCTTTGACAGCAGGACTTGAGAGTCCGTCCAGCGAGGCGAGGCCATATTCTTTCATGACCTGCCGCACCATGTTGTCATAGGTATCCTGGACACCCCGGCTATAGTCGCCTTTCTTGAAAGCGGGAATGAGGAAGGTATCCAGCAAGCGCCCTGCTTTGGCATCGTTCATGGCGCCTTCCAGGCCGTAGCCCACCTCAATCCGGGCTTTTCTATCTTTCATGGAAACCAGAAGCAGGAGACCGTTGTTTTTCTCTTTATCACCAAGGCCCCGGCTTCGAAAAAGGCCGTTGGCATAGGATTCCAGATCACCATCGGGAACGGTGGCAACCATGACTACCACTACCTGGGCATGGGTCTTTTGATCCAGTGCATAGCCTATGGCATTGATATGTTTCTTTGTTTCTACGCTTAAGGTACCGGTGTAGTCTTCCGCGTAGAAAGAATCAGAAGGCGGCGGGGGATAGGTTTCTGCTGCCAGGACGGTATTTATGGAAAACCATGCAAAAACCAGGGTCAAAAGAGTGATCAACACTTTCCCTACGGATTTCATGGTATCTCTCCTTTCATCAGCAGCTCACTGTCTCACCGGCTGACCAATTGACTAAAACTGTACTTTGGGAGCTGCTTTGGCTCCTTCGTCTGCTTTGAAATAGGGGGCGTCGGTGAAACCGAAGGCACCGGCGTAGAGGCTTACCGGGAAAGAATGAATTTTAGCATTGTATTTTTGCACCTGATTGTTATAGTCCCGACGGGCTACGGAAATCCGGTTTTCCGTTCCTGCCAGTTCGTCCTGAAGTGCCAGGAAATTCTGGCTGGCTTTCAAATCAGGATAATTTTCAGCTACCATCAGCAGACGGCCCAGGGCGTTGGACAATTCGCCATTAGCGCTGATTTTATCGGTCGGCGTGGAAGCATTCAAGAGTTTAGAACGGGCATCGGCCACTGCCTTCACCGCTTCCTGTTCATGGGAAGCATAGCCTTTAACCGTGTTTACCAGATTGGGAATCAGGTCAGCCCGGCGCTGAAGCTGGGTATCTACCTGGGCCCAGGATGAATTCACCTGTTCATGCATGGAAACGAGGCCGTTGTAGGAGCTGACCAGGCCGCCGGCAATGACAAGGATTGCAGCAATGATAATAATCAGTTTCTTCATAGGAACCTCCTTAGAAATGGAGAACAAATCTATTATTTCAATCCCAGTTCTTCCTTATGGGCGGTCATGCCGTCAATGCAGGCCTGCATAACAGTACCGGCGTCAAGACCCAGCATGGCAAATCCCTTTTTGATGACGTCCCGATTGCAGCCGGCAGCGAACCGTTTATCCTTGAATTTCTTTTTCAATCCCTTCACTTCCATGCCTGTAATGCCCTCGGGCCGCATAAGGGCATAGGCCATGACTACGCCGGTGAGTTCATCGACTGTGAAAAGGCTCTTCTCGATGTCCGTGGTGGGTTCCACATCATTGTCGCAGATGCCCCAGCCATGGGAAATGATGGTATTGATATCTTCCTCATCTACGCCTTCCGGTTCCAGAAATTCCCGGACATGGTGACAGTGTTCATTGGGATATTTTTCATAATCCACATCATGAAGATAGCCGATAGCTTCCCAGTGGTCCTTATCGGCATGGAAATAATCCGCCATAGCGCCCATGGCTGCACTCACTGCCATGGCATGGGTGAAAAGATGGTCCTCGGTGGTATACTTCGGTAAAATTTCTTTGGCTTTCGCCAGTGTAAGCTGACTCATAATAAATTCCTCCTTCATAAATTCTACATCTAGCATAGGGGATAGCAGAAAGGTTGTCAATGAATGGTGAGGAAATCTCGAAGTTCTCCATTGACTTTTTCTTCTGTAAAAATGGTAAAATAAAAAAAACAGGCTTTTTCATTCCATCAGAAAGGAGACCATCATGACTGATTTGGAAAGACTGAGGGAAATGATTGAGAGTCATCATAAGATTGCTTTCTTTGGCGGCGCCGGCGTTTCTACAGAATCCCATATTCCCGATTTCCGCGGGGCCAATGGGATTTATCGGCAGAAGACAAATCTTCCCTGGACGCCGGAGGAAATGCTGTCTCATCATTTTTATGAGGAACATCCGGTGGAGTTTTTCACCAACTACAAGAACTTTGCAGAAGCCATGGTAGCAGCTGAGCCGAACAGGGCTCATTATGCTTTGGCCAGGCTGGAGGAAGAGGGAAAACTTCATGGCATTGTTACCCAGAATATTGACGGCCTTCACCAGAAGGCAGGCAGTCAAAATGTGATGGAGCTTCATGGGTCTATTCTGCGAAATTACTGCACCCAGTGCGGCCGTTCCTACGACGTGGACAGTTTTCTTTCCCTCTGCAGCCCGGTGCCTCACTGCCCTTACTGCGGGGGTATTGTGAAACCGGATGTGGTACTCTACGAGGAGCCTCTTGATATGGATACCATGGAAGATGCCATGGATGCCATACAGACGGCAGATATGCTCATCATTGGAGGCACCAGTCTGGTGGTCTATCCGGCCGCCGGCTTTATTGACTATTTTGCCGGTGATTCTCTTGTGATGATTAACCAGGATGAAACGGGAAGGGATAGTACCTGCGATCTGGTTTTCCATGACAGCGTGGGAAAGATACTGGGAGAAGTGGTGGGAGTATAGCACCGGCGGAGCGGCGAGAGCTGGTAAAGGCAAGTACTGATACAAGTGAAAGGAGATAAATCGTTTAGAACTGTAAAGCTCCCTTTGGGATGATAGGAAGAACAGACAGGCTGCCCTGGGGGATAAGAAGAGTACTCCTTCCGGCAGCTGGGGTCAGCACTTTCTAAACATCCTGAACTTTCTGTACCGCATGCCTGCCCTATCCCTGGGGTTGACTTTTACCGCAGGCATGTTAAAATAGCTTTATATATTGAGGCTATGATGAAGAAGGAGCCGGCAGGGATTCTACAAAGGGATCCGGCACTAGTGAGACACCGGAAAGGATCGGCTGGGCTTAGTTCGCTTCGGAGCTGCCGGCTGAACGGAGTAGGCCGGACGCAGGGCTGCGTTAAAGCTTTCGAGTACAAATCAGGGTGGTACCGCGGATAAAGACTTCGCCCCTTAGTGGGGCGGGGCTTTTTTTATTTCCCATCCTCTTTGCCGGTGGAAGACAGCCCGAATCAATTACAGGAGGTATATAGATGGATACTAAGTTAGATGAGCTGAAGGCAAAAGCAGAAGAAATGCTGAAGGCCTGCAGGGATGAAAACCGTAAACAGGAAACCTATGAAGCGGTGAAAGCAAAACTCACCGGTTTTCTGGGAGATGTGAAGAAGCTGAATGACAGCGACAAAAGCCTGTCGGATTTGGCTGACCAGGTACGGGCCCAGATTGTTTCTTTTATGGAAAAAGATCTGGATTCCCTGAAAAAGGATGCTCAGGATAAAATCAGTGCTGCTGTAGATGAGAAGACACTGCAGGATACAAAGGTTTTCTTCCTTGGTAAAAAGGGTAAACTCACCGCCATTTTAAGAGGCATGAAGGATGTTTCCGCAGCCCAGCGTCCGGTCATCGGCGCTCTGGCCAATCAGGTCAGAAGCGATGTGGAAGCTGCCATTGCAGATAAAATGGAAGAACTGAAACAGAAGAGGCTGGAAGAAAAAATCCGGCATGAAACTGTGGATATTACCCTTCCGGCCCGCCATCATAAAATCGGTCATCTCCATCCGCTGGACAAGGCACTCCATGAAATCATGAAGTCTTTTATCCGGATGGGCTATTCCGTAGAAGAAGGTCCGGAAATCGAACAGGACTACTATAATTTCGAATGCCTGAACCTCCCCAAGGATCATCCGGCCAGGGATATGCAGGATTCTTTCTACATTACACCGGAAATCCTTCTTCGCACCCATACCTCTCCGGTACAGGCCAGAACCCTCCGAAAACATACACCCAATTCACCTATCCGTATGATTGCTCCGGGAAAAGTGTTCCGCTGGGATAATGATGCTACCCATTCTCCTGTATTCCATCAGGTAGAGGGACTTGTGGTGGATAAGGATATCAGTTTTGCAGATTTGAAGGGTACCTTGGAAATCTTCTTGAAGGACCTCTTCGGTTCTGATACGAAGATTCGTTTCCGGGCCAGCTACTTCCCCTTCACCGAACCATCGGCAGAAGTAGATATTTCCTTTGCTGCCAGAACCGGTGAAGAAGACGGAGATCCGGACTGGCTGGAAATCCTGGGCTGTGGCATGGTTCATCCCATGGTACTGAAACTCAATGGCTATGATCCGGAAAAGGTGAGCGGCTTTGCATTCGGCATGGGCATCGAACGTATCGCCATGCTGCTTTACGGAATCGACGACCTCCGTAATTTCTATGAAAATGATGTCAGATTCCTGAAGCAGTTCTAATGGAAGGGAGATTATATAGATGAATGTTTCTTTAAAATGGCTGGGAACCTTAGTAGATATAAAAGGAATGAATCCTGATGATATGGCGGAAACGCTGACAGTGGACGGCATCCCTGTAGAGCATGTCATCCGTCCTGGAGAAGGAATCAAAGGAGTAATCACAGGAAAAATCCTTTCTGTGGAAAAACATCCTGATGCGGATCACCTTCTTATCTGCCAGCTGGATGTGGGTGAGGAAGAACCGGTGCAGATTGTTACCAGTGCTTCCAATGTAAAGGCAGGACAGATTGTTCCCTGTGCTCTCTCCGGTGCCCATGTACCTGCTGCTCATGATAATAAAGCACCCGGCGGACTTCGCCACGGTGATATTAAAATCAAGGCGGGTAAACTTCGCGGTGTGAAATCTGCCGGCATGATGTGCTCCTTAGGTGAACTGGGCATGGATGCCAATCTTTTCCCGGCTCTCAACCATGATGGTATCCTTTTTCTTCCGGAAGATACACCGGTAGGCGTGGATATTCATAGCCTGTACGACCTGGACGATGTGGTGTATGAAATGGAACTCACCGCCAACAGAGCCGACTGCTTCAGCATGATCGGCATGGCTTTGGAAACCGGTGCCATTTTCAGGAAGAAAGTCACCCTGCCATCCATTTCCGTAAAAGAAGAAGGGGCGCCTATCGAAGGCCGTGCTTCCGTTCACATTTCCGAACCGGCCTACTGCAAACGCTTCTGTGGACGCCTTTTGGAAAACGTAAAAATTGGACGTTCCCCCGAATGGATAGAAGACAGACTTCGCAGCAATGGTATCCGCCCCATCAATAATGTGGTAGATGCTGCCAATTATGTGATGCTGGAAATCGGACAGCCCCTCCATACCTATGATTACGACAAGGTAGCCGGTCATTCCCTTACCTGCCGTCATGCTCATGAAGGAGAAAAAATCGTTACCCTGGACGGCCAGGAAAGACAGCTTAATCCTTCAGATCTGGTCATTGCCGACGGCGATGATAAGGCGGCCTGCGTTGCCGGCGTGATGGGTGGATTTGATTCCGAAGTCACCGCGGAAACAAAGAACGTCCTTCTGGAATCTGCGGTTTTTGATTCCGCTTCCATCAGAAGAACCTCCCGCCGTTTGGGCCTTCGCTCCGAAGCGTCCGGCCGTTATGAAAAGGGGATTAATCCTGCCAGAAGTGAAATGGCCATCAATCGCATCTGCCAGCTTCTGGAAGAACAGGGAGCTGCCACCACAGCCAAAGGCATGCTGGACGAATATCCCGTAAAGGCTGAACCACAGATTATCAAAACCACGGTAAAGAGAATCAATGACTACATCGGCATCAACATGCCCAAGGAACAGATGATTGAAATCCTGGAAGCCCTCTATTTCAAAGTAGAAGAACAGGATGGCAACCTTACCGTCACGGTTCCCGAATTCCGTCTTGACCTTTCCGGCATGCCGGATCTGGCAGAAGAAGTGGCCCGGGTATACGGTTATAAGAACATCCCCATCACCACTCCCTGGAGCGCCATTGCCAAGGGAGCCATGTCCAAAGACCAGGACGTGATTTTCCGCATTACCGACAGTTTGGTGGCAGACGGCCTTTCCGAAGTCGTAAACTATAGCTTCATGGATAAGAAGGATCTGGAAAAATTGAATTTCCCCTGGGGCCATAAGGTATATAATGCTATTCCCATTATAAATCCGATTTCCGAAGAATATCCGGATATGAGGACCACTCTTCTCCCCGGCCTGATGCATACTCTGACCTATAACCTTTCCCAGAAGAACGAAGAAGCAGCAATCTTCGAGTCCGGTCATGTGTACCAGCCGAAGGAACTGCCGCTGACGGAACTGCCTTATGAATACGAACTTTTCTCCGGACTCCTCTACGGAAGTCCCGACGAAGCAGGCTATCCGAATAATGGCAGGAAATACGATTTCTTTGACATCAAAGCCATTATGGAAAATGTGCTGAAAGCCCTGGGAATCAGAGACTATGAAATCAGACGTTCCACGTATCCCGTATTCCATCCCGGTATTTCTGCTGATTTTGTGAAAGACGGAAAGACCCTCATGTCCTTCGGCCAGCTTCATCCGGCGGTACTGGATAAATGGGGTATTAAGAAAGAAGTTTACGGCTTTGTCATCTTTGTTCCACACCTCATGAACATGGTGGACGAGACCATCGACTACTCCAGGATTCCGAAATTCCCGGCTTCCCAGCGGGATCTCTCCCTCCTGGTGCCGGCACACTGCACCAATGATGAAGTGGAAGAAATTATCCGTAAAGCCGGCGGAAAGCATCTGGAAACGCTCCGCCTCTTCGATCTTTATCAGGGCGAGCAGGTCAAGGAAGGCTGTAAGAGCATGGCCTACAACCTGACCTTCCGCGCTGAAGATCGGACTCTGACCGATAAAGAAGTGGACCAGTGGATTGAAAAGATCGTAAAAGCACTGGAAAAAGCAGATATTACCCTGCGCGCATAGTCAGCTGGGCATGATAAAGCCCCGGGAAATCCAAATGATTTTCCGGGGTTTTTTTATGTGATGTAAAAAATGCTGGCGAGGAATGGTGGGGACATGCCTTTTCTGAAATAAGGGGAGCAAACGCAGCAAGTCTGTCACATACCGTTTGCTGTCCCAGGGCTGCTGTGAATGAAGTCCTGTCTGCCATAAGGCCGGTTTAACATCTGAACCCTCAGGCTGCCGGGCGTATGCATTCACTCGGGTCCCAGGGTATCTCTCTTTTCATTCTTGTGGCGCATATAGTTGGCCACTTTCTGGCCGGCAGTCTTCATCTGCTGTCCTGTGTTTTTGAACTTATGAAGGGTGGTGGACTTGGACTTGATATTGGGCTTCATGTCGGGGTTAATATTTCCCCGTTTTACCGAAGTAGCCCTGATTTTTTCCGGATGGAGGGAAGCCCGGAGCACCGCCATGGAGCGGGCGGGTTTCAGGTCTATGTTGAAGCTGTAAATATCCACTGCCGCATAGGCAAGATGAGGATACCAGTGGATACAAATGTGGGATTTCGGGCCGTAGGCAGCGGCAATGATTTCATCTTCGCTTTCATGGAAAAAGGTGTCCTTGACTTCCATGCCGATTTTCCCGGCAGCATCACTCAGGGCCTGGAGAGTGGTTTTGGAATCTTCCAGGGTGTCGGGACTGCAGCTGTAGCAGTCAATAAGCAGGTGTTTTCCAATGTAATTATCCATATGTATATTCCTTCTTTTAAAAATATTTGCACATTTGATTCATTATAGCAGAATTTCTTTCACTATGCGATAAAATTAATGCAATTCATTCGCATTCATTTTATGACAGGCATGATTTTCATGGCAGAGTGAATAAATAAACAAGGAAATGCAAAAAATGCCGTTAAAATCTATACAGAATTTATTTTTATGCAGAAAATATTTGACCTTGAGGCTAAAATGCTTTAAAATTGATAAAAATACAGGTATATTCATTTGAAGATACAGATGATACCAATCGGCAGGAAAAGATAAACTTTTCAGATAAGGAGAGCTTTTATGAAAAGATACAGAATCATGAAAATTAAAGAAATCATCCAGAATCAGGTCATTGAGACACAGGAAGAACTGGCGGAAGCTCTGAAAAAAGAAGGCATTGCTGTTACCCAGGCCACCGTGTCCAGAGACATTAAAGACCTTATGCTGATTAAGATCCCCTATAAAAACGGTCACTATCGCTATGCCCTTTCCAATGAGAAGCAGAGCGTCATGTCTAAGAGCCACACGGCCATTCTCTTTCAGGAAGCCGTAGTGAAAATTGATTCTGCCATGAACATGGTGGTGCTTCACACCATTCCCGGTTCTGCCTCTTCCGTAGCCTTTGCCATTGACCATTCCAAGAATGATGTCATCATTGGCACTCTGGCAGGGGATGACACGGTTCTCATCATCCTGAAAACACCGGAAGATGTGCCGGTACTTCTGTCCCATATCCAGGGCATGCTCAAGTCCTGAGGCGGTGAGCCGGTATGCTGCAGAGCCTTCATATTATCAATTTCGCTATTATTGAAGATACGGTCATTGATTTTGACCAGGGCGTCACCGTCTTTACGGGGGAAACAGGGGCGGGGAAATCTATCCTCATCGATGCTCTGGCCATGCTCACCGGCCGCCGGGCCAGCACGGACCTTATCCGTACCGGTGCTGATTTTTTCAAGGTAGAAGGTGTTTTCTACGCCGACAGCTCCATTATCGAAGAACTGAAAGAAGAGGGCATTGACTCCGATAACGGACAGATTATCATTTCCAGAAAACTGAATCGTTCCGGCCGGGGCATCTGTACCATTAACGGCAGTTTCTGCACTGTCAGGCAGCTGCAGAAACTGGGGAAGAAACTGGTACGGCTCCATGAGCAGAATGATAACATGGAACTTCTGTCCATTCCCTTCTGTGAAAGGATGGTGGACTCCGGCACCCCTGCTGCTGCAGAAGCATATCAGTCCTATCGCAGCTCTTACAAGGAATGGAAGAAACTGAAAGACGCCCTGGATGATTACAGGGAAAGAAAGCAGGAAAGAGAAAGACGGCTGGATATTCTGGAGTGGGAACTGAAGCAGATTTCCTCTGCTGCCCTCCGAGAAGGGGAAGACGAAGAAGTGGAAAAGAAACTTCAGGTTCTTCAGAACCATGAGCGCATTTTCCGCTCTCTTCACAATGCCCTGGGAACTATCACCGCCGACGGAGGCCCTCAGGACTCCATTGCCGAAGCGGATAAGGAAATTTCCCAGGCTGCCCGGTATGACGAATCTCTGGGGTTTATTCTGGAATCCCTTCGGTCAGCTTCTTTCTCCCTGGAAGATGCCATCGGCACCATGGAAGATTACATCGCAAATTCCGACTTTTCGGAAGAAGAACTGGAAACCCTGCAGGATCGGAATGAAGTGATTATGGAACTGAAGCGGAAATACGGTCCTGAACTGTCAGACGTCCTGGCCTATGAAAAGAAGGCCAGGGAAGAATATGATTCCCTGAAAGAAATCATCTATGATAATGCAGCTCTTCAGAAAAACTACGAAGGCCTCACAGCACTGCTCATGAAAAAATCGGAAGTGCTGAACAGGGAACGGATGAAATCCTCAGAAATCATTCTGAAAAAAGTGGTTTCTTCCCTGAAAGACATGGGTATGGAAAATGCAAGAATGAAACTCCACCTCCTACCGGCCAAAACGCCTCTTCCTAACGGCGCGGAAGAAATGGAATTCTATTTCTCTGCCAATATGGGCGAACCTCTTCGAAGCATGAAAGACACTGCTTCCGGCGGTGAAATCTCCCGTATTGCTCTGGCCATCGAAATGGTTATCTCCCGCCTTCTCCAGCAGCAGACCTTGATTTTTGATGAAATCGACGTGGGCATTAGCGGCAGAGTAGGCCTTCAGGTGGCCAGAAAGATTGCCTTCCTCTCTCATGCCATTCAGGTCCTCTGTATTACTCATCTGCCTCAGACAGCCTGTGCCGCAGACCGTCATTATAAAATCGTAAAGACCGTCTCCCATGGCAGGACCGCCACCAGAGCTGTTTTGCTGAACGAAAAAGAACATTTGGCGGACATAGCTCTCATGATTTCCGGCAGCGATTCTTCCCAGAGCGCTTTGGAATCGGCAGAGGAAATGAAGAAAAAAGTAAAGGAATAAAAAACGAGTCTGTGAAAAAATGTAAATCATTTTGTCACAGACCCGTTTTTATTTGATACAGGAAGGGGGAAAGGAGCATCCCTTACAACCCTTTTGGGGTTAATTTATCATTTATTTATGACTATCGTAGAAATATCCCCATCCTTTTCTTCATCGGAAGAAGGAGCGGCAGGAGCAGGGGAGGGGGCCTCTGCCTTTGCTGCAGCCTTTGCTTTAGCCTCTGCTTCCGCTTTGGCTTTGGCTTCGGCAGCTGCCTTTTCTTCTGCTATGCGCTGCTGCTCTGCCCGGGTAAGGTATACCTTGTATCTGGGCTTGGAAGATACAAGAGCGTTGATTTCAAAAAGGCGGTTCCAGGGGAAGTCTGCTGATACAGTGGCAGGGTTGAGGCCCATTTTCTTTTTTGCAAATTCCTGGATTTCTGCAATCATTTCTTCCTTAATGGCCGGCGTGGGAACCATGTTTTGGCCTTCCTGCTCTGTAAGGCGGGCGATATTTTTACGTACGTTGGCCTGATAAGCCCAGTTGTCGATATACTGCTCGATGAGCATATCTTTGTGGTCCTCTGCGGACATATCCGGCGCCAGCACCGCCTGGGCGATGGCGTAGCCGATGGTATTGGACGCCGTGTTCCAGCCGTTGTAAGCAGCTACTTTATAGAGCAGGTCATCTTTTACCATGAGATTCATGAGGGTATTATCAGATCCATTGGCAAAGTATACGTCCACCATGGAAACAGGGATACCCCGGTTCACCACGTTTTTTACCTCATTCATGAAATCGGTGGTGCTCTGCTTCAGCATGCCGAAATTGCTGAACTGTCCCGATTCGCCGGTGGTGGCAATGGGGGTATTCACTGCCAGCACAATGTCGGGAATATTTTTGCCTGCCATGGTGCCGCCTACCGCTTCGATGTGTTCGCTGATCGTTTTGCCGATAGGCTGATTTTCATAGCTGGGGATGGTATTTTCTGCCCGGCCCAGGGGGTAAATTACGGTGAAACTGGGTTTTAAGTGATTGCTGTCATTATGGTAGCGGGCAATCAGGAGAAGGGCCAGCTGGTCGGCGCCAGGGAAGGAGCCATAACGGGTGGGCGGAAGGCTTTTCGCATCTACCGCCAGATATCTGGCTTCCAGCGCAGACTGGGAATTCTTGCTGTTATCATCGTGGCCTTCGCAGAAATAGGTAAAAATACCACTCTTCGTATCCCTGATCAGCATGCGGTTGATGGTATTATTCTTCGTGCGCCGTTTGAACCAGTCCTGCAGATATTCACTGGGAATGGAGAGCTTCAGTGAAAGCAGTTCTGCTGCTTCATCGGTAGAAAGTTTTCCTGCATCCATTTTATCCTGCAGCCCGGACAGGCGGTACAAATCATTACCATACTTGCTGTAGTAATAGGGTTCTACGCCGCTGCCGGAAGCATAGGGGGTGCGCATGATGGTGCCAAAGGCATAAATGGGAGTCTTGGGGTACTGGGAATGGAGAGATTTGATTTTATTTTCCCGCCCCATAAGGACAGCAAGGGATTCATTATGCTTGCGGGAATCCACCAGACCTCCGTAAATCAAAGAATCGGTGGAAATCACAGCGGCATCGGCACGAACCATATTCTGCTCAACCCAGCGCCAGAGCTGATCCGGACTGCCCCGGAAATTCTTTCCTGATAAATAAGCCCTGGGGGGAGTGAGAACAGTATACCCCGCCTTTTTTGCTGTGGAAACGGTGTAGTCGAGGCTTACCGGCCGGTCATCCTGGGGTACCAGCAGGATAGTCTTTGCCTCGGCTGTACTGATAAAGGCAGAAAGACTGGCGGCCAAAACGAGAAGACAGATTTTTTTATGGAAAATCAATGGATTTACCTCCCCTGTATATTGAGTAATTTGTATTATTATATCATGGGAGAAAAATGATGGGTAAATGATTTTGACAAGGAAAATCAATACTTTGTAAATGATTTTCCATTGGCTGATGGATTAAATTCATATCTATAAAAAGGGCATCACGAAAACACGGATGAGAAAGGTCCGTGTAGATAGGGCAGAAGCCATGAATCGATGAAGGCGCTCTGCCTGCCGCTGGGATTTGTGAGATCAGCTTTCGTGGTTTCTCTTTAAGCGGTGACGCTCCTAACGTATCGTTGAAGCCATCTGCCTGTATGACGGAATAAAAATCCGCTTGAGAAATAAAAAAGCACCCCGCAAGGTGCTTTGCTTTTGGCGGAGCAGGTGGGATTCGAACCCACGGGCCCCGAAGGGCTAACGGATTTCGAGTCCGCCTCGTTATGACCACTTCGATACTGCTCCAGGTAATATAGTTATGAGCGCCGACGGCGGAAGAATTCATCTACCAGCGCCTGACATTCTTTCTGCAGGATACCGGAGGTAACTTCCACGGTGTGATTTAAGGCGAAAGAAGAGGTGAGGTGAAATCTGGAGTCCACCGCTCCGTACTGCGGATTGGGGGATCCGTAAATCAGCCTTGTGACTCTTGCATTTAAAAGGGCGCCGGCACACATCGGACACGGTTCTATGGTAACATAAAGGGAAGCGCCCGTCAAACGCCATGTGCCCAGAAATTGGGCGGCTTTGCGAAGGGCTGTGATTTCTGCATGGGCGGTGGGGTCATGGGTCCCTTCTTTTTCATTGTGGGCAGCGGCGATGATGAGGTCTCTGTATACCACCAGGGCACCAATGGGGATTTCGCCTTCTGCCTCTGCTTTTCTGGCTTCTTCCAGGGCCAGCATCATGTATTCTGTATCGGTCATGGGATTTCCTTTACTTTGGTTCACGGATTTTATTTTTTTCTGAAATTATCATAATCAATGTGGAAATAAATGGCAAGGCAGGGTAGAATAAAGAAAGGTTAATTATATTTCTAACTGGAAGGTGAATTTGATGGCAGAAGAAAAAAGAGTGAATCTGAAAGCAAAGAAGTTTGAAGCGTATATTCAGAAGAATAATATGAATTTCTTCAATAAGAATGAAGTTCATGATGAAGCGGATACGGTGGTTTTCCAGTCCAATATCAAGGTGGAAGGGCAGACCATTCCCATGGGTATCATTACAGACAATACCATTTATACCATTATCCGTGTACAGGCAGGAAGCCAGCTGGTGAAGGATTCCAACAAGGCTAAGTTCCTGGAATATTTGAACACGCTGAACAGAAGCTACAAAGTTTTCAAGTATGTGGCTGCAGATGACGGCTCCATTTTCCTGGATTGCTGCCTGCCCAGCACCAATGACAGCTTTGATCCGGAAATTGTTCGGGTAGTGCTTGATGTGGTGGTGGATCACCTGAATTCTGAATATAAAAATATTATGAAGGAAGCCTGGGAATAAGGGTTTCTTCCCCGGAGCAGGGCGCTCCGGGGATTTTTTATTGGATTTTATTGAGAATGATAATATGCGGTAGTCATTGAGAATAAAAGGTGATAAAATAACAGGGAAAATAAGAATGAGAATTGAGGATTTTTTATGAATAGAGACAAACAGAAGTATAAATGGCATATCAAAATCCATAGGGAAGGAGAGGAAATCCCTTCTTTTTTCGCCTCCCATGGCATTCCGGAGGAGCTGGCCCGGATCCTGATGCATCGGGGCATTGACAGCGAAGAGAAACTGTCTCATTTCCTTTATGACAATCTGGATCATCTGTCAGATCCTTTCCTCATGAAGGGCATGGACAAAGCGGTGAGCCGCATTCTGCAGGCCATAGATCAGCATGAAAAAATCGTAGTGTATGGGGACTACGATGTCGATGGGATTACATCTACTTCCATCATGATGCGCTGCCTTTCTTCCCTTGGAGCGGATGTGGGATACTACATTCCCCAGAGAGAAAAGGAAGGGTATGGTCTGAACCGGGAGGCAGTGAACCATCTGGCAGAGGAAGGATATCATCTACTGATAACAGTAGACTGCGGCATCAGTTCTGCTGCGCTTATCAGCGAGGCGCCGAAGGGACTTGATATCATTGTCACCGATCACCATACGCCGCCGGAGCTTTTGCCTTCCTGCGTAGCGGTTTTAAATCCTCACCAAAAGGACTGCCACTACCCCTATAAGGAGCTGGCCGGCTGCGGCGTGGCCTACACGTTGTGCCGGGGACTTTATATGAAACGGCTGGGAAGAGATTATGATGGAACCGTGGAGCTGGCGGCTCTTGGTACCATTGCCGACGTGGTGTCTCTGACCGGAGAGAACCGTATTCTTGTAAAGGAGGGAATGAAGCGGTTTATTCATACTCCTATCAAGGGGCTGGCGGCGCTGCTTAAGGCTTCCGGTATTGTTCATGATGACACTACGGAAATCCGGCGGGCGGATCAGGTATCCTTCGGCCTGGCGCCCAGGCTGAATGCGGCAGGCCGCATTGCCCGGGCATCGGAAGGGGTTCGCCTCATGACTACAGAGTCCGCAGAGGAAGCGGAAAGACTGGCTCAAAAGCTTTGTGAAATCAATACTATGAGGCAGCAGATCGAACGGGATATTTTTGAACAGGCCAAAAGTCGCATGGCAGAGCTTGGCATAGAAAATGACATGGCCGTTGTGGTGGACGGGAAGGACTGGCATCCCGGTGTCATCGGTATCGTGGCTTCCCGTATTCTGGAATCGTGCCATCGTCCCGTTTTCGTGATTACAGTGAGGGATGGTATAGGGAAAGGATCCTGCCGGAGTATTCCTGCTTTTAATATTTATAAAGCCCTTTCCGCCCAGTCTGACATTCTGCTTCAGTTTGGCGGTCATAAGATGGCAGCAGGCTTTTCCATTGCAGAGGAGAAGATACCGGAGCTGCGCCGGCGCATGAACAAGTATGCCGCATCGGTGCTGACAGAGGAGGACTGTATTCCGGTGCTGGATGTGGAGGAGGAACTGTCCTTAAAGGATGTGAGTCTTGATTTCATCCATTCTTTAGACCTTTTAGAACCCTGCGGTGCCGATAATCCCAAACCTCTCTTTGCCATGAACCATGCCTTTGTGGAAACGGCCCGGCATATGGGGGCTGACGGACGGCACTTCAAGTGCCAGATTTCCGGAGACAGCGGTCTGGTGGACGCTATTTTCTGGGGCGTAGGGGAAGAGAGCCCCTGCCAGGCAGGAGACGTGGTGGATCTGGTCTTTGAGCCGGAGGTGCATGAATGGTACGGGGAGCATGTGCAGCTCATCGGCAGGGATATAAGACAGGAAGAGGCCTGCCTGCTGGATAGGGATTATCTGGTAGATGTGTACAGAAAGCTTTCTCTTATTCTTCGCACCATGGCTAAACCGGTGCGGGAGGTCCATTACCTCATGAGAAAGAAATACGGCTTTGAACCGGTGAAGCTGGGGATGGCCCTGGCGGTTTTCGAGGAATTGGAAATACTGTCAAGATTTTCCAGAAATGGGGAAGACTTCTACCAGAAACGGCTGGTGGCCCGTAAACTTGATCTTTTGACTTCTTCTATTTATAGAAAGCATAGAACCCAGGAGGGTGGGCATGATGAATGAAAATATGGATAAAAAAGAAAATGTAAAGGAAGAAGAAATGCCGGCTCTTCCAAAAACCACCAATCTGGCTGGTGTTTTTAACCAGAATCTGAATGAAGAAACCATTCATACTGATGCCTCTGCTTCCACGCTGGCTGAATTTCTGATTCACCAGGAAGAGTATGTGGAAAGGCAGAAACAGAAAAAAGACTGGGGCGGCGAAAAAGAAGAAGAATATAAGCGCCTCATGGATAAGGTGAAAACCTATATCAAGGATCCAAAGAGCCTGGAGGCCATAGAGGAGGCCTATGAGCTGGCCAGCAAGGCACATGCAGCCCAGGTCCGCGCCACCGGAGAGCCTTATATCATCCATCCTCTGGCTGTAGCCTACATTCTGGCGGAGTTGGAAATGGATCCCCAGGGCATTATGGCGGCTCTTCTTCACGATGTAGTGGAGGATACGGAATATACGCTGGAAGATATCAAGATGATGTTTGGCGAGGAAGTAGCCTTTCTGGTAGACGGGGTGACAAAACTTTCCCAGTTCCACTATAAAGATAAGGAAGACCAGCAGCTGGAAAATTTCCGCAAAATGTTCCTGGCCATGGCCAAGGATATTCGAGTGGTGGTCATAAAGCTGGCCGACCGTCTGCACAATATGCGAACCCTTGGAGTGTTCCGCCGGGAGAAACAGCAGCGCATTGCCAAGGAAACCATCGAAATCTACGCGCCCCTGGCTCATCGCCTCGGTATTTACAACATTAAGTGGGAACTGGAAGATCTTTGTTTCCATTACCTGCATCCGGAAGAATACTACGATCTGGTGCGGCAGATGAAGCAGAAGAGGAAGGCCCGGGAGGAAATCGTTAATGATACCATGAGGGTGCTCCATGACCATATCGAGGAAGCCGGCATTAAGGCTACCATTACCGGCAGGCCGAAGCATTTCTACAGCATTTATAAGAAAATGAAAAGGGATAATAAGGATTTGTCCCAGATTTATGACCTCTATGCTGTGAGAGTCATTGTGGATACCATTCCCCAGTGCTATGCGGTGCTGGGTATTGCCCATTCCCTGTGGAAACCGCTGCCCAACCGATTCAAGGATTACATTGCGGTGCCGAAGCCCAACATGTACCAGTCCCTTCATACCACGGTTATCGGCACCAAGGGGCAGCCTGTGGAAATACAGATCCGTACATGGGAAATGCACCATATTTCCGAATATGGCGTGGCTGCCCACTGGCGGTACAAGGAAGGGAAACAGGCCGGTTCCAAAGACTTTGATGCTAAAATCAGCTGGCTCCGCCGCATTCTGGAGTGGCAGGATACCAGCAATCCCAAGGAATTCATGAATGCTCTGAAGCTGGATGTATTCTCCGATGAAGTATTCGTGTTTACTCCGAAAGGGGATGTCATTAACCTTCCAAAAGGGTCTATTCCTATCGATTTTGCCTATCGCATCCATACGGAAGTGGGAAACCGCTGCGTGGGAGCCAAGGTCAATAACAAAATCGTGCCTCTGGATACGAAGCTGAAGAACGGCGATATTGTTTCCATTATTACGTCCAAAACCGGGAAACCCAGCTACGACTGGATCAATATGGTAGGAGCGGCGGACTCCAAGGCGAAAATCAGGAGCTGGTTCAAGAAGGAAAACCGCAGCGAAAATATTTCCAGAGGTCAGGAAGCCCTTATCCAGGAAGCGGACCGGCTGGGGTATGAATGGAAGAAGCTGATTGCCAGGGACCGGCTTGCCCAGGTGGCCAGGACGTTCAACAATATGAACACCGAAGATATGCTGGCTTCCGTGGGATTTGGCGGAGTGGCAGTGAAGAGTGTCATACTGAAACTGACGGAACTTTACAAGCGGGAGCTGAATGCGCAGAAACCTGCGGCCCAGAAGACGGCCAAGGCGCTGGAAAATCTGAAAATGCGGAGTGTGAAGACCCGCTCTAACAGCGGCGTTCTGGTGAAAGGAGAAGAAGGACTGGTGGTGCACCTGTCCAAGTGCTGCAACCCGGTGCCTGGTGATGATATCGTAGGGTTTGTTACCAGAGGCCGCGGCGTGTCGGTGCATAGGGCAGACTGTCCCAATGCCATCAATTTTCCCGATAAGGACCGCATGATTGATGTGTCCTGGGAAGAACAGACAAGCAGTATGTTCCTGGTAACCATCGAAGTCATCAGCTACGATCGGACCGGTTTGATGGCGGATATTCTGGCGGCATTGACGGAAATGAAACTTTCCGTTTCCAAAGCCAATGTGAAAGTAGAAAACAACGGTATGGCAGTCATGCATCTGGGTATCCAGATCAAGGACCTGCAGCAGCTGGATTATATTATGACAAAAATCAGAAGAATCAAGGGCGTCCATTCTGTAAGACGCATGCATTCCATGCAGGGAGAATAATTATGAGAGCAGTGGTACAGCGTTGTAACTGGTGCAGAGTAGATTCGGAGGGAAAAGAAGTTTCCTCCATCGGGAAGGGACTTTCCGTCCTTCTTGGCGTGAAAAAGGGAGATTCAGAAAAGGATGCCGACTACATAGTTGACAAAATTCTCCACCTCCGTATTTTTGAAGATGAAGCAGGGAAATTAAACCTGTCTCTTCTTGACATCAAAGGGGAGCTTTCCATCGTTTCCCAGTTCACTCTCTATGGCGATGCCCGCCATGGAAGACGGCCCAGTTTTACGGAAGCCGAGGCGCCGGACAGGGCCGATGAACTTTATCGCCTGGTGGTGGAAAAATGTGAAAGAGAGGGCCTTACAGTGGGAACCGGCGTCTTCCGCACCTACATGAAGGTGGCCTTGGAAAATGATGGCCCTGTGACCATTCTTCTTGACAGTGAAAAGAATTTTTAAAACCGGAGCTATATGATGAAGATTATGTACATGGTCCTTGGACATTTCATGACAAATACATATATTCTGTACAATGAGGAAACCATGGAAGGGCTGGTGGTGGACCCTTCCTTCTCGCCGGAGCATTATATTAAAGCTATCAATGAAAAGAAAATCCATCTCAGGTCCATTTTCCTCACTCACGGCCATGTAGACCATATGGCTGGCATGAATGAGCTGCGAAAAGCGTTTCCGGCGGCCAAAATGTACATGGATAAAAGAGATCAGCCTTTTTTGCGGGACCCGGAGAAGAACCTGTCCTATATGTTTCCTGTGCCCACTTTAGTGGACGATGCAGATGTATGGGTGAAGAACGGCGATGAAATTGAAACCTGCGGCTATACATTTCAGGTCATCGACACGGCCGGCCATACGCCCGGCGGTATTTCCTTCTACATGAAGAGGGAAGGCCTTGTATTTACAGGAGACTCCCTTTTTCAGGGTTCCATCGGCCGTACCGATTTTCCCGGCGGAAGCCTTAAAGAGCTGACCGGCACCATTAAGAAGAACCTCTTTTCTCTGCCTGACAGTACGGTGGTTCTTTCCGGACACGGAGAGCAGACCACCATTGGACAGGAAAAGAAGACAAATCCTTTCCTTACCGGAGGCATTCTATGAAAGGGGGTGTTGAATTCTGGCTGAGGGTGGCCATTGCTGCCGGCTTTGCAGCCATCATCATAGCAGCGCCATCGGTGCTCTTTCCCTTCGTAGTGTCTCTTATCATCACCACCCTCCTGAATCCTGTGGCCCATGCGGTATACGGGCAGACCCAGAAAATGGGATGGACACGATTTCCCTATGATTTTGCCATCCTCTTTTCCTTTGCTCTTTTCATTGCAGTGATTTACCTCATCGGCGTCCATATCTTCGTACCTTTTATTTCCGAATTCCAGGAGTTCATTAAAAGCGTACCAGGGATGCTGGCAGCGGTGCAGCAGGCTGTTCCGGAACTGGAAAAGCAGTACCAGCTTTCTCTGATGCCGCCGGAAGCTAAATCCCTGTTTGCCCGCATCCTCCAGGATATTGGTGAATATACGCTGAAAATTGCTTCCTTCAGCCTGTCTGCTATTTTTTCCTTTGCCAGTACAGTAGTGGAACTCATTGTGGTGCCCTTTATTACTTTCTATATGATGAAAAGAGGAGGGTACTTCGTCAATGCGTTCATCCACATTTTTCCGGATCGTTTCCATCATCATCTGGAAGAGCTTTTTAAGGAAATCCATTTTGTGCTGAATGCCTATATCCGTGGTCAGCTCCTTCTTTCCACCTTGATGGCAGTGGTGGTTTTTATAGGCATGTGGACCCTGAATATTCCCTATCCTCTGGTCATCGGCCTACTGGCGGGCATTGTGGAAATGGTTCCTCTCATCGGCCCTATCATCGGCGCCATTCCGCCGGTGCTTCTTGGTCTCCTCCAGGGAACCACTGTCATGCTTCAGGTCATCTTTTTCTATATTATCGTGCAGCAGGTGGATGGCCATTTCGTTATGCCCAAACTTATGGGCAGCATTATTAACGTGCACCCGGTAGCCATTATCGCAGGTGTTCTTATCGGAGGCAAAATCTTCGGTGTCCTGGGCATGATGATTGCAGTGCCCCTGGTGGCGGTACTGCAGATCCTTTTAAAACACATGTGGTTCTACGACAGATATAAAAAAGTAAGATAGCGGAGGGATTATGCGAAACATGAAAAAATCGACCATTATGAATACCCTGAAAAAGAAAATCAGGGAGCATAAGTATAAATTCACCACTCAGCGCCAGATCATTCTGCAGGCTTTCCTGGACAGCAAAGAAAACCATATGAGCGCTGAAGATGTATATGAAATGGTACGGGACGAAAATCCCGACATCGGTCTGGCCACTGTGTATCGTTCCCTGGAGCTCTTCACCCATCTGGAGCTTCTAAAAAAACTGGACTTCGGCGACGGCAGGAGCCGTTATGAATTAAATGACCATAACCTGTCCCACTCTCATCATCATCTCATCTGCCTTGGCTGTGGGAAGGTGACAGAATTCTCCTACGACTTCCTTAATGAGGTAAAGGAAAAAATCAAAAAGGAAAATGGCTTTGACATTGTAGATTACCAGCTGAAATTCTATGGCTACTGCAGGGACTGCGCTAAAAAGAATCAGAATCTGTGAGGAGCATGATCCGCAGGCCGGAGGCGTGTTAAAAGGGCAGCCTTCAGCGCTGACAGACGCGGCCCAACCTGTGAACCCTTTGCCTGCGGAGAAGCCAGCTTAAAATACTTCTCTGCGGTACCCTCATGCTGAAGACCTGTCCAATTTCAATTTGCCAATATACCCCGTAAGATGGTACAATTTAATTTGTTAATGTAAGCGGAAAGAGGAGATTTTCTTTCCGAAAGAATGCCTTTGCAGAAAAGTCTGTAAAAATAAAGAGGTGTCATTATGCAGGCATTAAAAGGAACCCATGATATTCTGCCTGAAGAAGTGTACAAGTGGGATTATATGGAGGGAGTCATCCGCGATGTATGTGCCCGGTATGGATACAAGGAAATCAGGACTCCTATTATTGAAGCTACCGAGCTTTTTCAGCGCGGTATCGGTGATACCACTGATGTGGTAACAAAGGAAATGTATACGTTTACGGACAGAGGAAACCGTTCTGTGACCCTTCGTCCGGAAAATACGGCCTCTGCTGTTCGTGCCTATCTGGAGCACAAAATGTACGGCGACCAGCAGGTACATAAGATGTTCTATATTGGTTCCATGTTCCGGTATGACCGTCCTCAGGCCGGAAGGTACAGGGAATTCCATCAGTTTGGTCTGGAAGTGCTGGGCGCATCCTCTCCTTTGGCTGACGCAGAAGTCATTGCCATGGCCTGCGAAATTTTCCACAAGCTTGGACTGAAGGATCTGGATCTCCACCTGAATTCTATCGGCGATAAGAACTGCCGCCCTGCTTACCGGAAGAAACTTATTGAATTCTTCGAAGGGAAGAAGGACCAGCTCTGCGATGACTGCAGGGAAAGACTTTATAAGAATCCTCTGCGCATTCTGGACTGCAAGGAAGATGGGTGCCGGAGAGCTTCTGTAGGTGCTCCGGAAATTACAGATTATCTCTGTGATGAATGCCACAGGAAATTTGAGGCAGTAAAGCACTACCTCGACAGCCTTGGTATTTCCTATACTGTAGATCCCAGATTGGTACGGGGCCTTGACTACTACACTAATACGGCCTTTGAAATTCAGTACCCGCCCCTTGGCGCCCAGAGCGCAGTCTGCGGTGGCGGTCGGTATGACGGACTGGTCGAAGAAATCGGCGGGCCTTCCACACCGGGCATTGGTTTTGCCATTGGTCTGGAAAGACTGCTTCTGGCTCTGGAAATGCAGAATCTCATTCCTGCCCCCAAAGCACAGAAGAGAGTTTATATTGCCGCTCTTGGTGAAGATGCCGTCGCAGAAGGATTTAAAATACAGGAAGAGCTGCGGGGTCTTGGTGTTGTAACGGATATGGACCTGCAGGGAAGAAGTCTTAAGGGACAGATGAAACAGGCCGGTAAGCTGGCTTCCCAGTTTACAGTCATTATCGGAAGCAATGAACTGGAAAAAGGCGCTGCTGCCGTAAAGAATATGGATACGGGCACACAGCAGGATATTCCTTTTGCTGATATAGCCGGTTATATAGCTAAAGAAGAACATAACTCGTAAGGGTTGTCATTCTTTATATAAATTATTTTAAAGAGGTGCTCTAATATGGAAACAATGGCAGGGATGAGAAGATCCTGCGGATGCGGTAAGGTAACAGAAAACGACTGTGGTAAGGAACTGACACTGGCAGGGTGGGTGAATACCCGCCGAGACCATGGCGGTTTGATTTTCATTGACCTTCGTGACAGAAGCGGTATCGTACAGCTGGTATTAAGTCCCCAGTACGGTGAAGAAGCTTTCCACAAGGCGGAAGGTGTAAGAAGCGAATACGTGCTGGCTGTGAAAGGCAAAGTTCGTGAAAGAAGCGCTGACACCGTGAACCCGAAAATGAAGACCGGCAAGGTGGAAGTAGTAGTTTCCGAACTCCGCGTCCTGAACAAGGCAAAGACTCCGCCATTCTATGTAGAAGACGGCATTGATGTGGATGAAAATGTCCGCCTGAAATATCGTTATATCGATCTGAGACGTCCGGAAATGCAGAATCATCTCATCATGAGACATAAGATTGTCCATGAAATGAGAACATTCCTGGATGAAAATGATTTTCTGGAAATCGAAACCCCTATGCTCACCAAGAGCACCCCGGAAGGCGCCAGAGACTACCTGGTACCAAGCCGTGTAAATCCGGGCAAATTCTATGCCCTTCCTCAGTCCCCGCAGCTTTTCAAACAGCTCCTTATGGTTTCCGGACTGGAAAGATACTTCCAGGTGGCCCGCTGCTTCCGTGATGAAGACCTGCGCGCCGACCGCCAGCCTGAATTTACCCAGCTGGATATGGAACTGTCCTTTGAAGATCAGGATTTCATCCTTGACCTCATGGAACACATGATGCAGAGAGTCTTCAAGAAAGTTCTGAACAGGGATATTGAGATTCCCTTCAAGAGAATTAAATGGGACGATGCCATGAATCTTTATGGCTCTGATAAACCGGATCTTCGCTTTGACATGCACTTCTATAATATTTCTGACCTGCTTCGGGATACCGGATTCAAAGTATTCCGCTCTGTCCTCGATAACGGCGGCGTGGTTAAAGCCATCAATGTAAAAGGTGACGCAGCTATTCCGCGTCGTGAATTGGACGGCCTGGTAGACTATGTAGGCCACTATGGCGCTAAAGGTCTGGCATGGATCGGCTTCAACGAAGACGGCAGCCTGAAATGCCAGATTACCAAATTCCTGGGCGAAGATAAAATCCGTGAAATCGGAAAAGCCTGCGAAGCAGAAAAAGGCGACCTGGTCCTCATCATTGCCGACAAGCCGAAGGTGGTGGCCCAGGCTCTGGGCGAATTGCGCCTTGAAATGGCCCGCCGTATGAACCTCATCGATCCCAACGAATTCTGCTTCCGCTGGGTGACCGATTTCCCCATGTTCGAATACAGCGAAGAAGAACACCGTTATGTGGCAGAACATCATCCTTTCACCGCACCGCGGGATGAAGATGTGCAGTACCTCCTCACCGATCCTTCCAAGGTTTATGCCAAGGCCTATGATATGGTACTGAACGGCGTAGAAGCCGGCGGCGGCTCTCTCCGTATTTACCAGGAAGACCTGCAGGAAAAGGTATTCAAAGCCATCGGCATTTCCCAGGAAGAAGCAGAGCAGAAGTTCGGATTCCTCCTGGATGCATTCAAGTACGGTGCTCCGCCCCATGCAGGCATTGCCCTGGGCCTCGACCGCCTCGTCATGCTTATGCTCCATCTGGATTCCATCCGCGATGTTATCGCCTTCCCGAAGACCCAGAGCGCCATTGATCCTCTGACCCAGGCTCCGTCTACGGTAGCAGACAAGCAGCTCAAAGAACTTCATATCAAAGTAGACATCAAGAAGGAAAAAGATCTCTTTGAAAAAGCATAATTTTCTGTCATAGTCTTGTAAAATGATAGGATTTTTGCTACACTATCTGTAAAGGAAACCCTGCTGTGCACGTCGTGCCTTCTTATTTTGAACCAACACCTTTATAACGGGAGTTCAGCGCTGATGAGGTGAGTCAATGCCCCGTACGGGGACTGTTCAAGAAACCTTGTCTCAAGAACACCCACCTGCAATTATGCAGACTCAAAATACGGCAATAAACGACATGGTGGGGCTAATAACAATGAAGCCGTCAAGATATTCTTGGCGGCTTTTTTGATGCAGAGGAATCGGCTCTTAGCGGCTTAGGGCTTCAAATTAGTCGGTCTGCATCCTGATAGAACAAAAATGACTGCCAGGCGTCGGGGTATCTCATCCTTTTATATGGAAAATCTGTTTGATTTTTCTTTCTATCCATGGGATAATAGAGGGGAAACATTTGTATTTGAGCGAGGCACCGATTATGGACTCTTTATTTGACTATGACAATGGAAAACCTGTTTCTTATGCGCCCCTGGCAGACCGCATGAGGCCGGAGCGGCTGGAGGACATTCTGGGCCAGGAAGGAGCAGTAGGAAAGAATTCTTTCCTTTACCGTATGATTGAGCGGGATACTATTCCATCTATCCTTCTTTTTGGACCTCCCGGCTGCGGGAAGACCACCATTGCTTCAGTAATCGCGAAGATGACACACAGTCATTTCGTGAAACTCAATGCCACGGCCAGCGGCACAAAGGATATCCGTGACGTGGTGTCTCATGCGAAGGAGGAGCTTTCCTATTACCGGCGCCGGACCATTGTTTTTATTGATGAAATCCATCGCTTTAACAAGGGGCAGCAGGACCTTCTTCTTCCCTATGTGGAAGACGGCACCATTATCCTTATCGGCGCCACTACGGAAAATCCCTATTTTGAAATCAATCGTCCTCTTCTTTCCCGGGTGCGGCTCATCCGTCTTCACGCTCTTCCGGAAAGTGCGGAAATTGAAATCCTGCGCCGGGCGTTGACGGATAAAGTTAAAGGGCTTGGCAACTATGGATATCAGGCATCGGATGATGTATTGAGAACCATTTCTTCCTATGCATCCGGTGATATCCGCATGGCTCTGAACCTCTTGGAACAGGCCTCGTCCCTTCTTCCCATGAAGGGGACTCTGACGGATAGAGAAATCAAAGAGGTTGCAGGAGACCATGCTTCCGTATATGATAAGAACAGTGATTATCATTATGACATTGTATCCGCTTTTATTAAGAGCATGCGGGGAAGCGACCCCGATGGGGCTCTTCATTATCTGGCACGCATGATTGATGGGGGAGAGAAGACCTCCTTTATTTCCCGGCGCATTATGATTTGTGCCGCCGAAGATGTGGGGCTGGCGGATCCCCGGGCCCTTCAGGTGGCGGTGGCAGCAGCGCAGGCATCGGAAATGGTGGGGCTCCCGGAAGCAAGGATTCCTCTGGCGGAGGCGGTGCTTTACATCTGTTTGGCGTCGAAGAGCAACAGCGCTGTTATGGGCATCGACAATGCCCTGGCCGAAGTAAAGACCCGGTCTGACTGGTCTATTCCCGACTATCTGAAGGATGCTCATTACAGCGGCGCCCATGAAATGGGGCATGGAAACGGTTATCTTTATCCCCATGATTTCGGCGGCTGGGTAGACCAGCAGTATATTCCCGATGAGCTTAAAGGCCATGTCTATTACAAGCCTGTGAGAAACGGGGAAGAGGCTTCCCTTTCCCGCCGGTGGGAAGAGCGGACAAATAAAAAACAGGAGTGAGTTATTGACAGTATGAAGAAAAAGACCACTTCCGCCAGACGGCGGACCTATGATGGATCTAAGAATTATGAAATATCAGGCATCGTTATCTTCTGTTTTGGCATTTTTGCCTTTATCAGCCTTTTTGGTGGAGGCACCGGTATTATGGGGAAATGGGTGAGCGACGGCATTCATTTCCTTTTCGGACTGGCGGCACCGGCAGCGGCACTGTTTCTGGTCCTGTTCGGCGCCCGGTATGCCCTGGCATCCCGGGGAATCTCCATGAGCCGGAGAAATGTGCTTCTGGCTGTTCTGTGCGTCCTTTTCCTCTGTCTGGTACATCATTACTATGTGCCTAAAGGCAGGGAAATGGAAATTTCTGAAATTCTTTCCTATGGCGGCATTATCGGAGGGAGCCTTACCTCTTTCTTCCATCTGGCTCTGGGAGAAATCGGAACCACTATCCTCCTTCTTGGATTCATGGTGGTGGATGTTCTCCTCCTGACCCACTGGTCCCTGTCCAGGGGAGCGGAAAAGGTGGGCACCAAAGCCCAGAAAATCGGCGAGAAAACCGGGGAGAGACTGGGCGGCATGGCCCAGAAAATCCGGGATAAAAAGGCAGCTCTGGATGCTGCCCGTTCTGCTGCCCGGCTGGAGGAACTGAAGGATAAGCCGACAGAATTTATCTTCAAGAAGAAAAAGAAAGAGGAACCGGAAGTAGAAGAAGTGACGGAAGAAGCGCTGCCTGAGGATCCAACGCTTTTGGAAGAAGCGGCTTCGGCAAAGCCTCAGGAAGAAGCCATAGAAGAAGGGGCGGCAAAGGAAACTCCTCCGGACACGACGGAAGAAGAGGAGAGGGAACCGGCAGATGAGGAAATGATGCCGCCTCCGGTGCCTCTTCCTGAAAGTGAAGAACCGGAAGAGGAGGAGATGGCAGGGGAGATGGAAGAGGAACCCGAAATTCCAGGGGAGGAAACGCCTTCATCTCCAACGGCAGAAGAAGGAACGCCTTCCCGCCCACCGGTGACAGGCATTGTGAAGAAGGAGTATAAATTTCCGCCCCTGTCCCTGCTGCATACGGACCATGCCAAAGGGGAGAGTCAGAGCGATGTAGCTAAAAATGCATCCATTATCGAATCTACTCTGAAGAGTTTCGGCGTCATGGCCCGGGTCATCCATGCCAGTGTAGGTCCCACGGTGACCAGGTTTGAACTTCGGCCGGAGGTGGGAGTCCGGGTAAGCAGGATTGAAGGCCTTTCCAATGAGCTGGCCATGGCTCTGGCAGCCACCCATATCCGCATTGAAGCGCCCATTCCCGGCAAGTCGGCGGTGGGCATTGAAATCCCGAATTCCCGGTCCGCTTCTGTTCCTTTAAGGGATGTACTTGACAGCAGCGAATTTAAAAATGGGAAAGGTCACATTCTGGTGGCCCTGGGTAAGGATATTACGGGGAAGCCGGTAGTCACCGATCTTTCTAAAATGCCTCATCTTCTCATAGCCGGATCTACGGGTTCCGGTAAATCGGTGTGCATTAATTCCATTATTACCAGTATTATTTACCACAGCCGGCCGGAAGATGTGAAACTTATGCTCATTGATCCGAAGGTGGTGGAGCTTTCCGTGTACAATGGTATTCCTCATCTGCGCACGGAGGTCATTACCAATATGAAGAAGGCTGAAGGCGCTCTGAACTGGGCCGTCCGGGAAATGGAGGCGCGCTACCAGCTCTTTGCCGGGGCCAGGGTCAGAAATATCGAGGGGTATAACAAACAAAATCCGGATAAGAAAATGCCCTATATTCTTATCATTGTAGATGAATTTGCAGACCTTATGAACGTGGCGGCCAAGGAAGTGGAAGTGCTGATTCAGCGTCTCACCCAGAAGGCCCGGGCTGCCGGCATTCATCTTATCCTGGCTACCCAGCGTCCTTCGGCCGATGTGATTACAGGAGTTATCAAATCCAATATTCCAAGCCGTATTGCCTTCATGGTGGAATCAGCCCTGAACTCCCGCATCATCCTTGATGAAGGAGGTGCAGAAACCCTTCTTGGAAAGGGGGACATGCTCTTTAAACAGGCCGGGGCTCTGACCACAGTCCGTATTCAGGGTGCTTTCATTTCCGATGAAGAAGTGGAGGCAGTGGTGGATTATGTAAGAAAAGAATGTATGGAACAGGAAAAGGCGCCGGTCACATATGAACCTATAGACCTGTCAGTACCTGAAAAGAATGAAAATACGGGGGCTGAGGAGGAAGAAGAGCAGGACAGCCTTTTGGAAGAAGCGGCAGAATGGGTGCTTGATACGAAGAGAGCTTCCGTATCTGCTCTTCAGCGCCGCTTCCGCATCGGTTATACCAGGGCAGGAAGGCTTATGGATTCCATGGAGCGCCTTGGCATCGTTGGACCTGCCGAAGGAGCCAAGCCCCGGGATATCCTCATGGATAAAGCAAAGGCCCAAGATCTCTTCGAACAGATGAAAAACGGCGGACCCGCAGAACCTCAAAAGGCAGAGGCCGAAGAAGGCGGGGTCCGGGCAGGCGGTGAAAGTGCCGGCTGAAGGGCAATTTTTTCATCCCTGTAAAAGGGAATTCTGTGAATGAGCTGGTACTTCTATGATATAATTCTGCAAGAGGTGGTTCCATGAAACGATTGGCTTCTGTTTTTCTATTTTTACTGATGGCAGCCCTTGCGTTCTTCGGGATTCTCCGTTTTGCGCGGCAGCAGGCGGAAGTGAAGGCGGAAAAAATGAATCCTTCCGAGTATGTGACAGTGTATACGGATATGCCGAAAGGCATGCTGGAAGCTCTTGGCAATGATTTCTTCCAGGAAAGCGGACTGAAGATGAACGTGGTATATCTGTCAAAATCCCAGTTTCAGAGCAGGCAGGATGCCAGTGATACGCCGGCGGCGGATTTGTATATTACATCCCAGGATTCTCTCATGAAGATGAAAAAAGAAAATATGCTTGTTCCCTATGCTTCCGCCCAGACGGACACGGCGCTGAATCTTTTCAAAGATGAAGAATGCTACTGGACCGGCCTTTGGGTAGATCCCGTGGTGTTCGCAGTGAATGAGGACTATGCCGGGAAACATCCGGCCTTTTCCTATAGCTGGAATGAGGTACTTACCCGGAATTCCCTGCGCCTTTCTATGACCGATTTCATTGCCGCCGATATGGCTGAGGATTTACTCATGTGTCTGGCTGAGCACTTCGGCATCGGGGAAACCTTTTCTCTTCTGGGTAAAGCCCAGAACCATATCGTACAGTACGGGAAATACCTGTCCACGCCTTCCCGCATGGCAGGCATGGGAAAGTGCGATATCGGTATTTCCGGTCTGAATGAGGCTGTCCGCAGCCGTCAGGAAAAACTTCCGGTGGTTATTATGTATCCGGAGGATGGCTCCCCCTGGTACCTTTTCGGTGCCGGTATTTCTGCTGATGCCGCCTATCCGGGCAGAGCCCAGAAACTTTTGAACTGGCTTCTCACTTCTTCCGAATACAAGGCAAGAATGGAAGAAAACCAGTATTATTATGTATATGTCAATGATTTCAATATGGCACCGGACAGCGGCGGCCATTCCCTGGAATTCTGGAATCTGGAAAAAGTATATTTCGATGAAGGAAGAAAGGATCTCCTCACACAGTGGGGCGAGAAGATACGTTTTGGAGGTACGAACAGTTGAAAAAGAAACTTGGATTTATAAGCCTGGGATGTTCCAAAAACCTGGTGGACACGGAAATGATGGTAGGTATTATGGAAAAGGCAGGCTACGAGCTCACTGAGGATTTATCCGAAGCACAGGTAATTATTATTAATACCTGTACCTTTATCGACCCCGCCAAAGAGGAATCGGTGGAGACTATTCTGAAGGCGGCGGAATACAAGAAAACAGGAAAATGTGAAAAACTGGTGGCCGCCGGCTGTCTGACCCAGCAGTATAAAGAAGCGCTGGGAAAGGAAATCCCTGAAGTTGATGTATTTATTGGTACCGATTCCTGGCAGCACATTCTGGACGCGGTGAATGAATCCTATGAAAAGGATGAAAAGGTGTATAGCTTTGATACCAATCCCTGCGCCAATGAGGAACTCATTCCAAGGCAGACCCTGACACCAAAGTACTCCGCCTATGTGAAAATTGCAGAAGGCTGCAGCAATGGCTGCACATTCTGCTATATTCCCTATGTGAGGGGACCCATGCACAGTCGTCCCATTCCTTCCATTGTCCATGAGGTGAGAAGACTGGCTGCTGAGGGTACACGGGAATTCAATCTCATTGCCCAGGACCTTTCCTGCTATGGCAGGGATTTGAAGAACGGAACAAACCTGGCCGCCCTTCTTCGGGAGCTGGTAAAGATTGAAGGGGTGAAATGGATCCGTCTGTTCTATCTGTATCCCACCTATTTTGACGATGAGCTGCTGGACGTGATTTTGAAGGAAGATAAAATCTGCAAGTACGTGGACATTCCTCTCCAGCATATCAGCGATTCTGTGCTGCAGCGCATGCACAGAAGGGATTCTTCTGCAAGCATCAAAACCCTGCTTCACAAGCTTCGGGCCGCTTCCCCCAGAATGACTATCCGTACCACCCTCATGGTGGGTTTCCCGGGAGAAACGGAGGAAGATTTCAAAGAGCTCTGTGATTTCATCAGGGAAGTCCGCTTTGATGACATGGGAGCCTTCAAATTCTCTCCCCAGGACGGCACACCGGCAGCCAGAATGACCGACCAGATTGAAGAAGATGTAAAGGAAAAACGGTACCATGAACTCATGGCCATTCAGGCGGGAATTTCTGAAGAAAACAACGAAGACCTCATCGGCGTGGAAACAGAAGCCCTGGTGGAAGAACTGGTGGACGATGGAGAAGGTCACATGCAGGCAAAAGGCCGCACCGCCTTCCAGGCGCCGGAAGTAGACGGCAGCGTGTATATTGACAATCCGGGAGATTTGAAACCCGGTGATTTTGTAAAGGTCAAAATCGTAGACGGCTACGCCTATGACCTCATTGCGGAAAGAATCTGACTTTCCAGGAAAATCTATGATTACTGAAATTATTACCACAGGGTCGGAGCTTCTTCTGGGAGAAATTGCTAATGAAAATGCCCAGTGGCTGGCTGCTTTCCTGAATGAGCATGGCTATACGGTGGCTTATATGACGGTGGTAGGGGATAATCCCCACCGCATGGAAGAAGCCTTCCGTCATGCCCTCACCAGGGCGGACCTTGTCATTACCTCCGGCGGTCTTGGCTCGACCCTGGGAGATATTACGAAAAAGGCAGGCGCCCGGGTGATGGATCTTCCCTTTGTTCGGATAGAAGAAGAATCGCGGCGGCTGAAAACATATTATGCGGAAAAGCACCGTTCCTATCTTCCTTCCCTGGACCGACAGGCCTGGTTTGCCAAAGGTGCTCGCCTGTTCTTTAATGAAGCGGGATCGGCCAGTGGATGCGCCGTAGAAAAAGGCGGCAAAATCCTTATCCATCTTCCGGGACCGCCCTTTGAAATGAAGACCATGATGAGGAACCATGTCATGCCCTGGCTCACCGAAAAACTGGGTTCCCAGGGCATCATCCGCTCCCTTGTCCTTTCTGCCGTTCATATGACAGAAGCGGAAATTGAAGAGAAAATAGGGGACCTTCTCCGAAGTCAGTCCAATCCCACCATTGCCCTTCTGGCAAGGCCCGGATATGTGGCAGTGCGGGTCACCGCCAAAGGAGCAGATGAGAAGGAAACCATGGACCTCATCGAAAAAACGGCGGTCGAAATCGAAAAAAGGATGCCCCTTTCAAGATATCATCTGGAAGGAGATGTGCTTAACGATTTGCATCATTTCCTTCTGGAGAACCACCTCACTGTCAGCGCGGCAGAATCCTGCACCGGCGGCCTCATTGGAAAATTTCTGACTGACAATCCCGGAAGTTCTTCCTATTTCAAAGGAAGCGCCGTCACCTACTGGAACGAAGCAAAGGAAAAGGTTCTTTCTGTGAATAAAGATACCTTGCGTCAGCTCACGGCCGTGAGCGGCCCTGTGGCAGAAGAAATGGCGGAAGGCTCCCGTGCTCTTTATGGCAGCGATATAGCTGTTTCTACCACCGGCTATGCCGGCCCCGGCAAAGGGGAAAGAGGGGAGGATCCGGGGCTGGTGTATATCGGCGTTTCCGGTCCCTTGGGCACGGAGGTGCACAAAGAGCAGTTCTTCGGCTCTCGGAGAAGCGTGCGCTATGGCGCGGCGGAAAAGGCGCTGTACTATCTTCTGCAGTATGGGAAAAGGATGAAATCCTGATTTCCAGAAGCTTCCTGTATATAGTAAAATAAGAATAAAAGATACATAAGGAAAGTGAAAGATCGCTGCTTTCCCATTTCATAAGGAGGATTTCCATGGCAAATCAAACTGAATTAAGCCCGGAAAAGAAAAAGGCCCTTGAAAGCGCCATGCACCAGATTACAAAGGAGTTCGGTGCAGGCTCCATCATGCGTCTGGGGGATATGGGGGACAAGCTGGACATTGATGTCATTCCCACCGGCTCCCTGGCCCTTGATATCGCGGTCGGCGTAGGGGGATACCCCAGAGGCAGGGTCATTGAAATCTATGGTCCTGAATCATCCGGTAAAACGACCCTGGCTCTTCATGCCATTGCGGAAGCCCAGAAACTGGGCGGCGTGGCAGCCTTCATCGATGCGGAACATGCCCTGGACCCCATGTATGCCCATCATCTGGGCGTAGATACGAAGGATCTTTTGATTTCCCAGCCGGACAGCGGCGAACAGGCCCTTTCCATCTGTGAATCCCTGGTACGGAGCGGCGCTGTGGATATCGTAGTCATCGACTCCGTGGCAGCTCTCGTTCCGAAGCAGGAAATCGAAGGGGACATCAGTGACCAGTCCGTAGGCCTTCAGGCTCGTCTCATGAGCAAAGCTCTTCGCAAACTGACTGGCATTATCAGCAAATCCAGAACCATCGTTATTTTCATCAACCAGATCCGCGAAAAGGTGGGAGTTATGTTCGGTAATCCGGAAACCACCACTGGCGGCAGGGCTCTGAAATTCTACGCTTCCATGCGTATTGAAATCAGAAGGGCTGAAGCCATCAAGAGCGGAACTGAAGTGATCGGCAACCGGACCCGGGCTAAAGTGGTGAAGAACAAGGTGGCGCCGCCTTTCAAAGTGGCTGAATTTGATATTATGTACGGCGAAGGAATTTCCAAGGAAGGCACCCTTCTGGATATTGCAGTGAATATGGATATTATCCAAAAGAGCGGCGCCTGGTATTCCTATAAAGGAAACCGCATCAGCCAGGGCAGGGAAGCGGCCAAGACTTATCTGAAGGAACATCCTGATGTGGCACAGGAAATCGACAAGATTATCCGAGACACCCTGGTAGTAGAACCGGATCATTTCGAAGATGGCGTATTATCAGAACAGGACGAAGAAAACTGAGAGAAGCTGCTATGAAGCAGCCCTTCATCTCCTGAAGTATCGGGGCCAGAGTGAAATGGAATTGCGCCGGAAACTGAAGGAGCGGGGCTATGGGGAGAAAGCTATCAAAGAGACCCTGGAAAAGCTTATGCATTACGGGTATGTGGATGATGAAAGTCTGGCGGAAGATGTGTTCCGGTCCTTCCGCAGCCGCCGCTGTTACGGCAATAACTACATCCTTCAGAAAATGAAAGCTCGGGGCCTTCCCTGTCCTTACCGCATTCCGGAGGAAGAGGAAAGGGACAACGCTTTTCGCGTCCTGGCCGGCAGGGCTAAAGTGATGCCTTCCATTTTGAAAAATTACAGAAAAGCGGCTGCCTTTCTGCTCAGAAGAGGATTTTCTTCATCGGTGATTCATTCCGTCCTGGCTGAAGCAGGAGTGGAGGATGAGTTTCCTGATTGGTAAAAGTCAAAATAAAAAGTCAAAATAAAATCAAAAAAATCCCTTTTTCCACCATGGAAAGAGGGATTTTTTGATGCTTTACTAAGAACAATATTCTCAAACAATATCGATAAAACCTAAGAAGAAGTAATTTGCAGCTGTCAAAGAAGAAAAAAGTAAAAATTTATCATTTAACCTATTGACTATTTGACATTAAAGGGGTACAATAGATTCGAAAGTTGAGAGATGAAGGAAAGTGGTGAGTACCAAATGAATAATACAATGCTATCAGACAGGATTGAAAAGTTTATCCTGGAAATGCTTGATAAAGAAACGAATGACCAGGTGCTGCTGAAGAGGAAAGATGTGGCAGATCTGTTAGAATGTGCCCCCTCTCAGGTCACCTACGTCATCAATACCAGGTTCTCTCCTGATGACCGGTTTGTTGTGGAGTCCAGAAGGGGAAGCGGGGGATACATTAAGATTTCTCTGAAAAGTCAGAACCCACCGCCACGGCGGGAAGCGCCTTCACCAAACCGCGTGGGAAAAAGCAGCCAAAAGAGCAGTCCTAAAGACAATCCCAACAGCATAGAAGCCATTGAGAACGGATTGGACGGCTATTACCGCATGCTTGTTGATTATGACATTATTTCCAATCAGGAATACCGATTGATTTGTGCAATGACCCATACCATGCTGGAATATTGTCCTGAAAGCCACCGCAGGGAGGCTGCCAAGACTATGATTCACCGCGTCGAATGGGCTTTGAAAGGAGAATGAACTATGCTTTGTGATCGCTGTCATGGAAGAGAAGCAGTTGTCCATGTGACACAGATCGTCAATGGACATAGAACAGAAAGACACCTGTGCAGGGAATGCGCAGCCAGGGAAAACCTGGTGAATAACTCCATGGGTTTCTTTGGTCATGATTTATTCAGAAACAGTTTTGATACCTTTTTCAACGACGGTTTTATGGATTCCCTTTTCCGCCCTGCCAGAACGGCTATCGAAAACCTGTCCTGCCCGGAATGCGGAAAGACCTATCATGATTTCAAAAAAGACGGCCTGCTGGGCTGCCCGGGATGCTATGAAGCATTCCGCGAAAAACTCCGCCCCGCATTTCAGCATATGCAGGGAGCTCACCGCTACGAAGGCGATGAACCGAAGAAAGCGGAAGTGAAGGAAGAATCGCCGGAGCTCACAGACCTGAGAAACAAACTTTCCAAACTGGTGGCTGATGAGAATTATGAAGAGGCTGCCAAAGTGCGGGATGAAATCCATAAACTGGAAGAGGAAGGGAAAGGAGGTACATCCAAATGACCCTTCAGGAAATATTGGGAAATGAGCTTCCACGGTGGGCCCAGATTTCTAAGGATGATCCGGTCATCTTTACCAGGCTTGCCCTTTTCAGAAATATAAAGAGTACCCGTTTCCCCTCCATGCTTCAAGGCTCCGAAAAGGCAAAAGCGGCGGGAAAGCTGGATGAAGCAGTGAGATATATTAATGATCATGGCTTCGGGCCCTTTATCCCCTATAGCATGGAATCCCTGAATGAAGAGGAAAGGAATGTACTTTCAGAAAAAGGGTTCCTGCCGGAAGAGGGTAGGCTCCTGGATGGAAACAGCCGGCTCTATCTCAATGAAGACGGAAGTCTGGCCATCAGGACCAATGTCCATGACCACTTGGCCTTTCTGGGGTTTTCCGGAGGCAATACAGTGTTCAGTCTCTGGAAAAGGACGGCGCGCCTGGCCGACGAAGCATCGGATATTCTGGACTACGCCTTTGATAAGGAATTCGGATATCTCACTGCGTCGCCCCAGTTCACAGGCTCCGGGATGAAGATGGTCTCCCTTCTGTTCCTGCCGGGATTTGCCCTGCACGATAGAATCGGAAGCCTTTCCGAATTTCTGGAACTCCGTGGTTTCCACCTGTCACCGGCGGCGGGAAAAGCCGACGGGCGCCTGCCCTTCTACCTTCTGGAAAACACCAGGTCTCTGGGCATCCGGGAAGTGGACTACGTGTCGGAGCTGGATAAAATCCTTCAGGAAATTACGGAAGAAGAGAAAAAACTCTGGAAAGACACCTTCCAAAGCTCGGAGGAAGAACTTCGGGACCGCATCTGGCGAGCCCTGGGCACCCTGAAATATGCAAGACGCATGACTAGGGAAGAAGCCCTTTATCTCTCAGGTCTCATCCGCATGGGCATTAATGCGGACATGATTCCCGATGAAGACGGCCTCACATTTTACCGTCTATATTCCCTGATTCCCGACAGTCAGGTGGCGCTCATCAGCCACACCGCGCCGGATGACCGGACTGCTATGGAAAAGTGGAGATCCGCTCTCCTGCGGGATGTACTCAAAAACCTGTAGGAGAAACCTTCGAAATGGTAAATATTCTGCTGTGAATCAGCTTTATCGTATATATTAGGTATCAGATAGTAAAAGTAGAAAACTCTGAAGAAAAGGAGGAGTTATTATGGAAGATAGATTTACTGATGGCGTGAAAAACGCTTGGAAATTTGCCGCTTCCGAAGCTGCCAAACTGGGCAGCGACTATATCGGCACGGAACATCTTCTTCTGGGCATTGCCCATGAAAAAGACAGCGCCGGTGGCAAGATTCTGAATTCCTTGGGCGTCACTGTGGATGCCGTGGAGCAGCTGCTCTCCCAGTACAGCCAGGGCCGGTCTCTTTTCAGCACCGGTGAAGTCTATGCAGCACCCCGCACCAAGAGAGTGCTGGAAATGGCAGTGGAAGAAGCCAATGAACTGGGAAATTCCTACGTAGGTACGGAACACCTGCTTCTGGCTATTCTTCATGAAGGCGGCGGCCTGGCTGTCCGCATTCTGGAAAGTTTCGGCGTTACCCAGGATAAACTGCAGAAAGCCTTTGAGAAAGTACTGTCTGAAGACAGCGGCAAATCTGATAAATCTGTGAATCTGGGCGATTTGGACGGCTTTGCAGTGGACCTCAACGAAAAAGCAAAACAGGGCAAAATCGATCCGGTCATCGGCAGAAACGATGAAATCAACCGGGTAATCCAGATTCTGTCCCGCCGTAACAAGAATAACCCTGTTCTCATCGGTGAACCGGGCGTTGGTAAAACGGCCATTGCTGAAGGTCTGGCTCAGCGCATTGTCAATAACGATGTACCGGAAATCCTTAAGAACTGTCATATCATTTCCCTTAACATGTCCTCCGTGGTGGCAGGTACCAAGTACAGAGGCGAATTTGAGGAAAGACTGAAAAAAGTCATTGATGAAGTGAAGAAACACAAAGACTGGATCCTCTTTGTAGATGAACTGCACACCCTGGTAGGCGTAGGTTCCAGCGAAGGCTCCATGGACGCTGCCAACATTATGAAACCGGCACTGGCAAGAGGCGAGCTGCGCTGCATCGGTGCCACCACTTTGAAAGAATACAAGAAATACATTGAAAAAGATGCCGCTTTGGAGCGTCGTTTCCAGCCTGTCAAAGTGGGCGAACCGACTCCGAAGGACACTCTGGAAATCCTGAAAGGCCTCCGCGACCGCTATGAAGCCTTCCATAAAGCCAAAATTACCGATGAAGCACTGAAAGCGGCAGTAGAACTTTCGGGCCGTTATATTACCGATCGTTTTCAGCCTGATAAAGCAATAGACGTTATCGATGAAGCCGCTGCCAAAGTCCGCATGGAAGCATCCTCTACGCCAGAAGGACTGAAAAAGAAAGAAGAAGCCCTGGAATCGGTAAACAAAGAAAAGGAAGCTGCCGTTTCTGCCCAGGACTTTGAAAAAGCAGCCATTTACCGGGATCAGGCAAAGAAACTGCAGACTGAAATCGATACCCTGAAGAAAGACTGGAAAGGCGGAGACCACGATCATCTGACTGTCACGGAAGAAGATGTGGCAGAAGTGGTATCCAAATGGACCGGCGTTCCGGTGCAGAACCTGAAGAAGAGCGACTCCGAACGGCTGCTCCATCTGGAAGACGAACTCCATAAGAGAGTCATTGGCCAGGACGAAGCAGTCCATGCCGTAGCCACTGCCATTCGTCGGGCAAGGGCCGGCATGAAGGACCCGAAGCGTCCTATCGGCTCCTTCCTCTTCCTGGGCACCACCGGTGTAGGCAAGACTGAACTGGCACGGGCACTGGCAGAGTGTATGTTCGGCAGTGAAAAGAACATGATTCGCTTCGATATGTCTGAATACATGGAGAAACACGAAGTCTCCCGTCTTGTGGGTGCACCTCCAGGATATGTAGGCTATGAAGAAGGGGGTCAGCTCACTGATGCGGTACGCCGTAATCCTTACAGCGTCATCCTCTTCGATGAAGTTGAAAAAGCCCACATGGACTTCTTCAACATCCTCCTGCAGGTTCTTGACGATGGCCGTCTGACTGATGGTCAGGGCAGGACCGTGGATTTCACCAACTGTGTCATCATCATGACCAGTAACTTGGGGTCCAATTTCCTGAAAGGCCATATGGGCAAGAAACTGGGCTTCTCCTCCGGTGAAAAGGAAGAAAAAGAAGAATCCTTTGAAGATATCAGAAAGATGATTATGGACGAAGTGAAACGGACCTTCCGTCCCGAATTCATTAACAGAATCGATGAAATCATCGTATTCCATCCGCTTACTCCGGAAAACCTCTCTGAAATCGTAGACCTCATGCTGAAGAAAGTAGCAGGCAAATTGGAACGCTTCCATGTATCCCTGGACGTTTCCGACGAAGCCAAGAAGGTCATCATTGCCGACGGTACCGATGTGGAATACGGTGCCCGTCCGCTGAAGAGGACCATCCAGAAAGAAATGGAAGACCCCATCTCCGAACTTATCCTGCAGGACGGACTGAAAGATAAGAAAGTCCTCCATGTAGGTAAAGATGAAAAAGGCAAACTCACCTTCAAAGCAGAATAATCCCATGAGGGGAATGTAGTATAATGGAGCTGTGCATCACGCACGGCTCCATTTTTTTCTTTGTTTTTGATAGGAGCCACAGAGATTGGGCACCTCGCCATATATGCTGATTTGGGCGGTTTCAAATGGCGCCTGGAAGGAAATGTCGCCCCTTTGAAGTCTTTTGAATCCCATGGGTTCTGAAGCCGGGGGCTGCGAGGGTTCCCGGGGGCCCACATTCCATGGAAGAATCTGTTTCTTCCCATCACGAAGGAGAACTTTATGAGCAGCAGGGTACATACGAAATACATATGCTCCAACTGCGGAGCGGAAACTTTGAAGTGGATGGGGCGCTGTCCCCAGTGCGGGGAGTGGAATACGCTGGAGGAGCGGGTAGAAACGATGGCGCCTAAGAGCTTGGGGCCTTCTCTTTCTGCCAATCTGCAGAGCAATGCCAAACCACAGAAGCTTTCAGCCATTCATTTCAACGGAGACAAACGCATTCTTCTACATATGAATGAAGTGGACCGTCCTCTGGGTGGCGGCATTGTGAAAGGATCCGTCATTCTTTGGGGCGGCGAGCCGGGCATCGGTAAATCCACCCTCATTCTCCAGATCTGCCATGCCATGGCTTCCCAGGGGGAGAGGGTGCTTTACTGCAGCGGCGAGGAGTCGGAAATCCAGGTGAAGCTTCGGGCGGAAAGGCTTCATGTGAATGACGAAAACTGCTATATCTATGCCGGCAGCAGCATTGACGGCATTTTGCAGGAAGCGGAGAACCTGAAGCCTTCCATGCTGGTTATCGATTCCATTCAGACCATGTATATTTCAGGCGTGGATTCCCCCATGGGAAGTCCTGCCCAGATTCGGGACTGCACCTCGGCGCTGGTCCGTTTTGCGAAAAGAACCAATATTTCCGTCATGATTGTGGGCCATGTGACGAAGGAAGGAAATCTGGCGGGCCCCCGCATTCTGGAGCACATGGTGGACGTGGTGTTTTATCTGGAAGGGGACAGGAGCTATCAGTTCCGGGTGCTCCGCACGGTGAAGAACCGGTTCGGATCTACAGCGGAGTCAGGCCTCTTTGTGATGGAAGGAAACGGACTCAAAGGCATTGAGGACCCATCAAAATACATGCTTAGAAACCGCAGCGAATCAGCGCCGGGCTCCATGGTGGTGGCCTGCATGGAAGGCCTTCGGCCGGTGCTGGTGGAAATGCAGGCGCTCACGGTGCACTCGGTGCTTGCCATTCCCAGAAGAATTGCTGCCGGATACGACTATAACCGCATGATCATTCTTTTGGCGGTACTGGAAAAAAGGGTCCGTATTCCCTTTTCCACTGATGACGTGTATCTTAACGTGGCAGGCGGCTTTCGGGTCAGGGAGACAGCGGCAGACCTGGGCATTGCCCTGGCCCTGGTATCGGTGAAAAAGGACATTCCCCTGCCGGGAGGACTCATGGCTTTAGGGGAAATCGGCCTCACCGGTGAAGTGATGCCGGTTTCTAAAATCGGGCCCCGGCTGAAGGAAGCGGTAAAAATGAAATTCGA